>Ga0209589_1000685_pt1 | contig 49611 bp, 21 predicted proteins | sample CowpeawhiteBW_FD_187525 | JGI IMG/M metagenome (GOLD analysis project Ga0209589, IMG submission 187525) | Root nodule microbial communities of legume samples collected from California USA - Cow pea white BW (SPAdes) (version 2) | ecosystem: Host-associated > Plants > Roots > Nodule | place: USA...
ATACACACGAAACTCTGTTTTTCCATCATCACGAACTTAAATTTCTTTTTTTATCACGAATCATGAATTTGAATCAGTTTTATTATTATACAAAGAGGGATATAAAGGTAAAATGATGAATAATGTACGCAAATCTTCACAGTTTGAAGCGGATGGATCTTTGGTATTATCTCGCAAATCCATCACTGCAATCAATCACAAATCATCTCTATCGAACACAAAATAAATTTTATATCCATCTCTCCAAATCAGCTTATTTATTGAATCTCTTCAAACGAATACACCCTTAGTATAGTTAGAAATTTTTAATACAAGGTCATGTTTATTCCTCCAAAATACTTTATGTATAAAACTTGTTTCTATTTTATAAAACTTTTATGTTTGTTAAGGAATGAATATAGTTGTATAAAGCTTGTTTTAGAAGATATTTGTTTAGTTCAAATAAAATTATTTATTTGATCTTATAATGAATATATAACTTCAATATTAAATACTCTATCTTCTTAGATAATTGTTTTATTTCTTATTATTATTGTATTTGACATGTATGTATAAAATATTGCTAGTTCAATTAAATAAACCAAGATTGATATAAAAACTTAGTTTATTTTATTACTGCATATTTTTTCTTATGAGTATTGATGTTTAGTAAACCTTGCTAGGAAAAATCACTTTATCTTATTATATAAGTATTTAATTGTTAGGATTTTAAATTGTGTGTATAAGAACTTATGAATTTCAGTGTAAATAGAGCAAGTTGTAAAATATTACGTGACTTTTAAATACCTACAAACTCTTACATACATAAAACGCTGATTTTGTTTTTTTATTTGTTTTTGAAACTAGTTTTATTATATTGATATATTACGATATAAATTTTTAAGATCCATTTTTTTATTTAAATTCATATTTTAAATAAAAAAAAATTAATAATCTTATTTAAAAATTATAAAAAAAAATAATTTTAAGCATATATGAGAACTCACAAATTTAAAAATAATCCATGAATATTTTTAGATAAATATTTAACTCTAGTGATGGTAATAAAACAAACTTTGTTATGGAATGAGCTGCTATCATTCATCTCTACATAATATGTAGTCTCACTTCAAAAAATTATATCAATAAAATAAAAATTTAAATTAATTATAAAACTTCTCAATCAACAATAAAATAAAAAAGTCATATTTTATTGATGTATTTGGTTACTGAATAATAGGATAATATCTTAATCACTAAATAAAACTGGTTTCATACCTGATTGCATAATCATACACAGTATTAAATTGAGAAGTAGTTCCCATAAAATAAGAATACAGAAGTTGTTGCTACAATATTACAATAATTATTGATTGAAGATGCAAACATAGATTATGGTTTTTTTCTGTGTTGTCGGTGGTAGATGAAGTTAAAATTAACAGTGTGTACACAACGCACCAAATTGTCCTTCTGATTCTATTACCAGAAATCACGTTGGTGAGACCCACACAGCAAAATGTCGAACAAGATGCAAGGGTCCCTAGCTGAACGAATAAGTACACAATTATTTAATTTTATTTTCTATTAACAATGATATATGACTTTTCTCATTTCTTATTAAACAAATAACGGGCAAAATAAGTATTATTTATTTTTAATGTGATAAAAAACTTATCTTTCTAAAATATATATAAAATTTTCCTCTTTTTATCCATATTTAACTTTTAACTATATATCCTTTAAATAATTTTTTTAAGTTAAAATAATTACTTTATCAATTTTACTGTTATCTTTCTAAATTTAATACTTTTAAAAATTTAAATATTTTTTAATTGTAAAATTACCATTAAAATAAATAAAAATTATTTACAATAAAATTATAAAAATTATTTATATTTAATTTTATAATTATAATAATAACAATAATAATAATTTTATTATTTTTTATTATCTTAAAAATACAATAATAAAATTAATTAATTTTATTCTAACTTTGTTAATGATTAAACTAATTAAATATATGTTTAACGTTTATTAATTTTTGTATATTTTTAAATAAAATATTAATATTAATATATACTTAATTTTGAGATGAGTCTTTAATTATTTATTTATTAATTTTAAAAGTCAAAAGTATTTAATAAAAGATTATCTATATATTAATATTAATTTGTTATTTAATAAATACATATGACAGTTATTAAAATATAAATATATAATTAATTTTTAAAAATTCAAAACGAAACTAATATTTATATATTAAAATTATAATATTTTAATTGAACTAAAAAAATGAAATATCAATAATAATTGTATTCAAAGAAATTATTTAATTTTTTATTTATTTAATATTTAGTTATTTTTCTTTCATAATTTATCTTTTTAAAAGTATTATTTCAAATCGAGCTGACATTTTTTTCTAATATTTTAAGTTAAAATATTATCTTTATGCATTGAGAATCCAAAATATATCATTTTTATTTTTTTGTCCAACATCTTCCATTAATATAAACTCAAGAAAAATGATTCCCTAAAAAGTAAAGTATTTATAATATAAAGAATTAAATATATATATATATATATATATATATATATATATATATATAATTTGTTGTTAATTATTTCAAGTGTCACAAAGATTTGTTGTTAAACTATATCTGTGATTTGATTTTTGTTAATTATTTAATTCGTTGCTTTTTTATTTTTTTTATCTTTTCTGTAATTCTAGTTAAGAAATTCTAGGGAAATTTCAATTTTAGTTTAATCCTAAATTTTCAAACATTTATTTTTATTTTTAATTTTACATGTTAATTGACTAATTTAAGTTTTAATAACATTGTAAATAAATATGTCGGAATCAAATTAAAAAAAAAACTGGAAAATTAAAAGTTATAATTTTTTTTACAATATGATATTGAAATAAAAAATAGAGAAATTAAAATGATGATCCAAGCTTAGAGGGGATCAAGTAATTTAAAATGATGAATTCAAAGTTTTTTTATTTGCTTACCTACACTTGCACCCTCCAAAAATGGCTGAAGTCAAAAATGGAAGCTTCCTTGTAGCAGTACAGCACAAATAGAAAAAAAAAATGTGACAGAATGAAAAAGGCCACTGTAATCAATAGTTTATTTCTAACCTACCTCATCACAATCTTTTGGGTATATGTATTTAAAGTCACAACAAATATATGAATATGTATAATCATCAACAACGTAAATCAATCAACTGTGTTAAATACTGTAAAAGAATATTGATGATAATTCTATCATATGACATATAAAGAAAATATATGTAGACTTTACGTAATATATTATTAAAATTTATATAGTTATTATTTTTTATTATAAATATGAAATTCTTGTTATTTAGAATGTCGTTTTATTTATAAATTAAAAAAATAATAAGAATATAATTTCATTAAAATAGTTATACACTAAACCTCCAAACAGACAAAGTATTAAAGAATGAAATTAATATATTTTATTATTTTTTATGATATTAACCCTAGAGTTTGAAAACTAAACAATAATAGCTGATATTGATATATATATATATATATATATATATATATATAAAAAAATATATATTTTTTTTAATTAATAACCCATCTATCACGTATAATAATTTTTTTAATCTTATTCATAATAATAGTAATAATATATTAAATTGATAAACTATTAATGTGAAATGTGTTTAAATAATATTGTAAAAACGATTTCAAAACTTATTTATGAATTATGAACTTAATTTACAGACAAACATGAGTGATATGAACACTTTTTACGTTAAAATGACAAATAATTTGAGATGTTGATCTGTCACTTTGGTATATAAAAATTTAGTAGTTAAATGATTTCGACTTCGAAGTATGTGCATATACATATAAGTACAAAATCTGTTATCTGATGACGCGTCATTTTATTTTGTTGTATTCTATCATAACTTTAACCATTAGTCTAATGGGAGTCCCCTCCACTGTAAGTAAACAACTCTGCATTTCTGAAACATCATATGAAATTTCTGAACTTTCTGTATCAAATTCTAGACATCGAAAAACACAATTTTTTTCATTACATTATTTTTTTCTTTTTTTTTCCCAAAGAGAAGGAATCAAGATGTACCCAAAATGAACATATATTAATGAATAAGAAAAAGGAATTAAGTAAGAAAGAAAATGGAAAAAACTAAAGCCATAGAGCTCGTGCTTCTTTGAGTATCGGAACCAATTCCCCAGAAATATGAGTGGCCATAAGACGATCCAATCCACCAAACAATTTCCCACCAATAAAAACTGCAGGAAACTGCATGCTGTTTTCGTTGCTACCCACAATTGCTTCCAACTCTCTAATCACAGCCACTTCGTCCTTCTCCTCAACCTCATGCATGGCGGGGTTCACCCCAAGACCCAGAAGCAACCGCTTCACCACGTGGCTCATGCAGCAACCGCGCCTGGCGAAGACTATAACCGCGTTCTCTAAGACCATGTTTGACACCATTTTGGTTGAAACAAAGGAAGTGTTATTAGTGTTGTTGATAGAACTAGTGAAGTGAGTGGTGGTGGGGGAAGATGAGATGAGAGGTTGCCATGACCTATAAGGAATTGCTTGTTGCATGATGTTTTACTTTTGAGGAAATTAATGATTGGTAGAGAGAGAAAACAAGAACAAGAAGAAGAAGTAGAAGAAGAAATGAAGATGTTGTGTGAGTTTGAGGTTGTTGGATTTTGGCTATGGAGGGTGAATATAAATGGGGAAAGGAAGAGAGAGTGGGGTGAGTTGTTGATGATTTGAAAGGGTCATTAGCTTGTAACGTCAACGACAAATAAGGTTATTATTATTATTTTATTTTCTAAGTTTCTAAGATTACGCGGTGTTATTTGGTCGTCTCACGTTTGAGGTTATGTCACTTCATATATATTTTTTTCTTAATTTTATTTTCTACGTCGTGGTTTTGGACGGCCATCCCCACCTGGCCCTTTTGCAACATCCCACTCTGCAAAACACTGCTGCCAGTGTTGGACTAAATGCTCTGCAACATTTTCCTCCCATGTGTATCATTACATTTAAATAAAATAGAAAAATGCAACTAAGAATATAATATTATAAGTCATTCGTACTTGAATCAAGGAAGAACAAATGAGGAAATTATTTAAACATTATAAAATAATTCATTTAGTGATTTTTAAGACACTTTCATATATACTATGGATTAAGTGTCAAGTTAGATATTTAAAGTTAGATATTTAGAGATGGTCTAATAATTATTTAATCAATAGTAAATTTTTAGAAAGTATTTTATTGGTGTCAATATTATAGATATAAAAGAGTCTAAAATAACAAACATATAGATCAAATAAATTAATTTCGATTGACTTGAAAATTAAGATTTATTTTATTAATATTTTTTTATAAAATTGATATTATACTTAGTTATCTCTGGATGTGCAAAACTATAAATATATAAATAAAGCTGCTAGCTAAGTATAGTTTTCTTGATGATATATAAATAAATTTGTTTGAAGAGAATTAATGTTACTCTGATAATTACTGTAATACATACTATCTTAAAACAATAATAGAAAGATGGAAGATGGTAATAAGATGAATTGAAATTGTGGGAGGAAAACAATAGAAAAAAGACGTGAAGAAGTGCATAGCGAGACACGTTATTAACAAAGGAAAGCGACAACTTATGCGTCATAGGCCCGTGGCATGACATAAGGGTGTGGGACCCACCACGTGGTAAGATTAAGTTCTATCCACTAATGACGTCATATATTGTTGTCTACCATCCGGACATGACATGGTCATACCCAAACTATTATATCCTGTTAAAAATAATTATTAATTAACCTTATTTTTATATATATGTATAATCTTATACCAATTATTTATTTACTTATTTCAGTGATATTTCATAATCAATAAAAAATTGTATTTATTTTATTTTTCAAAATTATTGTAATGAGTTGTTTGTGGAATATAAATAGATTTAATGCATGTATAAAATACATTTAATGCATTTTTTATTATCAAGTTAACTCAATCATAAAAAAAATTTACAACAACTATTTTCTATTTAAAACCTATATAAAGTCATTTAGAAAAAGTAAACAAAACTCATTAAAATGTTTTCAAAATTTTGTATGCTTCGAACAAATTTTATAAGAACATTGTTTATGTTTATCTCTAACATATTAGAAGTTAGTGTCCAATCTTGTAAACATGAGAAGACATTATCACTCTTTATGATAAAAAAATGGTCTTTAAAATTTTCTCCTTTTAAAAATTAGACTAAACAAAAAAAATCAATTTCTTTATGATAATAGCATATAAATAGAATTGATAAAGAAAAAATTGTACAAAGTATTTCATACTAGTTAAGATAAAACGATTCTATGTCCAGTTGTTAATCTCTCCTAAAAGAGAGATCAACCAAACACTAAAATAAACTGAATATTACAATCAAGTAAGAACAATTTAGGAAAGAAAACACATCTCTTAAAGTTCCAAGCAATGAAAGACATCTCCTTGAATCCACTAGGGATGAACATCTATTTTGAGTCACACAAATGATGAACAATTTTACCTAGCACCAACAGGAACACTTTATTACCTAAGATCACACTTTGTGAAATTTACATGCTCCACCCACACTATGTTTCTCAAAAGCTTTTCATAGAGATTTCTCATGTACTCAAACTTCTCAAACTTCTCTTACTTCTTCATGAGAATTTGCCTCTTTATTTATAAAAGTTATTTTCGAAATTAGGGTTAGAATATGAAAAACTAATTTATAACTACAACTAATAATCGATTATTATAAGCAAAAATTGATTATTACTGTAACATTTTTTGAAAATATTTTTTCTCAAGTGATAATTGATTATCACTATATAAAAGGATTGTTTTCCCTTAAGTGTTTCAATATTGCTGCTTGGATTATGTCTGTTGATTCTTGATCTACTAATTTCACTATCTTAATTAGGATACATAGATTACATGGCTTAAAAAACTTAAATTATAAGTCTTTAATGTAACTCTTGAATCCAAACATTCTTTAAGTCTTCAACACTTCTCTATAAATATTCATCATCATCAATAAGACTTCAAATTTTCTTCATTTATCATCATCATCATCATCATCAAAACATTACTTGTCTTCAAGATTGAGAATAAGATATTCATCTTCTTCTTTAATCAACAATCTCCCCCTTTTTTTATGATGATCAAAATATCTTGAAGTCTTTTTTTATTTCTTACGCTTAGAGTTCTTTAACATTCAAAAGAGAGAGTTAAGCATATCATGATAAGATAAACCACAATCACTTATATTTATTTTTCCCTTAAGCATTCAAAGGTTAACTTACCATTTTAATCACAAATGCTTTTGAATTTTCTCCTCTTTTTTATCATAATAAAAAAAATAGGTTAATAGATAAACCCCCTACATGTAATATTCCCCCTTTTTGATAGAAACAAACCTTTCTAGAAAAAGTATTCCCCCTAAATTTAGGACTCCCCTTAAATGTAAATTGATTCTAAACAACAAAGAAAATAAAAGTTTATCAAAGAAGGAAAGGTAAAAAAAATCTCCAACAAACTAGTTTGCATTTATGAAGTATCTAATTAACATTGGTCTAAATTTTAAAAAACTCAACCAAACAGTCAAAATATTTAAAAATTGCACCCAGCTTGGCAAGATAATCGATTATGACTAATGATAATTAATTATTTACTCATTCTAAAAAAATCAGAAATATGTTTATTCGGTAATAATCGATTATAGGATCAAAGAATCAATTATTCCAGGAGTTAATCAAATTCTGAACAATGGTGAATAATCGATTGTTGCTTGAAATTATCGATTATTGTCGAAACAACTAAAAAGTTATTTCAATTTAATAATCGAATATCAAGTGGTGATTTTTGAAAAACCAGAAAAAGTAATTTCAATATTAAGTTGTGATTTTTGAAAAACCAGAAAAAATGATGATTTTCACAATCTAAGACACAATAATAATATGTAATATGCCTAAGTCTTTTCTAAGAAACCAAAAGTTTAGTGAATATATTGGGTCTTGAACATCTAAAGAGACTTCCTTGATTTTGAAATAACCTACAATGTAGAAAAAAAAATTGGTTTCCAAAAACTTATTTAGGTTAGAAACAAGTTAGTTAATTGTAGGGACCCAAGCATATATTCCATTTGGAACATCAAAATGTTTAATTCTACATTTTTTAGATGTGTGTCTCTTTTGCATACAATAGAAACATGTTATACAATTAATATTCCTAGAATAAGACTTGCATTTTTCTACCCATATCCTACGCAATCTTCTACTCTCATCATCCTTAGCAACTTTCTTAATTTTATGAAAAACCTTTTTCTTAATTTCTTTTTCAGCATTTTTTAACTTTAGAAGCATTAACAAGAGATTTTTCAAGATTACTAATTTTTAATTCATGTTCCTTGCAATATTCACATTCAACATATACATTTCTACCATCCTCTAAAATTGATATTTTGCTTTTTAAAATTTCTTCTTCTTCCAAAGATTTTTCAAAATTCTTTTGCAAAGATTTATATTCTAATTTTAATTTACTATGTGCAAAATTTAATTTTTCCGATTCATAATATAATTCTTGAAAAGCATTATATAGTTCATCATAATTTTCATTATTATTATTAACACTTACTTGGCTTCCAGAAGATTTGTGATCAACCATTAAGCAAATATTTGCTTCTTTATCTACGTTAGTAAATCTTGATGAAGAGCTTGAATCGTTCTCCTCCCATTTATTTTTCTTGAAGAACTTTTTGCCCTTCTTCTCTTCACTCTTTTTAGCATCTAGGCAGTCGCCTTTACGTGTCCTACTTCTTCACACTTGTAGCATATAAAATTAGAGGAGGATCCTTGATTCTCCTTTTTACTATTCTTGAATTTTTCTTTACCATTTCCCTTCATGAACTTGGTGAACTTCTTTATCATGAGATTCATATTCTCATTGTTAGAGTCATCATCTTCTTTGGGACTCTTGCTATTGAAAACCTCGGATTTAAAAGCCAGATTATTTTTCCTTCCTTGATCTTCTTCTTCATTCAACCTTCCAAGTTCAAGCTTATGCTTTCTTAGTTCACCAAAAAGAGTCGTCATAGACATGGTTGCAAGATTTTTAGATTTCATGATGGCCATGACCTTTGGCTGCCACGTCCTATTCAAAGATTTCATAATTTTAATATTTAATTCATCAATATCAAAGGTTTTACCTAAACTAGAGAGATGATTGACAATGTGTGTGAAACGTTGCTGCACGTCATAGATGTTTTCGCCTTGTTGCATCCAGAACATGTCATATTCCCGAATCAATGAGTTCTTTCTTGCACGTTCTATATCGTATGTGCCTTCATGTGTTACTCTTAAAACTTCCCACATCTCCTGAGCCCTCTTACACATAGAGGTCTTATAAAATTGATTAAGGGTTAAAGTAGATGAAATAATATTTCGAGCTCTAACATCAAATTGAGCCATTTTGTTTTTCCCAACATTCCACTGAGAAAAGGGTTTTGGTTCCTGCACATCATTCACATTTATAGTAGGCAAAAATGAACCATTTAAAATTGCATCACAAACACCTCTATCAACATACTCCAAAAAAATATGCATTCTTACTTTCCAAAAGGGATCATTTTCCCCGAGAAACAAATGGGATTTATTAATTAAAGCACCATCAAGAAAAGTTTGAGTTTGTTCAACCATTTTCGAAAAATTTGAATTACTACCAAAGCAAGCTCTAATACCAATTGTTAATTAGAATTATTGCATGGCGGAATATTTGTGATTGGACGAAACCAAGAGGGGGGGATGAATTGGTTTCTTAATAAAAATTGTGCTTTAAAATTTTTCCCTTTTTAAAATCAGACAAAGCAAAAAAAAAACTCAATTTCTTTATGATAGTAGAGATAGCTAAAATTTCAAAAGGTACTTTATACTGGTTCACTCTTAAAAGAGAGATTAACGAAACATTATAATAAAATGAATATTACAATCACAGTAAGAACAATTTAGGAAAGAAATAACCTCTCTTAAAGGCACAAGAGATGAAAGACACCTCCCTTTAATCTACAAGTGATGAACTCCTCCTTTGAGTCACACAAAGGATGAACAACTTTACCTAGCAACAACAACTTCACCTTATCTTCTTCTAAGATCACAATTAGTGAGATTTACACGCTCTACACACACTAGGTTTTTCAAACCTTTTCACAAAGAGTTCTCAAGTACTCAGACTTCTCTAACTTCTCCTACTTCTTCATGAGAACTCCCTCCTTTATTTATAAAAGTCATTTTCGAAATTAGGGTTAGAATATGAAGGGTCAAGTTATAACTACCGTTAATAATCGATTATAAGCAACAATCAATTATTCTAATGGCATTTATTGAAAATAATTTTACACTGAAATAATCGATTATCATAAGTGATAATCAATTATCATTGAATAATTGGATTATTTTCCCTTAAGTGTTTTAGTGATTTTGAATTTTGACCTACTAATTTCACTATCTTAATTACAATACATAGATTACATGGCTTCAACAACTAAAATTTTGAGTCTTTAATGCAACTCTTGAATCCAAGCATTAAGTCTTTAATGTAATTCTTGAATCCAAACATTCTTTAAGTTTTCAGCAGTTCCCCACAAATCATCAATAAGACTTCAACTTTTCTTCATTTATTATCATCATCAAAACTTTACTTGTCTTCAAGATTGAAAATAAGATATCCATATTCTTCTTTAGTGAAAATACTGATTAAGTCATAAGTGGATTGTTGGAAGAATACTTGGTTAAACCCAAAATGGCTTGTTGAAAGAATACTTAGGTAATTCAAAAGACACATGTTAAAAGAATACTTGGGTTAAGCCATAAGTGACATGTTATGGAAAAAAAAAACCAATGGGGTTAGTAAACAGTGGATTCAATATGAAAGAATATCTAGGGTTTTAGCCATGAGTGCTAAGTGTCAAAAAATACTTGACGGGGTTAGCCATGAGTGATTATGTTCCAAAAATAATACTTGTACAAGGTCAACCAACTATAGCATACTTAGTAAAACTTGACTAATTGGTAAAGAACTAGATGAAGTATGCACTATTAGACAAATTAGTGTAAGAATACTAAATAAATTTATCTTCCTTAATCTATCATATTGCATGTTATATTAGTTGCACTAACTTAAAAATTGAATTCTTTTAAACTTTGTTTGTGAAAGCAACACTAATGTGATTTTTATTATTAAGGAGAATATTTCTTAGTTAAAATAGGTTAAACAATCAAATGTTTAATATGATTTTGATTAGAGTCAATATTATAATTAACTTAATTAAGAATACCACTTAATATTATTTCCTTATTTTTAAACATGGTAAAATGAGTTATTCCAACGAATCAATTTGATTTAACATGTTTTTGGCAATCAATAATGGAATGGACCACCAAAACATTATAAACCTCATGTTTGACTTATTTTCTCACTGTTACTACTTTTAAGATGATAGCTTTTTTGAAAGAGCAAGACATGTTAGTACAATTGTTTCAGAGTACATCACATATAATGAGACATGATCTAGAGTTGATGTAAGTAAACAATATTGTGATAATTGTCATTGTTATATGGAATCCTTTACGAGGCTATAGAAGAGAAGACCTTAATAACATTATGTGAAGGTGGAAAAGTTGTTCATAACAAAGTTCATTTAGAATAATTTGTTATTGAGGTGATTATTCTTAAAACTACATATGAAGAAGGGGGGCTTATCTTCATGGAGCTCCAAGACGTAAATGCAAATGTAGAAGATGAAGACATAATGATGATTATGCTAGCCTTTATCTTGCTATCCTATGATAACTTGGTAAGTTTGGTAGGATGAATAGTACTAGACTTAAAGAGGTCAATTCAAGCCTCTATACAAGAGAAATATGCTTCAAAGAATATGTTAATAATGAAAATGCATTGTCTTCTGGGTTGGTAGTCTTCAAGAACTACAAGAAGGTCACGAAGTGAAGGAAGTTGAAGATTGGCCGTAAAGATCTTTTCAAAAATTGTAAACAATTGGGTCTTTGCATCTAGGAAATAATTGTTTAGATACGGGTACTATATTTTGGTTACTCCTTTTATATGAGTTCTCATAGGGATTGGTTTACCATGATTGAATATTATGAAGGTGGTAAAATGTTGATGGGAAACAATGTCTCCTATAAGAAAACTGATATAGGTTTTCTTCATAATTTGTATAATAATATTGTTCAAGTAATAATTTTTTTATTATACAATTGAACTCGTAACTTTGACTTAAACAAAACTATTAATACAAGGTTTTATCTATACAAAAATAACTATTATAAATAAGTTCTACAAATCATGCCTAAATTATTGGAAAATTCATGTGAATAGTTCTTCCAAAGTTAAGCTCAAAACATCAAGTAGGAGAACTTTCTAATGACAGATAAATAAAGTTATAATTCTATGTAAGATACACAGTTTGATTGTAACATATGCTTCCAAGATAGACATACTAACAAATACAAAAGAACTAGTGAAGATAAAAAAAAGTTATGCCGCCAAACGATCTTGAACTATCAAACAATCTATAACATAAGACAATTTAGAAAACTTAACAATATTTTTACTAAGTCAATCTTCACACAGGCATTACTAGGTACTTAATTGTTTGTCATTTGACACAATAAAATGAAGTTGCCGAGAAGATGAACATAACCTTGTTAAAGAAGAGTCTTAACATATTGTTGCATTATATATTGGATGGATGCTATTGGAGTAAGGTTTTTTGGTGGATCGTTCCCCATCCATAATCAAATCATTCAATAATCTAGTTGAGATGTGGTCTAGCAAGTCAAGTGACTAGTCAATTTTGGAGGTGTTTGGGTGGCCAACTTACTATCATATAGATGATGGTAAATTTGAACACGGATCCAGGAAGGGAATGTTTGTTGGATATAAGAATGGGCTAAAAGACTTCATACAACAGTTACTATCTGATGGTAATAATCAATATAAACATTGTGTTTGATGAAGTCTATTTTAATCCACAGGAAGCCTAAGGAGACATAGATGGAGATGTTTATAGGATATAAGTTTGTTGGTCATAGTGAAGTTATCTAACTAGTTATCTTTTGTGAGGTAATCGTTTGTATGAGAGCGATAAATGGATTGTGATTATGCACAAAGAGATGAAGTTCCTTAAAAAGAATGAGACATGGGAGTAAAAGCCATCAAGAGGTAGGATATTGTTGGGTCTAAGTGGATCTTTAAGAAGAAGATCATTGGAGCGTCTAATGGTAGGTCATCCGATGAAGTTCCTACATGATTGTTAGATGCTATAATTCCTTAAACAAATATCTAATATGAGGGTTTTTAGTGGTAGGTCATCTAGTGAAAAACTTACAACATCCAGTGGTGGAGCATCTAATGGTAGAGTGTCTACACTATAATCAATGAGGTCAAATGTTCGTTTGTAGATCGTTGTGTATTAACTCTTTCAAGAATATGTTGTCTAATAGTAGTGGATGTTGTCTAATGAAGTTGTTTGATAGTTGAAAATGTCATCTAATACTAAGGTTTTCTGGTGACTCTGAGTTACATCATATGGTTATATTGTATTTTGTTAGTTAGATTTATGTTTGTACTTTTAACTAACTTGTAATCACTTTGTGCCCCTTTTATAAAGGTCATTGAAAATGACATATGTAATAACATTTATGGTTTAATGCACAAGAAAATTTATTATTTTCTATCTCTACATTTATTCTTTAGTGTGTATGGTTTTTCACCCTGTTTGGTCCATGGCAAATTGAAGCACATTCTTGAAGTGGTAGTGGGTGTGAGATGGTGCAGGGTTTGTTATGACATTTTTTTCATAAAGTTAATGAATTTAAAGTGGAGCTATTTGATACCCAAAAGTCATGAACAAACCCATAAAAGAGACCTAACAACCCAAAACCTTAAGGAAATGTGCTTGTGAGTCTTTTTCTTTATACGTTACTCAACTTTTTAATTTCTACTCAATGTGAGACTCAAACTTACACTAGAATTCCTAAGAATCTCCTTCTCAAGTTGAGTCCCTTCCATACTAGTACATTTCCCTCGATTCTGACCTTTACTTGTACCATCATTTGTCTTAACATATAGAGCTATCAAAATGGGTTGGAACCCGCGAGCCAACTTGGCTCACCACGGGTTTGGGTTGGGTTGGGTTGAAATTTTTTTACAAATTTCAATACGGGTTGATTTTTGACTCGACTCACCCGGGTTGAACCCGTGGTGACCCGGGTTGGCTCACCAACCTCCAAATAAAGGGTCGCACAAGTGTTTTTTGTTAAGTTGAGTTTTGCATTTTGGCCATGTTAGGTTGTTTTTTTTAGCCAACACATAGATAATTTGTATTTTTGTGATTTTGGTTTGTATTTAGATTGTATTAAAGTTTATTTAGATTTTAATTAGAATTATAATTTAGTTTTGACTGAAAAAATAAATAAAAACATTATATTTTTTTAATTAAATGAGCCCATGAGCCAACCCGTTTAACCCACTAACCTGTGGTGGGCCAGGCCGGGTTTGAATATTTTTGGCTCGCTAATAAGTGAGCCAGGTTGGGTTGGCTCACTAAGTAATCAACTTGTGGTAGGTCGAGCCAAGTTAGGCCGGATTACCCGTTTTGACAGATCTAATTGAAATATATATCAAGAAAACTTTCAATACAAGAAAAGCTATGATTTTCCATTCTCATTTTGAGTCGGTTACCAAGAAAACTTTTCATTCATATTGCTTAACTTTTTTAAGGATATACACTTGGAAATTTTGTTACTAATGAACTATAAACAAATCCTTATTAGAAATCATCTTCTATCCAACACCCATATGCTCAACTTTTATATTTCTACTTGATATAAACTCAAACTTACATTAAATTCCTAACAAACGAGAGTATGTAAAAAAAAACTAAACATCAAGTTATAATTATAGTATGTTTGTGAAGTTTTTCTAATAACTACAAAATATTTTCTTCTTGACTTAATTCTCAATTCATAGATCATGATAACAACAAATCACAAAGAAACATTGACATTTTTTTAAATAAAGCTAAACCAAATTGAAACTTTTAAAATTTAGGAGAAAAATTATTAAAAAAAATAACTTTTAATTGTTGATCTATGACTGTCTAATTTAATTTTTTTTTGGAAATGATATTTATATATATAAATAAAAAGTCACACCATCTATAAAATTTCAATAAACAAAATATTTCATTGAAATCTATATAATTTTTTTAATAACACCGTATACAGTTTATTTAGTCTTTAATAATCTCAATTGAACATACCGGATTTTGTTGTTTTCTAAAATATTATTTATATTCATCATTAAGTACCATAACTTTTTACTTAATAATTTTTTTATTATCATAAAAAGTATTTATAAAATAAATATTTTAAAATGTTTTAACATTCCAATTAAATAGACTAAAAAGTAAAACCTTGAAAGTAAAACAAATATATTGAAGAAAGAGGAGAAATAGAAAAAAAAAATCAAAAATATATAATTATTATTATTAGTTTAATATTTTATAAATTTTTATATCTAACATTGTTCTTACAGAACACATCCTGAAAATTCTACAAGATTTTTTTTTTGTGACTCACTTTTGAGTCTATAATCTAATATGCTCCGAGGTCGAGGTATTGTCTCAATTCAGAAGTGAATTGTGCCTTCAAAAATAAAATCTGACAATCAAGTTAGGGATATGCGTCAAATGATAATGAATGATTTAATAATGAACAGAATTAATTATTTTGTGAATAATGCTATTTATATTAAATTTATGAACTTTTAGTAGGTTGGGCCTAGAATAGTACACATAATTATCTTGTTTGATCTGCTAATATGTTTTAACTCTTAACCTCTACTAATCATGATTAATCCTTCTTGGCATAATGTAGTGTTGTTCAAGATGATCTTAGTCATTATAGAACAAGATGAGGTTAAGTAGGCAACATTCATATTCTTTTATGGTATCGTCAAAATATAAATCGATATGGTCTTGTATACATATAGTATATCCGAGATGATCTTGAGTGCATATAATATATTGGGTACATATAGTACAAACATTACATAATTTTATCATTTAAAAAAATAATTTGCTTTAAAATTTGTAAACTTTATTTTGAATAAAGTACAATATAAATATAGAAGTATGCAAGAAATATTTTTATATGTTAATATTAAGAAAATAAAAATAACTTTAATTTTCATGAACAGTTAACGTAAAAAATTTAAACTAATTAAAACTAAATTTAAATATATTTTAAAATTAAATATTATAAAAAGTTAAGAATTTCAAAATAAACGTAATTGATGAGAAATAATTACGTAAAGTATTTTACAACATCAATAAATTTTAATTAAATAGAAAAAAAATTAAATAAAATTAAAACTATGATTTTATAATATATATATATATATATATATATATATATATATATATATATATATATATTCTATTCGAAAATTTGTGACAAAATCGAAACAAATTTAAACAATTAATTTAAATATAATATTTATTAGTACTAAATAAATATATTTATTAAATTTTAAATATAAGAAACATTTAAATTTCGAAGAAAATATAAATATTAAAAGGAACTAATTTTGTAGGTTATGATGACTAACTTACAATTAGAGTGCATGAGAATTTTTAACTAAATAATAATACAAAAACTTTAATATAATAGCGTGAAGTCTTCATAGCAGTGTCACGTAAAGAATAAACGTTATCGTGATGACATCAGCGTGGGAACCTTACTGTGGGATGGCCCACAGAGGACAAAGCAGGCCCAACAACTGTGATAGCGGAAGCTTCGTGGTTGGAGAATAACGCACCGCCACGTGACACGTGTGTGAGGTCCAAGTCATGCTTTCACACGAGTACAATAATCACCTGCTTCGCGGACCCTGCCTGCTGTGGATATATCTAATCTCACCATTAATTTGGTGACGTGTGATGCGTCACTTGAAAGCGATCTTCGTAAAGCATGAGATAAACACAACCATCGTGGCACTCACGGCCACCTTTCCGCGTTTGTCAAATGATGTTTCCACATTTTTGTATTTATCATTTGCTTACGTAATATAATTGTTTAAACAGTGCTCAAGATATTATCACAAAACCTTATCCACAGCAATATAGAAATTCTCTACTCCAATTTTATTTTCCTAATTTTAGCTAAAGTTATAATTCTGATTTAAAAAATTCTATGTCATTTTGGTATAATTATATTTTTTTTCTTAGTGTTGTAAATGTTTTTTTTTTTAAAAAAACTCTGAAGAATTTTGGTATAATTGTTTTCTTGTGATTTCAGTCTTTAAAAAATAAAATCTGTAAATTTAGTTAGAAAAACAAATCTACATTTCAATGAATTTTAGTCACCTTAATTTTAAACTCATTTAAGGCATGTTTCTAAAAAAGTTCTACAAAAAATTCTTAAAAAAATAAGAAGGAAAGAATAAAACAGGTTTTTCATAAGCTAAATTATGCATGAATTAATTTATACATTTTTCATATAAATTTATCCAAATTTTAATTTTCTATAAACTAATTTAGTTTTTGAAGAATTCTTTTTTATTATTTTATTGAATTTCTTTTATAAATACGTTCTGTTTAATATATATATATATATATATATATATATATATATATATATATATATATATATATATGTTAACTTTAATACTAAAGTTGACTTTGATGAATTTTCAAAAGTATACTTGGGCTTAGGGAATAATTTCAAGTGGGTTAGATCAACCCAAGCTGCTACTTCTATACGCCATCCTCCATCTCAGGATTTTATTATTCAAAACACATTAAATCACTTTCAAAAAGATTTTTCTGGAAAACACTCACTTAATTTTTTCGAAAAAAAAATCATCTGCTCCTATTTTGGATTTTCCGAAAACTTTGATGAGTGCAGGAAGAAAATTTATAGGGTGCAGAAAGTAACACCCTTAACCCAAATATGTAACCTAACCCAATTGAAATATGTGTTTGTGAATTGGAGGTGCAGGAAGAACAGTCTGTTCTGAATTGGCCTGTTGCAACTTAGTTTTTGGGAATGTTACATACCAATTACACTTCTCTTATTGTTCACACCCTTTAATTTTGCAGCTACCTGCTGCACTCTTCCAATATCTACCTGCACCACCTCAAGATTTTGAATTCTAGTTTTGGCCCTATGATTTTTATTTTATTTTTTTGAAAATGTGTTTCCATGGATGACGGTGGTGTTTAGAAGCTACCGACGTCGGCAAAGGGTGGTTCGACTTGTGGAGATGTTTCGAAATGGTGGAGTTCAATTTATCGGAAAGTCGGGAAATATGCTTCGAATCGGTGTTTCCAGAACTATTGGAAGAACATTCCGAAAAAGAAAATATAAAATAGTAGTGGGAGGTGCCAACTGTTTTGCGGAAGTTTATTCGCTCCTAAAATGTTTATTCACTGAAAAAACCAATCCGGAATAGTAGATATACTTCACCGGAAAGACTAATTCGGGCCAATGCAGAAAAAGAAATACGGGGAGAAGAAGTTAAAAAACAAATTTTATTAATAATTAATTTTAAAATTATTGATTACTAAAATAATTATTATTATAAATAAAAAGTTATAATTGATCACTAAATTGATTATTAGTTAATAAAAACTAATTTAAAAATAAATTTTATTAATAATAAAAATCTTGATAATTAATGTTTAATGACAAATTTATTTTGATAACTAAATTTTAAAAATTGATTTAGAGATCAATTATAATTTTTTATTTATAATAATAATGGTTTTAGTAATTAATAATTTTTTATTTTAAAAATTAATATATAAACCGATTATTATAATAACTAATAATTTTTTATTATTAAAATTAATTATTAACGAAATATTTTGTTTGTAGTGAATAAACAGACAACAAAACAACAGACAGATGCGGAACCTGATAACCCAATCAGTAAGGGACTGTTGTATGTAGGAATGTCAAAAAAATCCGTACCCGCGGGTATCCGCGGATAAAACCCACAACGGGTAAGAAATGGATATTAAAAATGGATACCCGCTACCCGCGGGTATGGGTATTTTTGATACCTGCATGTTAACGGGACGGGTACGGGTATCATATATATATTTTAGTAAACAACATTATGAGTCTTCATCCAATAATGGTGGTCAGATTCTTACCCCACAAATGAGTAAATTACTTCCATATATTGTGGAGGTATTGATGTGTCTCTAAGACTGGTTATGGACAAACATGGAAGGTAATGAAATTAACACTTTTACTTAGATATTTTAATTAAGTGATTGTTAGAAATTTGTACTGAACTTCTTATGTTTTAAGGCTCTTCTAGATTAAAATTGGACAACATGAAACTTTATACAATGTTGCAAGTGGTGGACATTGATGAAGTTAGTAATTTCTTTAAAATATTTTTCAAAAATAAACTACAATATAAATTGGTAGTAATTTTTTATTTGTTTGTTTTTCAAGAATCAATCGGAGAAAGGGGACTTGTTGATCTAAGCACTAATTATGGTTAAATATTTATTTTTTAAAATATTTATGTAAATACTTGCGGATACCCATGGATACCCGTGGATATGAAAAACATAAACGGGTACCCGCATAACGGATACCCGACGGATATGGATACTGGTATGTGGCAAATATTTATCCAGCGGGTAGGGTATGGGGAAGCTACTGTTAGGTAGTTAAGTCAAATACGTATCAGCCGTGTTAGTTAATAAAAAAACAACTATCAGTTTTTCTGTTGTATTCTGTTTCTCTGTATAATGTGCTGCTATATAAAGCACTGTAGTCCATGTGTATGTGACACAATTCATTCTTGAATATACATTCATCTCTTTGAATCCTACTGTGTATTCTCTCTGCTGCGTAAAAGTTAACAGTGGTATCAGGAGCAAGGTTCCGATAGAACCTGTGAAGAGTTACAAAGGGCTAGTACGTGTTGTAAAGCTGTTTTGGGGAGTATTCCAGATAGAGGAGTGATTCTTTAGTGAAGAGAGTGGTTTCTTGCTCAATCAAGAAAACCCATAGAAGAACCTCACGTAAAGGGGTATTGTCAGGTGGATCTACTGAAGAATGGCTGGAATGGGGAGTCTCATACAGGGAGGGTTACCAGTGTTTGACGGCAACATGTTTGATCAATGGAAGATCAAAATGCTTGCAGTTTTTGGGTTTCAAGATGTTGCAGAAATCATCCAAGAAGGTGTAGGTGAGCTAAGCAGCAAGGCATCTGAGGAAGAAAAGAAGCACTTCAAGCAACAACAAAAGCTTGATAGCAAGGCACGGTTCTTGCTGTATCAATGTGTAAACTCCAATATCTTTGACAAGGTCTGCAAGGCAACTACTGCCAAAGAAGTGTGGGAGATCTTGGAAAAGACTTATGGGGATGGAGACAAACACAAGAAAGTAAAGTTGCAGGCCCTACGAAGGAGGTTTGAATTTCTAATGATGGAAGATAATGAAACAGTTGCACAGTATCTTGATAAAATTCAAAGGTTGGTAAATGCTATGAAGACATGTAATGAGAAGGTCTCTGATCAACATGTGGTGCATAAGGTCTTACGGTCTCTACCACCGAGGTTCGATCACCTAGTGATAACAATCGAGGAGACCAAAGATCTTGAAACTTTGGAGATGGAAGAACTTCAACACTCACTAGAGGCGCATGAGTACAGGTTGAGTGAAAGAAAATGTATTCAAGAACAAGCTCTGCAAGTGAGGTCCACACCGAAAGGTAAGCCTAAAGGAGTGAAGAAAGGAGGCAAGAATTGGAAGGAGCAGAATCAAGAATCTGATTCTGTAGAACCCGTAAAAGGGAAGAAACAAAATGCAGATGGTGACAAACCCTGGAAATTTGACAAGAAAAAGGTACGATGTTACAATTGTCAGAAAATGGGGCATTTTGCTCGTGAATGCAGGAATGGAGAAGGGTCGAAAACCAAGTCCACCAACCACGCGAATCTTGCCCAAGAAGATTCAGACTCAGAAGCAGTAGTTCTGATGGCAAAGACTGATAATGAGGTAGCAGAAGACACATCGTGGTATCTTGACTCGGGGTGTTCAACACACATGACGGGAAAGAAGGATTGGTTTGTCAAGATGAGTGAATCAACCCATGGTCAGATCAGATTTGCAGACGACAGCAGCCTGTTAGCAGAAGGCATGGGAAGAGTGGTGTTAAGTGCTGATAGTGGAAGAAGAGTCCTGGTAAAAGATGTGTTATATGTACCAGGCTTGAAGACTAATCTGTTAAGCCTAGGCCAGCTACTACAGAAGGGGTATCATATTACCATGCAAAATAATCAGTTAAGCATATTTGATCAACAAGAACACCTTGTTCTACAGGCAGAACTATCCCAGAATAGAACTTTTCGTGTTGGGATGAATGCATTAAAGCATCATTGCTTCGCTGCTTCAACAAATAAGACATAATGGACTTGGCATTACAGGTATGGGCATCTGAACTTCAAAGATTTGTGTCTGTTGAAGAATCAGAACATGGTGGAAGGACTACCAAACTTGGAGGCTCCTGGAGATGTGTGCAAGGAGTGTGTTGAGTGTAAACAAACGAAAAGAAGTTTTTGCAAGTTTGTTCCTCAAAGAGCTGCAGAAAAATTGGATCTGGTTCATTCAGACATATGCGGTCCTATCCAAGTGGAAACGTATGGAGGTAACAGATATATCATTACGTTCATTGATGACCTATCTCGCAAGATGTGGGTGTACTTGCTAAAAAGAAAGAATGAGGCACTCCTGGTGTTTAAAAAATTCAAAAATCTGGTGGAAAGGCAAAGTGGAAGGGCTCTCAAGGTCTTAAGAACAGACGGAGGAGGAGAGTATACCTCAAAAGATTTTCAGGATTTTTGTGATGAAGCTGGGATTGAGCATGAGATCACACCTCCATACACACCCCAACACAACAGTGTTGCCGAGAGAAGGAATAGGACTATCATGAACATGGTTAGGTGCATGTTAAAGAGTAAGAACCTGCCAAAGGAATTGTGGGGAGAGGCAGCTTTAACAGCATCTTATATGCTGAATCGTTCTCCTACAAAGAGGCTGAGAGGAATTACACCAGAGGAAGCTTGGAGTGGGACAAGACCAAATGTTTCCCACTTGAGGATTTTCGGGTCTCTTTGCTTCAAACACATACCTGACCAGCACAGGAGTAAGTTGGATGATAAGGGAATACGTCTAATCCTGATTGGATTCCACTCAACAGAAGGTTACAAGCTATGGGATCCTGAAAATAGCCAAGTTCATATCAGCAGGGATGTGGTAGTTGATGAAACCTCTGCTTGGATTTGGAAGCAAAATCACAGTAGTAAAATTTCTCAACCCACAATCGTGATAGAGGAAGAGAATACTAACGTGGTTCATGCTGATCAGAATGCACGTGTAAGGAGGTCTTCAAGAATCATCCAAAAGCCTGCACATTTGGATGATTACGAGGTGTTGCACGATGCTGATATAACAACAAATGGCAATTTAGTGCATTTTGCTCTAATTGCAGAATCTGAACCTATGAACTTTGATGAGGCTGCAACAGATAACAATTGGTGGAAAGCTATGAAGGAAGAGATAGCATCAATTGAAAGGAATCAGACTTGGGATCTGGTTGAACTTCCATCTGGGAAGAAACCTATTGATCTAAAATGGGTCTACAAGGTGAAAATGAATCCAAAAGGGGAGATAATGAGATACAAAGCCAGACTGGTTGTGAAAGGTTTCTTGCAGAAACCAGGGGTGGATTATGGAGAAGTCTTCTCCCCAGTAGCAAGAATAGAGACAGTCAGAATCATAATAGCGTTGGCTGTTTTCTTCTCATGGCCAATGCACCAACTGGATGTTAAGGCAGCGTTTTTGAACGGCTTTCTGGAAGAAGATGTATATGTAAGACAACCAATAGGTTTTGTTGTGAAAGGACAGGAGGAGAAAGTCTATAAGCTGAAAAAAGCCCTATATGGTTTGAAACAAGCCCCTAGAGCTTGGAATCAGAGAATAGACCAGTTCCTCAAGTTCATTGGGTTCAGCAGGTGTAGTTCAGAACATGGAGTGTACATGAGAAGTCGGCCTGGTGATTCTCTCTCCAACAAATTGATCGTGTTGTTATATGTTGACGACTTGTTGGTAACAGGAGGCAATGAAGAGGATATTACTCACTTCAAACAGCAAATGTTAGATGAATTTGAAATGAGTGATATAGGTGAGCTCAACTATTTTCTTGGTATTGAGTTCACTAAGATAGAGCATGGTATTATAATGCACCAAACAAAGTACACACAGGACCTGCTGAAACGATTTCGGATGGAGAATAGCAATCCTGCAGTCACACCTGCAGAAGCTGGACTGAGACTGGAATCCGCACCAGATGAAGAATCTGTTAATGCTACAAATTACAGGAGAATGGTTGGGAGTTTGAGATATTTGTGCAATTCCATACCAGATTTGAGCTTTAATGTTGGGTTAATAAGTAGACATATGCAAGATCCAAAGGAGTCACACATGTGTGCTGCCAAGAGGATTCTTAGGTACCTACAAGGGACGATGGGCAGTGGGATTTTGTTCCCACATGGAAAAGCTGATTCAGAATTAGAGTTAGTGGGATATTCTGATTCAGATTGGTGTGGTGATAGGAGTGATAGGAAGAGCACTGCAGGGTACATCTTTTTTCTTGGGGGAGCTCCAATCTCATGGAACTCAACTAAGGAACCCGTGGTGGCTTTGTCTTCCTGTGAGGCTGAGTATATTGCAGCTTCTGAAGCTTGCTGTCAAGCAGTGTGGCTGGAAACGTTGCTGAAAGAATTGATGGTGGAACTCTCAAGCAAAACTAGGTTGATGGTAGATAACAAATCTGCGATCGATTTGGCAAAGCACCCTGCATCGCACGGGAGGAGCAAGCATATCGAAACACGATTCCATTTCATACGTGATCAAGTATGCAATGGAAAACTCAAGGTTGAGCATTGTACATCTGAGTTGCAACTAGCAGACCTATTCACAAAAGCCTTTAGAACAGAGAGGTTTCGTTGGCTAAAGGATGCATTTGACATTATGAATATTAAAGCCAGTTTGACTTAAGGAGGAGTGTTAGGTAGTTAAGTCAAATACGTATCAGCCGTGTTAGTTAATAAAAAAAAACTATCAGTTTTTTTGTTGTATTCTGTTTCTCTGTATAATGTGCTGCTATATAAAGCACTGTAGTCCATGTGTATGTGACACAATTCATTCTTGAATATACATTCATCTCTTTGAATCCTACTGTGTATTCTCTCTGCTGCGTAAAAGTTAACAGCTACTATCCGTACCCTATCCGCCCTGTTGACATCCCTAATTGTATGACCGTTGCCCAAGGAAGATGAAGGAGAACGGAAAATGGAAAAAGAAAGAAAATGAGATAAAGAACAAGAAGGTGTTGCGAGGAGAAACAAGGGCTACACTGCGAAACGGGGAAGGAAAAGGGGCTGCGCGGGACCATTTCTTCCTGCACCCCCATAAAATGTAGTATTCCCCATTTCACCGTTCAATAAAATATATTAAAGATCCTATATTTATTTTTTATTCCCATATTCTCTTCTTTCTTCTTCTTATTAAACGTTGTGCTTCCCTCCACTGTTTCCTCCTTTCGGATTGACCATTCCGGTATTCGTGATGGTGAAGAAAAAGAAATTGAAGAAAGAAAAAACTTGTATGGAATGAGAAACTTGAACTAGTGACGAGAAGATGAAATAGCCAACAAAAGTTACATGAATATAAAAAATTACTTTTTGAATTGAGTTTTCCGGAATGCATTTACGGATTCAAAAATGTCTTTAGCATTACTCATTTTGAAAAAAAAAAACATTTTTATGTTTTAGATTTGATATTTCGGAACATACTTCTAGATCCTTCCGAAACATTCAATCATTTCTGATTTAACTTACTCGATGACCGAACCGATATGCAAATTCGTTACTAACTATCCTTTCTAACTCAGTATATGAAAGTCTTCGGTTTCTTGTCGTGGGAGCAATTCAGAGTGTTGAACAAATTTGAAATTATACACCTCACCTAAATCTCAAACTAACATTAAATTTGTAACAATTAAAATAATTTACAGAAATCTTTTCACTTTTTAACGATTTATATAAATGTTAAAAACCTCTAATAAAAAATATTTTTTGTTGTGTATTATCCAAATAATTTATCTTCTATTAAATAAATTAAATTATATAACTTTCAGAAAACTATTATTATAGATCTTACAGTTCTACTTAACTAAATAAATGAACATTTACCTTTATTTCTTATTACATAGTTAATCGAGCTTAAGATCCTTCATATTGGAATTTTCAAACAAACTGATGAATTTGGACTAAATTTTCAATTTATGCTAGGTCAATTTGAATAATACATAGTTGTTGTCATTGATAATTGCATTGACGCAATGAATATCTAGTATTCATTGAATAATATCTAGCATTCAAATCACTTGTCCCTTTCACTTGTCTCTTTCTCCACCCTTTAATTGAAAAGTGCCATCTAAGGAAGAAAAAGTAAACAACTGAGAAAGAGAAAAGTCGGTGATTAGAACAAGAGAGAGAATTTTTCTTGTTCAATTCAGGGACAAGAAAGGGTGGAAAATTAAAGAGTAGGTAATTGATTTGATTGCTGTTGTTGACACTTTAACAAGGTATAATAAGCAAGGCACTAAAATTTTTAAGTGATGGCTCATAAATGATGTATGTTACTATATATTCTCTATGGAACAAATTCAGGTAATTTTTGAGCATCATCTTCTTCTGTTATTGAGCCAATTTCTCCAATGCCTCTGCTACTTCCCACATTCTTCCAACTGCTACCAAATGAGATCTCACCGTCATAGGTTCCTCTGGTGATGATGATCTTGGAATTCTCTTCCTCAGTAGCTGTGATTTCTGAAATCGAAGGACTTGGTACATTTTGCTCATTATTGGTGGGAGCAATGTTCTTTCCCTCATTAGGGTTATTTGTGACCACTACATTATCTGGGGTGTTCAAACTATGCATTGTTCCTCTTGCTGAATTATCACCTACATGCAAAGAATCTGAGTGTTTTCTTGAAGTTGAGTTGTTGTTGTGCAGAGATTGTTTAGCCCTTTTGTGCCAGTTTTTGAGGCCCCTAGAAACACTCTCAGTGAAAATTTCTCTTCTCATGCTAGAACCCATCTGTGACATATAATCACAACGTAATGTGAGTGTCATGTTTACTAAGTTTTGATTAATAAAGATTGTTTTTGAAGAGATTCTATGAAAGAATGTGAATTACATTCTCCTCCCTTGTTAATTAGCCTCAGTTACATGTAAGTTTTACGTAATAATTGACAAATTAAACAGCAAGTAAAATGAAGATCAAAAGGACTTAATTTATATTTACCTGAGTAACAAGTGCAAAAAGGGGAAGTGTGACATAACCACAAAGAAGCTGCACAGCTATACCCATTCCAATCCTTATGCCAATGTCCTCATTTTCTCTATTGAAGCAAGACCTTGGACCAAATTCATACTGTTGTTTGTGAGTAATATCAGCATAAAAATAAAATAATAAAAATCTATAGAGTATCATTACTTACCCAAGTCCAGGTGAAGAATGCAAGTTGAAAGGAGTTCTGTCAAAAACAGTAACAGATAACTCATTAGGATGTTTATGCATGAGCAAGTTCCCTTTCATCTATGGTCGATGATGATGAATTATTTTTAATGATGAATTACTTAGAAAATGTCATTTCAAAATTGTAGAAGAAATTTGTTAAATTTTAGTTGTTAAAAAATCATTTTCCTATCTATCTATTTACCTGGATAAGGATGAACTTGAGTAAATGCAGAAGCCATTCAGGTCTATGAAACCAGAAATGGGCATCACTAGGTGTTACAAGTAAACTTCCTTTGATCACTGGGTTTGCCTTGCAACTATCTACACACATCTTTGTTATTATGACTTGAAGTTTTGTCCCAGCTAGTAAAGCAACCTTGAATACAAAATATAATGAAAACGAGTCACGACCAAAGCAAAAAATAAAATCATATTTCTGGAACCAATTTATTGGGATGAACAATATTGTGTGAAATAGATAAACTGTACCATAAGTGGAATAAATGGAAGCCAGTAGTAATTATAGAACTCTGCAAGCAAAACGAAACCATTTGTTAAACACTGATGGTTTGTTGCAAAAAAAAAAAAAAAATTATCCCATAAAACTGTTGTCTTTGTGTGGATAAACTTTTGAAGAAATCAAATGAATGTAAGTTTGATTACATAATTTAAAACAGAAACTTGCTGTGTATACTAGTCACAAATTAATAAACGAAACCATTTTCCATACCATGTGCACTGAAAAAGATGAAAAGTATGGAGAAAATCCAGATCCAAATCCTGCAAGAACATCAAAAGCTGGGGTTTGTGAGTTTTTCGGCATTGAAATATAATCTTTTTGTGATTACAAGAATCTGCTATATAAATATCGAGGTAGCAGAAACTGGTTGTTTACAAGACTAAACCTTGTTTCTGATTTGATCAAAGGAAGTACCTGATTCCCATAACTTTCTCAAAATCTTCATCATAAGTGCGGGAAAGAAATTTCTTGAAGTTGAAATTGGTGCCTAAAGAAATATTAGCCTGCATTTTCAGCAAAGAAAAAAGCCTTGTTTGGTGTCACGAGGGAATAAGAATATGTTTGATAACTTACTTTATTATAATGAGGGTCGTTCCAGTAAAGCCAAAACCTATAAACAGTAAATTTTGACTAAATTCTTGATTCTGAAACAGTGCCATGAATTCCTAGTAAGAGAGTTGGTATAGATGATTTTCACTTACTGCAATGAACCCATTTCGTAGAGTATAGTAATCATCTTTTGAGACTGAGCCATAAAACTGCCGAATAAAGCAAACCTATAGGAACCAACATGACTTTTAATCAGTAAGGTGAATATCTGGATGATTTTCTAGAAATTTAACATCTGATGAAGGGAAGACAATAAATAGAAAGAGATAATGATGATTATTACTGTTAAATTTTCATTTGCTTTCACTTACCATCCAAAGCAAGGGAGAATGATAACTCCAGAAATTCAAATGACGTTTTCCAATCATTGTTTGACCTGTATACTGGAACCTTCTTGGGTCTGTAAAAGGAAATAACACTATGTAACAGTGATGCCATTCATGGTTTGATAATTTTTCTTGCAAAACCTAAGTACAGTGTCTCTATACAGTGACAAAAAAAAATCAAGAACTTAGGTCACCATTAGCTATCTGATATTCAAGTGTTCGAGTCTCCTCCTCCCATCTTTTCCATCTTCTCATCTGTCAGAAAGAAATTGTTATGTCAATTTTGGATTGACCTAATACTATGAGGTTTGGATACTCACAAATGAAGTGTTTCTGTGTGACATGTTTCTAATACCAACACTCCAACCAAACATATAGTTGAATAGTTTTTTTGTCTCTTAACATAAATTTCACATATCTCTGACACAATGTTAATAAAAATAAATTCAATGATATTTTAAAAACACAAACTTGTAAACTTGTTTACAGTGATTTTGAACGTATAAATCTTGGTTGTTAAATTAAAATATTTATAATGATCTAATTTATATATTTATGTTTTGGTGTTGCTCTAGATTTTGAGGACCACATGTGTCAAAGTGTTTTGTATTTGTATCGTGTTTAATGTCCATATCCGCATCAGTATACATAGCTAATAAATAATTATTCTAAAAATTACATGTAACTTAAAATAAGGAGTTTATGAGTATTCTCTATACGTTTTTCAAAATTTTTTTATCTTTAATTAATGTAAAACTTAAATTCAAATTTAAAATTTCCAATAGTATTTACTATTATAAAATATGATGACTCTTAATAGGTTTGTTGCGATGATTGTACCATTATATATGAAAATTATAAAGCTTATATTTTAAGTTGAATATATAAATTTAAATTTTCAATTTAAACATTGTTGTTATCCATATCCCTCTCAATCAGAAAAGGAAACACGTTCTCATAATTTTCTTTTTAAATTAGGATGGTTTTGAGGTATAGAAAGTGAATACTTAGTTTGTATCAATACTTCTATTTATAATTGAAATAGAAAATTCATTTTTAACCATGGGACGTCTAGTTTGAGAGGATACTTTTTTGTTTCTGCTTTCCATTATAAAAATGTCATCATCTTATTATTTTCATTTAATCTTTTTCTTTTGAAAAGTTTGTATTAAAAATTGTAAAAAATGTAAATAATAAACATATTTTTAAAAAACCAGAAAGAAAATGAAGACATTGATTATATATTCCAAATAAAAATAAAATTATCATTTAATCGTAATATGTCAAACCTCATTTGGTCTTTGAATGAATTTAGTTGAAACAGATAGGATAAAATGGAGACGAGAACAAAGATATATATATATATATACATATATATGTATATATATACATATATATATATATATATATATATATATATATATATATATATATATATATATATATACGTAGCTTATGTATGATTTTCTTGGTCTCTAAAGCAAAATCAATTTTGACTTTCTCATTTGTGTGCTCTTTGATCATTATTTATCGTGGCACATTATACAACTTAGCTTTTTACTGCTATTTTTAATCATCATTGCTGTTTGGATGTAATTTAAAAAATGATAAATGTACACTTCTATTTGGCTACACATATTCTATATTTCCACTTGTTGATTAAATTAGGATAATGTTTTTCTTAAACTAATATAATTATTAGTTAAAATTCAAGTCTGAACCAATATGCTAATTATAATACATCAAAACATTACATAAATTAAAAGACCTTATAAAATCTCCTCAAATGGTTGCATAATTCAAATATTTTGTTTTAACGGAGACATATGATATATTAATTTTTATTTTTTCAATACCCCAATATTTTGATTAAATCTGGGACAATAGTTTGGTTAAATTAATCTAATTGTTAGTTAAAATCTAAATAAGCAATATTAAATTAGTGTATGCAAATGTAAATCTGTATGTGTTTATAAATTAAATAAAAGGAGTTAATATATTGAGAGAATAATCAAACTTTTGCTTTAGATGTAATGGTGGACAGGTGGTGAGTTCTGACTAAGTAAATAATATTGTTTTTGCAGTATAATTTATATGCTGATAATGATATAACTAATACTATTGAAAATTGTACTATATATAGAAAAGCCAGTGTATGGTTCTTCTCAGGTTACGTGTTATGAAAACTGTTATGTGTAGAAAATTCTTCCTTCTAATTTCCACACGATTGAAAATGGTGTTCATACCTTTGCCTTCCCAAGACACATTGTCAATGTGCAGAACAAGATGTGAAACACAGCCAGAAACGAGATGAATATATTCAGCTGCAGGATTCCATCACTTGAAATTAAACTAACCATACCCTGCACATCATCGTAACATAATTTTAATATATTTTTTTTATTTTATAGTTTTTAATTAATAATATAATTACTTGCATTTGACTTAATGTATGTGTTTGATGAATGGATATAAAACACTCTCAAACTATGCTCATAAGTTTTATTTATCATTTATTTATCTAAGTACTTAATAAGCTTGACCATGAAAATTATAATTAAATGAAGTTGTATAACCTTTGCTTCACAATAGTTTATCTCATCTTCAGATTCGTTTGTTGCAGGTGCTACGTCAAATTCTGAGGTTGATGTATGAGTGGCTGATAACCCTGTTAATTCTGCAGCATCTTTGCATGGCAGAAAATATGTTGCCACATCCTTGTTGATGCAGATTTTCGATATTGGCACTTCCGACATGGTGAGAAGAAAGGACATGAAACCGAATTTCATCATTTCTATGATTCAAACCGCAACAATACCAAATATCAAAATCACAGTCAGAAAACTAATAATAAAATTCTCCATCTTAATGCATGCAAGTTGCAGATAGAAGATAATTAATAACAAAGTCAATTCCAGAGATGCATGCACCAACCTGTTTTGGTTTTAGTCAACGCCCTCCCTAGTGATTTTCCTTTCCTTTTCCTTAAAATCTGGAGCATATACACCAAAACTATATAAGTCAGAATTAATCAATTTTAAATATTTACCATGAACAAAAAAACATATTTTAAAGCTAAAATTTCCTTATCTTCCTAACTTTATTAAAGTATACATATTATCGTATAAATGCTCAGTTTTAGAACCGTGTTTAAGGAATAAAAAACACAACTTTTTATTGAAATTTTGACTGCATATTTTCTATTGGAATATTCTGAACAATACCTGAGACAATTTGTGGAGACTGGCCTCAATGATCAAAGATATTAGAAGAAAGAAGAAGCAAAAAACTGATACAGCCCATGTTGAAGTTTCTTCCAGGGATCTTTCTTCTCCTATTTCCATAAGAGCAAGCCTTTGATCTTCGTTAATTTTCTTCACTTTCTGCTAAAGATCTTGAGAAAACAGAAGGCAACAACCTTATAACTTTGATGTGTAAGCATAGATATTCTTGATAATATATGATAGTAGGGTTAAGTTAGGGCAAGATTAAGGACAAGAATTTGGTGAAGAATGAAGAACTGTGCCAAGTTGAAGTGGGTGAGTCTTACATGTGCGCTGTGATCTTTTTATAGAGATGATGTTGGCAGTGACAAAGAAGAGGGAAAGAATTTGCCATTAACACAAGAAAAAAATAATAATAAATTAGTCCTACACGCAACATATATGTTTTTGTTTTGTTTTATGGTAGAATCTGAAAACAAAGTACACCGTACATATGCTTAATTTGGCTTCTTTCAAAGCCGTCAGAGCTGTCAATGTATATGATGAATTTTGGTGCCTTCACTTCTGCAAAATCTTGGCCATGTACAGCCAAATATACATCTCCAAGAATCTATGATTATTGACTAATCAATAGAAGTTTAAATGGCTACATATTTTATATTTGAAAATTTTAAATATATTTTTCTTTTAATCGGTGGTTATATACATATATAAATATGATAATGTGGAAGTTGGTGAGGTGAATTGAAATTTTTAATCTTTTAGTCTTACTGCAGCCATTAAAAAAAATATTTTATTAATAACCAATTCTATCGATTAAAAGTTGATAGGCAGAATTAATTTATAAAATAAAAAATTATTAATTACTAAAATAGTTATTATAAATAGAAAATTATAATCGATCGCTAAATTTATTACTAATTAATTAGATACTAATTTAAAAATTAATTCCTATAGTAAAAAAAAAATCCAGATAATTAATATTTAGTGATTAATTTTCTTTGATAGCTAAAATCTTGTAGTTAAATTTTAGAAACCAATTTAGAAACCAACTATAATTTTCTATTTATAATAGTAACTATTTTAATAATCAATAAATTTTTATTTTGTAAATTGGTCTTTAAGTTAATTTATAGTGATTAACAACTTTTGGTCACTAAAATTAGTTATTAATGAGATATTTTCTTGTAATGAAAATTTAAGATCAATATAAAATTGATTAAAAAACTTATATAATTTTGGTGAAATTCAGTAAATTTTATCATTAGTACAAATAATATGACAATAATTATATAAAAACGTGGCTTTGTTAAAAGAAAAATGTTTTAGGTAATGAAAACTAGCTTTATGTGTGTAAAATGTGGTTTAATAACTTTGAAGCAAATTTTCTGTGTGTAAAATGTGCGAGATCTCTAACCTTTTAGAATTTAAGTAAGCATACTTGTTTTCATCAACTTAAAAAAGTAATATTGAATCACAATGTTAAAATATTACTATTTTGATTTTGATGCTTCCGATAATCTTAATTATATCATTTAAAATTAAGAGTTTAGATTGTGATTAAATTGTAACAAATACTTGATACTAGTAATCTTTGAAGACTTTGATGAGAGATATAAAGTTTGGCAGCAGCCTCACCCTGGAGTTTGACACGTTCCATATATGACTTTAATTAATAGCAGGTCAATTAAAACACTTTAATGTCATGACTTTTGGATGAACCATTCTTAGCTTGTAGCAATGATGTTTCACTCCGATTGAAATCTTCAGCTTATTTTCTTTGTAATGGCTAACATGCACTTAAAACATGTTCATAATCAACCAACACTCACCTAGAATGAGGAAGATGGCATTAAATAGCTTCATCCATTAATTAATTAATTAACAAGTTATTATAATTGTTATGAACAAAAATCGTTTTTTATTTTTTATTTATTTATAGTCGAGAAAAAAAAAACAAAAGAAGATTTCAACGAAGAAGTTCAAACACCCAAAGAGCGGAAACGAAGAAAATGAAATAACATTTATATTTCATTGACTTTTTTGTTGTTCCGTTATGCAATATTTTCTCTTTTAAGATACTGCAACCTAGCCCTAATTTTACTTCTTTAAGATCTATCTAAAATGAATAAGGACACAATAAAAATTTATAATTCATTAAAACAGAATTAATAAAAGTACAATATTAATATTTTCATTTTAAATAACAAAATAAGATATCAGACTATATTTTATAAATTTAAAAATGCGAAAGTACAAAATGTTTTATTACTCAATTATTTGATCAAAATCGGTTAATAGCTCGACTTCGTATACCTATTTCCTTTTAGTCAAACTATATATACGAAATCATGTAAAATAAATTTTATATATATATATATATATATATATAATATTTATTACAGAAATCATGAAAGTTTGTTCGTTAGTGTCGATTTTTTTTAAACTGTCATTAAAGGATGAATTTGAGAGAGTGAATTTGAGAGAATTTAAGAAGAAAAAAAGGTTAAAATAATGTTGTTTAGATCAAGAGAAATGAGTGAGAAATGAGAAGAAAGTTTATAAAGTTTTTGTGAATGGTATGATTAATTTAATATATTAAAAATTATTTTAATGGATAAAATTGTAATATTATAATTTATTTTTGTGTTTAAAATGCAATTTAAAATAAAATATTGTTAATATAAATTATTTTAAAATAAAATATGAGTTTATTAATTTTATTATTATTATTATTATTATTATTAAATATATTTTATTATTTTTATTATATTATTATAAAAGTATTTTATATTTATATATATATATATATATATATATATATATATATATATATATATATATATATATATATATATATATAACGAAATATGTATATAATATATTGCAATGCGACTCATTCTTTGCAAATCTTCGCAAATAAGCGAAGAAAGTTTCAAAAAATAATTTGCATAGTTTTTCTTGTATGTGTGCATTGAACTATTAACTTTCACTTTAAATATGCGCTCTCTAAGTTCCCGTAGTAGGAAACAAACACAGGATTAAGGTTTAATTAGTGTTGACTTAACTAATTTATTACTAATTGTAAATAATAATTTTAAGTAAAGTAGATCAGTATCATCCTAACTGAAATTAATACATTTTTATTTTAAAATTTATTTTATTTAACAACAACTTAACTAATATTTCTTTAATTTGCATTAGTTTGACTATACTAATTACAATATTCAACAAAATATAAAGAAGATGAGATACAGATGTAGATGAAGAAAATGTGTGTGTGAATACAAAATTGATTTAGGATGAAATGAATGTATCTGAATGTAAATGAAGGAGAAAAATGTGAGTAAAAGACACGAGTATGAATCAAGAAGAAAGTGCGATAAGATTTATGAGTGTGGTTGAGAAATAAAGTTTAGTGATATTTGTATTATAAATTTGTTTGATCAAACACTTAATATTTAGCCAAAATTAGTTAAAATTTGTAACGTTAACTTTTATACCAATTGTTAGATTAAATTCTTACTATTACTAGACAAAAAATTATAAGTGTTAGTCAGTATACAACTTTTTATTTAAGAATGTAATAATTTACACGTTAGAATTCTATTATAATTCAACCTGCTTAACTTTCACCACAGGACAATCAATACCATGTAACAAAATCAAAGCATAAATTGTTAGTAAAAGATGTTATTTTTAAATCTATATCTTTAGATTAAACAATCTATTGTTTATATTCATTGTTACAAATGCATAAATATTCATACTTATAATTTCACGTCGATTTAGCCGGTATTAACTTTAATAAATATAACTATTAAAATAAATAAAATTAATGTCAATTTAACTTATACTAACCATATTTATTTTTAACATTTATTTTATTTAGCATCACAAATATTTATTTATTAAAAAATTAAAATTAAATTCTACATTTTTTAACATTAAAAGAATATTAATCTAAACATTAGGACCATTAAATAGATTTTATTAGTATCTCTTATTATTTATAATTATATATAAAGAGGTTTTTGATATTCTCATTTATTTTTTTAATTTTATCCTCTTAATTACTACTTTTTAAATTTAAATAATTATTTATAATAAATAAATTATTTTTCAGTTTTATCATTTTAATAACTAGTTTTTTAGTAATTATTTATTATAAAAAAATATTTACTCTTATTATTTTAGTAACTTTTTTCAGAAAATATTATTTATAATATTATTTATTTTATTAACTAAAATTTATTATTATTATTATATATATATATATATATATATATATATATATATTTAATTACAAATTTTAAAATTTAATATTTAAAAAATACATACGGACACGAGGTCACCTATGTTTACACGAGTTATCAACTAAGTCAAGTCTATTAAATTTTAATATTAAACTTTTGATGAAAAAAATTCCTCAAATTTGTTTTACTCTTCACAGCGCATAGACGATCATACACTCTTAAGAGCAAATAATGAAACAATAAAACATTAATAATAGAAACAGTAAATAATAAAACAATTAAACATTAATAATATATTGTAATATTTTTAACACTTTGCTTAGACTATTTACATATTTATTAAAACGTTATTAATAATATTAAAGAAGTTTGTCCAATCATGTGTCTAAAATTAATGCACTCTAATCTTAACATCTAAAACTCTATTGATCTCTTATGCATGTTTTGAAAGGCGTAATGAGTGAGTTGTTATCATTATGTGTCTTTATATGTTTTGTTTTTGTATGATGTTGTGACTTTTTTGTTGTGAAATTCTTGGCTGTGATTTTTTGCATGGTTGTAGGATTATGTGGACGATTTATTGAAGACTACAAAATCTACGATGAAAAGAATTGAGACTATGTTTGATTCAAGTATACATATGCATGGAGGACTCTTTGAATAGATGTTTTTGGCATTGTTATAGAAAATGAACTACAATGTAAAGCTTAATCTTCAATGGGATTGTTATCATGATAATGTTTTTTTTAGCATCATTTAGAGAAGGAATTGTATATTATTACCATTTGTCTTTCTTTTTGTATGTATTACGTTATGTATGGGTTGGGACAAACCAATTATCCCTATTCAATATATTTCTTTTGCTGATTAAAAAAAAGATTAAAGATGTTATTTTATCCACAAAAGATTCTAAGATTTATTGTTCATATTTTTATTTTCTGTATTTTAATTTATTTAAGTATAAACATATTTATATACTAGTATATATGCTCTTCTATTAAATATAGGAAGGTAGGAAAGGAAAATCCTAAAAAAGTAATCATAAAGAAAACATTGATCTTATAAAATCATGACTAAAAAATCAATTTTATGAATATTTCTAGGATTAAATATATTTTTGGTCTTTAACTTTTAGTGAAAATTATAATTAGTCTCTCTTCAAAATTTTATACCAATTTAATCCTCCAACTTTAGAAATGTGTGTTTTAACATATTTTTTTTAAAGTTTATTTGACGTTTGAAACACTTTTCATGATAGTATTTGAGTTGTTTACATCATTTGATTCATTTTTACTTCAATGTTAACTAAAAAATGAGAATAAAACGTTAAATTAAATTAACACAATTTTGTTAAAAAAAATTAAATTTACCCAATTTTTGAATATGAGAGATTAAGTTGGTCTAAAGTTTAAAAAATAGACTTCCAATTTTCACTCAGAGAAAAAAACATATTTTATCCATCTTTTTAAAATGATATTCCTTTTACACAGGGATAAACAATGCTTTGCAATTAATGTCTTATTCAAATTAAGATAAAACAAAATCCAACACATAGCTGTATAGCAGGTGCTTAATTTAATTCCTTAATCTGGACAAATATTGCCAAAAGTCAACACAATGGACGGCTATACCACGTTTGATAGTCACATTTGTTCTTATCATTTTCCTTCTTAATTATGATATGTACGAACTGTTACAATTTTTATTTCTTTTGCAAGCAATATTGTACGGATGGTCCATGTGATTTTTCAACTTAATTAATTAAATTACTATGAATCAAAGTTTTTCAATAAAATTGTCTATATTTAAATAACAACTTAGCTATCATACATGATTCGCATTTTGTTAGTTTTTTTTTCTTCCTAGATTCTGTAGTTGCATGGTACCAATTGAAAAAAAAAAAAAGACCAACAAAATATGAATTAATAAAGCTTTAGACTTTTCTCGCTCTCTCTACATATATATAATCGGCGAAATCATATTAAACTTAGTTGAATTACATTTTTTAATAACTTTTTACAAACACAGATTTATTTAATTCTCGTGATATTTTATTTGTTACAATTAAATCTTATAATAACTTTCTCAATAATTTCAAAATGTAGTAATACTCCAAACAAAAACATGTGTAAAATGAGTAATACTCCAAACAAAAACATGTGTAAAATGAGATCCAGAGATGTCCAGTAGATAATTATTATTATTATATATTATTATTGTATCTTCAAAATTGAGCAAATCTATGTAATAACTTGACAAGTCTGTGTTGATGTCAGCAAGGGAAAGTCAAACTACGTGATGCACAAAATTCCAGTGAGAATGTAATAATAATTTGCAAGTGGCCATGTGTTTACCGATTTGTTGGTGATTGAGTACTCTTTTGGGGGAATTTAAATACAAGAATTTGTTTGTAGTTAGGAATAGTATTTTAAAGAGTAGTGTTGAAGAAAAAGTTGAGAACGATCTCTATTTTGTGATTATTTCGATCTAAAAACAAGTAAAAACATTTTGCTAAAAAAAAAAAATCTATAATAGGTCACGGTTTCTAGTACGACAATAATTTTAAAATTATTATTTAAAATTTTTATAAAAGACCACGATTTTGATATATGTATTTTTTCAAATTTTTTCATTTTTAAAATAGTTAGCTTTTGACGTTTTTAATCTAAAATCAAAAGAAGGGAAGAAATTCAACTAAAAAAGGAGGGCATGAATATTTATAATCTAAAAGCTTTAATTTTTAGTGTATTTTAGACCATATTTTTATGGATTAGCTCACACTTTTTACAAGCAACATTTATATAAAAATGTTGCTTATGATAGTTTTTAAGCCACGTCTAAAACTTTTTTGCCTTTATTATGTTTAGATCACATTTTTATACTCGTGATCTTGTTTAGTATTGTCTAAAGTCATTTTTATTGTGGTGAAATCAACGTGAAAATTATTCATAAGTCTAGAAAGTCAATATATATGTAAAATATGTAAAGAGTAGATTTAGTAAAAATACAAATGATACATGTTAAAAAATATATAGTAAACTCTCTAAAAATACAAAGCAGAGACTATGCAAAAATAAATCAATGCATCGACAAATCAGTTATAAATACAAATTAGTATATGGACATATTGGTCTAATGTGTATTATTAGATGCGTATAATTAGTGCATCGACAACTTCATCTAATATGTAATATTAGACTTGTCTAATCAGTATATGGACACACTGATCTATAATGTGTATTGCTACACTCATCTAATATGTATGGACAAACTCGAGTAATGTGCATTGTAAGATACGTCTAATTAGATAATTGATAAAGTTGTTTAATATGTATTAATAGACTCGTATAATATATGTATAAATAAACTTGTTTAATGTATATTGTTAGACTCATTTAATCAGTGTATGAACAAACACCTGATGCGTATTCTTAGATGCCTAATTAATACATGAAATGACTTGTTTTATGTTTTATGCACAAAATACTTATCTAATTAGTGCATGGATAGACTCGTCTAATGTGTATTACTAAACTCATCTAATTAGTGAATGAACATACTCGTCAAATGTGTATTAATAGACTCATAAATTTTGTTATTAAAAAACTTATCTAATGTATATTGTTAGACTCGTCTAATGTATGAATGACTTGTCTAATGTGTATTGCTAGACTGGTTTGCTCAATTAATCAACAACTCTTCTAATCAAAGTATTCATAAACTCATCTAATCAATGTGTGGAATGACTCGTCAAATATCTTTTTGATATACTCTTCTAATTAGTGTATCTATAATCTCATCTAATGTGTATTGTTAGACTCGTGTAATATTTTTTGATATACTTGTCTAATAAGTGCATGGAAAGTCTTATTTGATGTGTATTTCTAGACTCGTGTAATCAATTCTTCAACAAACTCTTTTAATATGTATTGCTAGATTGGTCTCATAAGTATATGGGCACACTTGTATAATGTGCACTGTTAGATCTAATCAGTGTATGTTGTGACTCGTCTAATGTGTATTGTTAAACTTGTCTAATTAATGTACAAACAAACTTGTCTAATGTATATTGCAAGATTCATCTAATTAAAAAATGGACATACTTATCTAATGTGTATTAATAGACCCGACTGATTTGTATATGAAAGAGCTTATCTAATGTATATTGTTAGACTTGTCTAATCAATATATGAATTACTTGTATAATGTGTATTGCTAGACTGGTCTCATCAATTCATCGATAACTCATCTAATCAAAGTATTTGTAAACTCATCCAATCAACACATGGAATGACTTGTCTAATATCTGTTTTTTTTTTATAATCTTCTTATTAATGTATCTAGTGTAAACCTCCACTTTTTCTATTTTATGAGATAAGTCAGACCAAGTGTTTAGTGTCCAAGTTAGCCCACTAGTTGCTTCAAGAATCCCCCTCCCAACCACCCACTCTCATTAGTCTCCTTTTCCAGAAATAGTTCCCCTTTCCCCTTACAGTTATGAAGCAGAAGCTTTGCTAGGGCTTGAGCTACGTTCTTCTTCGAGCTAGTTGAGCTCATTCTTCTTCCATGTAAGTAGATCCCCACCCTCTATTCCCTTTCGTTTTCAGCTCATAAGCTCTGGTTCTAGATTAATCTCTGTCATGGTCTCATTTTCGCCACCTTATATTTCTGTTTCAGCTCCTTAAGTTTTCTTGGTCTTGGTGCTCCTTCGACTATGCACTTTCTTCTCTTTAAGTTAACTTTCGCTCAAGGTAAGGGAAGCTAGGATTTTTGCACGTTTTAAAAATATTTCGTTTGATATTGGTTATGTTTCGTGTTCCTAATGCTTGAATACTAGTTGTGATTGTGTGAAAATATATTGCTTGTGGTTCTGGTTTGATTTCTAGGTTACATGCATGAGCAAGGAAGAACTTTATTGTTTTCGCCCAAGCGAGCAACCTTCGCCTAAGCGAAAATAGAAGAAAGCTCGCCGAGGTTCTATTCGAGTTGTCACTCAGGCGACGAGCTTTAGTTTTGAGCGAGAATAATCTCGCCCAAGCGAGGATGTCTCACTTAAGCAAGAACTCACAGAACTTCAAAGTACTCCCTATTTGCAATCTCGCATAGGCGAGGGCTTTTAGCTTAAGCGAGGGACTCTTGTCGCTTGAGCAAGATTGACAACAGAGTTGTTTGAATGTTTGCACGTTTCCATGATTGATTGGTTTACCCTTTTTAAAGCATGAAGTATGTGAATATGCGTGTATTATGGGATTTTATGAACTGAAATTGGTGTGCTTGGTATGAGACGAAACCTGAATTTGCTGGTTGGTTGAGTATTGGCATGAGATTATGATGTTTTGAGATAACATGTGATTTTGGTGCGAGAAACATGGACATGGTATGAGTTAGATGTAATTCCATGAAACTCTTGGCGAGATTTCATGGTGGTGTTGTAGTGTATATAATTAGATAATGATTTAAGTAAGGTTGCATCCTGAAACTCTAAAGAATCAGTCAGTCTCACATAGAGCAGACTGATTCAAGTGGTGAGAGTAGCAAGAGGTCTTAGCCTTTGGTAGGATAATGACTCTAGATGATCATGGACTAACCTTGTGTGTGGTAGGGTGAAATCCATTGAGTAGTAGAGGCCACCATAAGTGCAAACATCTAGTGAATCTGATCTTATTATATGTATCCAGATAATTGAGTCATAGAGTCATATTGTTTACTATCACATGTTATTTGTGCCTACTATTTTTGTTGTCTATATTTTGTTTAATAGACTGCTTGCTTATTAAAATGCTTGATTAAGTTTTCTACTTATTTATATATGCATATGAAGAAAATTTCTTTTTATCTCTAGCTTACCCTTTCTGTTTAGTGTCTATTTTCTGTTTGGCTTTGCCTTTTTGTAATGATCATCAAATTCTCGGTGTGAGCAGATGTGGAAGTTCCTAGTGGTCGTCTAGATGATGGAAATGCAACGGTTTAGGCTGGGACCTGTTTTATGCTTGCTTAGAGCACCTTTTGTGAACTATTATTTTGTAATCCCTGTTTTGTGAGCAGCCTTTTGTTAAATTATTGCTCTTCTAAGTTCTATTATTGGTATTTTTTTGTCCCTTAACTTTTCTTTCTAGTATATTATGGATAACTGTAATAGTTAATACTTATATACTTCATGTTGTGTGCTCTATTTATATTATAATCATGCGCCATTTTATTTAGTAGAATTATTCTATTTAAATGGAATGTCACATCTAGAGTCTCCTTTAGTATGTATTGTTAGACTTATGTAATATTTTTTGCTATCTCCTCTAATAAGTATATGGAAAGACTTGTTTGATATGTATTCCTAGATTCATCAAATCAATGCATCGATTAACTCTTCTAATATGTATTGCTAGACTTGTCTCATAAGTATATTGACACCCTCGTATAATGTGTATTGCTATATTTGTCTAATCAATGTACGTTCAGACCCGTCTAATGTGTATTACAAGACTTTTCTAATTTTGAGTGGACAAACTTGTCTAATGTGTATTAATAAACTTGTCTAATTTGTGTATGAAAATACTTTATCTAATGTATTTTGCGAAACTCATCTTATCAGTGTATGGAAAAACTGGTCTAGTGTTTGTTGATAGACTTGTCTAGTCAATGTATGGAAAAACTGGTCTAGTGTTTGTTGATAGACTTATCTAGTCAATGTATGGACAAACTTGTCTAATGAGTATTCTTAGACTCATCTAATCAATGTATGGAATGACTCATCTAATGATTTTTGCTAAACTCGTTTAATTAGGGTATGAACAAAGTTATTTAATTAGTGTTTTATTCAGACTTGTCTAAAGTGTATTGTAAGACTCATCTAATTAGTGAATAAATAGACTCATATTGTATTAACAAACTTCTCTAATTTATGTATAAATAGGCTTATGTAATGTATATTGATAAGGTCATCTTATGGGTGTATGTTGTTGGAAAACTCGTCTAATCAATGTTTGGACATACTTCTCTAATGAGTATTCCTAGACTCATGTAATCAATTTATGAAATGTCTCGTTTAATTTTTTTTTTTTGCTATACTTTGCCTATTAATTGTATGGACAAACTCATTTAATGTGTATTGTTAGACTTGTTTAATTAGTGCATTGATAGAGTCGTTTAATATTTTTTGTTATATTTGTTTAATCAAATAATATAATGGCCCGTCTAATATTTTTTGCTATATTAATCTAATTAGTATGTGGAAAGACTCGTTTAATGTGTATTGTTAAACTTGTTTAATATTTTTTGTTATACTAATCTAATTGGTGTATAGACATATTGGTCTAATGTGTCACTAGTGCAGTTTTTACTTTTTAACTCGGGTGATATGCCTTGGTTTTAAAGAAACCGAGACATACAAAATCGTAGTGGCAATTTTGAAATTTTTGTGAACTTATATGCCTCGGTTGCTAGAGAATCGAGGTATATGCATGCTATATGCCTCAGTTGTTTTAGAACCGAGACATATAAGTTTGCTAAAATTTAAAAATTCTCATTTTTTTATTATTTTATTTTGCACAGAGGTTTATGCCTCAGTTGTTTAAATAACCGAGGCCTAAAACTTTGTCTAGGGTTAAATTTCGAAGAGTTGCAGAGGCCTCCTTTCTTTGCTGTTGCACCGCTTCTTCTTTTTTCTTTCTTCCTCTTCTTCTTCTTTTTCTTCTTCTTCTTTTTCTTCATCTTCTTCTCCTCCTCCTCCTCCTTTGTGTCGTTCTCCATCGCTCTTCCCAACCTCCATTCTCCATAGTGTAAACGTAGAACTCCGCCACACCGCCACTCAATGTCTAACTTTGGTGAGCATTTGTTTCAAATTTTCTTGCATTTTTGGTTAAGTTCATGTCGTTCTTGGGTTCTTTTTTTTTGTAAAGTTTGAGTTTTTTTGCAGTCATTGGTGTCTAGGTAGCCTTGGTGGGATTGATTAGCTATCCAAAACGGGTCCAATATTGCATCGTCTTCCATCACCATTGTTGTTAAGCTTTCTTGGGTTTTTTTTATTTTTATTTTTATTAATGGTTTTATGCCTCGATTCTCTAAAACCAAGGCCTAATATTGAAGTTTATGCCTCGATTGATAACCAAGGCCAAAAACCCACCCCTTTTTACCTCGTGCAAATATGCCTCGGTTATTGAACCGAGGTATAATAACCAAAACAACCGATGCCAAAAGTCTTTTCTACACTAGTGTGTATTGCAAGACCGTTGACTAATTTTTGTTATATTCGTTTAATTAATTAATGAAATGTGTCATCTAATATTTTTTGTTATACTCGTCTATTTAGTATATTGATAGACTTGTTAAAATGTGTGAAGGACACACGTTAAAAGAACTATTTATTTTTTGCTATAAACAAAAATTCATATGGGAGAGAATTTTTTGAATTGAAGTATAAATATTTTGTATTGTTAGTAAATATATATTAATTTTTTAAATAGAGAAATAAAAATAAGATATATTTTCTAAATTTAATTTTATTAAATGATCAAATAATTAAAAATCATAAAAGGATAAAATTAAAAATGAAAAAAATAGTATAGAAAATAACTAATACTTTAATATAATTTATTCTTTAATAAATTAATAAATGATCAAATAATTAAAAAAATAAAAGGATAAAGTTAAGAATGAAAAAAATAGTATATAACAACGAAGTTTATATTTTAATTATAAGTTATTCTTTAATTATAAATATATTGAAAATGAATTAGAAATTTTTTTAGTGATGATTAAAATGTGTTTAAGGATACGCATTAAAGAAATAATTATTTATTAGTTTTAAAAATAAAAAATTTAAAATAATTTTTTTGAATGCGTATAAATTTACAAAATAATTCCAACTTTATACATCATACGTAATTGACATTTTGGAGATTGATATAAAAATTTTAAATTTGAGAAAGTAATAATTCTATTTAAGAGCTAAAATAATAGTTTTAAATTTGAGAAAATGATAATTCTATTTAAGATCTAAAATAATAATTTAGAAGTTATAAAAAATATAAATTTTTCATGAGAGTTATAATTTTTAATTTATTTTGTTAAAAATGTAATTAGTTAAAATCTCAGACGAGGCTATATAATTCATAATTTATTAAATAATATCATTTTTATTTTTACTTAAGAAAAAATGAAGAAAATTCAACGATAAATATTCTTATATAATAATTTTAATATGAAAAAGATAAATATAATTTTTATTAACAATTTTTGAAAGATAAAATTATTATATAACAATGGTTTTTGTATGACAGTGTAAATAATTTGTATTATGAATAAATATATATTATTTTTTAAATAATAATATTTTAAACATAAAAGTAAAATATATATTTCTAAACTTAATTTATTAAATGACTAAATACTTAGAAATAATAATAAAAAAATTAAAAATGAAAAAATAGCATAAAAATAGATAATACTTTAAATAATATTGAGAATGAAAAACAAATATTGAAAATATTAGTTACTATTTAAAGAAAAATATATTGAAAATATGTTAGAAAAAAAGTAATGACAGTTAAAATATATTTAAAGACATATATTAAAATGAATATTTATTTATTTATTTTAAAATCAACTAATTATTAGAATAAAATTTAGGAATACATATGATGAATTAAATTGATTACTAAAAGAATTTCAATTTTAGATATAATTTTAGCTTTAGAGATTAATTTAATTTGAGAAATTAATAGTAATATTTAATAACTAAAATAATAATTTATTAGATATTAAACGATATAATTAGAATATATTTGTATTTTTACCGTAAATAACTTAAAATCAAATCAAATAGATAAAAGAGTAAAATAACTCTTTAGAGAGACAATTCTTTATATGACGGTATAAAAAGTTTGTATTATTAATAAATATATATTGTTTCTAAAATAATTTTATTTTAAGAAGAAACTAAAATATTTTTTATAATTTCTTTTTAATAAATGATAAGTAATTAGAAAAGATAAAAGGGTAAAATTACATATGAAGCAATACTATAAAAAAATTACTCATTCTTTAATAATTTATTAAATGACTAATTAAATAAAAAATATAAAAGGATAAAATTAAAATGTAATAACAATTGGCCATGTATTTATCGATTTGTTGGTGATTGAGTACTCCTTTGGTTTAATTTAAATACAAGAATTTGTCTGTAGTTTGGAATAGTATTTTAAAGAGTAGTGTTGAAAAAAAAAGTTGAGAACGATCTCTATTTTGTGATTATTTCAATCTAAAAACAAGTAAAAACAAATTGCTAAAAAAACCTACGATTACATTTTTTTTAATTTTTTTTATTGACCCATGCGTAAATATTATATAATGAAATGTCATAAAAATTAGATTATATTATTAAAAATGTTATTATTAAAGTAATGAAGTAATAATTTAAGTGATGCGATAATAATTTTTGTTTTAAATATAATAAATAGAATTGAAATCACATTATGTTGTTGTCGTTAATTGATTTTAAAAAATAAAAGTAAGGTTACCATACCTTTTTTGTTCCCATTTTTGTCAAATCAGTCCTAATTTTATTTCTATGCTAAAATAGGTCTTATTTTTTGTCAACTTTGTTTAATTGAATCCTTTTCTGCTAACACCGTTTAAATCATTAACGACTATAAATAGTGACTACCACATGTCACTTTGTGGTTCTTTTGATTTTTTTTAAAATTCTTTTATTTTTTTAATTTTTTTAAATTTTCACGTGTCAACCTAGTAGCGTGCCATGTGTCATAGTCAATGTTTTATGTAAGGCCCTATTCTTTTGTACCCTTTTTTTTTACGAAAGGGACTGCCCCAAATTTGATGGGCCAAGGAGCTGGCCCAAAGGTTAAAGCTGAACCTAGGTTGTCCTAACGCTTACACTTTCATTCATTCTCAGATTCACAGCCGTCTCCCTCTCCACTGTACCACTAGAGCTCTGCTAGGGTTTGCTTTCCCATCTCAAACCACTCCGCCCAAAAGCTCAAGTAGTGATTTCTACTCCACGTAAGTGATTCTAAACCTACTGTATTTACTTCCTAAAGCTTTCTCTTCGTATTACACCATTTAGGGTTCGAAAATAACTTTATATTCCTACTGTTCTGCGGTTCCGCTAGTTTACGAGTCCACCGCTCGAGCTGTTGTGCTCCGTAGTCCCGTGTCGAAGCCTCGTGTAACCCTTTCCAGGTACGGGAAGTTAGGGTTTCGATTTTGAGTTGTGTTTTGATATGTTTTTGGGCTTGCTCGATGTTTGTATGGATAAATCGTTGTTTGTGGTGCGTGGGATACCTTGTATGATGGGTGGGTTTGGAAAAGATGCATCTGCTGCAGGTGAGACCAGGGCGAGAACTGGTAATCTCGCCCAGGCAAGTCAGACTCGCCTAAGCAAGTCTGGCGGAGGCTCGCCCAAACCTTTTTCGCCAAAGGTCGCCCAAGCAGCCAGCTCATTATTTTGAGCGAGCGAACAACTCGCCCAGGCGAGAGGGGTCTCGCCTAAGCGAGATCTCGCGTTGATTTCCTGTTTCTGTTTTTGAGCCCTCGCCTAGGCGAAGGGGGACTCGCCTAAGCGAGACCGTCTCGCTTGAGCGAGACCCTTCAGCTTGAGCGAGGGGCTGGGCGAGGCAGTGTGTTGTTTGGTTGCTTAGTTGCTTTTGGATGATTGGTATTGTTTGGGTATGATTGATATGATGAGAGATATGTATAATGGATTGCTATGTATGCGGGATATAATTCATGAGTGGTGAATGATGGATATTGTGGGAACTTGGCATGTGAAATAAATGAGTGGGTTGGAATAAAAGGGACATGGTATTTATATGAGATGAGGCCATATACTCATGGGATGGAAATGACCAGTGGTATGGATTCAACATGTGATATGAATGAGGATTTATTTTCAGAGGTTGGTATGAAATTGTAAGCATGATTAGTGTTCTCTTATTGTTGATTTATGATTTTTGGTCCGTGTCAGTGTGTAATTCCTTGGAGTCTCTAGGTGAGACCTCTAGGGTTGCGCTTCAGTGGTCGGGACGTAATTCCATGGCCCCTGTTAGTGGGTGTCTATGGTGGTGCCCCATCTGTATAACTAGGTAAGGATTCAAGGTAAGGTTGTATCCTGACGCTCTAAGGGGTCAGTTAGTCTCACCCAGAGCGGACTGACTCTTGTGGTGAGAGTAGCAGGAGGCCTGAAACTCATTAAGGGCTAACCTTGTGGTGAGGGAAAACTGATTCATTGTAACACTTGTAACACATAGCTCGGGGGTGAGCAGCTCGGGGGTGAGCAGAGGTATCCACCACAAGTGCAAGCATCCGCTGAATCCGACCAGGTTATACGTACCCGGATGAGTCGAGTCGTGTCTTAGTGTATTGCTTGAGAAGTCATAACATGCTTGGGTGATATGTGTGTTGGTGTGGTGAATATATAAATATTTGATCGTATGGATGAAATCTTTGGTACTCTAGCTTACACTACTATTTTTGTTGTGTGTTCTGTTGTGTGGTACTCTCTTTTGCGATGATCATCAACTTGTTGGTGTGAGCAGAGGCGAGGGACACTCGTGGACGATAGGGAGGTGATAGCTCCGCCGCATATTTCGCGTAGGCCGGACCTTATTTCTTGATGGTTTTTCCTTAGGGCTACGACCCATGTATTGCTTCATGTTTATTTACTATATTCGTTTGTTAGACTTTCATCTAGTTTCCTTTTGGGCATCGTGGTGTGCCCTGGATTGTAAGGAGTTGAGTTTTGAACTCCAGGACTGCGCTGTTATGTATCCTTTTGTAACGCTTCCTTTAATTTCGTTTATTAAATTAAATGGGGTGTTACATTTTATATTCATTTTGGTCCCTATATTCGTTATTTTTGTTCAATTTTGTCCTAATCTTTGTTAACATGAACAAATTTTGTATCTCTTCAAATTTAAACCAAATTTAATTTTTATATTAAAATTCACATTTTGTATTAAATATTTTTATTTAATATATTAAAATTCACATCATTATAAATTTTATATAAAAATTAAATTTGGTCTCATCTTCGACAAAAGTAAAATTGGTCAATTTTAAACAAAATTTCTGACTAAATTGATCAAAAATAACAAATATAGGGACCAAAATGAATATAAAACATTAACTCTGACATGTGGCAAGTTGTTGAGTTGACACATGTACATCTAATAAAAATTAAAAAATTTAAAAAAAATTAAAAAAACCATGAAATGACACGTGGTAGTCAATGTTGATGGTTGTTAATGATTTAAACTGTGTTACAAACAAAATGACCAAATTGAACAAAATTGACAAAACTTATGACCTATTTGAGCACAAAAACAAAATTAGAACATATTTGAGAAAAACTTGACGAAAATTGGGACCAAAGAGGTATTTTAACCTAAAAGTAAAATATGTGTCTAACTATAATAATAATAACAATAATAATAATAACACTATAACAATATCGCTTAGTGATAAAAAAAAATACACTACATATATAAAGAGATGAACATCTTTAGTGTGATTTTTGCTTTTTAAATTTAATCCTCTTAATTGTTATATTTTAAATTTAAATAATTATTTATAATAAAAAAATTATTTTTCAGTTTTGTTATTTTACTAATTTTAGTAACTATTTTTTTTGAATTGAAATAATTATTCAAATATAAAGATAAATGAACAACAAAACAAATAAAAAGGGAAAGTAATTGAAACATAATCCCTGCATAGTAAGTAAAAGTAAAATGTGTATCTAACCATAATAATATAAACAATAAAAATAACTATTATAATAATTATAGTTCTTATTCTTATTCTTATTCTTATTCTTATTCTTATTCTTATTATTATTATTATTATTATTATTATTATTATTATTATTATTATTATTATTATTATTATTATTATTATTATTATTATTATTATTAATGATAG
>Ga0209589_1000687_pt1 | contig 49584 bp, 26 predicted proteins | sample CowpeawhiteBW_FD_187525 | JGI IMG/M metagenome (GOLD analysis project Ga0209589, IMG submission 187525) | Root nodule microbial communities of legume samples collected from California USA - Cow pea white BW (SPAdes) (version 2) | ecosystem: Host-associated > Plants > Roots > Nodule | place: USA...
TTCAAAAAATCCAGAAGCTGACACGTGGCACCCCATTTAACACCGTTACTCTACCACTAACGGAAAGGACTTGATTGGGTCAAATTTCCCAAAATAGGGACCAGATTGAGATAAAAAATAATTGAGGGACCAAATTCAAATTTTGCTACGAAAATGGGGACTAAAAGTATAATTTAACCTAAATAATATCATAGATAGGGATGTCAACGGGACGGGTAGGGTACGGGTAGTAGCTCCCCCGTACCCTACCCGTTGGATAAATATTTGCCCCGTACCCGTACTCATATCCGTCGAGTATCCGTTATGCGGGTATCCGCCTATTTTTTTCATATCTGCGGGTATCCACGGGTACCCACGGGTGTTTGCAAAATTATTTAGAAATAAATATTTAATCATAAATTCAAATAAAATAAAATAAAATACATCATTGTCATAAATTTTAAATAAAGTTCAAATAAACTCAAGTTGATACAAGTCCAAATAATTGTAGAAGTAAATATAAAATGACGTTCAACACAATGGAAATTCTTTAATTAATGTTTTGATCAACAAATCCACACTCTCCGATTGATTCTAAAAAATAAACAAATAATAAACTTCAATTGTCACATGTCAAGTATTCTTATTTTGATTTCATCATTTGGCAACAAGCATACCATAAACGTCATTGTCTATATAAGGTTTGATGTATATGCCCAATTTCAAAGAAAGAAAAAAGAAAAATATCAAGGGGTGTAAGTTTAGCGGGTACGGGTATCCACGGGTACGGATACTATGATACCTATACCCGATCCGTTAACATGCGGGGATCAAAAATACTCGTATCCGCGGATAGCGGGTATCCATTTTTAATATTCATTTTCTATCCATTGCGGGTTTTATCCGCGAATATCCGTGGGTACGAATTTTTTTGACATCCCTAATCATAGATATGATAAATAAAAGAATGTTTTAATAGATTAAAATATCATTTATAATATTTTGATTAAAATTAATATAAAAATATATATAATTATTGATATTATTAATATTATAAATATTATAAATATTTTTTATTTTTTATTTATATTTTTTATGGCCACCAACAACTATCCATTCTTAATGTTTCAATTATTACCGACAAGACAACACTATTATGACCTCTCTAATACGGGTAGTCATACGCACCACAAGCCAACAACCACAACCACATTGGTAGCCATACGCACCACAAATGCATACAAGAAATTAGGGATGATAAAGTGGATTAGGTAGAACAAATAGCCTGCTAACCAACAAAATAAAGGTGAGTCGAGACATAGTTTTGAATTCCTCAACCTATAATAACTCGGCCCACTCAGTTTGCCAACCTGTCGAGTCACACATAGTGTAGGACAAGCCAACTCGCCGACTTGTTACATATTAAACAAAGCAAGCAAAAGTAGGTATGTGCATGTCCCTGCCTTTTGAGAAAGATTAAAAGCGAGAGTGAGAACGCTTGCAAACGTTGTGACAGTGTAAACATGAATCCCTCCCACCCATCTTCTTCTCATAGTCTGAATCTCATTCCACTCTATCTTCTTAGGGCTGAGTAAGGTAGTGCAAGGCGGAGTAGAAGAGTGGAGCAGTAGCACCAATAGGTTCGTGTTCTGGTTTGCGCTTATTTGCCTTGCGTTTAGCATTGCCAATTCCTCTCTATACATGTAGTTTGGGAATTAAGGTTGGAAATTAGGGAGTTTGTAAATTAGGATTGTTGCAAACATAGCATGCCTTATTGCTACAATAGAACATGCTGGGAATTTCTTCCCGAAAAAACAGGGATAGAGAAGAAACTGGAGAGCTTTTCTTCCAAAAGGGACAACTTTGTGTGACTGGTGGCGTAAAACTAGGGACCAGCTCGCCCAATGGTGGGACGGGTTTAAGCTTTCAACCCATTTTTTGATGTCAGGTTGGCCCTTCCCAACAAAATTTTAGCGGGCCAAAAGCGAGACAGACATATAAACAGGCAAAGCTAGCCCATTTTGACATCACTACCAACAACCACGATTATCTCCTTCTTAGAATAGATACACACACCTCATAATTGATTTTTCTCTCCACTGTATATGATGAGAAGATCCTCCCTTCTCCATAATCGATTTTCCCTATCCAGAATCCATTTCTTCACGAATCTTCCTCCCTTCGTACACCATTTCCTTCTACAATTCATTATATGCATGGAACAAAAGAAATCTTCCCTCTTTTGAGCTTTTCTCATACGGTGTAAAATGCAAATGCAAAAACATGTTAAAATAAAGGAAGAGTCATTCAATAGTTGCACCATGCATCCACACAAATCTCCTCACTCTTGAAGATATAATTGAACCTCCCTCCCTCAAATTTGCCACCTCATTTACCCGCAAATCGATTAATGGAAACATGAGTCTCACTTGCTCACCAACTTTAAATTCTTTGAAACAAACACACTCTTTAGTAGAGTTCTTTGTGCGGTATCTTCAAATTAAACTTAGGCGTGGTGAGAATTTTTATTTGTGTGAGATCCTAGAAAATTGTACCAATTAGTATTGTGATTGAAAATGAGTAGATAAGTTGGTTTTGACTAATGAAAATCATAGTAGTTATGAAATGGGATTTGAGATGTGAATCTCTCTTAGGCCGTATGATTTAAGGAGAATGGAGCTTTATAAATAGGATAAGAGGCAAGCCACATTCTTACCCTCTAAATGATGTGTTGGAAGCACAAGAAAGAGTGGAGGAAACGTATAGTAAGACGAAAACGAAAGGGAGAAAAATCGGGGAAGAAGACAAATCGTTTAAGAGGTAAGGGAAGCTAACTAGTCTTGATTTCTCTTTTGGATGTAAATTGAGTCCATATTATGTTATGTGATTTTGCTATGATAAAGGTTTGTTTTTGCCAAATTGATACAAGTGTGTTCATTGTTATGCGAAAGGGAAACTAATCGATCATTGTCTTTCTTTTAGGTTTGAATTTAATCCATATTATTGTTACATGGGTTTTGCTATGATAAAGGTTAGTTTTTGCTAGAAAGATACAAAACGTGTTCACTTTGAAGTGTTAGGGAAGTTAACTAACTTTTTTTTTACACGAATAGTGTAGAAACATGATTCTGTACGAATTTGATGATAGAAATCTAACTTCTTTTAAGGTGATAAAGGTGTGAGACGTTGGTTATGGTTATAGAACTGTGATGTGATTTTATGAAATATGGTAATTAGTTTTTATTAATGGTCGAAATGTGTTGACTTTATTTTCTCATTATGCTTAAAAGAGTTTTATGTGAACTAGATTGAGATTGAGGTTTTGATGATTAAGTTGATGTATAAGGTTAACTAAGTGTTGGTTTCAATATTTAGAAGGATGATGATTTTATCTGAACGTGGATTTTCTAGGTATTTCAACTTGTTTTTTAACTGAACGTGGATTACAGTGTAGTTATATACCTTAGCAAGCGAAAGAATGGAGTGCTACAGTTTTGTAGTAGAAACTTCGAACTCCTTTTTCAATTGGAACTATTTTCTCATGGTATGAATCTACTGTTTTTAAGCAAGTACTTATTAAAGTATTATATAAAGTAATATGAAGAAGGAAAACTTAAGAAATTATTTTTATTAAAATGGAAAGTAGATTTGGGTGTCGTTATGTCAGTTTAATAAGTTTCTTAGGAACATGAGAGACTTGATACAAGATGAATTATAATTTTTGTCAAAAAAATTGCAAAAAAAGTCTATAATTTTGGTTTGTAAATTTTTATTTTAGAAAATTTATAAAACAAATTGAGCACAAATATTGAGTAATAATTGAATTCATTCATATCATTATTAATGTTACTAATTTAAATTAGCTATTTTATTTTTAATATTTTTTTTATTATTTAAAAATTATCATCATTCACATGATTATTGAAACAATAAGGAAATATAAAAATTTATATTCTAGACGCTAGAAGCCAATTAATATTTATTCAATTTTAACCAGATTATTTTATTATTCACAAATATATAACTTAAATTAATTTAAAGTTAAAATTTTATTTCTTAAAATAAATTGCAAAAATTATTAGTCCGAAATTCCGTTAATTCTAGCTAGTATTCAGACAAACGAATCAATAAATGGTGATACATAATAAATATTTGGTAAATATAGCGTAAGGGAATGAAAAGGTGGAATTGTGATATGGTTGTACAAAAAAAATCGTATTATGTTGCCCTATTCCTTTTTAGTGCCCACACCAAAATTATTTTATTGGCATCGACATTAATAAAGCAATTTTACTTGTACAATAACCTCCTCATTAGTGAAAAAAAAGAGTCAATTAATCCGAAAATTATGACAAATATAATAAGAAAAGGGTTAATTGCAAACTTTTTTGTTTTAGAACTATGTGAAGCTTTTACTTTTTGAGGTCGACTCTTTTGACGTTTATATGAAAAGTATTCAATTTGGAGTGGATCCGATTTGACATAATATATATATATATATATATATCTTTCAAGCATGTTTACAAAATTACATTTTTTGTAAGTTTTATTTATGACTTTTGCTAATAACTTTATTTTGATATTGATAACTTTATTACAATCATATTCTGAGATTTGACTAATAAAATAAAAAGTTTCTTGCTATTTTATTAATTATTTCGAATTTTAATTTTAAATAAATGTTAAACTATGTTACGTATGTTATATATATATATATATATATATATATATATATATATATATATATATATATATATATATATATATATATATATATAAAATACAGACTTGGTCATCCAATTAAAATAGTTAACGACTTGAGCTCAATGCATGTCAAACTTCTTAAAACAGGAATAAATTAAAACTGCAATGACATTTAATTAGAAAAAAAAAGTACTACAAATAACATGGTATCAATAAGATTAACTATACCAATAAAATGGCATCATTTTGTCAAACCGTACAAACCAATACAAACCAATATTTCATGCAGACTAGCAAATTCTTTCTACACCTCCACGTGCTCGTCCCGTACTCTATAAATATAAATACTTTAATTTTACACAAAATTTGAAAGTCATAATTTTCAGAATATACAATTCAAAAATATAATTTACAAAACCCAAAAGTTATTGTTGGCTTTCAAATTGTGAAAGTCACTTTTATCTTCTGAATCACAATCCAAAAATAATTTTGAAAAAACTTCTAAATTTAATAATTCAAAAGTTAGTTTTAGCTTTGCGGATTTTACAATTCAAAGTCAATTTTGGGTATGAATGCACAATGGCATTTTTTACTTGCACAATTCAGAAGTCAATGTTAACATATAGATTTCCTAATTCACAAAAGGGCAAAACAGAATTTTGCATATTTATAGGGGTGCAACATGAAAAATACAGGAAGACTTTTGTCAAAAATGTTGTTGTAGTTGATCCAACGATCATTGCCTTTGCATTATACAAAAGCGGCCCCAAAATAATTGGTAGGAAGACCTTGGCAGGCCATAATCAATGATGGGATAGAAATTACCTATATCTTAGGCTTAATGTAATGGCCTTTCACCTGTACAACAATACATCTGATCAAAAGAATTTCTAACTGTGCAATGAAAAATAGGACGTTATGATGTAAGTAATTCTTCCTTCATGCCTCCACCTCTTCTTCCAGAACAAGTCCACATGGAAAACCAACTCCACTGACGTCCGTTCCAGTTTCCATCACGAGGCTACCAAATTTTACCTTTTCCTCTTACAAATAAATGATTGACGCTGGAAATTCTCTGTAGTTCTCTGCAATCCCTTACATGATGCAGCATCTCTATTCATTAGCTGTCTGCTAAGGAATAGGCACTTCCAGGAACCTCCACTAAAAGCTCATCCTCGATTATACTACTCCCTCGTTCATCAATAGCCCTATGCTCCTGAATTTGATTCATGAAGTAATGTGAACAGAAAAAATGTAAATCATATACGTAAAAATGTAAATAACTTGTTTTTACACAATTTTGGACAGTGAGGTAGGTGGAGAAAAAAAAATCATTTTGTACAACTAGCTCAAATTTACTTCTTAGGCATGCAAAAGTAATCCAAGCAACCTATGTGTTAGAAGTGGGCTTTAAGCCTAACTCAACCCCACAAAACCGACTTGTAAGGTGAGGTTTGCACCTCACTTATATGTTATGAAATTGCCTTATCTCTAGTTGATGTGGGACTTCCAACACACCCCCTCACGCCGAGGTATATTCATCTCGTGCGTGGGACAAGAAATTAGTGGGTGGTTCGTTAGCGGCCTGATATCGAGTGGAACAGAATGTCCAAGAAAGTTCGCTAGGATAGGCTTTAACTTGGCTCTGATATCATGTTAGAAGTGGGTTTTAAGCCTAACTCAACCCCACAAAACCGACTTCTGAGAAAGAGACGAAAATCGGAAGAGACGGAAATTGGGCCCAAATATCAACATGGATAAGTTCAAAAAATTGAAGAGATTTATGGAAGAATATTTCAAACGTTTTTGTTTCGCAAAAGCACAAGCATCACAAGCAATAATAGAAGGAGAAAAAATATCAGGATGATCAGAAACAATAAGCTGTAAAATTTTATCAGATGGATGACCAAGTTTCATATGCTACAAGTTACAAGGACTAGCATTATTAGTGAAAGTAAAATGTGGTAAAGAAATATTTGTGTTAGATATACTCAAGTTACGTCTGTCTTGAGAACTATCTAAAAGATAAAACAGGCCTTGATGTTTCCTAGCTACTCCAATTGTTTGGAAGGTATCTGTCTGCACAATAAGACAAGTATCTTGGGAGAAAACCATAAGACAATTAGTAGAATTAAGCAATTTTCGAATAAAGATGAGTTGAACAGAAAATTCAGGGACAAAAAGAGTGTTATGAAGGATAAGATTGCCCAAGACAATGGTACCCGAGAATTTAGCAATGACAGAGTTTTGGTTGGATAATTGTATAGAAATAGGAGAAATAGGTTTGAGATTCTGAAATAAAGATTTAAAAGGACAAATATGGTCAGTAGCACCACTATCTAAAATACAAGAAAAGGGAAAAACAAAACCTGTGGGTTTGGTAGTACATTGATGAACAACAGTAGCTGTGGAAGAAAAATCATTGCAAGACTGCTGAATCAAGGCGAGAAGAGCTTCATACTGCTCTCTAGAGAAACCAAACTGAGCTTCAGCTTTGTCATCCTTCCCGGCACAAAGATCGACAGTAGAAGAGACAATATCAACCATACTAGCATAAGCAGAGGGCTTCAAAGGAGGAGGGTGGACTTTAGTGTGTAGGTTAGAGCCTTGAGGCACACCATGCTTAGTCCAACAAGAATCAAATGTATGATTGGTTCGGTGACAATGGTCACAATATCTGGGATTGCGGCCACCAGACCGAGGAAAGCGACCTCGTCCATGATTGCTAGAGAAACCACCGCAAAAATTTTTACCATGAGTATTGGCCATGGCAGGAAATCAACAACAAAGGAAAAAAAAATTGCGGAAGGCGATTTAAATCTGATACTATGTTTAGAAGTGGATTTAAAACCTAACTCAACCCCACAAAACCGACTTGTAAGGTGAAGATTGCTCCCACTTATATATTGTGAATTAGCCTTATCTCTAGTCAATGTCGGACTTCCAACACACCCCTCACGCCGAGGTATATTCATCTCGTGCGTGGGACAAGAAATTAGTGAGTCGGTTTCTGAGATTTGGTTCCTTGGTCAAGGCTATTTGAGCACTTGGAAAATGTTAGTGGTGAAATATCATTAAAAAGTGCTGAACAACAAAAGAAACTGGACCTTCAACTTTGTGCTCTCCTATGGCAATATGTGGAACCCCTAAAATCTTCTCTCAAGTACTTCCTAGGTATTTAAGGGGCTCAATCCAAGTAAGTTATTGTGATTTCTCAATGGAAATGTGTTAGATATCTTTAAAGAAATGAACATGATTAATTGTATATCCATGGATAGTCTATGGATCCAAATATGAAATTAATGGCTAGTAAGGTTCAGTGGGAAATTTCAATCCTAGGGTTTAAGTCATCTGCTGCTTTTCATTTAGCTGCATGTTGTCGGTTGAAATTGCCATTTGGTAAGACTGATCTGCCTGCCTTAAATAATTCTATCTGTTGACCAAGCATTCTTCAATTTTTATTATTGTGATAAAATTTGGATTAGTTATTTTGTTGTGTTCTACCATAGTTACTCTCTCAGCTGTTCTGTATTGATTTTGTTTTACTATATATGTTGTTGAAGATAATAAACTTGTTGATTACTTAATACACCTGCTTCCTGATAGTATTTGCATAGTGTTGGAAGTCCCACATCGACTAGAGATAAGGCAATTTCATAACATATAAGTGAGGTGCAAACCTCATCTTACAAGCCGGTTTTGTGGGGTTGAGTTAGGCTTAAAGCTCACTTCTAACATGGTATTAGAGCTTTGACAGTTTTCTAACACTTTTCTTATCCGTCAAAGCCTTCCGATCACCACCTTGGCCGAGGAAAAATCCACCCATAAGCTTTGGCTACTTCAAATAAAGTAAAATCTTCAAGATTTATCTCCTCTTCTTCTGTGAACTCTAAGAGAGCTTTAAACACATCAACAACTTCAGGAGGCCATGATGCTTTCTCAGAACCCATGACGCCTTCCGAAAACCCTAAGTTCAACCCCTCGCTCAAATGGACGAACCCTTGCGTAGCAGCGTCAACGTCGACGACATGATTAACGATGCAAGGATGGTCGCATTCGGTGACGGTCGTTGGCTGGTCGCAGAAGGAGGGGGGCAAGGTGTTCTCCGGTGGAGTGTGGAAAACGTCCAGGAGAACAACGGGGGAGTCAACGGAAGCACGTGAGGTTGAGGAGGAGTGGTGACTGCGTGCTCCGACAGAAAGATCGCGCAAGTATTATTCATGCGAAGCGGAAATATGAGAATGATCGAAAATAAAGTTGTAAGGATCCTCACCTTGGTCGTGATTGTTGGAAGTCCCACATCGACTAGAGATAAGACAAAGGTTATAAATAAGTGATTTAGGCGTTTCAACTCCAATTCTTTGTTGTGACGTGAATCGAAGGCATCATTACCCAGGCATCATTACCCTTTTCTTTCTTTGCGCCGGTGAGGAGCTTGTGGTTATGGCGGTCGTAACCATGCCGGATTCCAACACTCAAGACCAAGGTGAGGATCCTTACAACTTTATTTTCGATCATTCTCATATTTCCGCTTTGCAAGAACAATACTTACGCGATCTTTCTGTCGGAGCACGCAGTCACCACTCCCCCTCAACCTCACGCGCTTCCGTTGACTCCCCCATTGTTCCCCTGGACGTTTTCCACACTCCACCGGAGAACACCTCGCCCCCCTCCTTCTGCGACCAGCCGACGACCGTCACCGAATGCACCGAATGCGACCATCGTTGCACCATTAATCATGCCAACGATGTTGACGCTGCTACGCAAGGGTTCGTCCATTTGAGCGAGGGGTTGAACTTAGGGTTTTCGGAAGGCGACATGGGTTCTGAGAAAGCATCATGGCCTTCTGAAGTTGTTGATGTGTTTAAAGCTCTCTTAGAGTTCACAGAAGAAGAGGAGATAAATCTTGAAGATTTTACTTTATTTGAAGTAGCCAAAGCTTGTGGGTGGATTTTTCCTCGGCCAAGGTGGTGATCGGAAGGCTTTGACGGATAAGAAAAGTGTTAGAAAACTGTCAAAGCTCTAATACCATGTTAGAATTGAGCTTTAAGCCTAACTCAACCCCACAAAACCGGCTTGTAAGATGAGGTTTGCACCTCACTTATATGTTATGAAATTGCCTTATCTCTAGTCGATGTGGGACTTCCAACACTATGCAAATACTATCAGGAAGCAAGTGTATTAAGTAATCAACAAGTTTATTATCTTCAACAAAATAGGTGACAACAACATATATAACAAAATAGGTGACAACAACATATATAGTAAAACAAAATCAATACAGAACAGCTGAGAGAGTAACTATGGTAGAACACAACAAAATAACTAATCCAAATTTTATCACAATAATAAAAATTGAAGAATGCTTGGTCAACAGATAGAATTATTTAAGGCAGGCAGATCAGTCTTACCAAATGGCAATTTCAACCGACAACATGCAGCTAAATGAAAAGCAGCAGATGACTTAAACCCTAGGATGGAAATTTCCCACTGAACCTTACTAGCCATTAATTTCATATTTGGATCCATAGACTATCCATGGATATACAATCAATCATGTTCGTTTCTTTAAAGATATCTAACACATTTCCTTTGAGAAATCACAATAACTTACTTGGATTGAACCCCTTAAATACCTAGGAAGTACTTGAGAGAAGATTTTAAGGGTTCCACATATTGCCATAGGAGAGCACAAAGTTGAAGGTCCAATTTCTTTTGTTGTTCAGCACTTTCTAATGATATTTCACCACTAACATTTTCCAAGTGCTCAAATAGCCTTGACCAAGGAACCAAATCTCAGAAACCGAAGATCAATATAGGTAATAATGTGTTGAACATGAATTACAATCATTTTGCTAGTGGTGGGAAGATGGAACGTGACACATGGATAAGATGAAAAAAAGAGGCGAGAGGGATAAGTGAGGTCAGTGAAACCAACATGATATATGTTATGTTTCTTAGAGCTAGGACACGTCCATGGAAGACAAAAATTCCCCCTCACAGGATCTGTCAAGAATCCTATTTACACTCTACAGAAGTCAAAAGGTCAGCTCCCTTACAACACTGCCCCCCCTTCTTATTTATACTCTTCCTAAAACAAGACTTACATCCCCCAACTACCCACTAATAACCTGACATCTCTAACATACACCTTTAATACTCTATTAATATCACTCTAGTGGTAGGAAGGTGGAACGTGGATATCATTTTGCTAAGGTAAGCCATGCAAAGAAGTTGTGTGGTGAGGAGGAAACAACCTTTGCAACATGTCAGGTTCGGTGTCGCTCAAAGAGGTGATTCAAATCCAATACTAGCTAGACAAAATGACAATGGCTGACCAGAACTAAAGACGATCTATTTTTCCTGATACGATCAATCAACTTTGACTCCAAATTAAGAAATCTCAACTTAGATCTCTTTAAATTAATATTAATATTCATATGTATAGAGATGTGTATCTTGCAACAAAAGTAAGAGAGAGAGAGAGAGAGAAAATAAAACAGAGTTCACCCCTAGAACCTAGAATATAACACAAACCTACTTTCATAAATTTCCTTAGAAAATAATATAAATTGTTCCTAACTTTATGACCGATACAAATGAAGGTGTAAAAAGGGAGAATAGGCAAATACATCAAGTCTATGAGAGGAAGAGGTGGAAACCCCTCACTTGGGGACCCACAAGCACACGTCCTTGATTCTGTAGTAACAAAATAGTTGACTTGGAGTTATGAGTGCGTGCAAAGGGAATAAGGGGAGAGAGAGGAGAGGAAGGGAGAAGGGAATTTTGGGTCTAGGAGTTTTTGTGCTTTTTTTGTTTTCAAAATCATTCAATAAGACAAGAGACATTGTCTTTTCCATTCTTTCTTGTGTTACTATATGTTTATTCTTATCAATGACCCATGATTTTTTATTTTCCTTTCTAGTATTTAAAGCATGCAAGATATTATCTTTCTTGGCCTGTGCCACCTTTTTCTAATGTGAACATAATTTGTTAGAGGATTCTTTTGTAGTGCTCTCATTTGTTCATTGCTGAAAAGAGATGGTTCAAGGTTTACCTTTCCATATTACAGGTTCTTGCGTCGCCTTTGTACTCTTGTTTGGGAACCTTTTCATCTGGAGGTTTCCCATGAACGTCCCAACAAGAGTCCGTGGTTTGAGTAATTTTCTTGCAATGATTGCACCAAGGACAATACTTATTGTGTGTTGGAAGAGCTTGGTTTCCCCTTACTTCCATTGCTGAGCTATTAGAGGATGGGCCTGGAATAGATTTCACCAACAAGAGTTTCCTCTTACTTCCTTCTCTTCTCACTTCACTTCTGCGAATACTTCTAAAAAACTGTACTTTCTATCCTTTTCCACCATCCTTTGTACTTCTTTTTTAGTGCCTATAGTTCCACTTGACCTCTTCATATATATATCCAGCTACTACCAACGTCGACCAAGCATGTTGGAAACTCGATAACTCCAGCTTCACCCTGTTACAACTTATGCAACATGCATTTACTTTCAGGGCTTGCAAAGGTGTTATCCACATTGGAACATGTTTCCTTCACTACATCCCAAATCTATTCATTATTGCCATAGAACATTAAGTTTCCCCTAATCTCATTTGTCATGGTGTTGATAAGTTATGCCATGACTAAATTGTTCTCCAGTTTCCATTTTTATAGGTTAGGTGTCCTTTCTATGGACTTTAGGGTTTCAAGAGATGTGGCTTTCAAGAAGATTCCGTGACCTCTCCCATTGGAAGTAATTATAAAAATTCAATGTGGCTAGAGAGAGCAGAGGAAATCCAAGCCCTTCCAAGGCTGGAAAGCAAGGGCCACTAAATATGATTCAGATCAAGCTCTCTGTTAGAAGTGGAGTTTAAGCCTAACTCAACCTCACATAACCAACTTGTAAGGTAAGATTTGCATCCCAGTTATATAGTATGAAATTGTCTTATCTCTAGTCGATGTGGGACTTCCAGCACACCCCCTCACGCCGAGATATATACATCTCGGGCGTAGGTCTACAAATGGATGGTCCGTTAGCGACTCGATAGTAGGTAGAACAAAATGTTCAAGAAAGTTCGCTAGGATAGGCTCTAACATAGCTATGATACCATGTAAGAAGTGGAGTTTAAGCCTAACTCAACCCCACAAAACCGGCTTGTAAGATGAGGTTTGCATCTCAGTTATATACTATGAAATTGTCTTATCTCTAGTTGATGTGGGACTTCCAATATATACCATGCAGAAAAGTAAATTTTTTCACTGATTTTAAAATTGATAAGTTGAGAATAAGAAATACAAAGACAAGATTAATTTTGTACACTAATTTAGGCCCGAATATTAGGAAGGATCTGCCTGAATATCAAGATTTTTTCCCATAATGCTAATTCTAAAACACAAAGAATAGCAACAGATTCTATTTAAAATAAATTATAGTATTAAATGGATTAAATTAAATCATCTAATTACTAAAAACAATACCTTAATATTAGTGATAACAGAAAACTTAACACCATTTTTTATACTGCCCATTAACTCTTTGAGTTTTTTCTTGGCATTCGCTCTTGCTTTAGATCGTTCAGCACATTGTGCAGCAGTCACATCATAATGGCAGGCCACACAAAGAGTCCGCATATTCTCTAGCTTGCATTCCCCTATAGAAATAATTAAATAAGGTATGAAATTAAAATCAAAGATATAATCCATTTTTTCCGCCAAAATAGCAGGAACTGTGATGAATGACAAAAATTAACTAAGATATCAAATTCAAACACTCAGCTAAAAGCATAACCCGGATCAAGAGGAAATAGAAAGGAAGGCAAGACATGGACACATCTCAATAAAAAAAAGATCCCACAGAACAAGGCACGAAATTATAACAAATTTGCCAAAAGTGTTATAGGAAATATGGCCTCTATTCGCTTATTCATAGTCATGGCTACTCTTTATCGTTGGGCTCTCCATCAATTAGATGTCAAAAATGTTTTTCTTAATAGGGATTTGCGTGAAGAAATGTATATGTAACAACCTCTAGGTTTTATTGCTCAGATGAGTATTCTAGATTCATATATCGTCTCCACAAATCTTTATATGGCCTCAAGTAGTCTCCTAGGACTTGGTTTGACAAATTTAGCATTATTGTTCAACAATTTGATTTAACTTGCAGTAAGGTAGATCATTTAGTATTTTACCGTCACTTGAATGTTGGATATATCTATCTAGTACTCTATGTTGATGATATTGTGCTTACAAGCAAACTAATCATCGTGGCATCTCAATTAATGACAGCACCTTAGTAACCATTTTCACACCAAAGACCTTAACAAATTCAGATATTTCTTAGGGATTGAGGTAGCACAATCCAAAAATGGAATTGTTATTTCTAAAAGGATGTATACATTGGATATTTTGGAGGAAAGTCTAAGTTTTCACGAGTACCAAGAGTATTTGAGACTTAAATCTAAAAAACTCAACCATCAAGGTCAATCTTCATCACCATGTGTTTCAAACAATTGTATTTCTTAATCTTTGGAAGGTCAAGGTTCCTGGATACTTGACTCAGGTACCTATGATCTTATTTTTGGTAATAGCTCTTCATTGTCATTTACCTCATCCCTAAAAATCCTTCACCTTATTATTATAGACAATGAACCCAAAGTTACAACTCAGAATTGGTCAAGTTCCTTTATCTCCATTTTCAAATCATAATGTTCTCTTGCACATTCCGCAATTTCCTTATAATTTAGTCTATCTAAGCCAATTAGCTTGATCTTTAAATTTTTATGCTAATTTTTTGTGTCATACATGAACATGGTAAAGGTTACCTAATTGGTAAAGGACATGAATCACAAGAACTTTATTATTTTGAAAATGAGTCCACTTGTGTCTTGTTTTGCTATCTCAACTCTGAAGCTCACGCAGAGAAAAAGAAAAATAGACATCTCATTTAGATCGAACGCTCTTTATGATGAATATAAATGTTCTTGTACAATTTATTGGTAATTCCTAGGGATTGATATTATATATCTTCCTAAAAAGCAAGTAGGATTAAACTTTCAGATAATTCTACCTCCTCCTTGATATACTGGAACAATATGATCAGCATGCCATGCATTTCCTTCAGTTGGTTCATTAACAAGCTTCTCAAACCTGCAAATGGTGAACTACTACTTTAGAATAGTGTCAAGGTTAACAAGCAAGTATAGCAAGTCCTTTAACAAGCCTGTAATACTGTTCATTAACATAAGAGGATTAACCTTAAGTATTTTACTTTCATACTTTATACTTTCATATTTATACTTACATGTTCTTCCGCTTAGCAACATTTGGTGCTATTTTTTGTATAAATTCTCGCCGCCTTTCCAATGACAAAGGTCTTGTATCCTTAACAAGCTTATGGCAGTCCAATTGGCAGTTTGTGCACACACCATGCTCAATTTTGAAAAGTTCCTGAAGATCTCAACTCAAGTACATTTAATGGTAGCTCAGGGTCAGGACAAAATTACACAATACTGTTTGAGTGAAACATTCAAATTAAAATGCAAAATTAGTAAACGAAATCTAAATTTGAACTGAATATGATCGATGTTCTGACCTCACGGAGGAATCGGCTGCTAGTTCTCATTCGATACTCCTCATAGCACACAAGGTTACAAAAAAGATCTTCTAGAAATTCAGGTCCCTTGGCATTCTTACCCCTGAAAGTAGAGTTGCTAAATATTGAACACGAATATTAAAAATAAAATCAAATATGATTGGTATGGAACTTACTTGCACTGCTTTTGACAAAGCTTACAGAGTGGCTCATCTGTCTCACTCCACCCTTGAGTATATTCTCTTTCCTTCTTACCGAGCCCACTCCGTAGATAAACCTTCTTCCAAACTGCATCTGGTGGTAAAGGATAGCTAACCTCTATTATGGGTGTCTTGCGCCTTTTACTTCCACCATTTAATAATCCCTGTCAATCATATAGACTTCTGTTCTGTGACATATATAAAACTTAATGCCAGCAAGCATGGATTAACTTCCTGAAAAATAATCATATCCACTAAAAAAAGTCAATTTCGCTATACTTACATTGTTGTTGTAGTTGATGCTTTCACTCAAATAGCATAATTCAACAGCCAAAGGAAGTTGCAACGGTTTTCCAATTAATTTCCGGCGTTCAATTGACCTTAAGTTCTTCCATTCTTCCACAAAAGCTAGAAGAACATGCCTATAGGAAGGGTTGTCCTTAACAGATACAAACTCTATTTTTTGTTTTTCATTATGAACCTGTTTCTCCTCAGGAGCAACAGGACACAATAACTCAAGTTCTTCTGGTCGAAAATTTTCATAAAGTGGCTGTGGTCTTTTATCAGTACCCAAAATGCAAGTATACAAGTGGATCCTTCCGGTGTATGGGCTCACCTAAAAGCAAGAAAATGTTATTGGTATTCATAAATAATAATCAACGGCCTAATTCAGCCTCTATGCACAGCACCAAGGGTGGCAAATAACCTAAAGTTGAAAACGTCTGTATTACGCTCTAACGAAAACTACACCAAAGAAATCACATAAACCTACACTACAACCAGAATTTAAGCTCTTATATTATTTCCGATACAAGTTTAAAAGAGAGAGCAATAGGTGCAGGAGAAGCTGAAAATGTGTGCACGGACTACATGCAAGAGTCCATTTCATATATAAACTGATTATAATAAACACAAATTATAGTAGATTAAATTCCTGTACACATGTATGGCAACCTATTATTAAATATATGACACTATGTAAATAGGGAAATATGCATAGCTAACACTCAGATTATATTCCTTATTTCTCTTTATTTTGTTTCAATATATTGTATTCTTGATCATTCTAAATACACAATCCAGTGTTCTGATAAACATTCAGAAAATCCTACACTGTTTCTGTTACGTGCCTTCTCAAGAAATGATAAAACAAGATAAAGAAAACATAGAAAAATATCCCTTTTCTGTATTATTCAACAATTCTTCCTTTCATACAGTGCATTCCCTGTCACAACAAATAAAAACCCTTATTTCTCAGCATCCCACAAGATAATTATACAGACTTTCTCATGAAGTCTCACCCCTCGTAACAACTAGCTACTTAACTACTTTTATTTTTAAATTTCTTCCTATAATACACCTTCCAACCCCCCTCATTACTTCCCACCAAACAGTTTCAGAGAAAATGTATTGCAAGAGAAATCAGGGCCATGGGAGCGACAGGAGTTAACCTGCATAGGAAGTTTGGGTGACAGTTGATTTTCTTAGGGCTCTTGAAAGTTTGAAAGCATAACGTGATATGATCGGCACTGCTTTCTAGGAGGCAGGAAAGATACCACATGTTGAGCCTTTCAAAGATATGGGTTGGCCTCTACACACTTTTTTGTCAACGCTTAGAATCACCCTTTAACAGAAACATTGTAAAAGTTAGCACATGCAATGCATGTCATGTTGAGTAGTCGCACGTGCAATACATGAGATTATCGAAATCTACTCAAGCATGGAATTGCCTGTGGAACTTCATGTTGGTCTTCACAACAAAGTTAGCTTAGTGAATTGGAACTGTCACCTTCGCGCAATTGGTGTTAATTGACATGTCACTTAGTATGCTAAATCAGCAAACTAACTTTGTTAATTAACGCCATGCATGCAAGGGACTAACGTGAAATACAGATCTTACAGGAGGGTATTAAGTTTTATTTCGAAATTTTGTAGGAACTAACTAGAAGGTGACATACTTTCAAGAATCTGAAAGGCTCTTCAAACATTTTTATTTTGCACCTTTATTGATGATTATTTTGCTTTCCTAGTTTCACGCTAACCTGCCTTACATTGCATTCTAAGAGAAACATTTTGTGTTCACACACTACAAGAAAATGTTGTATGAAAAATTGTCACCTAGTTCTAACAACTTACACTCCTCCTTCACTATAATGTACCTCACCGTTTCTGGGGCGATGCACTTCCACTAAGTACTATTTAATCAATAGCATGACCTTTTCATTCTTGACAATTGTTTTAACTGTCACGCTTATTCAAAATACGTTAACAAGTTGGAATAGGTTAATCTATTCTTAGTTTCCTATTTGATCCAGTGTTATCGATATCGGATAACGGAAAATATCGAAGAACATAACAATCTTTTATAAGCTTATAACGGAAACCATAACAAGTTATTGCAAAAAGATTACGGTCAAATGAAGTATAACATGCATTTTAAAATAAATACAAAAATATAATTGTAATGCAAAAGTGAATGGCAACGAGAGCGACGACGAGCATTGATATGCAGTAAAATTAGTGCAAACGAGAATGAGACCAAAGAAAAAAAACGATAGGCATGGGTAGGGTTATTAGGGCATTAGCTTAAAATAAGTTTTTATTGAACCTTGCCCAATTTTTAACAAAGTATCGGTTGGGTTTTAAATCCAACAGAAGACAAAGAAAAGATAGCATTAGTACTGAGCTCGCAATTAGGGTTTCTTCTCCACATGTCACTACCCCTCCAAAGTAGGGTTTCTTCTTTGTGTGCCATTCCCTTACCTTATCTCCACACCACTGTGATGGAGGCATGGCTAGGACCGTCACAGGGATTTCAGAGCAGATGATGGAAGCATGCCCAGGACCGTCACAGGGATCTCGAACTATAGATTAGGAACTTTTTAGTTTGTAATTTTGTGTTTGAGCTTTTATTCGTGTTGGGCTTTTTCTGTTTAGCCCATAGTATATAATCCTTTGCGAAACACGTTTCTAGATAGATTTGATGAAATGAAAGTTTGAGTTTTTCTCTCTCAAGTATTGAGGTTCTTCTACGAACCACTAATCCTTATCTTTGAATCTTCGTCGTGGATCTTCCTCACTTGTCTTAGAATCTCCTCCAAGTGGCATGGCTTCCCTGCGTTCTGCAACCCCCCAAATCGACATCCCCCATTTTCGCCCTTTTGTTTTAGGGTTCATACCCATCCCGTTCGAAGATGCAAAACCAACCTTGTTTCAACTAGCACACCAAATTGAATAGTTGCGAAAAACTACTTTGGCCGGAATTGGTTCATAGCCGAGGTTGCTAGAGTTGAGTAAAGCTGTTACTCGTGAAGTCCCCTCTTCTCAGAATTTTAGGGGAGCACAAAAGCAAAACACGAGACCACCGCGAGACAAAAAGACAACCAAAGAAACCTGAATAACTTAGAAGGAAGAACGAACAATTCAAAACGAACCTCGAAAGAGAAACCAACTGAGCTCTAATTACCAAATGATGTAGATCTGGTTTCAGATTTGGGGGTGAGATTTGCGTCTCGGAATGGGATTGGTATGAACCCTAAAACGAAAAGGGGAAAATGGGGGTCGTCGATTTGGGGGATTTGCGGAACGTGACCACGCCACTTGGAAGAGATTCCAAGATAAGTGAAGAAGATCCACAATTTTGAATCGGAGATTCAAAGATAAGGATCGACAGTTCGAAGAAGAACCTCAAGACTTGAGAGAGAAAAACTCAAATTTTCATTTCATCAATTTTGTCTACAAACATGTCTCACAAAGGCTTATATACTATGGGCCTAAACACAAAAAGTCCAACATAACTAAAAGCCCGATAAAGCCCAAACACAATTACAATCTAAAACTTTCCTATTCTATAATCCAAAGCTAATCCGAGAACCTTGTGACAATCTTGGCCATGCTTCCATCAACTGCTCTGAAATCCTTGTGATGATCCTAGCCCATGCCTCCATCACACTGCCTATGTTCTTCTCAGTGTCGTTGCATCGACTTTTCAACCATATTCGTTCTATGCCCACCAACAGGTATGCAAAAAGCGGTCGCCACGAGAAACCTCTTTGCCATTGCCTTGTTGTGGCAGGAGGTCGCAAAACCACCAGCAGTTTCTACCATGGTGCCGCCATAACCAAGTTTTGATAACATTGATCTAACCCAGAGGATTTATCATTACTTTTATGTATCTTTGATGTATGGATCTCCTATATATGATTAAATGAGACAAAGAGATGATACTTAATCTCAAGCTATTTCTTTCATTTTTCTATCTCTATTTGGCATCAAAGAATGTTTATCCCAATTTGTTTGTCACCGACCAATGAATTTGTTACCATCCATCGTCACCTTTCTCTTTTATGAGCATTAAGTCATGTTCATCTCATAAGTGATGCAAAACTTAATAGTCATCATCGATTACCATCATCTATATGACCAAATTATAGTACATACGAAGGTGTAAATCTTATCTTACAATTAATTTTGTTAGGTTGAGTTAGGGTTAAAGTTCACATTCTAAAATTTGTTGACCATATTATGTCACGCACTATTGAATGACCCAATAACATTTTATTTCACGCTCAAGATGTTCAGTTTTCAGCATGATGGAGTATTGGAGATCTTACATCGATTAGAGATATGAAAAAATTTATAATATATAAGTGAGTGCAAACCTTATCTTATAAGCCGATTTTACAAGATTTAGCTAGACTTAAAATCCACTTTTAAGAGTTGTGTTTAGGGGAAACAATACTCTTTGATAACATATAATGCTAGCAATAAATTTATATAACCATGCATCAATGGTATATTCCAGCACACAATTTTATAGTAACAAATAAATCACTAAAAGAAATATCAATTTCTTGTACAATGGACTTACTAAACGAAAAAGTTTTAAAATAAAATTCACCTCAAATCGCAGAAAATCAACTTGACTAGAACAATGACTATCGGCTTCAACCACCTGAGCAGACTGGTTATCATCTGCTTCTGTTGTTGAAACAGTTTTCATATCCTGCAACTGTAAAATAAGACAATTAAACACCGAAGTAGTCATTCTATAAATTAGAAAGTTGAAAATGAAACTGCATCTCAATTACTGGATGTGTGTCTTCTAAACTCTTTCCAGGATATCTCTCCACGTCTTCAAAAACATCAGCATCACAATTTCCATCCAGAACTGAAGCTGTGCCTAAATCTTGGCAGGAGACATCATCAGCCTATTCTACCAACATATTAGAATAATTTAAAAAGCAAGTAAAATAGTGTATAAACAAAGACAATGAAATGATGTGCTTAAGTGAGGCAAAAGAATTTGAAGTTCAAGTACCAGTGTATTACCAAAACATTAAAACTTTGAATTGACTTGTTAAGAAAAGAAGTTCCCTCCCCAGATTTATCATCTTTATTTGCTTCTGGTTCATTTGAATTTACCGCAGAAGGTTGCAAATCCAATTGTGTTTCCCCTACTGCATCTTTGCATGTGGATTGCTCTTCACAGTTATCTCTTTTAAAAGATGAATCTAAATAAGAAATACCTTCAACCTGCCACCACCCAAAAAGAAGCAGATGTCATGTAAGGTAGGAAAAACGTTATGACACAGCAAAATATCAAGCACTTTTGTTTCATAATAATGGCAATAGAAGTCTATCTTGTAAGATTATCAGAATATTAAAATTAGTAAGACAAGCTTTCAAACCAAAAAAATATACAGAATTTGAAAGCAAAATAAGATCCCAATAGGTTGGAGAACTTTATTGACAACCGGTGAAAAAATAAGTCATTCAATTGGTCGAAGAGGATCATTACAAGTAGGAAAGGGAATTAATCTATCCATCCCACAGGCGTCCTCCAATCCATTTATTTATTCCATAAATTGTACATAGTATTCAATTTCATTTCTTTGAGCATAAATAGTATACCGCGACCAAGTGTGAGGATTAAGAAGTGTTACAAATTTGGACATGCTAAATGCAATACAATTGATATCTATATACATGAAATCTTTCAGTGATAAGTCATTTAAAATTTGAAATAGATGCTAGACCCACAAATCATGATGAGCTAATTCCAGATATAAAAATAGCCTACTAACGTAAAGATAATTTGCAAATACAGTTGCTTTTCAATATGAAGCTAACACAGACTAGCTAACGAAAAACAGAAATATGGTACCTCTATCTCTTTCTTCGCATCATATTTGCCATCAGTTGTACATGAAACTCGTTGCAAACTTTTGTTTAAATTTTTCCAATGTGATTCATCCAAGGTATCCTGCAGAGGGAGTACACCAACAAATGCAGCTTGTAAGAGACATTAGGCATATCACAACAAGCGCTAATCCGAAACTGCAAAACAAATAAGAACCTAATCACCTTAGCACAGAATATGTAAACATTAACTGCATTTGTTTGTCCTCGACGATGAGCTCTATCCTCAGCCTTCAAAACATATTAACATTATTTACTTAACATAAACTGCAACTGTTGCATGGTAGAAAAGACTTCATCAAGTGTAACACTTTGCACAATTAGTTGTAAGAAAGACGAACCATTAGTTCTATTAGATTTATCATCTTACAGTGAGTTAGTTCCAATTTTTCAATAAAATATTACCAACTATCGCATACAGACACACCTAAATAACATTATCCCACCAATACTGTCATTCAACCCTCCAGTACAAGATTGGGAGACATTACCTACATGTTATTGACCTAAATACCGACAATTCCATTATTGTATACCATTCACCAATAGGACTTCTTCATTCCCTTTGCTATATTAACCAGTTCTATTTTAGGGTTTCCCACTTACAGTGACACTCCACTAACGCAAACTATTCCAAACTGCTACAATTACAGAAATGAGGATCTCTTCATAATTAGAAATATCAAGATCATATTTGTATCATTAGAGGATATCAAATTTTCTACCTTTATCCTAACTCCATATTTTTTCCGCATTCCCCTATATACAATTTGCCCAATGTATTTGGTTCCATTTTAATTTTCACATAACCTCACTAAGTTGAGACAAACTTTCTCCTAGATCTTTCCAAATGATCTTCCTGGGATATCACTGCTCTCAAAAAGGGTTGTTGTTTCTCTCCTGATCTTAACCAATACTTTTTATTCTACTAATGTTTCTTCTTTGAGTCTATTCCATAACTTCCATTTGTTTCTTCAAATGAAGACATATGTAGTCATCCAATAAGGTGTATCACCTACACATGTTCCTTTATGACCTTAAGCACGAACCTCATTTATGGTTCAGAATTTTTCAACATGTCATCCAACAATTTGGAATATTACAAAGTGAAATTTGATCATTCAACATTTCACCATCATTCCTTGCGAGGATGCATCTTCCTTATTGTAAATGTAAATGTCATTGTTATCAAAGGTAGTGTACAAGGAGCGTATTTTCCATCTAAAACAATAGTTTGCTCAATAGTCCCAGAACAACTATGGTACTTACTTTGTAGTAAGGTTGCTCAATCCAAGGTTGGTTTGGTCATGTCACAAAGGAAATATGCTCTAGATATTTGAGAACAAACAGGAATTTTAAAAGCTAAGTCAGTTGACACACCAATGAACCAAGTATCAAACTTGTATCTGACCAAAGAGTTGTAGTCAGACCCTCGGATATGTACACCATTAGTTGGTAAACTATATTAACTCATTGTGACTCGTCCTAACATTGTCTTTGCAATGAATGCAATAAGTTAATTCTTGAACTCTCCTTGTCAAGATCATTGCGATGCAGTTGTACAAATCCTAAGAAATATTCTTGGAAAAGGCCATATGTATGAAGATAAGGGAAATACACAAATGGTTTAGCACATTGATGCTAACAGAGCAACCTCACCTAGTAATAGACACTTCTATTTCAAGATATTGTGTTCTTGTTAGGAATACTTTAATATCTCTGAATAACAAGAAACAAAAATATTGTATCAAGATCAAGTGTAGAAGCAAAATCCAAGGCAATGAATGGCTTTAGTCACCTATGACCTGATATGGCTAAAGTAATTTCTCAAAGAACTTAAATTTTATGAAAATCCCCAGATGCACCACTTTAAAGGATTAACATGAAAGAAAGAAGAAATATATTCAAATTGATTCATCTAAAATAGTACACCAGTATCTATATACAGAGAACTCTAACCCTAAAGTAATAATTACAAAACTATATCTCGAACATTCTAACAGCTTCTAGTAGAACATTTAATATCATACTAACAACAGCACCATATATGTGACAAGTAATCAGCATTACACACTGCCTCTGATCTTGTCTTTCATGAAAGAACCAAATGTGTACCTTGTAAAATCATAAGAGAAAACTTGGAACCTAAAGATATCACCACAACATTTGTCAACTATAGAGCTAACAGACATATTCACCAAGTCTTTAAAAGGATCAAGGATTAATAAAATGTGTAGCAAGCTGAACACATATTATATGCTCCAACTTGAGGTAGGGTTTTGTAATTAAAAAAAATAAGGATCATATTTAGAAATATCAAGATTATATTGGTATTACTAGTGACATTTATTCGGGTATCATACCAAATCTCCTCTATTTATTGAATTGATTTCATTTTCTCAATATAAATAAATCACTAGTATCGTCATAGGAACACAGGTTTGACACAAACCAAATCAATGTCACAAACAGAAAACACAAGTCACTAGTATATGATACCAATTCAACAACCCAACAATAGTTATAAATACAAATTAATCAATGAAGTGGTATTCCAAACAGAACCTGGAGCATTAGAGTTGGGCTTTGTGGTAGCTCCAAGAACACTACATGTTGTGCTGTTGAGAAATCAAGTCCAAAACCTGCTGCTAGAATACCTATTATTGCAATTTTAACCTTACATAAAAATGTAACCCATAAGTCAGTAAACTTAAACGAAGAATGAAACCTATAAGTCAGTAACCTGGAATTCAGAACACATGTTGCATGTAAGTGCATAAGAAAGTACGGCAGTAAACGGAGTTTGATGATTACAGAAATGCTCAAGATAGTTGATGTTAGGAATGACATGGTTCTTTCTTTAAGCATACACAACACAACAAATTGTCTTTTTAATGAGTGGAGCAAGAGACTTAATATAATGTGACTTAATTTGCTTAAAAAATTTGCCGAGCCAAGTATCGATGCATGCCCCCAACAAGATTAAAAAAAATCATCAATTTGGAAAATAGAACAATACAACAATGACAATAAAACTGAGTCTAATTGTCAGAAAATGCAACTTCAAAGTTTTTAATAGTGCAACATGAGAAATGGAAAGTAAAACAAGTTATAATTTCAAACACAATAACATAAACATAGAAAATATCATAAATAGGCAAACAAAATAATAGACCTCACAATAACTTGAGAACAAAAAAGGCAATGGTTGTGATACCTCTGGTGACGACCGAAATGAGACTACTGCGGATTGCCTATCTCTGGCAAGAGTATTTCCATCAATTCGCACAAAATTTATACCTTTCTCACATACAAACTCCTGAATAGTTCAGAAAGATAAAATTCATATAAAAAAAATAGATATAAATTTGTTAGACATAATAGTCATCAAATCACAAGAGGCCAATGTAAAACAAAAATTATTATGATAACCAATCAAATAAATGAAGACAGCAGGAGAACATCATCCTCCAGCCACTACACAGGATTACTACTAGTCAAAGGTGATTCCAAAAGTAAAATGTACCTCTTATTTACTTCATGAAGGTAGTCCGGGAGCATGATTTATTAGGGCACTATTGCTTTAAAAGTTCCTTCAAAGTTAACGTTCAAAAAACTAGCTTTAAAATAAAGTAGAAGCTGTTTGACAATTATCATTTTTAACTCCTACAAGCTCCCTCACCCATTGTTTTCAAACTGACTACTTTTATTTTTCTTTTATAAAATAAGTTGCTTAATTTTCAAGAACCTTTTAGAAAATATGTTAGGCCAAACTTCTCTTTTCAAGAAGAAAAGCCTAAAATAAGTTGGACCAAATACAACCTAAAGCTGAACTATGATAGTCAGCAAAAAGCAAAAGAGAAATGCCAAAAGGTAAAACATTGAGTCACTGACATCACTCTACAATTTTATTTAACAGCTAAAGGGATTACAAGAAGCAATAGTTTCCAAACCTGTACTCCATCAAGAACTTTGTGGTGATGAGCAAAAATTATCATTTTTGAAGCATTCTCTGATCCTGCAACAATTGGATGGAGGGCAAGCCATTCACGAAAACCAGAAAGCTTTGCAATTCCAAGTTCCTGATAAGAAAGCTTGCCTGGAAACAGGTACGAGAGATGAAAGAAGAAACTTATATAACAATCTTCCGCATTACAAAAATAACATATCTGCTACAAAAAAAGAAAAAAAAAAATATATATATATATAGAGAGAGAGAGAGAAGAGACACACATACAGAAATAGTATTATAATTTTGATACATTAGAAATTAGCATGACCATTTTCTTTGAAAAACACAAAAAAATAACAACCAAGCAACATTTTTTACAAGGTGCATTGACAAAACGTAGGTTGACAAGAACGTGATATTTTAATTAATTTTCAATTTTTGGCATAGTTCAAATGAAGGTTGGTAACGTTAGATAACACAGGTAACAATTGGACTTTTTTTAATACTTTTTTGGGTCTTATTGGATATTCTTGTGACCATCGGTATAACATGCCTTTTTGGTATCGTAAGCAAATTTTAATTCGTCTAGGTTTTCAACTAGAATTTTGCTATTCATGTGGTAGGCAATCAAATTCATTCTTATAATGTAATAATTTCCAAAGCTTTTGATCCTGCCTTAGCTGTATTTTTTTATGCAATTTCATCCCAATCTAGTAAACCAATGAACTTAAGTCTATCATGTGACACATTAGATGACACACAAATTGTACTGCAGTAGAGTTAAAGATTCCTTAACAATACCATCAGTTTCATCCAAATTTTCAAAAGCTATGTCTTCACTTTCCCTTTCAGTGGCATCAATACTTAATGCCCCGATTGCAGTTTTAGCAGCAACTATATCCGATCTCTTTATCAACAGTCTTATAATTTGCCGACGTTTCGGAGGTAACTGTAGCATCACATGTTCCTTCAGACGCCTTATCTACAATGGACAACTTCATATAACCATGTTCTTTGCAATAAAGGTGAAAACAAAACAGACATAATCAAATGAACACCAGTATTAAGTATTCAAAATTAAAATGAGGCACTCAGTAACCAAATGAAGATTTAAAATAAAAAATCACTCAATAAGCAGTAGCTAGTGAGAACAGTAAATACTACTGTGAAGCCAAGATACAATTATTTACAAAACAACAATGTTTCCTTGGTGTTGTTTGATACACTAAAAAAGGATATAAACCTATATGTAATAACCAAATCATCAAATTAAAGCAAAAATCAAACCTTATCCCACAAGGTGAGATTGGATAAACAAAATGAAAACAAAATCAAATCCCATTCATCAGAGTCTAATTTAGCTGTGCAAATTTCACAGCCAAACTGCTCTAATAGCTTCAAAATGCCAGGCTAGTCATTTAAAGAGCAGATGACAAAAAAGAAGAATGCTTCTAGGAATGTAATTGATGCCAGTAATCCAAGAAAAAAAACAAAAAAAAAAAACAATTGAAGTACTGATCAGATGATTAATATGGGATGGGATCCCACCATAACAGTTTGCTTTAGTAACACATTTAACTCTTCCAAGCGCACACCCTTTGAATAATCCTGCAGCATAATCCCACCATTCTGTCAATTTCTTAACAGTGAATTACAACCCAAAAAGAAATATGAAACCGAAATATATAAATTCCATCTTTTTTTTTCCCTCATCATACGTAACGAAGGATTAAAAAGATGACAATCTTTATGCAAAAGATGGGGTATTAAACAACACCTCCAAGAGGCTAAAACAGAATCTAAGAATTCTATAACCATTGAATTAGCCCCTTTTTTTCTAATAATTTTATAACATCTCCATTCGCCAACTGCAACCATATTTTAAATATATTTACCAACCAAGGTAAAGGAATAACAAAAGTGATCATCCTGAAATACATCATACAAAAGGTAATGATCTTCTGTTGTAAGAGATAACTTCTTAGCAGCTGGAATTATAATGATATCAAAATATCTAAATACAGATGCTTTCCAAGCACACATTCATACAGAGGATATGAAATGCTTTTATAACAGGATTACCGCAAAATATTTTCCTTGATTGCCTTTGATATATTTGAAATCGCAATAAGTTTTTGCAAATTCGTATTTAGTCTTCCCCAGCAAACCAGGCCTGTAAATAGAAGCATTTTGCAGAAAATTGCATTGAGAGTCTTTGTAGATAGAAAATTTTAAATACAAAAACACTCAATATGAATATACTTGCCATAGAATATTTATCTGGTTATATATGTCGTACGGTCTATGAGCACCTAGGAAGAAAGGCACCATAAAATGTAAGAAGTTTTAATTGTTAAAATAATAAAAATAAGAACAGAGGACGCAGAGAACAGAAAGTTAAATATAGAGTAAAAACCAAAATATTAAATAAGATTTTTTCATTTTCACTCCAATTTGAAAACAGATGCAGCTGCTTGCTGTGATTATGCAACAACCTTGACAGAGAAGGCGTCCCTGATAGCAGAACTATACGATTGACTTTTGAAGCCACATCAAGAACAGCCTGTATCTGTTTGAACAAAAGATAGATGACAAAAAATAACTTTCTGACTTTAGCAAAATATAAGATACAGAAATAAAAGATAATACACTAAATTACAATTACAAGGCAGATATTAAGAATATGAAAATCTGCCTTCCGAAAGCAATTCTTCAAAATGAAAATGAACTTCACATGTTAAAATATGGTTATTTGATTACCAAACCCCAATCAGATCTTCTTATCCCACTGATATAAATCTCCTCCCTCAAACCAAATTCATACAGCACTGGTACAAACTACAATATATTGTAAATGCAAATTCACAATCCAGGGAAAAAAAGAGATAATGGTGCTAGTAATTGTAGCTACAACAATTATAATGTCATCATCATTTATAGGAACCAAGAACCCTCTATCTTAGGAGTAGCACAGCAGTAATTTCCACCCAAACACTCATGCACAAAAGGCAACCAAAAATAGATGTTTTGCAAAAGAAAAAAAAAATACAGAGGTATTAAATCTTTTTTCTTCATTTAAATTTCTTTTAATGTGGATTAAACATCCTGACTGTAGGAAGATTATTGAAGAAGCCTAGAATAATCCCTCTACGTCTCAAGCAATCTTCAGGTGTTTGGTTAGAAAAGTTTAGTTATATTGTTCAAATCTTTGGATTGAAATGCAATGAGGTAGATAATTTAGTCTTTTACTGTCATACATCACTTAGAAAATATATTGACCTAATTGAGTATGTTGATGATATAGTTATTAAAGGAAATGATGTCACCAAAAACTACTCATCTAAAGCAACATTTGAGCAAACACTTTTTTCAAACCAAAGATGTTGGGGTGTCTCAAATACTTCTTAGACATTCAAGTGACTCAATCAAAAGGTCTTGTAATTGCTCAACAAAAATACACGTTTGAAATATGCATTGAATATCTAGAAAAAACAGGAATGATTGATTATAAATCGATGGATAGTCATGTGGATCCAAAATATAAAATATTGGCAGAACAAAGTGAGCCCTTCCCAGATCCAAAGATATACAGAAGACTTACGAAAAAAACTTATTTATCTTACTATTACTAGGCCTGACCTACCTTTTGCAGTTGCTGTGGTGAGTCAATATTTGTAAATTCCTTGCATTTATTATTGGAATGTTGTTTTTCACATTATCAAATACCTCACAAACATTCTAGGACAAGGTCTACTATATGAAGGATAAGGGAAGTACCCAGATATTTGGATATTGTGATTTTGATTAAACCAAGGTCTCCAATATATCGACGTTCCACTACTAGATATTGTGTTTTCATAGGAGAAAATATTATTTCTTGGAAAAGAAAGAAAAAAAATGTAATTGCTTGATCAAGAGCTGAACTTGTGAATGTCATCACTCACTTGTGAGCTTGTGTGGATAAAAAAATTTCTCCAACAACAGAAGTTTTGTGAAATTCAACCAATGAGAATGTAATATGATAAACAAGCAACTCTTCACATTGCTTCCAACCTTGTGTTTCATAAGATGACAAAACACATAGAAAGTGAATGTCATTTTGGTACTGAAAAAGTTGTTGTCCAAGGAAATTTGCACCGAGTTTGTTGTATCCAATTATCAACTTGCAAACATTCTAACAAAATCAATGGGAGGAGCTCGGATTCAATTTATATTGGACCATACAATCTCTATGCTCTAGATTGAAGGGGGTGTTAGAATAGTTTATATTATCTTCAGAACAAAAAGTTGTTTCTTGTTGTATCTATTCACAACCTAGTATCCTAGGGGTTTCTTCTTTTCTCCTTGCTTAAGCTTATTTTGTAAGCAATCCTTATAAATATATGAACATGAATAAACAGTGAGATCCAAAAGATCTCTTAAACACTTTTTCTCTTTAAGTAACTTCTTTTTGGTGTTTTAAATTTTACAAACAAGAAACACGATGGAAACATTGCATACCTCTCCTGGTTCTGTTTTCTTCGTACATCGCACATGATGTGATTCATCAACAATCAGAAGAGCCCATTGAAGTTCAAGCATGTTCTTTCTTAGACGATGAAGCATGGTATAAGAAATAACCACAACTCTAGGTTTTCTTGTTAAATATATAGGGTTGTCTTGATGGCCAAAAACTGAATTTGAGGAAACATCTAAATGTCAACAAGCTAGCACAAGAAAGTAAAAATTTTGTAACAAAAACATGGAATAAAAATGGCTATACAATGAAAAAGGAAAATAATATGCAATATTTCAAATTATTAGGAGTAGAATCTATATTAGTGCTCACCAACAGCTTTACTGTAGTATTCAAAATAAATTACCCAGACACCCTTTAACTGAATATACAGCAGACTAAAGTGAATTACTGAACAGACGACTCATCATTTTTATAATTACCAGTTTGTCAAGACTGTCACGTAAGTTATTAACGGAAAGGGCATAGTGAGGCCCTGCAAGAAAAAATATATTTTCCAGATCATATTGTCATTTTATTTTTAATATAAGCTATTTAATTTAAGCTTATCTTTCGTAATGTTTCACATCATGTTGGCTTTGAAATCTGTGCCAAATTGGATAACTGTTAAACAGTCACAATGCAACAAATCAACTTAATGTGTGTACACAAATGCAAAATTGAATATGTGAATATTCATGTTGATTTCACTGGCTTTTTGATGTCTCATTTATAAGAAAAATGTTTAGGGTTTCAACAAGCTTTACATTGGCTGTCAAGGGCTTAATACAACTCTCCTCCTTTACAGCCAAAGCTCAGCAAATAGTAACAGATCTTATTTTTTGGCCTAGTAGTAGTATAAGGTTGTACTACTGAGAGAACTAGCACGGCGAAAAGATAGAAAATAGGGACCAGATCTCTACTGAAAATGGTACATATAGTGTACAACTCACTTCTGCTACAAATATCAGTGGAATGTCAGTATCAGTAAAACATAACAGCAGAGAAAATAGCAGCAGAAATTGTAAAATAAATACAGATTATCCAAATCCATTGAGAGCCATGGCCTATTCCTGCAATTCCATCTACTCAGATCTTTCCTGCTTCTTCTCTCTCTTTCCCCTCCTCCGGATTTCTCCCCTCTTCCAATAAACTGAATAGTCCTATGTGCATTCCCATTACCATGCTTCATGCCATGTGTACAGTTAGTTGTACTTTTACTCATTGCTTTCAGTGATCACAGTGAATGCACTGATCACGTGAGGAACTAATCCCCCTTCCCTCTCCCTTTCTTTATGCAATAAGCTTGGTTAATTGGTGACCTACTAATGCAAACCCATGCTTCATTTAAGTTTCAGAAAATCGTGGTATTAAATGCACAAAGAAATCACACCAAGTTGTAAAGCGCTGAACAGTTGGACTTACTTCCATGACCACATAAGACCAAACGTTCTACTAAACCCTATGTTCATTATTCCTGAATCTAATAATGAAATCAGCTTAGCTCCAAATCTTCTAAGTAGTTAATGTGGCACTTACCAACACCAAAAAACACCCTACTTGATTATCAACTCATCATCATCATCTGTGCATAACTATAAACCACTCTTAACTAACCACCTAATCAACAAAACACCCATCCACGCAAAGTTATCTCCACAGTTAAGTCTTCAAACCATATATTTATAAAGCATGGCTGATTCATATTTAACCAATCTTTCCATCTAGTCCAGGAACCATATCCAAAACCATCTTTTCCTTTTACTGTTCAAATATCCCAATACCAAACCATCTTCAGTGCAATCATCTATGCATCCTAAGAATTCCATCAACATAATCTCAAACACCGGAACTGTACTGTCATCGCAAGCACTCTACATTCTTTTCAACAACACTCTCACAGTTTCAACTGTCAATTGAGACCAACCCCACTATTGGTCATTAACAAATACCACAACCTTACTTAGAAAGCAAAACATTACCGAGATGTATATCAGCCGGCAAACAGAAAGGAAGCCAGCGCTCCAATTCCTCCGCCCACGTGAACCGCAACACAGCAGGACAAACCACGAGTATAGACCCTTCATCCAGAAAACACCCCGCAATAGCAATAGCCTAACACAATCATCCAAACAATCACATCAGAAATTTATAATCACGTTTACACAATCCAGCCAAATACAAATTGAAATCATCACAACAATGAACGTTACCTGGAGCGTTTTCCCGAGGCCCATATCATCGGCAATGAGACACCGCGCGCCTCTTCTCAACGCGAACCGCAGTCCGTCATGCTGGAAAGGGAGCAACACGTCCAGGAGAGTCCTTGGGAGTTTCGCGATCAGACGCTCAACCTCCTCGTCGGGAAAGTGCTCCGGCCGCACCGGCGTCCACCGCCCAGCAGCTACCGAATGCGAGAGACGCTCCACCACGTTGAACGTCGCCCAGGGGATCTCCTCCACCTGCAGCGCCTCCGCCTCCGCCTTCAACTGTCTGACCACAGCGTGGTACTCCGTCAGCTTGAACACACAGACCTTCACCCCTCCGCTGGTCTGTGTGAAGTGCGAAAGCATCACCTGAAACGAAAAACGAAATTAGGGTAAATAAAAACGGAAGAGTGGTGTGTGATGGTTAAAAATGAGAGTGAGAGAAGTGAAGTACCTGTGAGAGAATGGAGTTGAGAGTGGAGAGACAATGGTGGTGACCGGGGAAGGGAAATGGAGGAAGCGGCATGGGTGTGACGGAGAAGGAATCGGGGGAGCATATTTCGAGTCTGGCGAGGAACTTTGGGGGTTGGGGTTTAGGGAACTTTTGGCACTTGAAAAGGTGCCATGGATTGGGGTTGGGAATGTTTTCTCCTTCACGATGAGATTGTTCTTGTTGTTGCGCTCTGGATTCTAAGAACGCTTTGCGTTTTGCGATCGCCGCTGCGCGGTTCGCTTCAACTTGTCGTTGTTGTTCTTCGGTGAGTTCCATTTGCTACTAGTACTGGGCATGCAGCAGAACGAGTAAGAGTTTGATGTGATGTGATTTGATTTGATTTGAATTGAAGCGCTGAGTGCAGTTCTCAGTTTTGAACCAAGCACGTGCCAACTCTGGCGCGTACACTCACGCCCTGCTGGAAATGAGAAGAAATGTTTCCTTCGGGCATTTTAAATTTTGGATTGAAGTGTGTTTTACCACAGGAAGTTCAATATCATGGATTTTCTATACGGTGATCTTCACACTCATCTCATTTCATATATTATTTAATTAAACGTATTGTTATTTTATTCTTAAAATTGTACTCTAAATTTCTATTTATGTTTACATATATTTATTATATAATTAAATGAATTGTTAATTTATTCTAAAATTTTATTTTATATTTATTATTATTATTTGAATATAATAAGTTATCATTAAAAAGAGTTGTTGAAAGAAAAGTAATTCTCAACAAAATAATTTTCTTCCGATAATATATTTTTTGGGTATACAAAATATAATATTGTTTTATTTATTTGTGAAATCAGTTAATTTGGTATTAATAAGATTTCTTAGTATATTTATTCCATTATAAGTCTCTAATCACTATTTCTTTAATTTCCTATTCTTATTATTTTTTAATCTTAAACTTCTCCTATTTTTTGTGTAAGGATGTGTTCCTTTGGTTTATGAATTTGGAGAAGAGTATGAAGATGAATTTGTGTTGATTTGAATGAATGAATTTGTGGATTTTTTTTTAGTGGATTTAGGTTGTGTTCGTTTATGTGAATTGTACTGTTCAACCATATTTAAGAGAACAGATTTTGGTGATATAGCACGTTCGTTTTCGATCATTTTCACGAATATGGAAGAGAGTATTTGGGGGATGGGTGGATTAATCCATCCCCTCAAAACTGCGAAGATAGTGCATAATGTTTAGGCAGATGACGAAACTGCCTTTTTGCTCTTGTTTCCATGCAAGTAAAGCAGCTGCCAGATTCCTTCCATCTATGAGATTCCTGACCAAGATTCCTGGTCAACTTAACAAGATTTTGTCTTGAAGTCCAGTGCACTGTTTAATTTTGGAAGATCAGTTTAAATTGGAAGCACCAATGTGATTGTGAATGGTGGTCTGTGGTGCTCGCAGTGGTATTTTGAGAGGTGAGTTATGGTGTGTGTGTGTGTGTGTGTGTGATTGTTGAGTCCATGGAGGAGGGAGAAGATGAAGTGGTTGGGTGTGGTGGGCGAGGAAGAGGATGAAGGGGTGGTGGTGGTTGCACGAGTGATTGCACGAGGCGGTGGGGTGGTGATATGAACCGGTTAGCTAACTGATACTGCAAGTGTGTGTTGAGTGGATGGCACCAGTTACGTAACCGGTGCCTTGATTATGAAGGGAATGACACCGATTACGATACTGATGTCGTTGGGTTTTTTTTTACGTTATGTTTTGTTTTTTTGCAGGTGGAGGAGTTGCTTGCATATCGTCGGAGTTGCCGGAGGAGTTGTGTGTCTCCACAACTAGTGAAGGTGATCGGCCGGAGCTGTTGGTTTCCAACATAATTACAAAAAATTGGTCTCCTACAAACACCACCATAATTACAAAAAGCACTTATATTTTGAAGTGCCAACAGTAACACCATATGTAAGCCATGAATTGGACAAGGGGATGCATAAATCATCACACAAAATGAGTTCATTTTACCAGCGCACAACGTAACTTCCTTCACAAAATTAGAAAACTTCAACTTCAGCAATGGCACCACCTATGGAGGACCTTATCAACTCTGGGCCACCACCTTCACCAGCTATGGAGACCTTGATGAACTTCGGTGACCTGCAATAACAAAAACAGAGTTAAAAAATATAAAGAACAACACACAAGACATCGGTTACGTAACCGATGTCACTCTCCCTTTTGCATAGGCACCAGTTACGTAACCAAGAACACAACCTAAATGCTCTCTCACTTGTTAGGTAGATAAGATAAAGAGGTTGTTTGTCTAACAAATTCAAAGACAAATGAAGTTTTGTTCATTTCACCATCCATTCCATGAAATTCAACGTGAGATGAACCCACGAGTTTTGTTTGACGCTATCTAACAAATTCTATAAAATAAGGCAAACTCAAAATTTTGGTGTAACATGTTTTTGGAGAACTTTGAAATAAAACGATTTGGATCAGAGGAAATAACACTTTTATGACAAATTCGTAAAGAATTTGCATGAAACACACGTAAAAGTCATATTTTATCGAGATAAAAATGTTCATAAATAGAAGGATCCAGGACAAAAAGAGTTGTATTTGTCTCATCAAATGAAATTGTAAATTACGTCTTTAACCTTTTAATTAAACCAAATTATTATACACTTACACAATAAGAGAATCGTGCAACTAACGAAGATAAATTATGATACAAAAATGTTTATTAATTGTGTTCTATAAGATAGACTTAATACAACCTTTGATGAACGCATGGGTAAAGAATTAAGAAGGAGGTTTGAGACTAGAATGAGAATTTTACATTTTATATTGAGTCTTTGTATTTGTATATTTTATTAGTTAGCAACTTTTTATGGATTTATTTTATTAGTTAGATAGCTAATTAGATGGCCTATTATAGTATATGAGTCTAATAGTCTTGGCTCATATATAAATAGGTTTAGAGTAGTTTAATAAAACTAAAGAGAGAAATTATTAGATTTTCATTTTTTTTTTGTGGTAGAAATAAAAACTCAAGAAAGTCTGTCACTAGACAATCATTTAACCAACAAGGTTATATAAGTGTAAAGGTTGAGCAAGTTCAAGTAGATAGACTTTTAATGTTCAAGTGGACTCAAAGATGCTTTACATGGACATGAATTTAACCAAGAATATTATATAAATTACATCTAAGACAATTTTAAGTATTTTTAGTAGTTTTTTTGTTATATATTTACTCATTCCCTTTGTCATTTACTAAATAATGCAAGACAACTTGAATTTTGTTTTTGTAGTGGTAAACAAAAAACATAAAGTGTTGAATATGAAAACTTAATGGAATAAAAAAACGCATAAATACAAGCACAGCACAAAAAAAATCCTAACTCTAAGAATTTGACAATGATCTAATAGCAAATATGACTCTATTCTAAAAACATATAAAAGGTTATACTATTTTTGGATTTCAAAGATAAAAACAGAAAATTAAAAGAATCATGATAAGGATAAGAACTAACATGACTTTTAAACACAATTTATTGATTTCAAAATTAAAAATACTTACATATAACTTAAATCAACTAAACAAAATAAGAAAGACTCGATTAAAAAACACGTGAAAACATAAGAATCCTACTCGTTCAAAATGATTTAAGAAAAGATATAAATAAGATTGAATCACAGTTTGAAAATAATATGTAATAAAGTAAACAAATAACAAATCAAGATAAGTAAATAATTAAAGCATTACAACAAGGGATACTTAGGAAGAACGAATAAACCCACTTAACTCTTGAAGACTTATGTTATAGATACCAAATGATGGATGAACTTGAAGGAAAAGGTGAATTACATCAATTAGAATGAATAAAGATCATGTAAGCTTAAAGATGAATGGAGGATCTTAGAAATGTACGGTGGGTTGGAGCTTTGAGAAAAAATTTAGGTAGCATATTTCACAAAGAAGGGGCCTTGTCAAAAGCTCTAAAGAGGAACAGAACTCACAACACATGTATAGAAGGAACTTAACTCACGACATGTGTATTTTACGTAATACGTCCCCTTAAATTTATGGTTGGATTAATAACAACCATAAGTTTGCATGTGAAAGTTTGAAAAATATATCCATAGAGAGGTTATGTTAGAACATCTGCAACATGGAGAGTGATTAATACATAAATAAGACTATAAGATGCTTCTACTCAACGTGATCGCAATGAAAATATAAATTTAGTTCAAAATGTTTGGATTTGATATGCATAACTGAATTTGCTACCAGTAAAGTTGCTCCAAGATTATCAAAGAAATCTTTGAGTATGGATACACAAACAAGTAATTCGATGAGAAGAGGTTTGAGCCAAGCAATTTTGGTGAAAACAATTGCAATGATTTTATACTCAACTTTTGTACTGTTTCGTGAGACTACCTTCTACTTATGTGACACCCATGAGATGAGTTAGAGTCGAGGAAGATACATTAGCCCATAGCTGATTTGCGATCATCCAGGATACACAAATTTGAAGCAAGTTGAAGAAGTGAGCCATGATGAGTTGTACCAACAATGTAGCGAAGGATTCGCTTAACAACTTTTCAATGATGCTCCTTGGGTTGATGCATGTATTGACATAGATCTTATAATAAACGTAAGTTTGATTTTAGAACAACCATATGCTTATTTCTTGGATATTCCTTGCAACATAATGGAATATATTTGCTTATCTCAAGAAATAATATTGTATATCTTTATGCATATTTCCTTTAATGAAAATATGTTCTCTTACTCATTAATGTGTAATCCATTTCATACACCTCACTTTGATACCATTTAAGATTAAAGAAGAGAAAGGAAAAACATAAACAAACGAGAAAGAAAGAAAAGAGACATGTATATAATATTATTATATCCCCTAGGAGGATAAAGATATTAAGTATGTATGTATACGAAGAGATCCCACTACATGTATATAAAAGGAACTAAACTCACGAAAAGTGTATATTACATAATAAGTTAACTTGTCATATCTTTGACTTGTTATTATGTTTTAAGATTAAATATGTTTTTAGATCTTAAATTTTTATGTATAATTGGAATTCATCCCTATTACAAAATTTGATATATCGTGGTCCATGAACTTTGAAAATGAAAAGGAATAGATGTCCTTTTAGCGCAACAACATTATTTTTTGGTTGGACTTGTTAAATGGTATTCCAGATTGACATTTGAGCTAGAGCATGTCAACCAATGGAAACAACTCAAATGTTAACGTTGAAACATGTTTGACGTATAAAAAAACTTTAATGCAATTGAGTTAAAAAAATTATATTTATTTATTCTTAAAATTTAGAGACTAAAACATGTCATAGTTTGAGATAACGATAAATTCTAATTTTGCATCTAAATTTTTGGACTATAAATATATTTAATCCTATATTTTATTATCAATGACTTTTTGTAATTATTTTTAGTTTTATATTTAATATATATATATATATATATAATAAACGAGTTAAATACATGTCCTTCTAATTATATTCCTTAATTAGAATCATAATTTTAATTTCTTGACGTATAACAACATTTATTGTTGAGGAACAAATCTTTATCATTTCAAATTTTCAATTATAAAAATCTCAAATAACATGCGTATTTCAACTTACGAACACCTAAAAAGGTCATCTTAAACCAAAATTTTTAAACTTAATGGGCAGGGAAACAATTGAAGTAAAGAAAAGATCATGTAGTTAAACTAAAAATTTTAGCTTCTTGGTTATTAAATTTGAAAAAGAGTATCATTATTGAGCATATAAACAAAATTCACCACAGTGAAGATGTAAAACTTGTTTAGTAATAATTATGGAAAAGAAAATTTAATTTCAGTTAAAAACAACTCACATTTTTTTTTTTTTCATTTTCATCACCATTCTCTGCTTTTCATTCTAAGATTTGTTGATTGTATACAATTGTTTTCCTTCTCCAATTGTTCAAGAAATTCTCCACTTACGCAACTCTGTTATGTAGAGTTCCCCTGAACCTAATCACAAAACAAATAAATTGCAACAAAGATAGAAACAAAATTTGAGCTTCACAATCATTCTTCTTCTCTATATCAAACCCAATCTCGTTTGTCTTTTCCAATGTTTGAAAAACAGAAAAAAAAAATACACAAACAAATTATTTAGGGCTAATCATGCAAAATTTTCTTTGATTGATATTTTTTTTTTATATTTAATTTATTGGCTTTACAGTGGAGAATCTTGAAGTCCAAGTTGAGTGAAGTGAGGACTTTGAAGGGCCTGCTGGAGTAGGTCATGATCATTCCACAAATCTCTGTAAGTCTCCAAGTTCACATCAGCATTAATTATGGCTGATATACATAGTTCTTTCCTCCATTCTTCTGTATGTGGGAACCCCACATTGTCCCCATATTTGTCACAGTACTGCAATACAACAAAAAAAAACTACTCAAATCCATGCTCTCCAACGTTTAAACTAAAGTGAATAATTTTGAATATGTTTACCTCAAAGTTTGCAATTTCATGAGTACAGTGTTTGGGAATGCCTGCAGCTTCTCTTGAATGGTAAAACTCTTTGATGGATTTCATCATATCCTCCCATGATGGCAACACTTTTTTCCCCGAAAGCAGTTGAGCTATCCATATTGCTTGAGACTCAAAGAAAGGGAATCCTATGATCTGTAACCACACAAACACACACACAAAAACATGCACTCTCCTCAAACAAACAACTCTTACAATGTTACATTAGAAACCACAAATTAATTTGTGTGTGAGAAAAACATGAGACCTTAAAACCATATTCAAATCACTGATTTTGGGGTACCAGTTTACCTTTCTAGGGATGCCTATAAAAGAAAGGGATGGAGCAAGTGATGGGGGAAAAGTGTGCTCATACAATGGCCCCACTCTGTCATCATCCACAACCACCATTCCTTTGGTGTCAAGAAAGGGAAATGCATAGGAGTACCTACACATAACCAACTTAATTTCAAAACCATCATCAATCATTACAAAACACAACTAATTAAATCAAAACAGGTACATGGAGACATGTTTGGACATTGGCCCACTGTGAAATCTCCAAACCTAAAATCATAATTGTTCAATCATGCTACCTTTTGGAACTTAACTTGCTGAAATCAAACTTATATTAAGATTAGTTTTGCTCTTTCATTAGATGTACACTATTCATTGTATACAGTAGAAGTTACCCTGTGCAGTACAAAATAGAGTCTGCAAGAATGGAAGAACCATCCACAAAGATCACCCGTCCATCTTCTTGAAGGTTCTCTATCTGATAAAAAATACTAGTTAAGATTTTGGATCGAGAATAATGTTATGATAGAATAAAACTTAACAAGAGGTTGAAGTAATAGTACCTGAGGATGAAGATGGAAATTTGCATGTTTGCATATGACTTTAGATAAACCTTCAGAGATGTTAAGAGATCTGGAACTCATGTGGACTTCCTTTGCTACTTCCACAAGCTCTATTGATATGTCTTGTCCACTCAAGGAATTTCCAACCACAACCACAATCTGTTACATGAAAAATTGCCTCTGTTAGTTTAAGACTGATAAAATATGACAGTTCAAAACATTCATCACTTCTAAGCTAATGCACATGTGTGTCTGTTTCAGTTCATGCTCTGATCAAATCATTGAAAAGAAATTAAAGAGATTGCATTAGGCACATACCTCATTATTGAATGGTTCTGGAGTCCTGTATATGTGACTATGCATCTGTTTCCTTTTCCATGTATCCATTCCTGATCATCAGAAACACATAAACAAAGAAAAACTATGCTTGAGCTTAGCATGTACAAAGTATCTAAACATAATCACTGTCCTTAAAGATTTATCTGCGCAGATCTTTCAAGACACAACAGAAAAGTATTCAGAATCTAACAAGATAAACCAAACTACCCAAATAAGATAATAGAAGAAGAAGCACATGATCATAATCTTTGGCATGAAAGAAATGAATGAGTAGATAGAAAATAGATTACTGTGACTTTCACTAACCTTGAATTGAGGGCAATCTTGGTTGAGAGTAATGACCTGTGGCCACAACAACTGCATCAAACACCTCTTCCACCACCTTCTCAGTGTTGATATCCATGCTTCTAACAATCCATTTCAAATCACCACCACAGACACCATAATCCAACATTCCCACATGATCCACCCTGGTGTTGAACCTTATGAGGTCTCTCAAGGAAAAGTAGTGACAGAAGTCCCTTAAGTAGAGAAGAAGCTCTGTGTGGCTAGGGAACCTTCTCATGTCTCTACCCTTCTTGACCAAAAATGGAAAATCAGAGAACCCCATGATCTCACGTGGAGAAGTAAGTCTCAAGGATTCATAGATACTGCTATGCACCTTTAGAAAAGGCTTTCTCCCTAAAGGGTCCTCTTCTTCCACATTAGGCTCATAAAGCCACTGTCCTCCAACATCATGATTCTGCTCCAACACAACCACCTTGTGACCCTCTTTTCTCAACTCTCTGGCTGCCACCAGCCCCGATGGTCCTGCTCCAATCACACACACGTTCTTGGATTGGCTTTGCACTGTCTCAGAAACCATGGTAAAATGAATGAAGTGTGGCAGAAAGGTGAGAGAGAGGTTGAAGGAATGGAATAGAATTGAATATGTGAGGATTCAAAAGCAATGTGGGGAAAAGTGTTGGTGCTAATGGGGGCCTTTTATAGTTGAATATGTTTCACGTACCCAAAGGGATACCATAATTTGAGGGATAGCGATGGTTTGCTGGCTGGGAGACACACGTGATGATGCAAAATCAGTGTTTTCAAATCTCTCTATACTTTTCAACTTTGGACTTCAATAGTACCACATCGACTCTTCTACCTTTACGTTCAATACTTCTCGTTACCTCACATCACCCCAAGAGTATATGTATACCCAACAACTACATATTTAATAAATTATTTATTTTAAATCTTAATTATACTCATCAAATAAAAATATTTAACAATTTTAATGTATTTATTTTATTAGCTCAAATATAAATGGACTCAAACCACTCAATGCAAAAATTGTATTGTGTATTCTCTCCCCTTTGTATATTTTCTAGAAATATGTAGTGCATTAAAAGGGGTTTATGAAAGAGAATTTTGTTAGAATTTCTTATTTTCAAATATCAAAGCAATTGACAAAAGTTGAAGTTATAGTGTTATGTCTTGACTTTTTCTTTTCTTTTCATCTCTCTTTTTTCTTTTGGTGTGGACAAGGTTCTCTGGTCTCCACACTGCATGCATGCAATTGGTACACCTTATCATTATTTGTCTAAAATTTTTAAATATTGTGTCAAATTCAAATCTTTCAATGAAAAAAAAAATAGTGTTAGAAGTGAGTTTGAAGTCTAACTCAACCTCTCACGCTAAAATGGATCGTCCCCAACAGCGGGTGAAACAGAATATTCAAGAAAGTTCGTTAGAATAGAATTTAACTTGTGTATGATATAATGTTAGAAGTTGAATTTAAACCTAATTCAACTCCACAAAAACCAGCTTGTAAGGTGAGGTTTGCACCTCACTCATATATTATAAAATTGCCTTAACTCTGATTGACGTGGGACTTCCAACATTTAATTCTAGTATATTGCAATGTTTCTTCTGACTTAAATATTATAGTTGATATGCAAAGAAGCATGAAAATTTATATACGAGTTTAAGTTCATATCGAATAAAAATAAAGAAGTTAAATAGACAACTTGAAATGTTTTTTTTTATTTAATTAGATATTTATAATTTGTTTTAAAATATATAGTGAAAAAAAAATGAAGACATTTAGGGGACAAGAGACTGTGGGCAAGACCTAAACACAGAAAGGGTTTCAACTTTTAAGCCTATGGGCTATGAAATGGAGCCCCACAATCACACTAGGCATGCCTCACCTTGAAGCGAAGGGAACATGAATAATATATAATCATTAAACAGTTACCTCTTCATTTCTTAATTTATGAACATACCACTCTTTTGTTTTATTTGCTTTTAAATTATATATGTAAGTCTCATATACATATAATACAAAGAATAATGAAGGCAAAGTCTCAAATTTTTATGATTTCTTTTTCCTATACCATACATGCAATATGCTTTGAGTAGGTTGTAAGTTATACTTGTTTTTCATCCCTGTTGTCTTTGGGTGAAGTTAAAGTATAGCCGTCCATTTTCATTTTTTTGTTTTATTTTATTTTGTGATTACAAAAAATGATAGGGTTGCTAATAATAATTATCCATACAAATTTTAGTGAGTAATTAATTAGCCCACACGTTTCATGCATGGGAAACTTTCAAGACAAATATCATGATTCAAAAGTCAAGATAATCATTTCTAGCAAATCAGAAAAAAATATCTAATTAATATTTTTATGTGCTCCACTATTTATCTTTCTGGGTTTTTGATTTTGTATGAGTTGCAATGAATAAGAGTTAGGTGTGTATGCATGTCATAATTGCGTGATTACGTAATGGCCCAACATATATAGTCTTAACAACAAATTAATTATTGTTAATTATGTTATGAATTTTTGAAATATGATTTATATCATTTTCATTTTTCTCCTATTTTTTTTAATGCTTTATCATTAGTTAAATAATTTTAGCTGGTGAATTTACTCTTTAATGACCAGAATAGTTTAATCTGACACCCTGTATTTGTTATTTACAATGGAAAAGATACAAGTTTGGCATTCCTTTGCTTTCTTTTCACTATTATATTGTATAACTTGCAAGATTTGTTACCACTTGTAGGTAGTTGAATATTGAAAAGAACAACAAATATCATAAAAAACAATGATACAAATGTGTATAAAAAATTTAATTAGTTTGTGTAATAATAAAAATAGTTGTGTGATGAGCAATGTTTTTTCTTTATGTACTTTGAATTGGTTTCTTTTTTAGTTCATTTATTAAGGAGAGAGAGAGAGAAAAAAAAAAAGGGTTGATGAAGTTTACTAAAATGAACCAACATAGTATCATGGTTTTCTCTTCACTAACAAAATTGTTTTAGAAGCAGGTAATGAGTTTATGTCTCTGTCTCAGATCTTGAAATAATCATCATAGGTTCTGCAATCTTCTAGAGTTTTCAATTAATTACTTAGATATGTTTAACCAAATAATATCAATCAACTTTTAGTCTCTTTGTTATGAATCTAATATAGCAACAACAAGATATAATAAAATTTTATGATATGGTTCATTATTTCATCATAACTTAGCAGGACTTAAATTGAAAAATTGTGTGAATAATTCGAATTCTAAGTTGAGTGTTCTATACAAGGATTAAATTAGATATAGTATTAGATCTTTTATATATTAATACAAACTTGATTTAAGATTCGTCGAATCTAAACCTTCCGATTACATATACCAACTTTTCTTAATATATTCACTCGATAAATCCAATAATTGATGTTGTAAAAACGTTATGTGACTAAAAGATCTGTGTTAAACAGATATTCGATTTAAATTAAAATAGAAAATAATGTTTTACATGGATTTTCATAAAGTGTATTTTATAATTTAGTTTAGAAATTAAACATAATTTTTCTTAATAATTTGAAAAGAAAAAATAATATATTTAACCTAACAATAAATATATAAAAAGAGTGACTTTATGGCATAAATATTATGTTTCTACAAGAATTGAATTTTGAATTACTCTTCTCATTTGAAAGCAACTCTTGTTCATTTCTAATAATTAAATCACGTATTGATATTAAAGAAATAGTGACCTAAGTATACAGGAATGACAACGGATCGAGTTGGATACAAATAGTATCTATTCACAACAACAAAAAATTCACCTATTATTCGCTTATTTATTTATCGGATACTCGTTTAGAAAATACTTGCAAATATTTTAAAATCTACGAGAACCCGTGAATACATGCGAATATTTAAAAAAAATATATTTTATAATTTTTTAAAACACAATTTACACAAAATTATAAAAAGTAAATAAATTAAATTAAATTTAAATTTAAATGTAATTTAATATAATTAAATATAAATTAAATATTAAATTAAATTAAATTTAATAAAATATAAATTAAATTTATAAATATATATTAAAATTCTCACTTAAATATAAATAATAAATATCCACAATATCAACTTTACTTCGTAAATTTTATCGTGAATTTTATCTGCACATATATGCATACAAGAATTTGTTTTATCATCCTAAATGTATGCATATATGAACTCAAAAGCTTTCTTAGATCGGAAATTTGTGATTTGACAAGGGCAGAAGGGTCATATAATACTGAGGAAAGTTTTGGGTTTTGGTCAAAGAGATTAGGCACCAAATATCATCAAACACATGCATGATTGAAATGGCATTATTTGAGTAACCCTTTTGGAAACAGTTAAAACTGGAAAATAGCTGCCACATGCACAATCAAACAATCTGTAATTGCTGTAAATACACTGCTTTTGAGAATGCTTGGAAGCAACATAAAATACACATTTTTCCTTTACGCTTTGCATAATCCTACCCAAAGGAGATACACTTTTTATCTTTGACTTAAGGGTATACCACCAGTATGAAAAAAGCTATATATACCTCTACTTCAACAGTAGATTATCATGATTTAGAAATATTTCTCTTTAAAAAAAATTTAATTTAGAAAGTATTGAAAGATGAACTTTATCACTAATTCAATTAAAAAAAATTAAATATATTTTTGGTCTTTTAAATTTTAGTGAATTTTAAAATTAGTACATTTCGAAACTTTGAACCAATTTAGTCATTCATCTTTCGAAATACATGAATTTAGTCATTTTAATCAAATTTTGTTAAGTTTATTTGACATTTCAAGCACACTTCATAATAGTATTTGACTTAACATTAAAGCAAAAATGTGTCAAACGGTTAAACAACTCAAATACAATCCTGAAATACATACGAAACATCAAATAAACCTAACAAAATTTGATTAAAAATACTAAATCTACGTATTTCAAAATATAAAGAACTAAATTAGTTTAAATTTTAAAATATACTAATTCTAAATTTCACTAAAAATTAATGGACCAAAAACATATTTAACCCTTTAAAAATTATTGTGTGTAAAGTGAGATCTTGGTTTACTCATATAGAGTGATTAAATACATATGTGTAACCTGATTTTGTTAGTATAAATTTTAACAGAAATTATGATATAAGAAGTGAATTTTAAATTTAATTTAACCTAATTTAATTAATATGAACATTTTAATATAAATAAATGATTTTATTTTTCTAATATTTTTAAAAAACTATTTTGACATATGAAAAATTTTCATTAGTACTAATTAACTTACATATATTAAGCTTCTCTAACAATGATATAAAGTGCCCTAATTAGTACTAATTTGCTTACATATATAATAACTTGGTGATAGTGATAGCCACTATATTGTGATTTGGAAACAAATCATTAAAGCTTGTTTATGTATTAAGTTCTAAACTTAGTGGAGACTAATTAAAGTTAAAGTGAGTTAAAAGCCGGTTAATCATCCACTCGTGCGTGATAAAATCGCCCGAATCATCATTCCTCTGTGTTATTAAAACACCTGAGTTCTTTATAACACATATTTTGTGACCATTCTCAATAAAAATTCTAACTATTTTACTTAAAACATTTTGTGCTATTTTCTTTTTAAAGTTATAACTACGTAAACTTTTAACTTATTTATTTTGAAATTTATTAGATATATTAATCCGAAAATATTCTTTTCACTGTAACTTTTCTCTTCTAAAGCATTGTAAATTTCATTCTTAACCTAAACAAATTAAGTTTTTGGTCATATATTTATTTTTAATTTCATTTAATATTTTTCAGTAAATACTTTCTATGCATCTGAAAATATACATTATTAATCAGCCAAGCCGCAATTAATCTAAAAGTGCAAAATGATAAAAGAAGAGTAATTTGAAATTCAAAAGTTTGCAGAGATAAATATAAAATCAAAGTAATTTGAGATAATGAATTTAAAATAATTTGTTTTATTTAACACTCAACAAGATTTAATATAATTTGTTTTATTTAACACTCAACAAGATTTAATAGGGAGACAAAACAAAAAAGGCTTAAATACACATTTGGTCCTTATTTTTGTTAAAATTATTCAATTTGGTCCCTATTTTGGTTGTTTGTTCAATTTAGTCCTCGTTTTGGTAAAATCGCATTCAATTGAGTCCTTTTGGCAGACGGAGTTAAAATTTTTAGCGACACAGTGATATGATGTAACTGTTTGGACTACATGTCAGTTTTTTGAATGCGTGATAGCACACGTTGGCACAGTGTAACGTTAAAAAAAATTGGGTAAAAAAGTAAAATAAATTAAAAAGTTAAAAGAATTAAAAATTTAGAAATGGTTAAGTGAAAAACAAGCAAAACGTCGAGCACCCAAGTCTTAGGCAATCAAATGTGGTTTTAGAAGTGATAACGAAAGGAGAACAATGAATTGAGTGGTGAAGGAAAGGAGAGCGAGATCGCCTAGGGTTTCTTAGGAAGGGGAAGAAAATTAGGGTTCGCATCAGTTAGGGTTCACATCAGTTAGGGTTCGCATCGGGTTCGCATTCAAGTTTGGAGAGTGATTGCGGTTGAAGGTTGGACATTGTCGTTGGAGATTGCGATTGGAGGTTCGCATTCAAGTTTGGAGCGTCAACCAAGTGCAGGTTAGTATTCTTGACTCCTCTTTGAGTTGTATTTTTCGTTTGTGGTGGGTTTGCGTTGGGTTTGCGGTGGGTTTTATATCTTTGTGTTTGCGTGTTTAAAACAATGAACTTTTTTGGTTGATTTCTGTATTGCCTCATCATTTGTGGTTGATTTGCGGTGGATTTTACAGCTTTATGGTTTACTTTGTATTGTATTGTCGCTTTTGATAGTGGGTAGGGTAATATTATATCAGTTCAGTGGTCCCCTTGTGTTCCCCGTTGTTTATTCATTTTTCAATTATGGTCCCCTGTTTAATTGATAGCATATAATTTTATTTTGTATTTAGATGTGTGACGAGAGGTTCAAGGTTGTGGTCCACCATGGTGGACATTTTATTCAGAATGGTGGGCTATTATATATGGGTGGATTTATTGATGATTGGTCATGTGACCCAGACACATGGGGGTATTTTGAGGTGTTAGACACACTTAAGTCTATGGATTACTTAGAAATTAAAGAATTATGGTATGTTGTAGATAGACGGTTGCAGTTGTTGTATGATGATAATGGGTCAATTAATATGGTAAATGTTGCTAAGCGTACTGGAGAAGTCCACTTGTTTGTGGTTCATATTGTGTTAGAAGCAGTAGTTGTAGATGATGATGTAGATAATAATTTGGAATATGCCATTGTTGAAGTTAATGCTGAGTTGGGACATGGTGGAGGTTTGAGTGAGGATGTAGTTGGAGATGGAGCTGAAGCTGATTTGGGAGGTGCAGCAGGAGAGGATGAAGGTGGAGATGGAGGTGAGGCTGACTTGGGTGGTGCAGCAGGAGAGGATGAAGCTGGAAATGGAGATGAGGCTGACTTGGGTGATGCAGCAGGAGAGGATGAAGGTGGAAATGGACGTGAGGCTGACTTGGGTGGTGCAGCAGGAGAAGCTGAAGCTGGAAATGGAGGTAAGGTTGAGGTGGGTGGTGTAGCAAGAGAGGATGAAGGTGGAAATGGAGGTGAGGCTGACTTGGGTGGTGCAGCAGGTTTGGATGAGGTGGATATTGAGGCAGAGGTTCACAATTGGGATGAATCTGATACTGAAGATGAGGAATTTGTTGATATTCCTGTGAATATAATGGGGGACAACAATACTTCTGATAATGATGTGGGTTCTGTTGCAGTTGAAGTGGGCATAAGTGAAGAAGAGAATGAAAGTGACAGTGAACACAGGGGAAAGGTGCGAAAAGACACAGATAGAGGTCTTTCTGATGATCAGTGGATGTCAGATGAATTATTGAGTGGTGCAGAATCTGATTGTGAATCAGAGGATAACAGTGGAGATGTTTTTGGGATGTTTGTGATGCCAAAATCCATGGCAGACCACAAGTGGGAAGTGGGAACATATTTCCTTGACAAGGAACACTTCAGAGATGTTGTTAGGACGTATGCAATTCATAGTGGAAGAAATATAAGATTTGTTAAGAATGATAAGCGTAGAATTAGGGTGAGATGTGTGGGGGCCCAAGGAAATTGCCCCTGGTTAGCTTATTGTGCTTTGTTGACTTCCCATCATAACTGGCAATTAAGGAAAGTTGTTGATGTTCACACTTGCAGTAGGGAATTTACCATTGATATAATCAATTCTAAGTGGTTGAGTGGGACTTTGGAGACAGACCTGAGAGAAAATCCAAGTATAAAAATCAATGAAATACGTAACAAGGCTGTCAAAAAATGGAATACTAGAGTGTCTTGGTCTATGGCTCGTAGGGCAAGAGCCATGGCAGCAGACCAAGTCCAAGGTTCATTTCAAGAACAGTTTAGGAGAATTTATGACTATGCAAATGAGTTGCTGAAATCCAATCCTGGGTCTACAATCAAACTGAAAGTGGAAGACGTGGAGGGACATGCCACATTCAAGAGATTCTACACTTGTTTAAAAGCGTGTAAAGATAGTTTTGTGTCGTGTAGACCAATAATTGGGTTGGATGACTGTTTTTTGAAAGGACAATATGAGGGTGAATTATTAACGGCTGTTGGTCGAGATGGTAATGACCAGATGCTGCCACTATGCTATGCGCTTGTTGAAGTAGAAAATAAAGAAACATGGACTTGGTTTATGGAG
>Ga0209589_1000694_pt1 | contig 49461 bp, 30 predicted proteins | sample CowpeawhiteBW_FD_187525 | JGI IMG/M metagenome (GOLD analysis project Ga0209589, IMG submission 187525) | Root nodule microbial communities of legume samples collected from California USA - Cow pea white BW (SPAdes) (version 2) | ecosystem: Host-associated > Plants > Roots > Nodule | place: USA...
CCTTGAACGGTTGACGTTCAAATTTTCATGATTTAGTGATCATGGTCGATCGTTGTACAGACTCGTACATTATAACTTAGTCGTTCAAGTAACTTCAATCAATTAACGTTTGACTGATTGGTTTTATAACTTTTACGATATTATACTATTCAGAATTATTCTAGATCATCCTCTATCAAGATCTCTAGAGGACTAATCCATATATAACAATGATGATTTATTTGAAAGGGATGGTACAAAAAGTCCCAGCCTTTGGTGAGTAAAGTAAATTACAGGAAAAAACATCAGAAAAGGATATGTTGAAGACAGTAAAGGAGAATTTGAGGGAAGTTGAAAACATTTAAGTTTAATTATTACATGTGTAGTTGCATAGAATTTTCTCACCAAATGTACACGCTTATCAGTGTTGAAATTTTCCAACCTACATTATAAAACCATATATGCAAATCCAGAATGCACCAACTAAATTAAATGAACAAAACACTTGCATACTTAAACTATATTAACAAGTATCTTATTATTAATATACTATAAAACAATTTAAGATTCAAATTCATATCGCAAACAAAGTTACTGAATCTAATTTCTGATTGCTGCGAAAAACAATCTCTCTCCCCGGAAACGCGTTACGTAATTGTCGCTCTTTCTTTGATTTGAAAAAACAAATTTGAGATTAAAACCTTTGAATGTCAACATCAATCAGAAGTTTCTATTTTTATTATATAAAATTTGTATGATAAGGTGATAAGGTGCATCGGACGCAACGTGTCACATTTCACATTTATTTGATTAATTTATGTCAGATACGATTAAAAATAATAGTTGACTGACTTTGGGTCCTTTTACAAATTCTACCTTATTATATAAAAATTAATTTCACAAAAATTCAGAATAATTAGTAGTGGGTGTGACATTTTAGAAAACAACTTTGAGACTGATATTGATAAATAACATATAAAAAATATTGTTTTTTACTATTAAAATAATATTTTTAGTGGTTACGGAAAGAAGATAGAAAAGTAGGACAAAAGTGATAGAAAAGCAATAAAAAAAGATAGAGGTTAATAAAATATATAAGATGTAAATCATAAGGAAGATTCTCACATAAGTTTCTTCTATGTAACTTCTTAAGCACTCTAAGGATATTCATGTGTGTATATATATATTCACCATACACAACACTTACTATCCCACCATTTGTGATCAAGTCAATATCAGAACACAAGGGCATGGATCATTTGAATCATCCGAACTCAAAAGTTCATCATAATCACTCACTATCCCACAACTCAACCAAGAAAATGAAGACTTCAATCCAGTTTCTGCTCTGTTTTTCTCTGTTCTGTGTTTTCTTCTCTTCACTTCCTCTGTTCCTTCAATTCGCGAACCCATTCCTCATGCAGTTCTTTACCTACATGGTTGAAAAAAGCTACATGTTCCTTCTCTGCAATGGCCTTCTTGCATTAATAGCCATGAACTCTGCTCTGGTTTCTTCCTCTTCACCACCAACCACTCATCACAGTACAGAACACCCTGCAGTGGTTGAAGCAGTTGAAGCAGTTGAAGCAGTTGATCACACAGAGAAAAGTATTCTCTCAAACTCGAATGAATCAGACATTGCAGTTGCAGCACCAATTGCAGGTGAGGAAACTGAATCCCCAGAAGAAGAAGAAAAGGTTTTGTTCATTGTAGAACAAGAAAATGTGGTATCATCGTCGTCATCAGAAATGCAAGAGGAGGAAAATGCCGTTGCCATCATTGAAGAAGACGAGGTTGCAGTGGATGACAACGAAGAGTTGAACAAAAAATGTGACGATTTTATTAAGAGGATGAAAGCAACGTTCTCTTCCAATAACTTGGAGCTGCGAGCTGTGGAAAGTTTCTATTTTTCGAATCAGAATTCGCTGGTCACTGTTGTTAATTAAACAGTTAATCTCAGAGTTGGTCCTTTTTTTTGAATTAATGACTTTAACTAACATAATAGTTTGTCATAGGTTTCCAAGTTTTTGGTGCTTCTGGCTGCACATATTTTTGCTTGTAGCAATGATACATGCCCTCCTCTGCATGGTTCTGTCAGACTATGTTGTGTGCTCTGTTTTTTGGACAAAGGTTGTTGTATGTTCTGTTATCTGTGTTGTGTTCCAATGTGTAATTTCAAAAGGAAACTATTTTGTTAAAGGCCCATGTTGTTTACGATTTAACTTTAACAGTGTTTCTTTCTTCCCAGAATGAATATTGTTTAGAGTTTAGACATTCAATTTGAATCCAATGGAATCTGTTCAATCTCATATTCTTTTATAGGTAACATTATAATATACGAAATAAATACAGTTTAATTATTTTTTTAGTTTTTCTCAAAATTTCTTTAATAGTTAATTTAGCTTATGGCATTATTATGATTTTGGTAAAATTTTTTAACATATATAGGAGACTGAACACGATTTTCCCTTTTAACATAATTCAACTTATTTTCATATTTAATTCTAACATAATACAAGTTAATAGTTGTTTTGAATTGAGGGCGAATTGATTTCAAAATGGTACATAGATAAAAAGCAAGTTGAATAAAATGAGCACTCAAATAATAAAAAATAATAAAGTATACTTTAATCGAAATAAAACAAATAATCTAATGCGTCTCGAACAAGTGTTGTACCTTGAAATATCTCAACATCAATCCTTGATTCTTTGAAAAAAATGTTCAGTGTAATCATCATGAACTTTATCTTCAACGTAAAGAAAGAAAAGTTTTGTATAAATTTTAAACTAACAACGGTTTTATCCGCGAATTTTCTTAACTATCAGTAGTAAGACGATGATTTTCATGAGGATATTTAATGTCTAACTCAATTTCAGAAAATCGACTTGTAAGATTAGATTTACATTGATTTATATACTCTTAAATCGCTTTATCTATAGTTAATGTGGAAATTTCAACACTTTCTTCATCCTGAGATATATATATTTTGTACATAAAACTAAACACTAATAAGTGGTTCGATAACAGGATAACGGTCCAATAGCGACTGAAATAACATGCCCAAACAAATAACAAACTTTCTAATAGTGGGAATGATATAATAGACCGAATAAATGACAAATCTTGTTAGAACATGTTCTAACTCATAAATCTGATACTATGTTATGTAGTGAAATTTAAACTCAATTCAACCTCCTAAAATCGGTTTGTAGAACAAAATTTACACCCACTTATATACTTTTAAATTTTAAATTGTATTATTTTTAGCTAACAAGAACTTCCACCCATGATTGCTTACAATTTTCAGAATAATATTACATCATTTTTGTGAAATCATGATTGAGATGTGGAAGGTAGAAATTGACTAGGGGTGTGACAGAATGAAGAAGGGATGGAGTAGTTTCTTTCACCGAACAGCATTTATACTTATATTGAAGATTCAAACGTTGTGTTTCTGAACTTACCCTACTAATTTGACACGGTCCTTTTCGTTGGCAAAGAAAACACCAAGCAATTGTTTACTTGACCTGTGTGAGTCAAAGTCTTCCGAGAACCAACAAAATCATAGCCATTGTTTTTAAACAGAGACAGAGACCTATTTTTCCACAAAAATCAATTCAACTTTTGAGAATGCTGCCCTACGCTGTTCTTCATTCATAAACACATGCACATCGCTCTCAACTTCAACTTGTTTTTATTTTGAACACAAACCTTTTCAAGCCACGCTGATATATACAAAAATAAAAAACACAAAAAATGAAAAATAATAATAATAATTTATCAAAAGAAATAAAATACTTTAAGATGGACAAAGCTATCCATAAATAAAAGTGAGGTTTAGAAAGTTACTTTTACTTTTTATACCATCATAATCACAACCAAAGCATCTACTATCTAATATATTAAATTAATGAAATTTATATTTTAAATTCAAGCCAATGTAAATCACTTGAACATAATTTTCTTTATGGTAACTGCTCTTCCACATAATTTTCTTTTTCTATGAAACCTTATAAATCACTTGAACTTCATGCATGACTTTCAATCAATTTTCTTCATAATAGTAGAAAAGATTATGGAAATTGGTGGTCAATGTTTTTGGTCGAGATCTATTAAGCAATTTATGAGTCACTCTCATTAAGCTCATTCATAAAGACTTCAGATCAGAGCATGTTTTTTAAACTCATTTTTAAAGTATCTATTGGGAGGATTCATGAAAACGATTTGATTTGGTTTGGCCAAACGACTTTATTGAAGAAAATAAACTCCTATGTAATGCTTGTTGAGAAAATTATGTTCAAGGGATTTCATTGGATAGATTAAGTTGAATTTTTTAAAAATTTTATTTATCAAAATTTTAATTTACAAAAATTAGTTCAAGACTTTAAATAATTCAATAAGTTAAGTACGTAGTAACAAATATGTCAAAAATAATTCAAAATATATAAATAGAATCTATAACACAAATATAAAAATAGTTTCATATTACTTATATATCAACCACCCAACCTATATATTGGTGAAGATTTGGATTGGATCAAGTTTAATTCAATAACAAATAAATATCAATTCAATCTATTTGAATACCGATCTAATAAACATTTCCAATAATTACAAAAGGAATGATACTATATCCACTAGAATTTTGAGTTATCATTATATAGTGAATATTAGTAATTGTCATTAGAATTCTAAGTGATGTTATTATAATACAACATCTCTTGTATTAGTTTCTAATTTATTGTACAACGTTGATGATATTTTGGCCTATTTTAAGAAAATGACATTTTTGACAAAAACAATTCAACCATTTTACAAAAATTTAGCAATATAAGATATGAATTTAGTTAAACCATTGTATATTTGGCTAAAGTTTTATACAACTCATCAAATTTTACTTCTTATTTATCAAAAGTTTCTGGAAAATGTTTTCCGTAGACAGAGAGATGATTGAATTTCAAAAGAAAAAATTCTGGAATTGTTTACTAGAAAATAAATTTTGAAAGCGATATGAGAAGTGATAAAATATAAATGAGAAGCGATAAGATATAAGAAGAAAATGATAGGATACAAGAAGTAATTCATCGACTTTTATTGTCTAATAGCTTATATTTGGATTTGGATTCTCTAACTTCCAAGCTGCCAAAGTTAAATTGCATTTGTAAAAAGTGGAAAGTTTGATGAATATTTATATTAGTAGCACTTCTATTTGATTCTATTTTACACTAGCACTTAACATTTTTTTTTTCAAAACTATATTTCACCATCATGTCAAAGTGCTCCCTCACTTCACTTCGTTTTTGCTTAAACTTTTGTTCCCATTTTTGATAGTTAATTTGAGAGCAACTTGAGTGTGTTGCTGAATGAGGAATTCCTAAGTCTAAAGAATAAAACTCCACGTTTAGGAACGGACAGGAACACACCTTTTATATATGCCTTTTAGGACTTCGTTAAAAGTTACAGCAAGAAAGAAGGCATGTATAAAAAATGAACACAATTGAATTCAGATCAGAAAACAAGACAATTCGATAAAACTGTGCACCTAACTAAACTTTTTTCCCATATGAAGGAAAAAAATAATGATAAAGAGGACAGTGAGGCATCAATGTCCAATCTGTTTTATAGTTAAGATTAAGACAGAGTTCCAAAAATGGCGATTGATCCTATATTTCAATTATCTTACACCGAAGAAATTCCATATTTATTTTGCATCAGTCACCAATAATCCCCACAAGAACATACGCCATCATCAAAATGGTGAAATCTATTTGAATCTCGTAAAATTATCTGCCGGTTAACAATCTTTGATATGTATTTGAAAGCCGTGTGACAGTCACCACAAACCCGAAGGTTCTTCATTATCCTAATTGGTAGCTCAGATTGGCGAGTGAGAACAAAAGCAATCGCCAGTTTCTCACTGTGATAGCTGATAAGCTCTTCTTTGTTTTCAAGCTCAAGATCATAGAGTGCATATTTGGTTTCAGGCACATATCCCATGCCCCTCATTTTGTTCATTATCTCCTTGAGTTTTTCATAGATTTTTTCTTTTTCTGGGTGTGTTTGGTCTCCAGCCACAAACACATGAACTCCATCCTTCATGGTGACCCAACTACACCCAGCTTCCTTCTTCGCTGATGCATTCCTCATTGCTAACCTAGCCTCTGCCACATCTTCCCATTTCCCACTAGCAGCATGCATGTTAGAAAGAAGCACATAGTTCACAGCATTCTGTGGCTCTAACTGAATAACCATCTTGGCAGCCCTCCGACCTAGCTCTGTATTACGGCTATTAGCTCTACAACATGCTACCAAAATTGTTCTCCAAATAAGGGCATTAGGATCCATTGGCATTGTTTTGATGAATTCCTCTATCTTATTAACATTACCTGCCCTCCCAAGTAGGTCTACCATACAAGAGAAGTGTTCCATTCGAGGAGCTAGTCCATATACTTCACTCATTGATTTGAGATGCTTAAATCCTTCATCAACTAACCCTACATGACTACAGGCAGATAGGACACCAACAAAACTCACATGATCTGGCAACTGGCCTTGCTGTTTCATTTGTGCAAAAAGCTTTAGAGCTTTCTCTCCATGTCCATGGCGTGCATAACCACAAATCATAGAATTCCAAGAATATATGTTCCTCACAGGCATCGATTGAAAGAATCTCGCTGCATAATCTATCCTTCCACATTTCGCATACATGTCAACTAGTGCACTGCCAACAACAACTTCAGATTCTAAACAAGCCCTTATGGCACATGCATGAACTTCCATACCACGCTCTAATGTTGCAACCGAAGCACAGGCACTAAGAACAGTGGCAAGCGTGAAGCCATCCAATCTTTGGCCCCTTTGCATCATAAACCATACCATATCCATGGCTTTATGCAGGATGCCATTGTGAATATATCCAGAAATCATTGAATTCCAACTGACTTCATCCCTTCGCTCCGACATTCTAGAAAAGATAATCTCACAGTTTTCAATCTGCTCACATTTCCCATAAAAAGCTAGAAGCGTATTCTCAATGGCATTGTCGTCAGCAATAGAGTATTTTAAGACTAAAGCATGAATTTGACGGCCCAGTTCAAGAAGAGAGAGAGAAGAAACTGCTGCTAAAATATTAATAAATGTTACTCTGTTGAGTTTCCATCCAGCTTGCATCATCTCCACGAAATATTTTATTGCCTGTAAGACTGACACGTCTGATGTTGCTAGTGCACCAATAAAAGAATTCCAAGAAACTTGATCATACTTTGGCATTAGAAAGAAGACTTTCTTGCACTCGTCCATATAATCAGTTTCAGCATACAACGTTAAAAGAGCATTCGAAACTGAAACATCCAAATCAAGCCCATGTTTGATCCCTTCACTGTGTATTTGTCGTCCTAACATGATCCAACCCAAACTTGCACACGAACTCAAAGCACTAATGACTGAGAATTTTGAGGGCACCATTCCATTACTCCTCATTGTATGGAAACAGGCAACTGCTTCATCAAATTGCTCATTGTGGTCAAGGCCAGAGATCATAGAGTTCCATGAAACAGAATCTTTACTGGGCATGAATTGAAAAACTGAACGAGCATTATCAATGGCGTTGCACTTTGCATACATATTCACAAGTGCATTTCCAATCAAAATCCAGACATCAACCAAGGCATTTCGAATCAGATAAGCATGAACCTCTTGACCCTTTTTCTTCCCTTCCTTTAAATCTGAAAATTCACTAAAAGAACTTAAAAGAACTGCATAAGATGGTGCATTTATTTCAACCAAATTGTTCATTTCCTTGAATATCTTAGCTGCTTCTTCACCATGGTGCTGCTTCGCAAGTCCGACCATTAACCCATTCATAGTCACTGCATTACGATCACCCATCCGTTCAAAAATCATTTTGGCAGAATCTATTAAACCGTGCTTTGCAAACCCACTGACCAATGCACTACCAACATATAAATCTTGTACGAAGCTAGATTTTTCAATCCTCGCCAGCATCTGCTCTAGCAAAGTCAGTCCACTGTCAACCAGAGAGCACGCAGCAGTTACTAAGCTACAGAAGGTATATTCATTAGGCCTGCAGGTAAATTCTGTAGCTTCCCTTTGCATGCTTGAAAATAACTTAAAAGCAGAAATTTCATCTCCCCTTCGACAATACACCGAAATTATAGAATTCCAGGATGCAGAAGTTTTAATTTTTATTTCATCAAAAACACGACGAGCGTCATCAATGGAGGCCGAGCAATGTGAATACATGGACATTAGCACATTAGACAACACCATGTCCGAAGCATAAGGAGATTTGGAAATTAAGCCATGAATCTCCATCCCGAGTTTAAGCTTATTCGGACCAATCTCCTGGCATGCTCGAAGAGCACTACCAATGGCATAGTGGTTTGGCAAGAGACCAGCCGAAATGACACCTTTGAATAAAACGCATGCCTCCTCAGGCATGCCATTTTGCGCATACCCAGAAATTAAACAAGACCACGAAACGAGGTTCTTTTGCGGCATTTCGTCAAACAACTTCTGTGCGGAGACCAAGCCTCCGACTCTGACATATATGTTGATGAGAGTATTACACCAGAAAACATCATTAGTAATCCCAGATTTGTAGATGTGCAAATGAAGCTGATGGGCATCTTCCACGCTACAAGAATCTTTGTATCGATGATATTCCAAATTCAAAGTTGGAAATTGGAGGTGGTGGTGGTGAGATGAGTTGCAGTGATGTAGCAACTGCTCTGAAAAAGCTAACTGGGTAGAAATAGCATGACTTGCATTGTGTAACAATCGTCTGTAGCAGACAATCATGCTTTTCGAAACTCTACCAAGCCATCATTTAACAGGATTCTTGTTCAGATTAAAGTATTGCTGCGCTTCGTAATCTCAACAATTTTCTAGCTTCAAGTACTCAAACCTCTTCAAAATCTGAGACTTATTTTACAACTTTTAATTTTTAGTTTAATACTTATCTTCACATAAAATCCACAAAATATTTCTTAAAGTGACACACTATGAGCTTAAAATAATTTATATTTTTAAATATTTCCTTATTATTAATGTTAATTTATAAAAAAAAAAATGCTGGTTGTACAATTTATTGCAAACTACAAGAGTAATTAGAAAGAAAAAGGTAAATTACAATAAAGAAGTGGCTGCATGGAAGCCAGGTCATTGATGAGTCGGTGAGATAAGGGTAGGATCCACAACAATATCCACAACACTATGTGATGGATTCCTCATCACTTTGCATTGCAACACACACACAAACACTCATGGCTGCCAAACTCACTCTCTCTTCTCCTCTTTCCTTCAAAACTTCTTTTCTGCCAAAATCACTTCCAATTTCTCTTGTTTTGTGCTCCCCAAGAACCAATGTTACTGGTGTTAAAGTTCATGCTAAATTAGGTAACAATCAATCAATCACTCTCACCTGACTTTGCTTCACTTTTATGTAATTATTATTTTTATTATTATTATAATTATCATCTTGTTTCCTATTCTGGTGAAGTGAATTAAATGATGTTGAGATGATAAACTTGGGAATGTGGCTCTGATCCTATTAGGTGGTGGAGACGAGGATGTCAAGAAAGGGGGCAAGAAGAAATTCATCACCAGAGAGGAAGAACCACAACAGTAACAATTCCCAGTTTTTTCACTTCATAAGTCTTTTTTCCCTTAAATTTCTGGTCACTCTTGTTTCCCAAGGCCTCTCTAGTAAATGTGTGTTTGGATCGTGATTACTGCTACAAAAAGGTTTTTGTTTGGCGCAGGTATTGGCAGACAGCAGGAGAAAGGGAGGGTGAAAATCCTATGAAGACTCCTCTTCCTTACATAATCATATTTGGTATGTCAACTCCTTTTGTAATCTTGGCCATTGCATTTGCAAATGGTTGGATTAAGGTACCTGTTCGATGAGACAACACTTCGTTGTCTACTCTATTTGTTAGTTCTCACGAATTTTAAGCACTTCTCAAACTACAGCAGAGAATTTGTTTACTTTTTCACTTATGTAAGGACATTATGTTACCTCTCGTTTTCATGATCAAGAGTTTTCTTTTCTCCTACCTCTGAAACTCAGGCTGAGAAAGCTACTTCATAGTGGCAGTTTGATGATCCTTATACAATTTTAGATTCAAAACAAAAGGAGAAGAATCAACAATGGATAAGGATTTTTTTTAAGTTGGATACGCTGCTGGTTGTTTCAAGAATAGCATGTTGTTGATCGATGCGTAACAGTTTTTTAACGACCTTACACTGAAACTGATAACATGAGAAGCTTGGTAACCCCATTTGTTGCATGGAAAATTAACAAGGGAATGTTGAAGTCCGAGATATTTAATTCTTTCTGCTTCTTTCTTATCAAACCAGGAAAAGAAAAAGGAAAGAGATTTGGATCGATAGTATAGTATAGACCTGCAGTTTTTTCTTATTTAGTAGAACATATGCTTGACATCTCTATAGTAACAGACTGTTCTCACAAATTTATGAGTAAAACTGAAGAAACGTAGCATGGTCTGTGGAACTTTAACCAATATGAAAACAAGGTTAGACTCGTTCATCAGAAGTAGAAAGTCATAGTTGATGTGTAAGACACTATTATATGCTCCACTAATCATTGAATTTCATCACAGCATGTGCAGTAAGCATATTCAATTAAAGCAGTGCAACAGTCAACCACTATGAAAAACTATTGTATATATATTGACCTCGAACTGCAAAAATAAAATCATATCCCCTGAAGTTTCTTTACAAGAAAAGCAATATTTCATTCACCTATTCCAATAAAATTCTCTACACATCAGATTAATGACCTTAACAAATGTTCTCATAAAGATCGCTTAAACGAGGCAAGTACAATAGAAGACAAACATCATACAGCTTCATCATGTTTCCCTGCGCAGGGACTTGTACAATTCAGCAGTAATATATTTGTGTTGAAACTTGTAAGTTGATCGTAGAGCCACAAATTGACCACTTTCAGTTTTGTGTATGAATAGATGATTCAGTTCCAGATGCGTGGGTCTATGGACATGACGATTACCACTCGTAGATGAAGGCTCATGTCTCATTGCCAGTGGTAGTTGTGGTGGTAGTTCTGGTGGGGGCTTGTTGAACTCCTCTTCATTTAAGTGTGAGTTATCATAACTCGATGGTGGTGATGGAGGATCTTCAAAATCGGATAAGTTTGCAACTATTTCTGGTATATAGTCCTGTGAAAATGGTTGATCATAATGCTGTAAGCATTCAGCATACAGAAAAGGACATCGAAAATGCATGAATAAGTATAATACATGTAGATAAGTTACAAGAGTTGAAGAGATTATAAGTTACAACCATATATATCTTAGATGTTAATTCACTCAATACTCTTGAATACGAGCAATAAATGCTATTTTGTAAGTGTAAGCAAATTTTTGTAGCAATGGGTTGAAGACTAGTGAGATCAACCTAAACTAGCAGAAGTTACAATCCAACACTTTGTACTTGCAAATGAATTCTAGTTCGTACTGTTCATATGATCTCACGACATCTACCCCAATAGTTATGCTTCAACCCGTGATGGATCATCATTTTAGAGAAAATTAAGGACATGATATATATTATCACCATTTATTAACACAATCGTGTAGCAGCTGAGTTAATTTGTTTCATAGTTAAAACACACTCAAGATTCTCATATGCAACAGAACATCTAGTTATAATTCATAATAAAAAGAGCAGAGATACTCAGAACAATTTTTAATTGTATGTGCACTACTATGTCTACAAAACAATGGCCGCACAACCATTATGTAAGACTAGCACTCTTTACCATGATCAACCCCAATAAGTCGTTATACATTATTCATTTAAAAAGTTATACTCAGCTAATCAGCAGATGTTTCTGTTTAATAATTGAATATTTATATTCTGAGACTCACTGTGCAACTTGCACCAAATAATGAGGTCTGAGTCAGAATTTATAACAACTATCAGTGAAATTGGAAAGTACACAAGTTGTACAACAGGGTTGGGTGCAGTAATGTATAAATGTTCACACTAATTATCCATCCACTTAGACATGGTAATGGTTTCCTCAGCAGACAATTTTAAAATAATCTTTGAACACGTGACTTAATGGATTTAGTATATTATTGAATAGATATTGTTCTTATGCATAAGAAAACATGGTCTCAAAATAAAGCTATTGAGGATGGTGTTGTTAAGATGCAACAGAAAAGAGATCATCTTCATTTCCTGAAAAATGAAGCAAACCATGAAATTACCTGCAAATCCAATATATTGTAGCCATAACCTGAATCATCAGAAGCCGATGGAAACTCTGGAGCATGTGTCAAGTAGCCATCTACAATGAAACGGTAATGATAGATACCTATTGGGAGTGTTTTAACTAGGACAAAATTTTGACCTACTCTCTGCAGGGGCTCCCTGACAGGACAAGGTAAAATTTGTCACATCATAAGATGAAGTAAAAGAAAAGCTCTGTTTGGAATTTAAAAGTATGGTAGATGGTTACGTGGTCTCCCAGTTGTCCCATGATCCTGCAACAGCAACACTGGTGGCTGCATGATTCCACGTGATCCTTACCCTTTTCAACCTTTCATAAATCACAGATTCTACATATCCATTTTGTGGCAGGGGTTGCGCTACCGCCGCAGCTCCTTGCAAGGCAACCACAGGTACCTTGAAAATAGCCATTTTAAATTTGGTGTTTCAAGGTAAATGTCCATTGTGTTCATGTGTTGTGCTGTACCCCTCGAGATATTTATGGTCACAATAGCTTCATTCAATGTCACTTAACTCTTAACTTTCAAGTTCTTCATCAGATTAAAAAAACATTAAATCCTTGTTGCATTTGCAGAAACTTTTATTGGTATTACCTGGGAGTGAACTAATGTTCCAGTGGCATGCATGTATCAAGTCTTAGATACTAAATTTCGTCATATGAATGGTGAACAAAAGTAGAATTCAGAATAGTAAATCCACCTTAAATTTCTATCACTTAATGTTTTCTCTATGAATAGCTGTACCATTCTACAAATCATTATTAAACTGTGAGCGCAGTCAAGAGAATGCTGAGAAGTATCCCACTTTCATGAGATGCTTATTGCTCACTGCTTGGATTAAATTTCACAGTATACCCTCTTAAAAGCTAAAACCCAAATGGATATACTTTGACAAACTACAACATTAAACATTAACCTATTTATTATATTTGAAAAGAGAGAAAGAAAAAGAAGAAACCCCATAATGTTTTTTCAGTAAAAGAAATTAAGAAAGGATCATCTAACTCTGACCTGGGGTTGTATGAGCAAGGGAGGTGACTGAACCAACGGATCTGTGAATCCGTTGGTATTACGAAAGAGTGCTTCAGGCCGCACAAATTTCATGTCTTGTTCGTACTCATAGTTTTCTTCTTCATCCTTTTTAACCCCAGAAGAGCCTTCACCATCCTTTCCTCTGCTGTTACTTCCCATCACTGAAAGTGGATGAAACCTAAAGTTTGATGCTTGCTAATCACTACTATCCTCAGAATCAAAATACCACAAAAAAACTCCAACACAGAAGCAGAATAGGGCAGATATTCATGTTCAAATGCGAGAGAACACGAATCCATTAGATAGAGAAGAGAGAATAAGAAAGCAATCTGGCATACCCATTTCAGTGCATAAATAGAACAAACCCTTGAAAGCAAACCAGGAATTGACTCAAGGCAGAAGAGTGGCATTGTTGTTATAGAAACAAAAAATAGTTTTTAATTTTTTCTTTTTTTAATATTTGATGAGTCTCTCTCTTTCTCTCTCTCTCTCTCCGGGTGCCACTTTTCCCTGCCTTAAAGCAACTGAACAAATATACAGAGTTTTATTCTCCAATGAATTTGGAAGATTCCGCAGGGGACTAATTATTATGAGTCTGGTTTAAAGGAGAATGTTCCCCTGCTATCAGGAACAACCAAACGCTGTCTAATGAAACTGTACATACTTTTCGCATGGTTTCTTGTCCTTGTGTTGGTCAATTATATTAAACCATTTCCTGTTTGTAAAGCTATCAAAACACTATAGAATATTGATTCGGTACCATAATGGATTACACCAGCTAAACGAGCTTGTTTTCAGCGTAATGGAAGTGAAGTCAAAAGCTTGTGGAAAAGTGAAACGACATGTGAAAGGAAAAGGTTCGAAGTTGCTACTTGTTATTTAACTAAACTCACAAGACAGTATCTTCAAAAAATAATAAAAAGGAAAAAGAAAAACATAAAACATAAAACAGCACTCTGTTGTGCTTCCGGTCTCTACAGGAAAGCATGAGTTGTTGCTTAGATTTGACATGTTAACTTTGTCTTTTTTCTATTTTGTTTGTAGCTCCTTGTCTTGCATGATAAAGTTTAATCATTTCCACACTAGTGCATTTCTTTTGCCAATAACAAGGCTACCCCAAAATCCACAACCCATCACATGGGTGCAAAAATAGAAGGGATTCCTCCTGGTTGAACTCAGATGATTTAACTTAACCATATTAAAAGTATTTTCATACTAAAGTAATGATTTTTATTTCAACCCTTTTGTTAATTTGGTGCAATATTATATATTTCGAGGAATAAATTAAGTTTTGTTGCAAATGATGCAGAAAGGGATCTGTGCCTTTGAGCCAAACACAGAATTTGAAATCCATGTTTTTATGTTGTGATTATTTTTGTAGCAGGTAATGACTGATAAGCTATTTTATATTATATAGTACATCGTATCAGATAAACAATGCATAAAGAGGGTCTTCTTGTGTTACAGTTCACTAGGCTCTTTGTTATCGAATCCAACGACGGTTTTTTTATCTTTTTCTGATGCATCTGCTCCCTTGAAACGAACAAGAAATTGCGCAATCAGGTGCTAACAAAACCCTTTTTGGAGGTTTATGACTGTGTTAGAGAACTCTTTTAAGTTACAATATACACTCAGTTTAAGGATCTGCATTTATAAATATGCCACTTGAATCCTCAAACCAACCATGCGTGTAAAGTGAATAAGTAGATTTGATTATATTAATCGTTGAGGTTATTCAATGAATACATCAAAATCATGATGTGTTTTTAAATTAAGGATGATCACACTCTTACACAGTGTAGGCAAAAACTCACCTTGAAGGGGCATTTTGTGTATCAGTGTATAATAAAAAAATACTGAAGCAAGGTTTCTGATTTTCTAGCATTAGCATTGATGCATGGTGTAAAGTATATATGGTTAGTGAAGGGGTGCCAAACCCAGAAAAATTCTCCACGAGCAAAAGTAGAGAGTTACGGATCTTTTGCATTAAATATCTGGTTTTGCGAATTGAAGATGCAACAGTAGCATCCCAAGATTCGAAAGTTGAAGCAAGCATGTGAAAAGCTAAGTGGAAGCATCAATAGATTCTTGTTTAGGTGTTTTGGAGTTACAGAAGTAGTTCCACCTGTTGTTGATGATGAACTCAACCCAACTTTACCAACCAAAGCTAAGTCCATGTGTGGTTTGTTTTATATTTCCAAAAGAGTGAGCATTGTCTTAATCCACTAAAGCTCGTGAGAGGTAATTATGGAGGAAGTGCGCATCTCCTTTTAAGCATCCAATCAATCATCACAACCTAAAGTAGGACGAATGATACCTTATTTTCATACTCTCGAACTCGTGATCTTGGTTCTGATCCCAATTGTTAGAATCAAACGCTTATCACTTGATAAAAAACTATAGCTATTAGTTAGAGCGTAACTTTACCTTGGTTCTGATACCAATTGTTATGATCAAACGCTTATTACTTGACAAAAAACTACAGCTATTAGTCAGAGCGTAACTTTTTTTACTAAAGAGTGTAACTGTCCAAATGTCACGATTCGATTGTTACTCAACCTAATCACACTCTTTTGATGTAACCTGTAACACATTGTGATAAGGTTTGTGATTAAAAATAGAATTAAATATGATCTAACTTGTTCGTTTTTATAAAACAGAAGATTTGTTTTTTTTTTTCTGCTATGGATGTTCACTAATTTGGTCTGTGATGCATGATTAGTAATTGAGGGAAAGAAAGGAAAGAAAATAAATACGCCAAACCATCATTATCTCTGCTTATGTAATAACCACCTTAAATAATATGTCTGCTTTCAGGTAAAGTCATCCAAATTTGTTTTATTTTATTTTATATTCCCTTTCTTTCGGTTAATTTGTTGTTAAAGTCTTCAAAGGGCATTTGCATCTCAAGGAAAAAAAAATGTTTCGCAATTTGCGCTATGATATGGTCAAATTTGCATCATTAATTATATTATATATAATTGTTAACAAGTTTTATTATCATTGGCTAAGTTGATTTTTTTTTATGGCAATAAAAAAATATTTACTGTATTTTCGAGGTTTCTTATTTACATGAAATAGTAACCTCTAAACCAATGATGAACAGTTACTTCCAATTTTCAGTCCACGAATATGCTTTTTAGTTAAAAGATTATTTTAATCCACTGTTTATAAATTTAATTTAACATTTGTCCAATTATTTATTTTGACCTCATTTTCATCTTTCTTTTACCATTGGTGAATTGATTAGTAAGAGATCATTAAATTATATTATTGATACATAAAATCAACTTATTTAAGAATGGGTCTTAGTGAAAGGTGACGCAGTGAACTGGTGGATCACACCACAACTATTTTGTAAAAATAGTGAACTGGGCTTTGGTCCATTTCTATCTCTTTTAGTGTCTAAATTTTAACTTAGGCTTGTACTTCCTGCACCTCCACAATTTCTTCACACACCCCATCAATTGTTAAAATGATATTTTACCTCATTTCTGAAATATATGTTCCAGGAACTTTTTGGAGCAGGGTTTTTGGAATTTTCAAAATAAAATTTTTAGAACGAAATACATTCTGAAAATGGTTTTATGGAATATAATTTTCAAAACAAACTTTATAAAACTTATATATGTATTTCGGAACGAGTTTTCTAAACACTCTTACATAGGATGTGTTTTCGAAGGAGTTTTCTGAAACAATATGCTTCAACTTCTATTGATCAACTCAACTATAAAAGAATACAAGAATTTAGTTACATATTGCTAAATGTCAGTTGTTTCGGGTGTAGGGACCAAGAGTCTACTAAGAGCCTCTTCGATCTTACTCCTTTTCTTAAAATCTCCTCTCTTCGATTAGGCAGACGATCGGGGTACCTGTCTAAAAGACTCCGATGCTTAAGTCAGTTACTAGACCGATTGATGTATCAGTATAACTACATTTGGGCCCTCTTTATAGTTTCCGGTGTGGGCCTGTGATTAGGGTTCCTTAATCACGGCCCAATGATCCTCTAATCAAGATTACTAACTTGTTTAACGTTAATTAATCCGATTGACTGGTGTTGTTTGGCCGTGCGACCGATGGCCGCTTGACTAGGCTGGTTATATCCTGATTTTAACAAGTGAATAATTCGTTTATAACTGATCGACCGATGGTCATATATAAAGCGCTACGCGAATCTTAGGAGATTGACCGACCGATCGATCTGATGGCTGGTCAAATGATTGTCCTTTATTAAGTTAAGGCGTTGTTCGTGTGGGACCGAACGACCGATGTTCCGTTGTGAAGTAAAGCGTGATTAATATGCAGGCCGATCGATCGGTTGGTCTCTGAGAATGTTACTCGTTTGTGATACCGATGGACCGATGACCTTTAACGTGGTTCGTTTGCGAGACCGATCGACCGATGGCTCCTTACGATGTAATATGTGATTCATTTGTGAAACCGATTGACCGATGGTCCTATACAGTTCATCCGTGAGGTCGTTCGACCGGTGGACATGTTTTATACACAAGCCTTCCCAGCCTTGTTCGATGGACCTGAGGACTGGGCATGGCCGATAGACCGATGGGACATACAGTACATCAGTAAAGAAGATCTAAATTGTTTAACATAAATTTGAAGAGAACTAAAAACAACAGTTTTCTTATTTAACCGAAACTATCTATCTCTAGTAATAGGATAAGTTATTATCAACTAAGCTATTAGTTTCATACTTTTTTATTTAAATTTCAATGAATAATTTTTTTCACAATAAAACGAGAGAGATGTTTCTTTATTAAAAATATATGAAATATGAATATCATTTATTAAAACATTGTTAAAAATAGAAAAAAAATTCTAATTCAAATCATAAAAAAATGAGTGTCATCTATAACAATATATAAAGAGATACATTTTCTTTGTGTCCACGTTTCGTTATTTCAATTTTATCTTTTATTATTTTAAAAATTAATTATTTTATAAATAATTTACTTTTAATTATTTTTCTAAAAACTTATTTCTCTTGAATCGTTGTTTTAAAAACTTCTTTTATACACAAGGCTAGAATAGCTCAGTTGGTTAGAGCGTGTGGCTGTTAACCACAAGGTCGAAGGTTCAAACCCTTCTTCTAGCGAAAATTTTGTAAAAATATTTTATTTTTAACTTTTGTTTAATTTTGTAAATTTGTAAAAATACTTTATTTTTAACTTTTGTTTTCCATTTGTCTAAATCTACAACAATATATAACGAGACAAAGCCTAGTTTTTCTCATTGAGCCTCTCGATCATTGGAACTTCGTTCACATCCCCATCACGATGAAATTTCAGAGATTACTCGGGCCTGTCGACCAAGACTATAGACTCGTTGAATACATCAGTGTAGCGCGCGTGGGGCCCGGAACATCTAAGGGCATCACATACTTGTTATTGCCTCAAACTTTTATGGCTTAAGCGGCCATAGTCCCTCTAAGAAGCTGGCCGTGGAAGGTTACCTCCACATAGTTATTAACCAAACTGAGGTCTCGTTCGTTAGCGTAATTAATTAGACAAATCGTCCGGGGTAGACATTTCTTTTCATCAATATTGGGTTGGTGGTCCGTCACAAAAGCCGGGTGTGACGATCCGATCAACGAAAATAAATCCTAAAATAATATAGATAATAATAGAAAATATTAGGTACGCTAATCTTGACAATTTTTGTGTCCACATTTTCGTTATTTTAATTTTACTCTTTATTATTTTAAAAATTAATTCTTTTTTTATAAATAATTTACTTTTAATTATTATTCTAAAAATTTATTTTTCTCTTTAACTATTGTTTTAAAAACATATTTTATATACATATTTTAATTTTCTAATTTTATATTCAATAACTATTTTAAAAATTAATTATATATTTTTTATTGATCTTAACTTCAATTTTCATAAAAATAAATTACGAAAACATAACCGCAGTACGCAAGTTTCTTTGAAAAAATATTGAAAATATGTGTATGTTTTAAAGTTAGAAGAACACTATATAGCATGATACTAAATTGGGAAGGAAGAGCCCAAAGAAAGAACATAAAGCCCAAATAAGCTTAAATTGAGAAACCAACCCAACGAGGCCTCAAACCCATTTAGAACTCTCTTTCTTTAATATATTAACAGGGCCTACTAAAACATAGATTTGGAGTTCCTAGGTAGGACCTTTTAGCCATGTGCTTGTTTGAAAAAAAAAAAAACATCACACATTTTATAGCCCTCATCTCTATTTCTCTCTCAGAACTTAGCACCTTTCCTTAAATAGAAACATACCCAGTTCCACATTAGTTTTCATGGCATAACCACACTAACTAAAAAAACAAAAGGAGAAAGTTGGTACTTCTGAGCCACTTGTGATTGTATTTTTAATTAGGATTTAGAGTACCTTAGACAACTTGCACAACTCATAAACCTATGCTAGTGGAATAACGATTATCAAACCAACTTTGTTTTAACTTATTTCATTGCAAAACCTAAATGTAACACACAAGTTCATAGGTTTATCAATGAGTTAATTTATTACAAAAATTAATATAAATAAGACCCGAACCTGATCCATGTAAAAGATTAGGGTTAAATATATTTGTTATCCCTCAAGTCTCAGTGAATTTTAAAATTAGTATCTCTTCGAAATTTTATACCAATTTAATTCTTATTTTTAAAAATGCGTGAATGTAGTCATTTTTACCAAATTTTATTAAATTTATTTGACATTTTAAACGCATTTTATGATCATATTTGAGTTAACATTGAAAATAAAATGTGTCAAACAGTATAAACAATTCAAATACTATCATGAAATACGCTTAAAACATCAAATAAATTTAACAAAATTTGGTTAAAATGATTAAATTTAGCATTTCTAAAGATGAAGTACTAAATTGGTCAAAAATTTTGAAGAAAAAATAATTATAAATTTCACTGAAATTTAAGAGATCAAAAATATATTTAACCCAAAAGATTATTACTATTTTTAATCAAAAATCTTAAGATAATAGACTTTTGAATTTTCATTTTTATATACTGCTGAACTTTCTCATTTTTACATAATATAGAACTTAGACTCACGCATTGTAAACATAAGTTTCTTCTTCTTGTGCAACTCAGATTTCTTCTTCTTGTGCAACTCAGATGCAGCTGTTATGTTTCAGTTTTCCGTTCCAACTTTGTTCAATCTTGATCCTCACCCTATCTCTTTTATCTGACATTGTTGCAGTTAATTGATAACTTTGGTTACTTATCCTAAAACCAAATTCAAAGAAACGAATAAAAGTGTCCTTGTGTAGCTTTTACAGGTTTCTTTTTAGTAAGATACTGTTTACTCCATTCTTAATTCAGGAACAACAACAACAACCTTATTCAAACAGTCCAAGAATTTGGGTGCCCCACAATGGTGCTATTTTGTTGTATTTTATGATTTTTATTCCAAATTTGGTGGCTGGGCCTTTAATAATTGCAAGGCTGAGGGTGACAACTATGTATCAACCAATGCAAAACATAATTTATTTGTCCTTCAACAATTATGGAACCCTTTTCACAGCAAAAAAAATTAAATTTTTCAACTGGTTTATTGGAACATTTAGCCAAACTTGTCCCAACTGGCAAATAGATTTTGGTCTTTATAAATTATTTTGCTGCCAATAATAGTTTCAACGTGTTCTCAACAGGACCAAGGTCATTAATATTTCCCAAAACATAAATGTTACATAATAACAGATATATTACTGCAATCATTCGCAAGAACATGCATGAATACTAAAACTTTATTTTTTTTTCTATATATTATAGCAATACCAAAGTCACTCGTACAGAGAATAATTTGCCAAAAAATATCTTTTAAATAGGTTACTTGTTTTTGCTCCGTTGTTTTTATAGTAAATATTTTATTTATTTTATTAATTTGTCAAAAAAGGAATATTTCGTTTTATTGAGCATGAACACCGACACTAAAATTAGCACGGGTTTTCTTTCAAATACAAGTGTTAATCACTGGTCTTGAATGCTTCCGTTTGTCATTGTCGAAAATGGGTCGTATTATGGAAAATATTTTTCAAATGAAATAATAACCTTTTGAGAGAATTTAAATCCAATTCTTTCTATAAAATACATTTCAACATCTAGTTGCAAAAAAAAAATCTCATAGTAAATTAAAATTTTATGATCATACTATATTACAAAATAACCGCTTCGAAGAAACAAAGAAAAATATCATTGTTATTTTTTTTAAAAAGTTGTTTTTTTCGGCTAATCTTTCAACTACTTTATTGAAGTCCCACGACATAAAGTACATATTAATTAATCTAAATTCCACCCTTATTTTAATTCGTGATACCAAAGCTAAAGATAAAACCATCTCTTAACTAAACAAAATAGTACAAAAATCATCTTGGATCTGCGTAAATTGAAGAGTACCTCATCTTTGTCCTCGTAGTTAACGACACGTTTTATGGTGTATTATTTTAAAATACCATTTTTATGGTTAAATAAAATCTAGGTTTGAATAATAATTTCAAAGTGTTAATCAATAATTGCATGGGAAGTGTAACGAAAAAGAAAGAAAATAGTGTGAAATTAGATTAGTGGGAAAAGCGGGGCCTAAGAGCGTCGGTGGGATTGTTTTACTCCAACAACTCAACAATAATCAATTCTTTCACTTTCCCCTTCAAAACTTCTTAAAATACCCTAATTTTTATGCAACTCTTTTTTTTTTTTGAAAAAAATTTAATTTACATTATACAAATGAAGACAAACCTTACCAAATTTATAAAATTGACTTAAAAAAATCAACTTTTTTGTAACATCATTTTACTCATTCATTGTTGAGAATTAGTGTGAATCAAATTATTTTCTTTTTTTAATAAAAATGATGAAATGGTGTTAAATAAGAGTATCTTTTATGGAGGGAAAAAAATATGAATTACATTTAAGGATAGTAAAAGAAGATGGTAAGAAAATGTGAAAAAATAATGTAATGTTGATGTGTGTGATGAGTAATAAAGGATGATTGGGTCCATCTCCTACCCAATCCCAAGCTGGCATTGTTTGTCAGAACACAAAAAACCCAAATCAATACAAAACCACAAATGAGAATAGGTTGATGGATAAGTGCAGATGCTTAATGCTTTACTTTTACTTATAAACCCACACTCACACTCTCTTCTCTTCTGCACTCTTCTTCACACTATTTCTCTCTCTTTTTCTCTCTCTCTTTCTTTCTTCTTCTTCTTCTTCTTTCCCTGATCCTCCAAACACAGTGAAAAAAAAATGAAGAACCTTCTCTTACTTTTTCCCTTTCTCTTTCTCCTCCTCTCCTCCGCCGTCAACGGCGCTCACAACATCACGCACATCCTCGAGAAACACCCAGGCTTCTCCACCTTCAACCACTACCTCACCGTCACGCACCTCGCCGACGAGATAAACCGCCGCCAGACCATCACCGTGCTCGCCATCGACAATGGCGCCATGAACACCCTCCTAGACAAGCACCTCACCCTCCCCACCCTCAAAAACGTCCTCTCCCTCCACGTCCTCGTCGACTACTTCGGCGCCAAGAAGCTCCACCAGATCAACAACAGCACCACCCTCGTCTCCTCCATGTTCCAGGCCACCGGGGCAGCCGCCGGCACCTCCGGCTACGTCAACATCACCAACCTCAAGGGCGGCAAGGTGGGCTTCGCCGCAGAGGACAACGACGGCGCCCTCCACTCCTTCTTCGTCAAGTCCCTCCAAGAATTCCCCTACTACATCTCCGTCCTCCAAATCAGCAACCCCATCAGCTCCGCCGACGCCGAAGCCCCCACCGCCGCGCCCTCCGCCATCGACCTCATCTCAATTATGTCCAAACAAGGCTGCAAGGCCTTCGCCGACATTCTCAGAGGCTCCAAAGCGCTCCCGGCTTTCCAAGAAAGCATCGACGGCGGGTTAACGGTTTTCTGCCCCACCGACAGCGCCGTCAACGGCTTCGCCCCCAAGTACAAGAACCTCACCGACTCTCAAAAAGTTTCCCTCTTGCTGTACCACGGCGTCCCCCTTTACGAGTCCCTTCAGATGCTCAAGTCCGGCAACGGCCCCATGAACACCCTCGCCACCGAGGGAGCCAACAAGTACGATTTCACCGTCCAGACCGAGGGCGAAGACGTGAGTCTGAAAACCAAGGTCAACACCGTCAGCATCATCGGCACCCTCATAGATCAAGACCCCTTCGTCGCCTACAAGATCAACAAGGTCTTGATGCCCAGAGAGTTGTTCAAGGCCTCCGACGTCGTCGACGACGCACCCGCCGAGTCACCAAAGCCTGCCAAGAAGAAGGGCAAGAAGGGAGCGCAAGATTCCACCGCCGCCGATGCTCCCGCCGACGGACCCTCGTCGGAATCCGACGATCAGAAAGCCGCCGATGAAGACAGCAACAATGGGGTAAGTTTGTTGCACGGCGGCGTAAGATTGGTGTCGGCGGCGCTGTTCTGTGTTTCGGTTGGATTTTTGGTTCTATGAGAGTATCATAACACAATAATGGTAAAGTCCCATGGAGTGTCGGTAGTATACAGCTGTGGTCAACCATCATTTCAAAGATTCTTTCTTTTCTTTCTTTTTTTTCTTTATATGTGAAGCAAATAAAACAGTGGCACCGACATGTTTGAGGCCATGTGTTCTTTTTTTTTTTTCTTTCTCTTTCGATCTACTAGTGTTACAGGTTTTGTATTTATTGTCTGTTTGCTCTTTTTTTTTATTATTATTTAATTGCCATTTTCTTTCTTCTTGAGTGTGGGTAGATCTGGTTTGTGGTACCTGCCAGCTGGGATGTGTTCATATAAACAGTTTTAATTTTTAATTTGGTTAGATTTTTAATGTGTTTTATTATTGTATTGTATTCTTCTCCATTCTTCTATATCATAATTATTCTTGCATGGATTCTACCTTTCATTTTCATCACATATATTATTATAAACTAATCATATGGTTGAAAATGATTAGTTTATAATGATTCTGTGACGAAGTAAGCGCAGATTTTTGTATAATAATGCAAACACTTGGCAACTACTTATCACTGTTTCAGTTCTGGTAATTTGTATTAGGTGAAGATTATTATGTAAGGAAGTTTCTTTTTTAGTTATTACTAAATTTCGTTAGTTTCCTTTTGTTTAAAAGATTAGCATCGTTTTCCCTTAATGCGGTATTTGTTATCAGAAGAGGGAAATATAGATAAAGAAAGAAAGAAATAAAATTGAACGTTTATTTGTTTAATAAATTGCAAATAAATAAAAATATAGTAAAGACGTTATTATATAATTTAATTTATTTAACTAAAAAAAATGAAGAACTATGTACGCAAATAAAAATAAAAATTCCACGTATTATTTCTCCTCCCTTGTCTGTGGAATCAATTTTGTCCTTAATCACATCCTAAATAAAGTAATTAGAGTTAAGTATGAGTTTTTTAACTTCTTTTTGTCCTTGTCTGTGAAAGGATGAAGCAGTAGCAAAGCTTTCTTAACTATACGTATTTATTTCCCAAACACTAAGATTTCTTTCAGAAGTTTAATTTATGAGAATCAAGGTTTAAAAATTGCGGTCACATTATCATATATTTGGAGAATTTAAGAGCAGAAAATCATTGCGGTATCTCCCTCAAATTATCCTTGTTTTTTTTTTAAAATAATTTTGGTAGTCTTAATAATGCAATTGAAATTTGGGTAAAAATCTATTTTATCTAAAAACTTATGAATCCATTGTGCTACAGTCTTTAGTGTTTTTTCCCTTTCATTGTTTTCATATATTTATAATTACCTTTTTAAATGTAGCATTTATATTTTCTTAATTAAAAATCCACAACACCTTATTTTCTTCTCTATTATTTTACTCGTTGATTTTTTAGTTTTCTTATCATCGGCGTTATCAATTAGTATTTATCAGTTAATCAAAACCTATTCTATGGTGAACATTAAATCGGATTCGGTGACTTTTACATAATTTTTCTTGATTTTCACGTGTTGAACGATAAATTTTAATTTTTCAATATGAAAATAAAAAAAAATCAATTAAAAATTGAACAAAGTTAATTGATTTTTCTTGGAGAAAAAATCCCCTAACAGATAAAACTCATCACCTCTCATAGTTCCAGTTCTAACCAGTTCTGCAGAGGAGACATAGCAAGCTGCTTCACTTGTTACTTTTTCTTTAGCAGAAAGCCATTTTGCATATATGCATCACTCTCAGTCATTAATATATCTTTTACTTAACACATTCATACAGAAACATAATTTAAAATGTACTATTGCAGTTATTAATTATACAATGGCAGAGGATCCGTATGCTGTATAACCACCAACAGACACGGATTCTCTATAATCACAACAGTCACAACTTCAAATCTTAACCATAAAAAACAGTTTTTAAATGCAGACAATCGCCCTCAGACTTTCACATGACACCACACATTACATCGGAAAAACTTCATAGTTCTAACAAAAACTGTCTGTTCTTTTTATCTAATCAGATGCTGTCACATCGATATTATCAAAACTTTATCAAAGTAAAACTTCGTGAAAAAATAATTTTTCATCTCTTTATCTATCTAGGTGTCTACTAGAGTTTGTTGTGCAGAGATATTTTTCCATACAGTTTTACAAGTACTTGTAGAGGTAACTTGCAAGAAAATGTCAAGCTTGATTTTGTTTGGAAGCTAACAAAACGCTGGCATCCCTGTTACTAAGATACAGATAGGTTTTTTTGCCGGATGATGTAGACATAAGCACGTTAGAAAAACCGGTGTAGTTGCCATCCAACTTTGAAGAACATACTTTTGCAACAAAGTCAAAGTTCTCATGTTCTTGCACAAAAGGCTGTGCAGCATAATCTTCAATTGGCATCCACTGAATGAAAAAGGGTCCCATATTAGAATACACAGAATCAGTTGAAAGAAAACTACTCAAATAACAAAATTTGATGGTACCATCCTCAGAATGACAATTTATCTGAAAAAACAGTGAGATTCTCCATTGATATATACCTGCGCTGCCTCAATTTCTGAGGCCTGAATCTGAATGTCAGAGGATAGAGGTTCCACCATGCACACAAACATCAAATCTGATTTCTCGAAGAATGACTTGTGGCTTTGCCTGATACCAAAGAGATCAAGAAATGTGACACATTCAGTATTAATCCATACTTCAGAGAGAGATGAAGATAGTGTAGCAGTTTTACCTGAAAGCTAAAACTTCAACAAACTTTGTCTCTATCTGGAAAAAAAGAAGAAAAGCAATGGCATTAGACTTGGAAAATGAATGCTCGTCTTCAAAAAACATTTTTCGGGTTTGTAATTATTTTGAAAAATCTCAATAATGGGATTTAATTTACTCTAAAATATATATTATGTGTTTGCCTGCTTACCCCTGTCTCTTCTTTGACTTCTCTAATTGCACCATCACAAAGATCCTCACCCTGCAAATTGAATTCAGAGTTGAAAACATACGAAAAGACAATTTTGAAGACAATAATTTGGTTTATAATAATTTTGACATACTTCATTAACAACTCCTGTAGGCATCTTCCATAAACCAGTGCCTCTGAATATGCCACCTCTTTCCTGAACCACAAGCATCTGTGAAACAAAACAAGATAATTTCAGCTGTAACATAAGTATTATGGAACTCGAATGGTAACTGTAACAAGACATGTTTAGTGCAGAAAGCAGTGGAATAACCACATAAAGAAGAGCAAAGGCTGAAACAGACAACAGGAGACAATGAAAGGGAAAAGGTTGATTTAACAAAAAAAAAAGAAAAGTTACCCTACAAAATATGGTTCTGACCCTAGCCCAAAGGTCAGAAGTAGTCAAATAAAAAGCTTGTCCCCACACAAACGAAATAATATCTAAAATTTCATACTTTTCAAATGAGTCTCAAATTAATATATATATATATATATATATATATATATATTTAGATTTCTATTTGAAGACAATTGATTTTCTATTTGAAAACAAAGTAGGTACTATGCAAAATAATCAATAAACCTACTTAATAACAAAATTAAAGAATATGCATTCCATTAAAAAATATAAATTTTTTATTTTCTTAAAGGAAAGAAAATATTTAATATGTACTCTGTTAAAAATAACATTTAAGAGAGAGTGAAAATTTAATTGAACTTCAATTAAAAAAAAAATTACCTCCTTCTTGTCGTTAACGACCAAAACGGCAACACCCACACGATGTGAAGCATTTGCAGGAAAGGTATCAGGAGTTTCTGGAATCCAACGCACAAGCATCAAATAATCTGGCTCAGCATGATGATACCTAAATCCAGCCTAAAAAGGAAAAGTAATCTTTTAATTAGGAATTTAGGGTTTCCAAATAAAGAAAGAACACAAATCAATTTTTTCTTACCTTGACAGCTGTATCAACAAGATTTGAATGCAGTATGAACAACTTGAGCCACACCCCTTTCTTTCCCTGCAAAACACGCCATGGAAATAATCACTGAACTTAAAAAGAAAAACTGTACTGATTCTGTTGGATTGAAAATGTTATGAATCAATCTACCTGTTGCTTCCAATTGTATATTGAAGCTTTCAATATGGAAGAGAAAAGCTCAGAATCCACATGCTCTTGATTCTCCACGTTTACAATAACTCCATCATATTGGTCCTCAACAACACTAAGCAATTCAACCCTTTCACCTTCCATTTCTTCTTAACCTACAACTTCAACAAATTAGTGGTTGCTATCAAAAAACGTTGGGCTTCAATTTATAATTTGCGAAAAGGTAACTCTTGCATGTGAATTGAAAATCATAGGTATTCGTCACAAAGTTTCCTTTGAATATGAAGCATCCGCGTTGCTTCATTAGAAAGCTAAAATTTTGAGCTTTCTTGACCCTTCAAAACTCTGAATTGCTCTGAACCTCCATCTAAAATACTAGGTTGACTAGCTCCTATATTTAAGTAAATTAATTATTCAAGACATCAGTTATGGTAACGACAGAAGGACACAAACATAAAATTTCATTCTTCAACTACTTCTCAACGCGTTAGGTGAGCTACTTCATGGAATTTATGAATCTTTCATTTGAATTTTTTATGAAAATGTTCTTTATATATGATTATTCTTAATCACCTTTGAAGATTTATAATTTACTTTTCAAAAGAAATTTGTTTAATGAAGAGATTTCGGCAGTATTGAAATGAAACCTAGGTTAGGAACAGTCATTGTTTACCAAGTTCGCTAAGTAGTTAAAGATTTCTATTATTAATGTTTCTTTCTAGTAAATTTCCTTTGTTGACTATTGCAAAGCATAAATGCGTCACCTTACTATTACAAACCTAATCCAACATTGCGAGCCATGTCAATCTTTAATGTTAGCATGTAACTGTTTGTGCAAGTTGAAACTTTGCATGGCATTAAACAGTCATCTCAAAGCTAAACTCAGGACCGCATACCACACTTAAAAGATTTAATCTCAACTCAGTTACCAAGTTACAACATATTGTCCTAAGTATCACCATGTTCTTCATTGTCATGACTCCTCTTCAGCTTCAGCAGAAGCAATTTCTGAATCCAATTTGTTCATTAATTGCTCGCTCACATGCTTAGCAACGGATATCATATCAAGAATGATGCTTGGATCCAGCCCTACACCTCCTCGTTTGGTTATGCCACAGATGTGCCCTTGCCTATTAACAGAGATGGAAACAGCAGAGCTCATTTGTGACTCCTCTTCTGATGTTGCATCCACAATATAGTGCCTCCCAATCTATAAAGCAGAGATGGTAAGAAATTATCACAAGTATGAACAATAAGAGAATATATAGCACATGCTACCTTAGTTAGTGTAACTATGACAGGGACTCCAGATGTGTCAAACTGCAGAAACTCCTCATCGCTTACATCAACTTCTGGTTGCTCGTCATTTGATGTTCCAGCAGCAACTTGAACTCTTGGAATACCTGTATTGCACAAAGCAGCCTAAAAGAACAATAGTTATTAGCTGCGTTGAGGGTTTTCCAATTAATTCTGAAAATATGTTTGCATTCTCTGATTCTCAACTCAGCGTCATGGTATTAAGGAAATCCATGTGAAAAATCTCCATGAAATTGATAGCAATTTGGTCGGTGATATTATAAAGATTAAAGAAAACAGCTAGTAAAAAGATATTTTTAACTTTAGCTATATGAAACAACAAGAGACTACAAGGTTCAGGTATCTAACTTTTAACCGTTTCTTTTCAAACAGCCCATATAGCATCAATGACTAAACTATGGTAAATGAACAAGAAAACTTGAAAGGTAAACATTTAAAATTAAAAACATCATAAAAGGATGGCCTCTGCAATGCTAATTATTATAACCAGAAATCCACCACCATCATCTTTTCCAGCTTTTATGGTATATTATTCTATTTTTCGTCCTAGGTTGTACCTTAATGGCAGCGCCTAGAGCATCCAACACATTTCCATCTGAACTAACAACAAGCCCATCAATGTAAAGATCCCAACAAATTTTTCCTTCGACGACAATAAGTGATGAAAGGTCAATTCCGGCACCTGAGGAAAAAAGCCACAAGCTCAGTAGATATATTAAAAAGAGGCAACAACAAGGAAGGAAAAGCATATGGTAGTGATCATAATCTTCACCGAAGAAGGAAATAGACCTGCTCCACTTTTACCACCCAAGAGACAGTGTTGAAGAGCATTTGACAGTTCTGCTGCCAACTCATCACCTCCTCTACCCTATATACAAGCCAGAGAGATAGAGTACCGAATATAAAAATAATTCTGAAACATTAGAAGCCATAAATTGAACAAAAATGACAAATAACACAACAATAATAGAAAACACTATAATTGATGAAAATGGAAAGGTTATTAATCCAATGCACCATTTTAACTATAATTAAAGCTTTTAAGGATTAATTTATTTGGTTTGCTATCAATTTCATAATTAGGGTACTCAAAGTTGAATGACATGAAAAAATAAAAGAAGCAAGAAAAGTAATAGAATATGCAACCTCAAATGCAGGCTCTGCAGTCGAACTGCAATCAATATATATAGAGACTTTTCCTTTGTCAGGTTGCAACAAGCTTGGCTTTCCAAGTTCAGCCTGCATTGTGTAGCCAATATATCATGCTTAGTAAAATAACACGTTCAATTTACAAAAATTGTCATAGTATTAAACAAAAGGATATTACAAGTCAATAAATAAGAGACAAACATTTCAACTTTTAACCAACCTTAATACTGGCAATGACATCTGTGGCACCCATTCTGACTCGAGCTGAACCATTTGCCTGCCAAGCAATTAGTTTATGAAACGAACAGATTATAACTATTTAAAAAGAAAATTTTCAATGGTCTGCCATGGTCAAATCATCATGACAGTCGGCCAAATGCCAACTGATTAAAGTATTACCTGGGCAATCACTCCAGTTTCAACCAAGATTGGTCGATATGTCAACCTCTTTCTACCATCACATCGAAGATCATGAGCAATGCCACCTTGTATGAAATGTTTTTCTCCAAGAGATAAACCCACCATCCCTGTAAAACAAGAGTTCTTTTTTTGAAACTTTGTAACTACAAGTACAAATTGGAAACTCTTAAATACTATGTTATTAAACTATCTCTGTATCGAGCATATTTGCCAAGCCAAGATAGCAGGGACCACTGTGTTACAGTCTAAGTTTCTGATTATCCATATTATTGCTGTTGGGAACAAAATGATCTTATTGAAAAAGTTTATCCCTTCTCAATTGAAATTCTTAGTATTTGAATACATCTTAGTAGCATGCTTCCTTCCATGTGGAACAATATATTCTAAAATCGATTAGAATGATTTTCCCAACCTGCCGTTTGAATTACCAAAAAGCAGAAAGTCATTAAATTGACATAAGGAAACCAATCCTAACTCAGATATCTCAGATGGTTGTCACATTGGCAATTAAAAAAAAAAAAAAAAACTCAACAATCAAAAGTTCTAGCGGCTACATTCTACTCAAAGAATTAGGATATCTAGACAAAACACGAATAATAGGTGTCTGGCCTTATATTAAAAAAAACAACCAAAGAGGCCCAAAATTTTGAATTATCAGATCGATCCACGAGCAAGGGACCTGAGGTTCGAGGAGCACTAGTATGCCTCATCTTAAACACTAAAAATAGAGAACAAAAAATTTACAGGACCTGCATTTTCTTGTACACTTAAATTTAAACTACCATACCTGAAACAGCCTATCATAATATTTACAAAGCATTTGAAGACCAAAATGGCATTCCTAGGTCCAACCTCAGGACTACAATATTCAGGCGTTAGCAAAACTACCCCAGATAACAGCTTATACAAGCATTAACAAGACTATAAACACATAAACTAAAATAAAGATTAACCAAGAATCATATAGTTTATGGCACACGTGCAAGATAAACAAAACATAAATTGAAAAAAAAAAATGTTAAAAACCTGAATATGGAAAAACTGGTAAAATTGACGAACTGAGAAGGTAAGTGAATGAAGTGGACAGACTCTTGATGTCCTCTCACAGATGAATGCCGCTTTGGGGCGGAGGTCGGCGGTGGTTGATACAGGATAGTTGGAGGAGGGAACTAAAAATTAGGTTTAGGTTTTCTTTATAAGATGTCAATTAATAGCTAGCGTTAATCGCAATTGCTTCACTGGTTTTGAAGTATAGAAGAAAATGCACAGCTTTGCAATAGCTTCGAGTTTGAAGCAGATAATTGGCTCCAGAAATACCTAAACACAATAAGTTTCGAGGTTTGGGTGGGTTTCTGAGTCAAATGTTACAAAATGATGTGTTTGAAAATTATAAAAACAAAAATGGTCCAATTTTTGTAGAGAAATTAAAATCAAATTTTACAGATTTTAAATATGCAACATGTTTTACCCATTAAATAATTAAAATTGAATAAAAATCTATTTGTCCTTAGAACATCACTCCCTCTATTAAGAATAATTAAATTACACTAGTAATCTTAAAAATACTAAAAATCATGTTAAATAATTCCCTAAATTATAAAAAAAATCAAATTAATTTCTTCTGAAAAAAATCAGTTAACTTTAGCTGAAATATTAATTACGAGGCTTTTTACTAACTGAGAAAGAGAATGGATTATGGAAAAAAAAAAATCATTTTGAGACATATTTTATGTAGAAAATTTATTCTAGACAACTCATTCTAAAATGTATTATATATACTGGCAAACACACAGGCGCGACACGCATATGTGTATTCACATTTTTTAATTTTCAAAAAATTTAACATCAATAACAAATATATAATTTTTAAAATGGTTGTTAAATATAAAATTAAAAAAAAAAAAGATATGTAAAAAAAATTTAAATAATGATTTAAGATAAAAGAGATTTGTAAAAAAATGATTAAAAGTAAATTATTTGTAAAATAATTAATTTTTAAAATAACTAAGGGTAAAACGGGTATTATAAAATGTGGACACAAAAAAAGGAATCTCCTTTTATTATTGTTATAGATTATATATTTTAGAAAGTTCATTTTGAAAATTTTGATTTGAAAAATTCATTTCACAATTAGCGTTTCAAAAAAGTTTATTCCAAAAGTTCTATTTTAAAAATTTGATTCCCTAAATCATGTTTTGAAAATTTTTAAAATCTTATTCTAGAAGTGACTTTAGGAAAGAGTAAAATGGTGATTTTAAAAAGTATGAGAGTGCAACTAAAAGTTATGGGTGCAGGAAGAAAAACCCTTATTAATATTTTGATTCCGCTCGTACCCTCCTGAACCAACGAGTATAGCCCACTCCTCGTGCTAAAGGTAAAAGGAATCACCTCCATCAATTTCTTCCTGCACCCCATCAATTTTGGTTACTTTCTTTTTCTCTTTCTCATCCGTATAAATTTAATGTTTTACTAAAATACTACTTCTATCTGTTATTTTTAATAAAAATCTCATTCCTTTCCAAATATCTAAAATATCTTATGAGTTACATGTTTGTGACATTTAGAATGTGTGATCGAATATACGTGGGTGGGTTAATAGACTTCAATAATATATATTTTTTTACATAATTTTGATATTATCATAATAAATTTATATTAAATTTAATTTCATAAGATTGATTTATAAAGTGTTATATATATATATATATATATATATATTATGATTTAGTTATATATTTAGTGGATGTAGAGTAGAAAATACAATAGTAAAGAAATAAATATAATAGTATGTACCCGTTTTGCATGTGGTAGAGGTTGGTAACCGTTGATCAAATGCTACTTCAAAATTTAGCAATTTTTATTTGAAGCAATTTTAATTTTTACGAGTTTTTTTTTTTTTTTTCTTGACGATGTTTGAAATGGTTCCTTCGTATATTGATGGACCATCTCTTTGAAAATGAAATTTGTTAAGTTATATTGAATTGAGTCATTCTTGCTTGTCTTATTAGTTTATCCAATTTTTTTCATTAAGCCAATCGATAAACATCGAGAGAAAGTGAAAGATGAGAAAGAGAGAAAATAATGATAAAATTTTTATTTAATAATTGTACATTTTCTAAGTACGTGTCGCTTACGTAAGGACAATTATTATATATCTAATATCTAATTACTAATATTTGTATAAATGAATTTAATCATAACTTTATATATGATAAATATATTAAGTACCGAGACATAATGAGGTGATGATTTAGAAGAATAAATTGAAGGTTAATGTTTTTATTTTTTAAAACATGAATATTTGTGGCTAAGAGAGGTACTATGCAATTGTTGATTAATGGCAAACAGTGAAAAACTAATCCGTTTTCCGTTGTTTTTGTCGTTAACAACGTTAATAAGAGGAAGTAGAGTCTTACACGTACCAAACCTACTGTGTTTTCCATTTTTGTCCTTAACAATGAAACTGAAGCAGAAGTCAGTTACTTAAACTGTTCCATTTAAAACTTGGAAGCAACAACATCCTACCTTGTCCCTCTTTCATTCTAATTCTGCTTTTCGCCATATACATACCAACACGTTTTCTTGCTCCTTCAGAAAAACTATGCTATACGTTACCAACTTCTAATATTTGTTGAACCTGTGATTCACTGAACTTGAGTGGTACTTCAGGTACAATAATTTTGATTCCAGTGGATTCAATTTTGCTCGAATATTCGTTGCTACTGCAATATTTGTTTTGAGTTTATGCAATACTTTTTGTTATTATGTGTTTAATATGATTACTGATTGATGAGAAAATAACTGATATCAAATTCTGAGTTTCTTCGACAGCATGATATGTTTGATTCTGCTTTTTGAACATGATTGGTTCACTCACTCCAAGTGATGCATGAGATTAGCAAACTTTTTCTTCTCTTAAACCAGACAAAACCACGTTCACCAAGCTCATGACCTGTTTTATTCTCTGTTTTTAAACAATTTAATGTCTTTGGACTGATTATACGATGAACACACCATGATTTTGGGAAGGAAATAAAATCGTGGTGACTTCAATTCATTATAAGTGTTGTAGCAATACGAGTAGTACAATACAACACACTGAAATCTGAATTTGTCCTTGTCGGCAGAGTTAAAAAACTGATTCGGTGCCTGTCATTTTTTTTTCCTTACAAGTGTAGTGTTTCTTTGAGGTGACTTCAATTTATCGCAGACGACAGAAACAATGGCCATGCAAGGTTGTTATTGTCATCATCATGTGAAGTTGGTGACTCAAAGAAGAACACTAGACAGTCTAAGTTTTTCAGGCTCAATTTCGGTCAATAAATTGTCAAAGAACATTAGGACAACGACGTGTGATCCATCAAAGAACAATCCGTTTCCAAAGTTTTTGGTCGTGAGAATGCGACAGACAGAGTTGCCTTTGCCTGTCTCAAAGAACGGAGCAGCAAATGGTAGAGCTGTTAAAATGGTACCAACAACCGAGCTAGTGAACAGAAAAACAATGTCAGCGAATAAGGTGGAGAAGACAGTGAACGGTTCAGCTTCAAAGGTTAATCGGGCAAGTCCAGTGAGAAAAAAACCTATGCCAGGCATGACCAAGACAGTGAAGTCTAGAACCAGAACATCTAGAGAACTTCCATCGTTAGAAGAGCTAAAGGTTTTACCTTCAGATGAAGGTTTCAGTTGGGCCAATGAACATTACAGCTCCTGGCAGAGGTCTATTGATGTTTGGTCTTTTGTTGTTTCTTTCAGAATTCGGATTCTGTTGGACAACTCAAAATGGGCATATCTGAGAGGCTTCACAGAAGCAAAACAGGTAGGTTCTGAATTTTGTTGGTTGCCAACAAAATTTTCGATTCTGACTTGATTTGTAGTCCTAGGTGGTCGAAACAAATTAGTGTTTTGGTCATGTTTCTGACTGAGTTTTTGTGCTTTATCTGAACTGAGATTTTTTTAACATTCATTAGAAAATCAGAAGGAGGAAAACTGCCTCATGGTTAAGGGAGTCCGTATTGCAGCTTGGTCCAACTTTCATTAAACTTGGTCAGTTATCATCAACAAGATCAGATCTATTTCCACGTGAATTTGTGGATGAGCTCGCAAAATTGCAGGTATTTCTTCTTTCATTTTCAGGATCATCATTGCAGACATTTCCTATTTTTTGTTAAGAAACGAAAAGTGCTAGATTTTGGCGTAAATAGAGTGAATATAACATTGTACAGGACATGGTTCCTGCATTCTCTCCTAAGAAAGCAAGAAAATTTATTGAGAGTGAATTAGGAGCTCCCATTGACATGTTATTTAAAGGGTTTGAAGATCGACCAATTGCTGCTGCTAGTCTCGGTCAGGTGTTTGATTCTACCCCTCAAGATTTATATTTTGGTTAAATTGAAAATTTGACTTACACTTTTAAATTATTGTTGTTATTAATATGGTAAAATCAATTTTGGGGACACATTTTTGTAGGTTCATCGTGCTATTCTGCATAATGGAGAAAAGGTAGTGGTCAAAGTTCAAAGGCCAGGTCTGAAGAAGCTTTTCGACATTGATTTGAGTAAGTTGTGCTGATTTTGTTTCTTCCATTAACAACACCTTGGGGTCTTGATTACAAGGTGTTACCAACTACAATTACCAATTATTCTCGCATGTTTGCTTGCTGTATCCAGAAAACTTAAAGCTGATCGCAGAGTATTTCCAGAGAAATGAAGCTTTTGGGGGTCCACTTAGAGATTGGATTGGAATATACGAAGAATGTGCAACGTAAGTAATAAGCTAGGAAGTATATTGTTATGGGGATTTCATGAAGTAAAGCATATGTTAAATTATGTTCATTGCATATCAGTAACTTATTATTCCAATGCTTTCTACAATTTATAGTGTTTCACATGCTACTCTGCAGTATTCTGTATCAAGAAATTGATTACATAAATGAAGGAAAGAATGCTGACAGGTTCCGAAGAGATTTTAGAAACATAAAGTGGGTTCGAATACCGGTAAGTTTCATGCTGCAGCACTAACATAACATCCAATTCCAGCCTGTGAAAACTTTTAGTGTCTAACAATTCTATTTTACTTTTACTGTAGTTGGTGTATTGGGATTACACTGCCTTAAAGGTGTTGACCATGGAGTATGTACCAGGTTTTCATCTTCACTAATGCATGTTCACTGTGAACTTTATTTACAACTGTTCCTAACTCTGATTTTACTACTGGCACAGGTATCAAAATAGACCAGGTGGATACATTAACTTCTCGTGGCTATGATCGATTACGAATCTCATCACGTGCTACTGAGGCGTACCTGATTCAGGTCCACAATCTAATAGTAACATATGCTATGTTGAAACTTTTTCTAGCACTCATGTAACTGAAAACGCTGAGTTAATGGATTATCATTTTGTTTTTGTCTTACAGATTTTGAGAACAGGTTTCTTTCATGCGGATCCTCACCCTGGAAATCTTGCGATTGATGTGGACGAAGCAATTATTTATTATGACTTTGGCATGATGGGAGAGATCAAATCTTTTACCAGAGAGAGACTCCTTGAACTTTTCTATGCCATGTATGAAAAGGATGCCAAAAAGGTCTTGATTTTGTACCACCTTGGACTATTCAAATTTACAACATTGTCTTTTACTTCTTCTAACTAATAAGAAATCACAAGTTGCTATCAACCAGTGATTATCTCCAGCAAAAAGGAATTTGAGATTGCCATAACTTTTAACTGATAAACTTTACTATCCATCTTCACACTAATACTATACCAGAAACAATGATGCAGGTTATGCAACGCCTTATAGAACTGGGAGCACTTCAACCTACTGGGGATCTGTCTTCAGTAAGAATGTGAAGTGAACTACTTTCTGTTCAAATTATCTTCTAACTTGGCTTCATATATGATAAATTTTCCTTCCAGGTGAGAAGATCTGTACAGTTTTTCCTTGACCATTTGCAAAGCCAGGCACCAGATCAGCAACAAACTCTTTCTGCAATTGGGGAGGTTGGTCAACAATGTTATATTGAATCACTGAATTCATAATACTTTTTCTGTTTCTTTCAATGGAGTGGAACAATGTATAACCTGAATATGGATCATTATTGTTTTTCACTTGGTTACCACAAATTATCTGCAGAATCTTCAGTCCAGAATTTATTATTCAATGATTTCTGTGTCAGGATTTATTTGCAATAGCACAAGACCAGCCCTTCCGTTTTCCATCCACCTTTGCCTTTGTTCTCAGGGCTTTTTCAACCCTTGAAGGTGTGCTTATTATTAAAACTTCAATGTATGAAGTTAAAAGTAAGTTCGAGTGATGATTCTTTCATATTTTTCTGACAGGCATAGGTTACACACTCAATCCAAATTTCTCCTTTGCAAGGATTGCTGCACCCTATGCACAGGTTCAAAGTTCAAATAGTCCATGAACAATTATTGTTCCCAAACTACATTAAAATGCAGTGTTCATACTTTCTTACTACGTTACAGGAACTTTTAGATATGAGACAAAAGCAGATTACACCACCACAGCTTGTGGAGGAGATAAGAAAGCAAGCAGATGATGTACAACACACACCTCTTTCTTGGTTTTTTTTTTTCTATGATGTTTTTTTGCATGTCATTTGATGTGAAGTATATACTTATGATATTGTTCAATGTGCATCCACTTTAATGGATAACTCTTTAATGCTTTTAGGCTAGATCCTATACCATGTCAATGCCATACAGAGTTCAAAGAATAGAAGAGTTTACAAAGCAACTTGAAGCAGGTGATCTAAAACTTCGAGTCCGAGTTCTCGAGGTCAGTTTATTCATTTCTTTTGTTGCACATTATTCATTTAAAATGACTTATATCAGTTTTATACTGTCACAGTTTTTCTCTGGTGTTAACAAAAGACACTAGAACTGTGTAAAGATTAAAACTTCAAGAAAGGAATAATTGTAATTAGAAGGTGATTATTCAGAATCCTTTTTGTAAAATTGAGATTAATGAGCTTAATTTGACAGTCTGAAAGAGCTGCAAAGAAAGCAACAACTTTACAAATGGCAACCATGTATACAGTATTAGGAGGAACTCTGTTAAACCTTGGTATCACTATGAGCAACCAAGGAAATGTAGCTATGGGAAATGGATCTTTCATTGCTGCAGGTAACTTTATCTTATAGAGCTTATTGTCCAATCATGTTTAAATTTCTTCATGTAACTGATAGGTGTAGCATTTGAATGTGCAGGTATTTTTATGACACTGTTTGTCAGATCCATGCAAAGGGTAAAGATGCTTGATAAGTTTGAAAAAATGATATAACTGCTTACCAACAGATTCTATTCTTTCAGGCTTGTATAAACTTGTTTTATCTCCATTGTATAAGAATGAATTAAATTTAAATTCGATTTTTTAAATTTTTCTTTCAAATCTAAGAATTTCATAACTTTTTTCTTTTTTTATTTAACAAATTTCATTTTTACTATAATTCTCACCTGTTTTCTTTGGCTGTCTCTTTACAAAGAAAAAATCAAGAAAGATTACGGTTGGCAAATAACATTAAATGAGGGATTATTAATTCTTTTTATTGACTTAACTCGTGTTCTTTTATTCTTCTTTGTTTCTTACACTATTTGGAAGTGACATGTAGTTGCAATAACATTAAACTACTCGTGCAATAATTCTTCATTGACTTAATGCAGAACAATACAGTATCAAGAACCTCCATTATTACATCTTTTTAATCAATGCATTTCAAGTTATGTATTTTCCGGGTTTTCTCAAAATCACAATTTCAGAAATAACTATGAAATAAATGTCTATTTCCTGAAGAAAATATTAATAATACCCTGTTTGTGTATACTTTTAAACATTTTATCGATTGTTGAGTTCAGATTTATGTAATTATGTTATTGGTAGAGAATATTCATCTTCTTATTTATAAATCATTTTTGGTATAGTCTCGTTTCAAGAGTTCAGAATTTTTTTCTTTAATTTTGTTATATTACCGTGATTTTAAAATATACTGAATATTTGTGTTTTGGTCATATTAAACAAATATTTTTCGTGGATTTTAAAAAAAATATAATCAGTATGCATTGTGTTAAAAATGATTTTGTTGATAACCGTCTTTATTTCTAAAATATAAAGATTATTTAAATCACTATCTTCTAATTTAAAGCAAGTTTATACCAGTAGCGATAAAATATATAATTTAAGACAAATAATTGTTGGTTTGAATTAAGGAAATTAAAGTGAATCCATAAGTTATTATTTTTCCTCTTTGTTCACATTACTTCCCTGCCTTTTTTTAAAGGTTTTTTATTATTAGGTAACTAGAATAATATATTGATTTTTTCTTCTATTTACTTTTTTTTCTATTTTATTTATATTATCATATTGTTTATAATATATTTATTTCTTGTTCACCTATAAAATTGAAAACCGCTACCTTTTAATAATTTAAAAATAAATATAATATGCATGGAATATATTTATTAATTTAAAACTATGTGATGATTAAAATCACAATATGCTTAAATGAAAACTGGGATTATTTCCTCTAAATTACATCCTGTAGTTTTAAATAATATATTTAATAAAATGAAACTCATCTCCTCTATTTTGTAATACACATTTACATTCTTATAATTTATAATAAATATAACTCATTTCCTTGTCTTTTAATGAATTAGTATTTCTTTTTCTCGTTGTATTTAAAAATAATATATTTAATCAAATTTAAATAAAATTAAAAGTTTTTAAATATAGATATTAAGTTAACAAATTTAATCATATATTTTATTATTATTTATTTTTTATATTATTAAATAGTACTTCTTAAAAATGTAACATTTATACTTTTAAAGACAATTTATTATTACGAGACAATACAATTTTATGACATTTTTAAGTATATGAGTTAAATTATTGAATTTCAGATATCTACTTTTTATGTTTTAAAATTTTAATCTCTGAATTAAGTAGTTTAAAGTAAAATAAGAAAAGTGTTATTAAAATAGAAAAGAAGTAAGTATATTTTACTGCAATTACAGCCACATAAAATGTCTATTTTAAAAGTTAAAAATTAAATAAATTTTATTGAGAAATAAACAAAATAAATAAATATCAATTTTTAAAATAGAAAATTATTATATAAATGGCATGCATTTAACATACACTGCTAAAAAAGATAATTGAATTGTCTCCATCACTGAACACTAGAGGAGGAGGGAGAAGTACATGTAGAAGGTAGTTAGCAGTTAGGTAGGTGGGTGAAGTAACATGCATTTCATTTTCATTTTGATAATTAATTCATTAAACTACACTTTAAAATCATCAAAATATTTTTTTTAACAAGTCTAATATAAAATATAGATATTTATTCTATATAAAACTTATTAATTTTATAAATGTATAAATTAAGACTAGATATACATTATACCTCCCTTTATTTTTTATTTTTTTTTATAATAACTATAATTTATTTTTTTTATAATTTTTTACAATAATTATAGTTTTTTATCTTTTATGGGTTTTGTGTTGTTTTCGTAATTTTTTTTGAATAAATTTTTATTTGAAAACAAATTACTAACAACTTTAAAGTGTTAATATAATTGAGATGTCAAAATAATAATATTTAACCTGATTTTATTTGAAAAATTAAAATTGTCATCCAACTTAGTATTAACATACAAAATTGTTATTTAATAATAACTCTTATAATCACACTTTTTATATTGTTTAATAGTGAGAAATATAAATTATACTAAAGAAATAATATTTTTATGATTTAAATAAACTTTATGAGCATAAATATGGACGCTCTTATTAAGGTGTAGCATTTATAGAAACATGTTATTATTATGAATTATTCTTTAATGAAATATTTCTACTAAATATATTTCTGAATATTAATTTCACACTTAATCTAATTAAAAACTAGCTCAAATTTTTATTTGCTACTCTTTTTAATCAAATTTCTTAGATGTTTATTTCTATTAATTGGTTATCTTCTTTTTTAATCTAGCGGTATATGTATTATTTTTAAAATTAACTTAAATAGTCAACTTCGTATTGTAATTCTTACTTATTCATACTCATATTCATTGTCTAAAATTAAATATTTTTTATTTTACACCTTATCTATTTTTAATTACCTTACATATTTATTCACTTTATTGTTTATATTTTCCTTTCTTTCTATACCAAACCGACCATTTTTAATAATTAATAGTTGTTCATCACTATGAGATTTGCATTTTGAAGTATTTTTATTTGTGTTTATTTTCCAAGATGAAAAATAAAAAGATTATTTTTAATAGGGAGAGTGGCGTTTGTGTTAAAAACTGAAAAAGCCATTTAATGTTATTTTTAAGTGAAGTTCTTATATAAATTGAGTTTAATTAAAATTTTAATTTATTTTTTTTATTTTATTTAATTTATTTTAAATATTTGTGGATATTTATACCTGCAAATTTTAAAAAATTGATATATATTATTAAAATGATACTCAATAACAAGATAGATAATAACAAGATAGATAACAAGTGATTTTTTTTTTATAAATCGAATTACAAGTAAGCATTATCCACATCCAACTTAATTTGTTTTCATCTAATTTCATCTAATTAAGAAAGATAAGAGACTTAATAAAAGATAATTATTTTCTAAAAAAACTAAATTATAATTTGTGGTTCCTATGTTATTATTAAAGATAATAAAAAATCAATTATTCCATTAAACCAAATATAAACTTTGAAGTAAGGGAAAAAAAATGAATATTTCATTTATAAAATATTTTATCTTATAGTCAAATTAATTTTCCACTGTGGAAAGTAGACATGTGAAGCCTTCTATCTGTACTGTACCCTACCCTCCATCCACATCTATGTAACATGCATGCATCTTCTTTAAACTAAATCGTTTTTTTATTTATTTTTATTAGAAATAAATTTGATCAAATTTTACGTATTTTCGATTAAGTTCAGATATATTAATTTGCATCGTAGATTATGCCTATAAAAAAAATGCTTAATTCGTTGGTAGGTGGACAAAGGTTGCATGTGTGTTTATATGGAAATTAAAAAAGTAATAAGTGTGCATCGCATGGGCTGCATTTTAAATTTTAGATGAAATAAATAGTCTTTAATTTATCAAACTCCCCACCAAAATCATTGTCGAACACCAAATTACCTTAAATTAATTATTTTTAAGAAACCATAATTGTAATTGTCTTTGTTTCATGTTACAAATTAATTATTTTACAAAAAAAGTATCAAAAACTAATTTTTATATCTTGCAAATGGCAAAAGAATTTTCACACACACTAATCATCATAACATTAACAACACTCTCTTAATAAGTTTTCACACTATTAATCTAAGAATAATTGTTTTAAAATGTATTCTACTAATAATTAATTTGAGTTAATAATAATAATAATAATAATAATAATAATTAATAATTAATAGTGCAAAGGTTACTACCTAACACACCTTTGGATTGGGGTTGAAGTAGATGAACGAGAAAATTGAGAAGATAAGAGAGCGATTGGGTTTGGCTCGGCACGTTGAACGTTGAGTAATTGTATGCATTGAAAGGCGCGTGTAACTCGTGGCGTCTTTCACCACGCCATATATAAGCACTCGCATCACCCATTTTTATTCGCTCTTCACTACTCTTTCGTCTTCTCACTGCCTCTTCCACACACACATCGCAGCCAAAGGTATATTCCAAACTTTCTTTCCTCAATTTCCGTCAGATCCGCGATTCGCTTATCGCATTTGATGCATGCATCATCTTTTATCCATCGTTTATTATTTACTCCTAATTATCTCCTAGATCTCCATTTTCCCCTCGATTCTCTCATCGTCACCTTTTATTGCATATTATTTGCTTGCTTTTTCGTATTTTCCAATTTCTGAATGGTTAACTTTTAAGAGGTTAATTTGTGCTGAGATATATCAGTTTTGATGATTCTTGCATCCACCGTACTTGAAATCAGTTCTCAAATATTATGTATCTTCGTTTACTAATTATGCCTAAATATCTCCGTATTTAATGTTTTGGATTACAGACTCCGTTTTCAACTATCAATGGCGCCAGCAGCTGCATCAGCATCTTCAGATTTCATAAAACCCAGAGGTCGTTCATCAAATATTTTGGATTACCTACATACACTTTCGAATTAGAGTATAATGATGAATCGCGCTGTTTATTTCACCTTGTAAAGTTTTCTCTGTAAAACTGTTCATTTGATCCGTCAGGCACAATCATAAAGAAAAAATAAATAAAAATTAAAGCGTTAAATTTCATATCTCTGAACTCTGATAGATTGGATGTATTTTCGTTATTTGATCTTTTATGTTTGATTTCTATAGATGTTTGCATTGTTGGCGTTGCACGTACGCCGATGGGTGGATTTCTTGGTACTCTGTCATCTCTATCTGCCACTAAGCTAGGCTCTATAGCCATTGAAGGTAACTATGGAAGCATATTTCAGTGTTTATTACATTGCATTTGAAACTTGTCGTGTTTACATGTTTTTTCATTGACATGCAGCTGCTCTTAAGAGGGCCAATGTTGATCCATCCCTTGTGGAAGAAGTGATTTTTGGGAATGTTCTTAGTGCTAATTTGGGGCAAGCTCCTGCAAGACAGGCTGCTCTCGGAGCAGGAATCCCCAATTCAGTAGTCTGCACTACTGTTAACAAAGTTTGTGCATCAGGAATGAAAGGTGGGTTTATTATTAGAAGAATTTTATTTGTATCATTGTATGTTTTTAAAATATAGAAAAAGGATATTAAATATGTTTTGGTTATTGCAGCTACAATGCTTGCAGCACAGAGTATTCAATTAGGCACAAATGATGTTGTTGTGGCTGGTGGTATGGAAAGCATGTCTAATGTACCTAAGTACCTGGCTGAAGCAAGGTCAGTATTGCATTTAATTTGACTCTCTTTAAGATTGGTTTTAGTTGTGGCAGAAACTGATTCAGTATTAAAACTTCAGGAAAGGATCGCGCCTCGGACATGATTCACTTGTTGATGGGATGTTGAAAGATGGGTTGTGGGATGTCTATAAGGATGTTGGGATGGGAGTGTGTGCTGAGCTTTGTGCAGATAACCATGCATTTACAAGAGAAGACCAGGTATTTAGCATTATTGTCTTTTGAGAAAGATTTAGCAGGATTATTGTAATAAATTTTGTTTATGTCTCTGTTTTCCCTCAGGACAACTATGCGATTCAGAGTTTTGAACGTGGAATTGCTGCCCAAGATAGTGGTGCCTTTAAATGGGAAATTGTTCCAGTTGAAGTCTCTGGTGGAAGGGGAAAACCTTCAACAGTCGTTGATAGGGATGAAGGCATAGGAAAGGTAACCACATAAATAAGTTGAAACATGCTAATATTTGTATGAATAGTAGTTTAGACTACAAAAACACTTGTTACGCAATAATATTTCCCAGTTTCATGACTCTGAAATATGTTAGAACGCCATAGGTTTTCTAAGCACGAGTTATATGGATATTGGATAATATTGTGAATATGTCCAGGTCTATTAAGATAGACAAATAATCAGGAGTCGGGATTGGAATTTAAAGTTTTTTTCTCCTCATAATTTAGTAAGTTTATAGTCAATAAATTTGTTTATACTCGATGTCGAATACTAGTCTATATTATTATATTTTCCTTTTCCTATGCCAGTTTGATGCTGCCAAGTTACGCAAACTTCGTCCGAGTTTCAAGGAGACCGGGGGTTCTGTTACTGCTGGCAATGCTTCCAGCATAAGGTTAATATGTTATCAAAACTTGCTCAATATTTTCGTGCATAACGATTTCTATTTGGATGCTCTGTTGAATTATTTTTGTTGTAAAAAAATAAAATTATATATGTCTGTCTGTATGTATATGTATAGAGGAAGAGAGAAAGGGGACTCTTTCTATTTGAGAATGAGAGGGATAAGTACTCACCATTTGATGTTATTATGAATGATAAAAATTTAAGTCCCAAGTCATGTGAGTATTTTTAAACTGTCAAATGACTTTTTTAATTGGTTATGTGAACTTAAAAAACTTTTAATATTGACCATCCATATATGGTTGTATGCTCCAACTTTGCCTATCTTATTCTTATAAAAAATGGATTTTCCACCATATAAATTTCTTATGTGTGCTGAAGCTGGGGTTTGTATGGGGAAGAGCAATACTTGTAAATCTGCCTCGTGCTCCTGGTAGTATAGATAGCAAAGAATGTCGTCAGGAAGACAAGTTTTTTGCCTATATTATCTTTGAGCCACAAGTGAATCATTTAGAATTGTATTTATGACATATTTATTATTTTATATGTCATTGAGTATTCATTTATCATTAACTTCAATTCTCAAATGATAATTAACACCCGTCGTTAGTTTAATATTTTAATAAAAATGAAAATGCTCTTTCTGACAGTGATGGTGCTGCTGCACTAGTTTTGGTGAGTGGAGAGAAGGCATTGAAGCTTGGACTTGAAGTTCTTGCAAAAATCACTGGATTTGCTGATGCTGCTCAGGTATATGAAATATATTTGAAATATGAACTACATCTTCGGACCATAAGAAATAAGAAATAGAAAAAAACATATTGGTATTCACACTATTTCTAGTATTTGCTATTATTATTAGTATAATTTCATACTCATGAGTTTGGGCTGTGCAGGAACCAGAGTTATTTACGACGGCTCCATCCCTTGCCATTCCCAAAGCCATTTCCAATGCAGGGTTGGAGGCTTCACAAATTGACTATTATGAAATTAATGAAGCTTTTGCGGTAGGAATTAATGCTGAATTATAGTACTTTTTCAATTCATGATGCTATAGATTTTAACTGTTCATATTACTGTCCGTAGGTTGTGGCTCTTGCAAACCAAAAACTTCTTGGACTAAATTCGGTAAGCTCTTCTGTGTCATCGAGTGAAAGTTGTAATCCTTTAGTGTATGTTGTTGACTGTCTTGAAGAGTGGATGCTGTTGTAGGTCCCGAATCCCTCTTTGCATAATGAAGAGCACATTACAATTTGTCTATAACCCATAATTTAAGATCATTGCGGCCATTAATGGCCTTATCTTTAATTATCTTAAAGAATTCATGCTGTCGTAGGCTCCAAACCCATCTTTGCATGGTGCAGAACATGTTAGATGTCTTTCTATAATCCATAATTTAACTTCACCGTCATCATTAATGGCTGTACCCTGCCATTTATTCCTTTTACTCAAGTAACTATTATTTTGCAGGAAAAAGTAAATGTACATGGTGGAGCTGTTGCACTGGGTCATCCTCTTGGATGCAGTGGTGCACGCGTTCTGGTGACACTTTTGGGGGTATATGATTTGTTCAAAACTTGCTATTTTACATTATAGAATAGCATGTATGGTCTTTCCATAATATTGAATGTTGTTTTTGGATTCAGTTAATCTAAAAGTTATAACCTGCAGGTATTGAAGCAGAAGAATGGGAAGTACGGAGTCGGTGGCATTTGCAACGGAGGAGGCGGTGCATCTGCCCTTGTTGTTGAGCTTCTGTGAGCCCTTTTTCGTCTTCCGTAAATGTCCTTTCAGAGCCAGCGTTTCGTGCCAAGCTCAAAGATCCTGCTTCCTTTATCATCGTACATGCAAATTCCAAATGTATTACAAGGACCAGACGGGAAGGGTTGACAGAAATTTAGCTACATAATTGTTAGGTTTTAGTCTTAGATACTGTGAAAGTGATGTTTTCTTAGTATCCAAGTAGATCATTCAGCAATAAAAAAAAGAAAAGCTTTCTGTTATATGTTACTGGCGTAATTTGATTTATGGTTTAGACTGGGAGTGATTCTTTTCAAGCCTCTTATTCCAAGCACAACATTACAAAAATTCTTGTACTTGCAAGATGTATTCTTGCGCTAAAATGGCCAAAAAGAAAAGGAGGTTGTACTTGATCTTGTGTTAAATTTATCATTAATGTGGTTATTGTTGGATAGTTGGACTTGCATAAAGCTGATCCATATCGGTATTTAGACTATGATATTCTGAATCATTAATTATATAATTTTCATTTTTATTTTTTAATTATAAATGTATAATTTAATCATTATATAATTAAAATTATAATAACAAATTAAATCACAAATGTCCTGGAATTTAATTTGATTTTTAAATGTAATTTAATTTGACAGATGACTCCAACCTCTTATGTTTTATGTAAAAAATGCTAAGAATGTACTTTCACGTAGTTCGGTGAAATAGAAATCTTTTTATAAAGTGAGCACCTAATCGAGCAATAGAGAAAAATTGATCTTCTATAACTGACATTAAGGAGGAATATAATAAAAATATTATATTTATAATTTTATTTGGAAGAAAAAATAGTAAAGGGTTGAATATTTTTCATGGGATCCACCAAAAAGAATTTTTTTTAAAGTGGAGTGAAATATGAAACAAATATCTGTTTTTCACATAAAAATATGTGCTCTTCTACTGATCATCCGTAACCAAACATAAATAAAGGGGAATTAAATATGTTTATCCAATCAAATATGTATGCATATAAAATTATAAATTTAAAGTTATAATAAACTAGCATGAGACCCGTCGTGTTTTTGGTTTTTAAAATTTTTTAAAAATAATAGATTTTAATATTATTATCAATAAATCAATAATTTAATTTAAAAATTATAAATGTTATAATTGTTAATTTAAATATATTTAAACGATAAATTCTTCTAACAATGATATAATTATATATTTATGTATAATTAACTATTGCTATGTATTATGTGTTATATGTTATGTGTTTTTGAGTAATTTGAAATAATCAATTTGTGATGACATAGATTATTATTTTGTTTAGATTAAGAAATGTCAGTATGATGTTTTTTAAAAGTTTAATTACAAAACATGTTTGTGATAATAAGTTTAGAATTTTAGTCAAGATTAAAGAGTAAAAAACAGGTGTTAATTTTTTTTGTTTTGAATTTTCTTGTTAGATTTCAAAGTTATTTAAAATATATTTGAAATAACTAAGTCATGTTTTTTTTTTAATATTTAAAACAAATTTTATTGTTAATATATATAAATTAGTGATTTGAATAATTATTAATTTATTTAATTATAACAATTTGTAATAGTAATAGGTCGTTGCGAAAGTAAAATATAAGTATATTATATAATATGGTCATGTATAAATTAAATATAATATAAAATTGATGTTAAAACTTTAAAAAAATATATTATATGTTATATTTATAACAATATATAAAGAGAATTTCCTCTTTTGTATCCACATTTTAAAATACCAATTTTACCCTTTAAAATATAATTATTTATTAAATTTTTAAAAATTGACCGTTATTTTTACAAACATTTTTATAAAATTGTCTATCTCTACTCTTTTATTTTTTTCTATTTATCAACAATTATTCTCTCATATTTTCTAATATATTTCACTTATTTTTAACAAATATAATTTTATTTTATATATTAACTTAATAATATTACATTACCACCTACTAATATAATATAATGTGTATTTAAAAAATGTGTCGCGCCTGTGTGTACGCTAGTATTAAAATAAGATGCCTACTTTGTATGATATATTAGAATAAAATACGTATGCACAGATCGTTATTAAAGTAAAATTTAGGCATATGGTATTATATGGTCATGTACAAAATATATACAATGTGAAATAATGTTAAATTGGTGTTAAAATTTTTAAATAGAAATA
>Ga0209589_1000697_pt1 | contig 49298 bp, 36 predicted proteins | sample CowpeawhiteBW_FD_187525 | JGI IMG/M metagenome (GOLD analysis project Ga0209589, IMG submission 187525) | Root nodule microbial communities of legume samples collected from California USA - Cow pea white BW (SPAdes) (version 2) | ecosystem: Host-associated > Plants > Roots > Nodule | place: USA...
TGAAAATAGAATAATATATATATATATATATATATATATATATATATATGTATTATATTTATTATTGTTATTATAACTATAAAACTAATTAAGAATATTTACAATTTTGGTTGTAGATATGTATGTAGTACGTAGATAATTTTTTTACTATAAATAGTTATTTTATTTAAAAAAATAGCTATATTTCAAAAAAATGGCCAACTTAAAATATATAATTAAATTTAAAATAATTGTTTAAAAGATAAAATTAATAAAATAATTATTTTAATTTGTGAAAAATATTAATTAAAAAATTAAATTAGAAAAAAATGTGTACGCTGTAAAAAGACTCCTTTATATATATATATATATATATATATATATATATATATATATATATATATATATATATATATATATATATATATATATATATATATATATGGTCTTTTTAACTATGTTTTTGTTTTACTTTTGTTTTTTTTAATCATACTCTAGTTTCTTTTTCTTTTTTGTTTTTTAAAATTTGTGTATATCATTGTGTTTTGTTGTGACTTAAAAGTAGTATTAAGCCTATGGTAAATGGGTTACAAATAAGATGATGAAAATATATGGAAAAAATAAAATAGTCATCACAATCATATTTTATGAAAACTATTATAAGAATTATATTTTTAAAAATGTTTGTTTAAAAATCAAATTTAGGTTCGAAAATGATTTATATGAAATTAAAATATTTACATTAAAGATGTTATTACTTATAATTAAATGTGTAAATTTAATATGAATTTTTTAAAGAAATCCTCTTGAATGAAATAAAAGTATATAAAATATGACATTATTCTTTGATTAATTGTACTTTTAAAAAATATATCTACAAAAGTATTTTTGGGTTAATTATATTTTTTGTTTTTAGATTATACCATAATTTTGATTTTCATTTCTATTTCTATTATATGATAGACGGTGAGTCTATCAACCTTTCATTTTTAGACATGTGATGTATTTTTAAATTATATATATATATATATTATAATTTTTGTCTCACTTAATAATAAAATATTAATTTAATAATTAATATTATATATATAAAAGAAAAAGTTATTTATTATATTTTTTTATAATATTTTTAATTGTGACTGAATTATTATTATATATATATATATATATATATATATATATATATATATATATATATATATATATGATCTTTTAGTCATTATACCTTTCAAATTTTTTATTAAATTTTGATAACCTAATCTTTATACTCAAACTAAAAAAAAAAGTATATCAATTAAAAATAAAATAATAAAAGAAAAAATATCCGTAAAAATAAAAACAACACAAATTATCTTTCTTCACAGATTTTGACGTATAATATTTATGATCTGATTATTGAATTAGAAAAATTATTTCTTAAAATTCAAAGAAGCATTATTTATTTGCTCAGCCCTGTCTATATCTACTTATAGTTTTCTATTCTTCAAACCAAAAATAAAAGAAAATGTGTAAAGGAAAAAGAAAAAAACATTTTGTTGTTTGTAGCTACCCGTCTTTTCTTGCGCAATGATAGAAATATATTCTATAAATATACAAGCATAAAAAGTAGTAGAGGCAGACCTAAAAATAAGGAATGGGCAACTTTTAATTCAGGTCAATAATCCTAAAAATAACATGTATGATAAAAATTTAAATATAATTACTTCTAAAATATAAATGAGTTATTTTTGTTTTGTTTATATATATATATATATATATATATATATATATATATTTATTTATTTAAAAATCAGAACTTTTTCTATCCGATTTTCATCATGGAATAAACGCTTGATTTAATCTCTCAATCTTTAAAAACTAATATTAGTTCTTAAAATTAAGAAATATCAAGTGAGCTTCATTTTCAGTTATATTTTTTGAATTGATTTAGTTTTGAGTATTTGTCTTTAGATGTTTTTTTCTTATTTGTTTAATGGAGCATCTAGTGTAAAAATGATTGATTCTCTCATCAATCATCTCAAAATGTGGTCCATGATTATTAGGCTAAATATTTTCATCCCACCTTATATGGAAGTTTTTATAAACAGAAGACATTCATGACAACCAAACTTTTTTATTGGATTAAATAGAAAATTCATCATGTTTTTAACAAATTAGGTATACAATGCACCTTCAATGCAATGTTATTTGTCCGGTCAAAAAATCCTTAAAGTTACGTTGAGTTAATGAAAATAATACGTCTTGAAACTATATAATGAGTTTTAAGTCTATAATATTGTTTGTCCTAATCAAACATACTTTAAGCTAGAAGTTGATTTTTTTTATATATACTTATGTTTTGGAAAGTGTGAGCGTATTTATATTTAAGAGGGTTAAAGGACATGAAAAAGTGATCTATGTGTTGTACAAATTTTCACATAGTGTTATTTTTCAATTTATTATGTGTTGTATAAATTTTTACACAATGTCATTCATTATGATCGTGATTTTGGGTTAATAAGATGATTATTGAAGTAATGTTTTTAATTGATTATGCATTTTTTTCGACCAAAAATTACATCCATTTATCTTTAAAATTCAAGAACAAACACAATCAAAATTTGGAACATAGTTGAAATCAAAAATTTTACATCATATTTTAAAAGCTAAAAAAATATTTAATCCGTTTATTTTTTATTACATTATTATGAAATTATCAATTTATTTATTTTAGTTTCTCTCCCTAATCCAATCCTGCAGCGATTTTAGGGTGCATATTTATGATTACATTATTTGAATTCCTACCATAATGTTGAACAGCAACCTGCGGACACTTCACGGTGTGTGAGTTGTAAGTTGTAACATGACATCCTTGTTTTCCTTCTATTCCGTACCAATCACACTCTCACCAAACAAACAAACAATTCACAAACCTTTCAATAGGAATGTGTCAATCACATTCTAACAATTTCTTAAATATGTTTTTTTCGTTCTGCCACATACACCTCACTAATTAATACTCCACAAAGTCAAACTTATGCTTAGTTATGAACAAGAAAACGGTATAAACCATAACGACTCTATCATTTACATAATCTATCACCACTAATTAATACTCTTAAATTTAAAAACGGTTACACTCAACATGATTTATAATTAGGGAACAAAAATATTTGAATTAATTTTATTTTCGGTAGGACTACAATACATAGGGTATTAGTTAATTAAAAATGACATAATTATTAGCTACTTGGATTTTTTTTTATTCAAAATAATTATTTTAATTGTAAAATAGTTAAATAGTGTAAATTTAAGGTATAGTAAAATTTAATAATGAAATATAATTATTACAGCAGTTGAATTTTTTGAATAAAATTGAAGAGGGAAGGGAACAAGACACGGACGCACGCAACAGTAACACTTTCTCTTTCTCTTTCCTTATCAAGGCACGATCCAAGTCAGGGTGGGCCCCACAATGAACCACCTACCCCACACTTCACACGTGGGCCCGACCACGACTCCTTCATTCACTTCTTCTCTTCCTTACTTCGCTTCCAGTTTCCGAAACCGCTACCTCATTCACTCACCACCGTCTTCTCCATGGCGTCGAACCGAAACGGCGTCCAAAGAGGAAGCGCCAAGTTCGATCGCCCTCTCAAGCCCCGCCCCCGCCCCTCCTCCCCCTCGCCGGGATCCGCCCTGCGCCGCGCCAACCCCGCCGCCAGAAACGCCGACGCCGGTCAGTCCTTTTCACAACCCTAGACTCTTACAAACACATAGGGAGTGTGTGTTTGAATTTACGAGTGTGGTAGGTGGAGAGAGTGTAATGAAGCTCTAACTAACTGGTAACCACGTTTAGGTCGCAATAATGAAGCTCGCTCCTTCTCTATTTGTGGATGATTATGATTGTGACTTTTCGTATGGCCTACAATTGTGATAGTTCGTTACTTCGGAGAGCGATTGCTTAAGATACGCCTCATTTTGTTCATATTTTTTTGAACACTCATTGCTCGGTGTTTCGGTGTTTATGTTCTGGTCTTCAATGTGTGGAATATCTGTTTTTTTGGAAATTTATTCTTTTAGTTAGTTAGATGGAGCAGAAGCAAGCTTTGGATGTGGTAGGACCAACCGTTTAGTTGTTTTGCTCTGGAGTGTGGACATTGTTTAGTTAATGATCCACTTCGCGTGTATTTTAGATCTGGATTTTTGATATGCTACGTGGTTTGAGCTTGGGGTGAAGATGCGAGTGGTCTAAGTCAATCTCAAGAGTTGTATGTTAGCGGGTTTGGGGTGAATGTCACAATCCCAATTAATTGGAAATCCTAATATCCAGACCCAGATGACATAGGTCATATTTTCATTTCTTGGAAGGTTAGTCCCAAAGTAGCATCTTGTGGTTATGTTCAGCTTGTCTGGAACTTGCTGTTGTAGTGAAGAGAAGAATCCATTCCTTAAAGCCTGATTGATGTTGGGTGGCAGCCTATACTTTAATAGGGTTTTCCTGTTCATGCCAATATGATATGAGACTCACTGACTGAAGCTCTGGAGGACTCCTTTCGTGGTTGGGAGAGGATCAACTAGGTTTTGGTACCGTTTGATGTAGAGGAGAAACCACTCCTAAAATCCTGGAAAATAACACAATTCAGGGTAGATCCTTTACTTTAAATAGAGGTTCCTAAGAAGGGTTTTGGTATTAACATCAGTGAAAAAGGCTACAAAACAGCTCATTGTATGAGGAGGGTGTAGTATTTAAGGGCCCCTGTATGGCCACCAGTAATTCTTGAATTCTAGATAGGGCCTAGAAGTTTAGTTTCCTGGCAGCATTGTTATACTTGTACTTTTTTATATTTTGAGTGAAAGCTAATGCTTGAAAACAAAATGGTTATTAAAAATTGTTCCCGCTATTTTTCTATCTGGTATGGGGGTATTACTATAGTACACTTGTCATGCTATCATTTCTTTGTACAGTGCCAGGAAGAGTTCGGGTGGCTGTAAGATTGAGACCGCGAAATGCTGAAGAAATGATGGCTGATGCCGATTTTGCTGATTGTGTTGAATTACAACCAGAGGTACGTTCGCTCTATTTAATTTACTATTAATTGTGGATGTTTTGTTTCTCTTTGCTTTATAGATATCTTGGATTGTTTTATGCACGGATCTTGTTTAATGTAAGCCTTTTGTGTTTTTACTGTCCTTCAGCTTAAAAGACTGAAACTTCGTAGAAACAATTGGGATTCTGACACATATGAGTTTGATGAGGTGCTTACTGAATTTGCATCACAGAAACGTGTCTATGAAGTTGTGGCTAAGCCAGTTGTGGAGGTCTGTTGTACTGGTGCATATCCTAATTGTTCGTGAACATCTTTACTGAGATACCCTTATCCAGTTCTGCTTAATGTTAATGATTTTAGGATTTGATGACATCATTCCTAGGTTTAATTGTTAATGGATTCTATCCATTGCCATATTTCTTCAATACTCTATAGCTTAACACGTTTTTGATGTCTGGTTTGTAGAGTGTTCTTGATGGTTATAATGGGACTGTGATGGCTTATGGTCAAACTGGAACTGGGAAAACATTTACACTTGGACGACTAGGGGAAGTTGATGCTTCTGATCGTGGTATCATGGTCCGTTCCATGGAGGATATTTTTGCTGACTTGTCACCCAATACTGATTCTGTCACAGTCTCGTATCTGCAGGTTGATACTTACATGTGCATTACTGCTTTTTGCATCATTATTACTTTTATCTTCTAGTGGCCATTGTGTTTTGTTTCATTTTGTTTGATCAAGAAAGTGTTATTTGTTTTATATTATAACCATTCTAGGCTATTTTACTCATTATGTCTGCAAAAAATGTGTAGCTTTACATGGAGACTCTCCAGGATTTGCTTAATCCAGCAAATGATAATATTCCTATAGTGGAAGATCCAAGAAGTGGTGATGTATCTATGCCTGGGGCAACTCTTGTAGAAATCACAGACCAACATAGTTTTCTGGAGCTGTTAAGAGTAGGGGAAGCTAATCGAATTGCTGCTAACACAAAATTGAATACTGAATCTTCTCGCAGTCATGCTATTCTGATGGTGAAAGAATATTCCCTGTTTGGATTACCTTTTCTGTTCTTTGTCTTTGATTCCAAACATCACAAATCAAGGAAACTAGTTATTCACTGTTTTTTGTTTCTTAAAAATAATATCCAATCTTGATAAGTTTATCGTTTCTCACACAGGTTCATATTAAGAGGTCTGTCTTGGAAAGTGAAGATATTGTATCTAGTCAAAATGGTGATGCCTCTCATTTGACTAAACCTTCAAAACCACTTGTTCGGAAGAGCAAGTTGGTTGTGGTAGACTTGGCAGGTTCAGAACGTGTCCATAAGTCAGGTGTGTGCTGAACTTAAAAGCTGTCTATATGTGTAAATCTAGGTGGCATAAATAAATTGTTCTTGTGAAATTGTCTGAAAGTGGCTTCTCCATGAAGCATTTGTTGTGTTAGCATGCATGAAGAATACTGGAAAGTGGGAGGAAAACTCATTCAAATGAGCAGGAAGAAAAACTATGAGAAATAGTTGCAAATGGCCCATAAATGTCCCCAGATGAGTGAGAAATAAAATGGGGGCAGGAGAGAATAATTCAAGTTGGTGGGAAAAAATGTAAATAGGTGGGAATAATGATGAAAATGGGTGAAGACAATTCAATCAAATGGTCAAGGTAAAATGGCTAAAAAATAATTGAAATAACGGGAAAAATGCATGTGAAAATATTGAAATGGTTGGGAAAATGCATGAGAAAATGTTTTGTTTGATTACTTTTTAAATTATAAAATATATAATAATAGAATAACTACAATAAACTTGTTATATAAACAATAACATTTTTTTGTTGTGACTATTTATTTTGTTTCAGGCTTTAAATAATATAATATTTATAAATAATATTATAATAATATCACAGTATAAGTATACCACATGTGTTAATATTGATATAATTATTATAATAATGTCATAAATAGTATAAAATATATGATGTGATAGTTTTGAGAAGGAACAGTTGCTTTCTGCCAGCATCCTGAATGATAATAGAGATATTTTAGAAAAGTGTCATTCATTTTATTCTGGTATCGACATTCTTGTGGAGGAAAAGTTGGAAACAACCGTTGGTTTTACAGTGTTTGTTGTTTTTAAGATTTTGTGAAGGAATGTTTTCTCTATTTCCTTCACAAAATTTTGAAAATAGGGATAAACGTAAACAGTGTGATATTTTTGTAAGTATTAGTAAAAGCATATTACTTGAAAATACAAATTGTAAAAAAGCCATTACCCTTTTAGGGTGTGTTTACTTTGATAAAATGTTTTTTTAATTTTTAGCTTTCACTTTTAATTACAAAAGTGTCTTGTTTTCATTTTTGTGTTCAATACTTGTGTAGGTAATAGTGAAAATGTTTTTTTTTTCTTCTTGCTTTTACTGTTTTATATACAAATCTTCGAAAATAGGAAAGAATAAAATAAAATGGCATTTTTAATTCAAGAGGAAACAAAAAATGAAAATACAAACCCATCCTCAGACCAAACAAGCTTTAGTATTCCCTGTTTCCTGTGGCCTTTGAATTGAAATTTGTATGTTCATTTAGTGATAGTCCCCTTACCTTACCTTGTTAGTTTCTGTCATTATGTTGATATGTGCAGAAACTTTTGATTTTTAACCCTTTTTCCTCACCAGGAAGTGAAGGGCACATGCTAGAGGAAGCTAAATCTATCAATCTTTCACTTAGTTCACTGGGAAAATGTATTAATGCTCTAGCAGAGAATAATGCTCATGTTCCATTTCGTGATTCAAAGCTTACTAGAATGCTTCGAGACTCTTTTGGCGGTAAGAGGCCATAATTTGTTGTTTAGATATCTTAGTATCATATCATATCCTCCTGTTCTTCAACATGACAAGATAAACAAATTGAGTGTGATGTCCTTTATGGTTTACAAATCTGGTTTCTTAAATCCTTGATGGACATATTTATGGTATCTTTGTCTTAGTCTTTGTACCAGATGCCAATAGTCTTCTTGGACACTCTTTCTATTTGCTTTCTGATCATCTGCAGGCACAGCTAGGACTTCATTGATTGTGACTATTGGCCCATCACCACGTCATCGAGGAGAGACTTCTAGTACCATATTGTTTGGTCAAAGGGTCAGTTTCTTCATTTAGATTTGTACTTTCATAAATGTGGACATTCATTCTATATGAACTAAATATCAATATTAAGTTTATTCTCATTAAGATCTGTTTCATCGTGTGTATTTATATTTCTTATTGTTATGTTAGTGTTGGAATGTCTTTTGAAAAATCACTGTTAAGATTTCTAGCATTAAAAGTTAATAATACTGGCACAATTCATTAATTTAATCCCCTTAGATTCAACTGTGCGTCCTTGTGCCATTTATTAACTACTCATGCTGGCATATTAATTTGCTCTTTTGTTAGTAGAGCCAATTTTTGACCTTAGTTATCATGATCATCATTATAAGCAAATGATTTATTGAGAGAAAGGAGGTTTGAATTCTAGAGGGTAACTCCATAAATTAATCCAAGAACAAAAGTTAAAAATTAAGAACAAAAAACGTGCCGCTGGACACCAGCTCGGAAAATTTACTAAAGAATACCCGCATGTCCTTAAGCATAACACAGAGCAGCTAAGTGCAGTACTCTACACAAAATTATCTCCTAAGGTAACAATTGACCAGTGAAAATTCTAGCTTTTCTTCCCATATACAAATGTTTTAACCTTTGAGGGAGTGATTGATTTCCTAAGGAGGGAGTTACGCTGCTGGATGAAGTGAGAAAATGCATGATAGGATTTACATAAAAAACATCTGGAGTGTCAAGTGACCTAATCCTCTGGTCTAAGTTTGAATAGATGTGGACAGAGTATAACAAGGTTAGAGGAGATTGTCAATCAGAGAATTAGAAGAGATTGTCAATCAGAGAATTTCCTATTATTCAAATTTCTGAGAAACATAAAATTTCTAGAAATAGAATTGGAAAGAAGGTAGAGTCTATGAAGCGTTTCAGAAAAAGGAACATCTCTCACATTGGTGTTTTTTGAAAGTAAATTTAGATTTAACTCAATTTTATAAAATTGGGTTGTAACAAGAGGTTTTCAATTGTGTGCATATTATAACTTGATCATATTTCTAGTCGATGTGAAATTTCTTTCAAACCCTCACACCAGGGATTGGACATGTGGAATCTTGGACTAGATATTTTTTGTGGTTTGACAACACCTTGATTGTGGGTGGAACTAGGGATGGCAAAAATACCCGTGCCTGCAGATATCCGCGGATAAAATCCGTGACGGATAGTTACTACCCGTGGGTATTTATTACCCGCGGGTAGTGGGTAGCGGGTATTTTAATATCCGGTTATAAACGGGTTGGGTACGGGTATCATACTATCCGTACCCACGGGTACCCGTTACCCGCAAAAAATTAAAATTAAAATTTAATTTATATTTTATTAAGTTAAATTTAATTAAAATTAGAAGTAACAATATATTTTATTATGTCAAATTTAATTATAATCATAATTATAATTATAATTATAATTATAATTTAATTTTTATAATTTTATATTAAAAAATTTATAAAATACATATTTTTTTAAATATTTGCGGGTATCGGGTATCCACGGGTACCCACGGGTTTTAAAAATATCCGCAGGTATTTTTTAAGCGGATACCCGGCGGGTAAACGGGCGGGTAACGGGTGGATTGTTTTTTAGCGGGTCGGGTACGGGTATCATAGTATCTGTGCCCGACCCGACCCGTTGCCATCCCTAGGTGGAACAATAGGCCCAAAAACCTTATTAGGTTAGAGCCTGAGTTCATTTTAGAAATGGAATTTGGCCAAACTCAATGTTACAAAATGGGATTGTAAAGTGAAGTTTGCACCAACTGTATACTATAATTTAACAATATCTCTAGTTGATGTGAGATTTCTAACAAGTGTCATCCCAAACTTTAATGTGTGAACCATCTCCAAATTCAAGAACAGAGAAGACCGAAAGAAGCATAATTTCTCAACCTTAAAAGTTAATTTCTAGGGCTGGCAAGTAATGCTTCACTGTTGCATTGGCATACCACTGATAAGAATGCAAATCATATTTCATTATGATTATTTTATCATAATGGTCATTATCATTTATAATGAATTCTTTTTGGTGATAATTGATATGGTTTTGTGTTTTTGTGACAGAGATTAACACATTTTTGTTTCATCAGGCTATGAAAGTTGAGAATATGCTGAAAATAAAGGAGGAATTTGATTATAAAAGCTTGTCTCGTAAGCTTGAGGTACAATTAGATAAGCTTATTGCAGAAAATGAAAGGCAGCAGAAATCTTTTGAGGATGAAGTTGACAAAATAAATTTGGAGGCACAATGTCGAATTTCCGAGGTTGAGAGGAACTTTGCTGATGCATTGGAGGTTTGTCATATGACCCATATGAAAGATCTTGACTACAAATTACAGTAAATTTTAAGCCAAAGTCTTTGTGGTTTTTAACTGTTTTGTAATTGTATACATAATGCTGTATACTAATAATGTAGGGTTTACATATTGTTAAAGTATGTGATTGAGGATCATTATTATTTATTTAACTCTTTCTAATTGGTTTTAGGCATTGTTCTAGCTTATCTTGTGAACAGAACGTAAAGACAATGAGTAATTCTGGGCTAGGCCTTAGTTATGCTGGATTGATGTCTTGTTGAGGAAGTATGGATTCTGCTAAGTGTTATTTCTTAAAAATGTCTCAGACAGATTGTTTTGAGGTTAAAAATGATCAATTTAAAATCAAAGGGTTTCTGCGTGGCTGGAGTACTTTTATGAAGATTGTATGTTTTTGAATGTCATATTTTCTGGACGAAGTGTTTTAGGATGGATATAATGTGAGACTTGTACGTTATCCTTGTTCAAATTTGATCATTTTGGTATCAAATGTTCTTTTATATGCCTTTTTGTAGTGCTGTCTCTATATCTTTAGTCTCTATTATTAACCAAGTATTAGACATCGTGCAAAACCTTTATGCCCTATTCTGTGGAAAACTTAAGTCACCGAAGAGGCTAATTTTTAGGATTTTTGGGGCAACATCTCAATTGTTTTCTCAATGTCTTATATGGAGTTTTATGATTGTACCCTGTAGAAAGAGAGACTGAAATGTCAGATGGAGTACATGGAATTGGTAAAGGAGTTGGAGCAGAAGTTGGTCTTGAATCAAGAAAGACATGACTGCAATAGTTCTGTGGCTGATAATGGAGAGGTATATTCCTTTTTAAATAATATTAACACTCTGCAAATCTTGAAGGTGGATTTTTGTTCCACTGTTTTTGAAAGTTATTGGTCGCATATATTTTGAGACATCATTGTTTGTTACTGTTTTCACATTCAGCATTTTTGGTTAATGTTGGTTGCTGGCTGTGTCCTAAGTCTCTGGGACCAATCTTGATTTATTTCTTTATAAGTATTTGTAGAATGAACCTAATTTTTTGGTTATGTCCAAGTATGCTATTGTTTGGTACGTTTGGTTGGAATGAACATTTGTATTTCCGGAAATATGAATATTTTTCCTGACTCGTACTTGATACAGTAAGAGGTATAAATTGGAAAGGGAAAAAAAAATCTATACACCAATCTTAGCACTGAAAATCAGGATAATATTTTCCTTGTAAATGCTGTAACTAAATAAGCAGAAGGAATAATATAGTTTCTAATTACAAATAATTCAGATATGATCTGGACTCAATAAAAATCTGTGATTCTGATTGGTTTGGGCAATCTCCAACAGTCCCCCTCAATCCGGGTGGAAGATATCTATCATTCTCAGATTGGATTTGATGCTATCGTGTGTGTTCCTTGGAGAGCCTTACTCTCAATTTTAACTACATTGTTTAACATCTTTCGGGGTGTATTTTGTTCATGTTGAAGAGAGGTCTATGTTTTCTTTTATATTTTTTCTTTCATCTACATTGTTTCCTTTATACAAAGATACACACACACAATAAGAAAAATATTAGAATAGAAATCATCCTGCTATCTCATTTTTGTCTGTCTGCTGTCTGGGATTGACTTGTATGATCTCAACATGTCACAATAGAAACTCAAAAGGAGATAAAATATGAATTCATTAATGTGTCTTTGTTCATCAAAGTTAATCTTTTGTGATTGTTGTTTCATGACAAATTTTTATATTAAGCAATAATTTATTTTAGGATTTTTCTTACCAGTCTTGTGGTAAATTCGATACTGTAATTTACGCATCAGTCTTCATTAGTCCCAATGTCATTGTTTTAACAATTGCCTGATTGAATCGCTGCTTTGAGCTATTATTTTTATCTTTTATTTGTGGTTTTAATTATTTAGCTATTTGTGCCTTTTTGGCACAGGGGCCCGCATCATCTTCAGCAGGTGAAGTTACTGAGGTCAAAATGCTGCTTGAAACCGAAAGAAGTCGGAGGAAGGCAGCTGAAGAAGAGGTAGAACATCTAAAAAATCAACTGGGGAAACACACACAAACACAGGTGAGATTCAGTTAAATGGCTAACTTTTCTTTTTCTTCATCTATCTAGAATGTTTTTATACTATACTAAAATCTTTTATGTATACTAGGCAGGAGATGCAGAAGTTGTAAAGCTTCGCAACATCTTGGAGGATGAGGCTAATCAGAAAAAAAGACTTGAAGAAGAAATAATAATATTGAGAAGTCAATTATTGCAATTGAACTTTGAAGCTGACCAGGTATTTGTTTTATGTTGACTAAAATTTGAGCATTCAGGATATTCTTTAGTAATAAACTTTAGCTTGGATCGTAATTCCATGCATTGAGTCATTGACTTTGCTTTGGTTTAATGAAAGTGGCCATAAAATGCACAATACTCTTCAGTATTTAATTTTGTAGAGAATTCTTGTAACAAGCCCAACCAGAGCACCAAATATAGGTCCTAAACATAATTTCATTCTGAACTAATGAGGTAGTCGATGTTGTCAAATCAAGATTCTTTGATCTTTCCATTGTTTCTAGCTGTATGTTACATTATGTTCTTTTTACTTAAATTTGAATCTTTGGTATAGTATGATACAATTTTACGTTTATAGATGAGAAGGTGTTTGGAAAATGGAAGTTCTGGGAGCACATTTTCTGCAATGGATTCCTCCCGGCATCCCCAATTCAAGGACACTGCAAATGGTCAGAAGTCATCTGTTGCTACTCTCTTTGAGCAAGGTATGAGTTCTTTTGAGTTATAACTGAAACATTCCATCATATCCGTGTTAAAGACTCAAATTATTTTAACAGTTGGACTGCAAAAGATTTTGTCATTGCTGGAGTCAGATGATGCCAATGTACGAATTCATGCTGTGAAAGTGGTAGCCAACCTAGCTGCAGAAGGTTGAAGCTAATCTCATCTTAAGGCTCTATATTCGATCATCTACTTTCTGTGAATTTTTTTCTGGCAATGATTACAATTGTTAAAACAGTTGTTGTTGAGTTAGGAGTCTGTTTAGTTTCAGAAAAAAAAATTCTGTTTTCGTTTCCTATTTTCAGAAAAAATAATAATGTATATAGAAAATTGTTTCATAAACAAACAGTCCCTGTCTATCTTTTATGTTCATTGTCTTCTGATAGTTGTATATATCGCAGCGTGATTTATTTTTTAAATCATGGTAGATATTGTATTGGTTATAATTTATCCGGAAAATTCTACTATTTTTTTTTTCAATTTTTTTTTTGAAAAGCAACTGTATTAGTTTTCCATAAAATTCGTCTTCTTGTTTTCACTGTCCACTAGACGATTCTTTCTTTCTACACTTTCTCTGCACTGGTACATTCCAAAGACCAAGACTGAGCTCGTTTTGTTATATGCTCATGTATCTTTTCTTATGTCTAGTATTTCTTATAGTAGTTTTTCTCAATCTGATATGCAGAGGCTAATCAAAAGAGAATTGTTGAGGCTGGAGGGCTTACTTCCTTGCTGATGCTTCTTCGAAGATATGAGGATGAAACTGTTCGCAGAGTAGCTGCTGGGGCAATTGCCAATCTTGCTATGAATGGTGAATGTCGTTAGTAGATATTTTTTTCATGTCATAGACAATTGGATCTTGCTTATCACTTTGGTACTACCTCAGTTTATTTGTGGTTGTGCATTTGGCTAATGTTACAATTGTTTTTGTTTTGCTTTCTTTTGTTAAATCAGAAGCGAATCAAGAACTTATTATGGCTGAAGGAGGAATTACTCTGTTATCAATGACTGCATCTGATGCTGAAGATCCACAAACACTTCGAATGGTTGCTGGGGCAATTGCTAACTTATGTGGAAATGGTACAGTTTGTTGTTTTTTTGCAAGTCATTTATTTATGTCGATAAATGCATGAAAATATAATTTTAGCAATTAGATAAATTAAATTTGGATAGTTTCTTCAAACCACACTATGATGGTGATGTAATCTCCATTATTGGCTACTAATAGTTTCTTTGGACATTTGTTTGTACCACGTGCTTGTGGGTTGAGAAATTGAAATCTTTTTTGGCATTTCTTTGTGAACATAAGGCCAAACATGGGTTTGAATGGAATACTGAATTTTTTTCTCTCGCGATAATTATTCTCCTCAAACAATCATCATGTTAAAATCATTTTCAAATGAAGATATCTAAATATAAATTACTTTAGCCCACATTTAAGGGAACTCAATTTTGTCAAGATTATCTAAAATTGTAATGGCCAACGCTCAGAAAAATGCCAACTAATCCTGAATAGTCTGCACTGCCCTCGCTGATATTTACCCCTTTATACATGAACCTTGCCCACATTCTACTTTCTTGTGTTATCTGACTTCGTATTATATAAAACCAGTTGAGAATTCTTCATTCAGTACAGATGGCACTTTAGTAGATTTTGTATTTGAAATCATTGTATTTCCATGAATATATATTTTTCTGTAGGTTTCATATTTTTGTTTTCCATGTTCTTCAGATAGAATATTGATGACTCTGAGATCCCAGGGAGGTATTAAGGCTTTACTGGGAATCGTAAGATGTGGACATCCCGATGTCCTTTCCCAAGTTGCACGAGGAATTGCAAACTTCGCAAAATGCGAGTCTCGAGCTTCTAATCAAGGTCTACTTTTTCTCCATATTATTCTCAACACTTAGAACACTAAGCTTCAAGTCAGATAGAAAATACACTAAATAGTTACTAAAGAACGTCACCAAAAAAATTCAGTCCTGCAATGATTATTTAAAGATGTATTTAATGTTTCTAAGCAAGCATTAGTCACTGAAAACTTCAAACTTCAAACCTTACAATTATAGTTCTGTTCTCACAGGGATAAAAAGTGGCAGATCTTTCTTGATAGAAGATGGTGCACTTCCGTGGATAGTACAAAATGCTAATAATGAAGCTGCACCAATCAGGCGTCACATAGAGCTTGCGCTCTGCCACTTGGCACAGCATGGTAACGAGACTTCTCATCATGTTTCAGTTTTTCATAATACATCATTTCAATGTTTAAATTGTGATGTTATAAAATAAAACATTACAGAAGTGAATGCAAAGGACCTGGTTAGTGGAGGTGCTCTCTGGGAACTTGTTCGAATTTCACGAGATTGTTCACGAGAGGATATACGGAATCTTGCTCGTCGGACTCTCAGTTCTGTCTCAACATTCAAATCTGAATTGCGACGCCTACGAGTAGATTATTGATTATGAATCTGCGCATTTATTGTTCCACAGCTTGTGAGGCACGTACTTGATAATAGTTCCACCTTGCTATTTTTGTGATAAGAGAAGCAGCAAGGGTTTAGCATGTACTTGTTATGTAGCCATTACTGACCAGAATGAATGTATGTATAATTGATAGAGGGGGAAATTTGAGGTTTTGTGGCAGGGCAGAGAAGAAATGGTGAAAATATGTTGTTTAACATTGGTTTCTCAAATTTTGACCACCACAAATTCCATAGAGCTGCCCAATATTGTTATTTGTAATTGATTATTGATTTGTGTAAGTAATGAAAATCATCATTCTAATTCTTGCCCATGTTATATGATTCCATTTGATCTTAATTATCACTATAAATTCTTTGAGATTATCTCAGCAACTTACTTTTTTTATTATTAATGATACGAGTCTAAGTTTGAGACTTTGTGGGGATATGCTATTTTCAGCGTCATTTAATAACTTTTAATGATGCTATGTTGTGTTTTTAATAAATGGGGAGTATAACTTATTCTTTTTTTTTTCTTTACATAACTTAAAGCTAATGTAAATTATTTTATTCATAATATATTAACATATGTTTTATGAACAAAATGATAAATTCATAATTATAAGCTAAGCTGTATATAATAATTTTCTTTGAATAAGAACTAAACCACTAAAAAAAAATCCAAGATTTGAAAGTATAAAGGAAAATATGGAAACTAGATGACAGATAATATTTAGATTTAAAATATATTTAAGTCAATTATTTTATATTACTCTTAAAAAGAAAATAATAATGCTTATTATTTTATATTACGTTTAATTTTAATATATTATAATTTTTAATTCCAAAAAGTATAAAAATATTTATTATTTTTTTCATTAGAGATAAAATTTTCATGCATATGATATATTTTAAAAAAATTAGTTTATAATATTAGAATATTATAGTATGATGATAAAGTTTAAGTAAAATATAATTAGTTTAAATAAAAAGTATAATATTAAAAGTAAATCATTGAATGAATGCAGCCAATGATTTTTACCAATAAAAGATGAAGTGTAAGCATATTTTTGTTTTATAGTGAAATCTCTTTAATAATATTTAATTTTCCTAAAAGAAGAGAAACATAAGATTCACTTCCTTCCTCTTTTCTCTACTCTTGTAATAGATAAATTTTGAAAGAATACACTACTTTCTTATTTCACGTTAGTAAATATAAATCCCTGTTAATCTCATGAAAATAATAGTTATAAAATAATAGTTATTTTCATGAACTACTATACGTTAATATACTTTTATTTTATGTATTTATGAGTTTCTTAAGAAGATACATGTAAAAGGAGACATGAATATGTAATTATTAAAGGTGTTATTAATAAGTATTCATTATAATAAAATTTCCTTTTCCCTTTCAAGGTTGTTGAAATGGAAAAAAGTGAGAAAATAAAGTGTTTGAATCCCAATTCTGTTGCCGCTCCTTGCAATACAAGTAGAAAACTAAGAACAGTAATAAAAATATTAAAGTTGACAAACAAAATTAGTGAAGATGGAAAAACTCATTCTTTCCAAAAATGGGGATAAAATAATTACGCATACAAGATACAACATTAAACCTCCTGGTAGTACAGATAAATTCGGATCGGTAATCCTAGGCTTCTAAAATATAGAAGAGGCACAAAATCACTACCAACTATTCAAACACTATCGAGGAAACGAAGACAATATGAACAAAAAGATTTAAGGAAAAAATACCCTATATCTCAAAATTCAGGGTTGATCTTACCCTAATCAATTAACATGTGCGTAGCAGAAGAGGACCAACTGATAAACTAAGCATATCACTGAGAGCTACCTGAATCTCAGTTGACCCATGTTCACAACTTATCAAGCTAGTGATAAGAGGGAAAAAATGATCCAGGTTCTTCTCCAAAGATGTATCTCCCAAATTACAAATACCTTGCAAAGAGGCCACAACAAGTGGTGCACGTGCAGACAATTCTCTCCTCTTCCCAGACCCTAGAGGAACTAACCAATGCACCTCCCTACCATTAGAAGATTCAGATACTGTTCCAGAACCTGCAACTTCAACATAAAACTTCAAGACTTCCTGACAAAGCTGAACAAAAAGTGTCTCTACTTCAACCTCCTCATAATTAGGAGGCGTGTCCTCAACAAGGTTCTGTAAAAATGTGAGGCATATTTGGTAGGACTCATTCTCCAGGCGTAACAGTGGAGGGTCTTGCATTTGAGTCATAGAGCCATACTCTTGTAACTTTGAACGTAAAATAAGATTGCTGTTAATCTTGTGAGCATGTAATGCCACGTCATGCAAAGCCTCAAACAAGACTAGTATAGCTTTTGCTGAAAGCTGAGATCGGTACATGTTATAGATCTCCATCACCGCCTGCCAATTTCAGTGAGTTAACACCATTCTTCAAAAACTAGATACTGATGATTTTAACAGAAAGGAGGTATTAAATGGAAAATATTTCTTCATCTCTAGAGCACACTTTAAAATTATGTTTCAGTAAAATGGTAACCTACGACGGTAATGTTAAAGACCACAAGTTTCAAAGGAATTTTCATGGATGTACTAAGAAAAGCATCTTTAAGTGAAACATTTGTCATGGCCTCTTCGTCATATTTCTCGCTACTGGGCAATTTTTAGGACATTCTTTCCATAGGGCATTTTAACAACGGAGAAATAAAATAAATCTACCTGGATCAATAAAAGCTGAACAGCAGCTCGGCACTTTGCATCAGATATATGTGCATAAAGATGTTGAGTCCTCACGCTTTGTAAACTATCATGTGAGCCAGACTCCGCAGGATCCATGTCATCTTCAGCCATTGAAGCATGTTCATGATTTCCTGTAATAATGTCTCCACTGTCAAGGAATTGAAAGTTAGGGAGTGTTGCATTTGCTGCTTCTTTTAGTGAAAAAACCACTTCTAACCACTTCTCATCAGAAAACAGCTCCCCGGCATTACTCATCAAACGAACAAAAGCAGCAATACCAATGCCAGCCAGGCTTTGATGAGGGCGCTTTATAAAGCTTACCAGGAGCATCAAAACCTTTCTTAAAAGTGGATTGACAGTGTTATAGAAGTTGACAAAAAGATCTACTACCAATTGCAAGGCTAGTGTGCATGTCTCGTAAAGCCATGCATCTTGATCAAGCTGACCGTCAGACTCAGATTCATTGACCTCAGAGCTATTCCCAGAAGGATCAATAGCATGACGAACATAATCAAATATTGGAAATAGGACTGATTCAAATACTCTTTCCCATAAAGGTAGTGAAAAGAGGTGGCCATGGTTGCGTAAGGTTTCAAACAGGACTTTCAAGGCGCTTTGCCTTATTTCAGATCTTGGGTCAAAGCTAAGTTCGGACAAACCTGCAAAAAATAGGTGTTGAATATAAGTACATACATAACCCACTAAGCTTCCGACAACTTAAAACAAAAGTTGGTTATAGATAGCAATAAGTAGCAACTAATCATTTGAGTAAGTAACGAAATATAAACCATCTAGATTTGCTCTAATTAGTGCCTGGACATATACTTAATACAATGTCCTTACCAGCCAATAAAGGAAACCAGAAATAGAGATGATCATCTTTTTCTGTCACCTCCCCATTTTCTTGTTTCCCCTCTTTTCCTGTGCGAGGTGAAGGAGTAGATACTTTTCCATAAGTTTCCTTGTCACTATTTCTTGACGAAGATCCAAGGTCTCCTGCTGCTAGTTTTGTGGCACAGAATCGAAGGAAAGCAATGGCATTTAGGCTAATCTCTTTGTTGAATCTGCTATTGGTGAATGCAATTAGACAATTAACACAGTCTGTAAAGGTTGTGGTTTCAGTCTCAGTGATGTACGGAAAGTAATCTCGAATAATTTTCTCCATAATTTCAAAAGACAAGAGCACAATATTTTTGTGGTCATCATATGCTGCTGTTGTGAATACCTGGAATCAAGTCCACAAGCAATTAGTGGAAATAATAATAAAAAAACTTACAGCAGACAAACATTTTACATGAAAATTGAAGCCCTCTAAGGAACAGAAATTAGCCTACCATGAACATGCTCTTCCATCCTGATTTTACATTGTTGACACGAGATAAAACCATTTGGGAGACACATCTAATGATAAGTTCTCTAATTTCAACAGCGCTACTCTTCCTCATAACAATGACGAAAGGCTTCATAAATTCATTCTGAAAATTATAGTTAGCCAATTCCTCTCGCTCCAGAAATTTCATTGACAACTGACGCAAGGAATCCATTGCAAAAATTGCAATTGAAAGGTTCCCAGAACAGCCAATGGTTACAAAGAAATCTGAGAGAACATGCCATATGCTTGACCACACAAGCCTGATGCGGTTCATATTATAATGTCTGTTACAGAATAATCACCTCAAAGTCAAACAATAAAATAAGAAAGCAGTGCATAGACATTATTCATTCATGAACAATAAAATGATAAACCGAATTCTGTCTGATTACTATTCTTTTCTAGATCAATTGCATCTTTCCAATGTCATCTTTAAGGGCATTTGCAACTTCACCTCACCAATAAAATTAGACACTTTCTGAATGATCCCACAATCAAATATTCCACATTTTTTTACAAGAACAAGAATTAGACAGGAAACTAGTTCAAAGTTCAAATGATAACGTTACCCAACCTACAATTTTGCAAAAGATTTGGGGCAACGTGTCAAATGAGAAAAATACAACCAGGGCAACAATGTTCTCTGATTATAACCAACAAGGACATTAAACAATCAAGAAGATTAAGGTTCCAAAGATACCATTTAATTTACTATTTATTTATACCAACCCCCAACCTGTAACAAGAGCCTGAAGAGAAATATTTTTCAGAAGGAACCTAGGAAGCAGCAAGTATTAGTAGAAAGATAATACATACGCAATCTCAACTATCTTTGTAAGGCTGAACACCCGTGGATCAGATGGAGATCTAAGCTCCTCCATAGAGACTTTGCACAAAGCCTTGACAAAATCTATTATGGCCTCACTGTTCAGCTTCTGACTCCGAGTGTATATGCGACTCATTTCTGAGCTTCCAACTTGTTCCAACATATTCAAATTGGAGACTAGACTGTTCACCTGTTCCGACGTCACAGCTCCAGAAGTATTACTGCCGATTCCAGTGCTATCATATGACCCCCGCATCACTGTGGCAGCTGCATATTGCATCCTTCCAGGGCCCTTCTTCTTTAAAACAGGAAGAATAGTTGATTTTGATTGCTTTGTTTTCTCAGAATCATTTTGAGGGAATGCAAAGAATGTGGCATCCGGTGGGGCACCCTCTCCAAGAAGATGTAAATGTTCAAATCGGGAAACACAGGTCAAGATATGCTCCCAAGCTTCTTGTAAGTAATTCCCATCCTCATCAGCAATAGTAACAATCACCTATGAACAATTAATATGCAAAATATGAAGTCAAATCCATAACAGTGTAACAATGCTTTTAGACATTATATAATTCACCATAAGTATACATTGAAATTAAGTATAAGCATCTTCAGAGATTGCTTTACTGCTTCAGGAAGGAAAACTTCCAAAAAACATTCCATTAATTCCACAATTACTAAAATTGCAGCAGAAACTTTTGTCATTCAGTAACAAAAAGGACAGCCATTTTTAATTAATATGCATGGAGTGGAAAAAAACTTGCAGAGAATTAAGCTTTAGATAGTTCTGAACCATCAAGAAGGATCCATTTTGGAAGTAAAACTTGTTCAAACTATGTGAAAGTGGTGCATACAACTTGATGCTGAAATCACTTTATGCAAAATGTACAATAAGAAACCTAACAAGCACTTCAAAACCGGTTGTAGAACAGAGTGCATTAGAGAAAAGCTTTTACGCAAGAATTGAAAAATCCTCTTACAGAATCAAAGGGCCAGACGAATATATATAATGACTTCATATCAAATCAGGGGAAATTATGATTGATTTGTGTTAGGATGGAGTTGTGAAAGCCATGAAAAGCAAAATTTTAAGGAATACAGCTAGACTATGTATGACAGTTGCCTTACCCACGTTTAGATAATTAAGAGGGAAGAAGGTAGTTGCAATGGTGTCAAATTCAAATATAAGTTTCCAAAATAACCAAGTTTCTAAGATAAAATAATAAATGACATTTTAAATAAAAGCAAAACTAAAACCAATAATAGCCCCTCAATTTGGAATGCAGGGAATTATAAGCCAGCTGAAAGAATTATTTACCAACCTTGATCGCATCTATATTTTTCTGCTTAATATCTGCAGGAGAATGAAGGGAGGTAAATTTCGCTAATGAAGTCACGAAAGCATCTCTGTGAGTCTTCATGGACATTACAGAAGTAACATGAATAGCATATCGGAATCCCTCAAGACACAGTGCTATTGTAAATTCATCATCACTTTGATCAAGAGGAACACTGAAGGCAGCTAGCATTGGTGCCCAGCAGACCTCAATCATGAATCTGAGGATTACAACATCAGTTGCTGCATAATAGACTGACCTACAATTTTCAAGCAAATAAATATCAATAACATGTCCCCCTAAAAATATTTCAAAACAAACAGTAATAAAAAGGAAAAAAGAAGTATAGAAAGATGAATAAATCAACTTCGAAATGCCAAACAAGTGATCTAATTGGCAGAATATATCCAAAAGCATTAAAACACACTTGTGAACATTTCAGATTCACACACCACATTTGAAATTGACATGAATGTGAAGCAACAACATATATACTTGTAAAAGTGGTTTGATCTATAAAGGGAAGGTGATTGAAAAGCAGCAACAAAAAGGTTCTTCATAAAAAATGTAGATTAAGGTTCATTCATGACCTGAGAAAAAATTTGAGTAAGAATTATTTTTGTAACGTAATGGGAAAATACTGGGGAACATACTCTGTTTTGCGAGCTTTTTCTTTGAATTGTTCCTGCATATGTCGGATTAGATCATTACTGGTCTCCATATTACTGTCTTCCCCTCGCTTCCGGATCACAATATTCAATATACTATCCAAGCCTAAAAGTCTGTTCGAGTTCACAGCCTGTATTTGCTGGGTTTCCAGATCAACATCTTTCATTTTAATCTCATTTCTAGATATTCGTTCATACAAAGACCTCAAGTATTCTTCTGGTACATCTTTTCCATCATCTATGCCACGATTATTTTTTATGAAATCATCAGCGGACATCTGCATAACTCAATAAACAAAAAAGAAGCTCATTACATCTATCATAATCATATATAAATCAACTTCTAGAATTAATAAAACCGCACCTTGTTTTTCACCATAGGATTGTGAGCATCAGTGTTAAGCAGTATCACAGAATACGCAAGAACATACGCCGTATCAGCACTAGAAAAGACTTTTGGATTACATTTGCAATATCGTTCTGCAAACTTTTCCATAATTCGATCAATTTTCTGTGCCTCACCAGGCAGTCTAAAGCCTTGAAGAAAGGCCCTGATTGCTTCATCAAACTCCAACCCTTGAAAGTCAAAAGAATCCACATACGCATGCATTACTTTCAAGGATAATTCTTCCCTTTCTCCTAAATAATCCCCAATCAAAGTCTTGTTCAACCCAGAAGCATCTTTAAGAAAAGCTGCTATTTCCTCTGGTGAATTACCCACTTTGTTGGCATTGATGAGGAATTCAATTCCTTTCTTTGGCTTCCTGTTAAAAAGTGATATACCTTCCTGCCATAAACTTAGCATTAGCTTCATATATGTCAAATAGTTGAAGAAATACCAGAGATTTGTTTGCTATTCTAAAATTTCAGAACTTGCTCTTGGTCCACCTTAATTGTGGTCACCCCTACCTAACTCACCTTAGTTGAGGTCTATTTGGAGCCCTAATTACACTTCAAGGGTGGTGTCCCTCATCAATTACTGATATGGTAAATAAAATATATAAATGTAGCACAAAACTCATATTACAAACCAACTTTGTCGGATAGATTCAGTTCCAGAATCCTATTATTAATATAGTGGCAAAAAACACCCTAAATACATTTATGGGTCATTTGAATTTGCCACACTCTAGGATGGAAGTCCTGGATATGAGGGGCAATATTGGTAACCCCCTTAATTGCATTGACCACAATCCCACCTTAGTTGTGACTACTTTGGAGGTTGCCTCAATTACAAACTAAAAGGTAGTTGCTTAGTCCTACATCAACTAGCAATATAGTTAAGATAAAATATATAAGTAAATGGAATGCAAACCTTATTTTACAAACTGGTTTTGTAAAGTTTAGTTAAGTCAAAATCCAAAGTTTAAGACTTGTTCACCTGAAGTTTCAGTTTATAAGCCCGACGTTGCTCAATGGTTGAAACCTCAGATGTCTCATTGGAGATTTCAGACTGAGTGTCTGATCCATCGGCTGGCTCTTCACCATTCCCATTTGCAGTGGGAGGAACTCCAGCTTCATGGTCATTATCAACTGCTTCAACTTTTTTGCCTGAAAGAGGATCTGGAATGCGCAACTGTTTGTTCATCCAGTCTCCCATAGATTTTAAAACAGCAACTAAACACTTCATCGCTTCAAGTTTTAGTGTTTCCTCTTGAGGTGGCAAAACTGTGGTTGTTGCACCAGGAGGGACACCCTGGGCAGTTTTAAGGAGTCCATTTACCATCCTAGGGAGAACACAACAATTAGATATAAGTATAGAGTACATAGACAAAGCAATAATAAAAACAATCATGTCCACACCAGCACAAATGCCGCACAAATAAGTCCAAGAACATAAAATTATAATAAACTGGGGATCCGTATCATAAAGATAAAATAAAACACATTGTTCATAGTATACCAAATAAAAGAATATAATGCAGACCTCTCAAATATGTTTGTTGAATTGACATCACAGTCATAATTGATAAAAATGTCTACCAATATCTGTGAATCATCACAGAGCTTCTCCAGAAAACGAAGCACAATCATCTTTTGCTGGAAATTAGGTTGAGCAACATTTTCTAGAACCCTAAGAACAATCATGGGGAAAAATACTCCAATTTCTGCTTTCAGTCCAGCTCTAAATCTTGATACCAGACTAATGAAGATGGAGCAAGATAGCTGAAAAACGATCAAAAGAGTTGAGGCACTGTTCTTCAGCAATGATAAACATAAGTACTGCTTGATGGCACCCAAAAACCTGCTTCACCACAGTCAATGCAACCATCAGAAGAGTTTTATATCATCCCAGAAGGGTACATAATAAAATTGAAGGAAAAAGTGTCCACTTGTGCCTAAAAGACAAGACAATTTCACATTTCATTAACGAGAGCTTAAAATATGTTCAAATTGAAAAAAATATAAAAACAAAATTCAAAAGACAGTACAGGAATTAAAAATAGCAACACAGTAATAGTACATCTTGTGCAAAAAGATATGATTAAACAACATTAATCTCATAGAATCAATTAATGGACAAAAAAATTATGTAATTTGTTCAGTTACTCTAATTCCTTATGAATTAAATATTATGAGGACAGAAGAGAAATGTTTAGTATATATACCACACCTAAAAATAACTCATGCAGAGAGTGCAGGATTGAGTTTCCCCTTTAATGCACTCAATCCAACAATAACTGGTCAACTTTTACAGATTGCAGGAAAAAAGACTTTGTTACTGACTATCATACCCAAGCTAAAGTCTGTGAACAATGCAAATATTGTAGTACTGGAAACCAAAACTTAGCAATGATACTTGCACAAGATAAACACTAATACATAGAACCAAAACTCATTAGTTTGGATAATCTGGTAAATAGATCCTACACATCAACTACATGAGTGATTTTCTGACATATTTGATAGTTGTCATCAGTCACAAAGAACAAAACCACAGCAGTTCCATAGCTTGTTTCACATTGCACTTGTAAAAGTGCACACAAATATCAGCCTAAGTAGAAAGTACTCTACTTCCATTTATGTGGCACACATCGAAGGATATGGGGAGGCTTAATCATTTATGTGTGTTGGAGCTTCATAGTAAGACAGTATATCTCTACTTGCTACGAGCTAGAAGGTAAGATATTAGGTGCCAAACAAGGCACATTTTCAATTGTGGAATAGTTTGGAGTCCTAAAGGATCCATGAACTGAACGAGACTAGTATGAGAACTTGAAACTCAAAAATAGTAGCAATATTGTCACTCTTGCTCAGTTTGTTGAGCAATCTTATATTTTTGTTATTATCAACATTGAATCATGATCATGACCCCATTAGGGCACACATTATTGGCAAGGAAAGAATTATCTCTCTTTCTGAAGTCTTCTATATTATTCAGGGAAAGGAGATCATTAGATGATCATGATGAATGAGTCACCAATGAAGGGAGCCTTGCTCCCTGGAAAGGCTTTCAAACCTGAGACCTAAAAACCTTGAGAATAGAAGCTCAACTCAAAAGGCAAGGAGGATTGCTAGTTCTCTCAATTTAGAAATTTGGTCACCAAGGAGACTTGCTTCAAGTTGCATAGAAAGGTGAAGAGTCTTGTTTGTTTGGCAAACTCCAAGTTCAATCCTCAAGGAAAGCTCATCAAGCAATTCAAATTGTAATAGTATTGGCAAGGCTACTTCATCCTCATCAATTGAAGTAGGAATATATGCTTTATGTGCTAAGATTGAACGCCTAAAACCTCTTAAGGATTCCACCAGTAGGCCATCTTTTGGTACTTGCTCTCTAATCATGATTAATAAGAACTTCAATTCCTTTTTTAGTGTTTCTATAACTATATGAGAGAACTCTTGGCTTCTAGATTCTAGTCAACTAACCTTATGACACCTCATTCCCTTCTTTTGACATCATATGTTCCTCTTTGTAATCACATTATTGTTGCAAATGGAACTTGTCCCCAATAACTAGACATGGTAATATTTTTCTTTTGTCATCTCTTAGCCATAAATATATTCCTGTCTAATAACTTTGTTTCTGTTAAAAAACTTACTCATGACCTTAAATTGCTTTATAAATTTCTATCCCTCTCATTTTGCATTTATGAGCTGGTCACAAGATGAAGGGTTATATCGTCTTAAAAGCCAAGGAACCAAGGACAATATCAGTAAACAAATGGCTAACTTCTCTCTCCAATCCTACACCACTAGGACATTCATAATTTTACTTTCTCAAGTCTATGTTTCCTTTTTTTATTTTCGAAGAGTTTGTTGAGTCAGTCAAGTGTGACATATGTCAGTTTGCAAGGCACCATGGTGCCACATATTCTCTTAGAAATGCAAAAAGTATTCATTCTTTTCTGATGTATAGGGGTTTGCATTTAATTCTAGTATATTTGGTGGTAAATGGTTTGCCACTTTTCCTAATGATTGCATCCATGTCACAAATTTTCCTAGAGAAATGAAAATTTGAAAATTTTCCCTTATTGGTAAAATTGTTCAGCATGATACACACAATTTGAAAAGTTAATTAAGCATTTGTATTGGGAAAGAATGTATAAACCATGATGTGTTTAGATTCCTTTCAAAAAAGGATATTGTTCATGACCTCAACAAAATGACATTGTTGAAAGAAAAAATAGGTGTATTCTTCAAGTGACATGGCCCTACTCTTTCAAAATAATATCCTTGACACTGCTACATACCTCATCACCAATTACCCTCTTGGGTTCTAGACAAATGTAGTCTTGTTGAATCGATATCTTCTTTCTTTCCATATGTTCCTTTCTTGTCCAGCCTTCCTAGTTATGATTTTAGGTGTGTTGTGTTTATCCATGTTCACAATCAGTTCTGTGGGAAGTTAGATCCTAGAGGTGCTAACTGCATATTCATTGGTTATGCTTATGATAAAAAGGGTTTTTTTAATTGTCTATATAATATAGTTATTACACAAAACAATGCCACTAGGATTTCTCAATTGAAAGAACACTTATTCAATCATATTCAGATCAAGGACTTTGGCTGTCTGAAATACTCTTTTGGTATTGAAGTTATTTAGTCAAAATAAGGTGTTGTAGTTTCACAAATGAAATATGCTCTTGATACTATAGAGGAGATAGGATTGGAAAATGGCAAACCCATTGATAGTCCTATGAACACGAATCAAAAGTTAATGGTGCCGAGATGATATTTCTTATGCAATTGGAGTTGTTAGTCAATTCATTTAGAATCCTCACATTGACCACTAGAATGTTGTGATTCACATTCTCAAATATATCAAAACAGGCTCCAGATTGTTGTATGACGACAAGGGAAATACTCAAATCTTAGGGTATTGTGATACAGATTGGGTTGATTGTTGCATTGACAGGAGATTCACCACAAAAAATATTGTCTATTCATTGGAGGGAATATCAACTCTAGGAGTACTTGGAATCTAAAAATCATATTTAGCTTGCTCAGAGATCTTGATTATTAACTCAAGAAAATACTAGGGGTTTAAGTGACATGGATGGGGTTGAATTTGGTCTAAATTTAGATTCAACCCAATGAAACATAGTTGGTCTGGTTCGATTTTGCTGTTTTTTGTTTGAGGCCCAAACAGCCTAACTTTAATTGGATCGGTTCATATTGAGTTATCAGGTTAACTAATTAAAATAAGTCTCAATCAAATATGCTTTTAGTCTTTAGAATTTGGAGTAAGCTTTTTTTGTCCTCAAATTTGAAATTGATATTTTTAACCCGTGCAATTTAAAAACTAATCCCTCTACACCCAAAACTATTAAAGATTTTGCTCAAGTGACTAATGAATTAAAAGTCATTTCCATTAAAACCTACACTGATTTTGCATTCTTATCACCAAACACCCTACTACATTACTTAACAGTTGCTGCTGGAGAAAGACTAATTCTTCTGCCATTCATAACATTTTGTTGATATTAAACTATGCCCACTTACATTGCATATTCTTTCTAGGACAAGCATTCAAGAATTAGCTGAAGACATGGCCACAACTCTGTTTTGCCTATGTTCTTTCTAAGGGTTATGACGCACACAACATATTGATGGAATTAGGATAATTAGTTAATTGTTATGCATTTGATTTATAGTTGATTGATTGGATTCACAGGTTGACTAAGACCCACTTGCACTACTTGAAAGTATGAAGTGTATGCCGAATGGATTGAGATAAGATGACAACAACAAGAACCGTTACAATACTAGTATAAGCACCATATTGCTTTCAGATATTATTATTATAGTGGGCAATGAAAAAGGCTTCAAAAGAAGTTGAACACCTGGCACTGTGAATTCTATTTTCTCTCAACACAGATGTTCTATTCAAGCAGAAATCAACAAATTCTGTGTAATGTAAATCATGGGACCAAACAGGTTTTTCATAGTTCCAAATATGTTCCCTACGCCTGAAAACCTAATCTAGCAATATAACAAAATCACAATTTCATACTTATCTCTAGATATATCATAACCCCATAAACATCAGTCTTAACTTTCCCAGATAGTTCACCACAATTTCATTTTCACAGTAACAATCCAAATGACATAAGGTCTGTTTGGATACAAAGCTATGAATGTTTTAGAGAGTTTCTTCACTGGAAAAAGCTCCATATTTCTAGTAGAGAAGCTCTCAAGAAAAATTCTAAACTTGTTACCGAATTGGCTAAAAATGTAGTGAAGAGAGCAAAATTTGATCTATCGACCTCAACAGAACTATGACAAAATATAGTCACATTACCACTTTACAGTATCATCAACACACAATTACACCTCGTAGTTGACTATCACAGTACATCACCATATTTAAATCAAAGCCCGTCTACTACACCCTGACTGAGAAAACATGCTAGCATTTCAATGTTTAAGCTAAATCCCAAAAAGGCAATGCAATTATGACAACCCCACTAATTTACCTTTCACTAGTCCTGAAGACAGCTCCAGCATTCTCCAACAAGATCTTCAACAACTCCAAGGCCACAATCTTCCCCTTCATCAACTGAGGGTCCACAGACGCCTCCTTCGTCGGAGTCTTCATGGACAACTTACAAAGCGCCCTGAACACCAAAAATGCATCTCTCCTGAGCTTATTCCCAATCTGAATCTCCAGATCATCGTCCCTCTCCACCACCTCCCCATCCACCAGCTCCTCTTTCCTCCCTTCCAATGCCGTCTTATACATACTGATCTCCCAATACTTGGCATCCAACATGTCTTTGTCAGTGGAATCCAACAAATCCGCTGGATTCGCAGCCTCCACCGTTGCCGCCACTGTTGTCTCAAAGGCACCGTCATGTGCGCCCAAAGATGACGGCGCCACCGGATTCAGAACTCCATCGATGTCTTGCACAATCTTGGTGATAAAACCCTGTACAGACTGGGTCATAGAGTTGTCCGCGTCAGATTTCTCTACAGGATCCATCAATTCAGCCACAACAATAGGCTGAACAGGAACCGTGGACGAATCCGCCTCCATCCTCCTAAACACAATCACTAACATCTGAATCAACGACGCTTTCGCCGTCGTCTGATTCACCAAATTCTTACTATCTAGGTATATGTCATAACAAGTTCTCACAATCAAGAGCAAGCAATCACCGTGAATTCGTAGCGAAATCGAGGTCACCGCTGACAAGAGCGTCTTCAGGACGAGCAATTCGACGGCGTCGTCGCCGAATTCGTGGCACTTGCACACTGCCTCGATCAAGCTCGCAAGCAGCTTGGCCTCGGGCGCGCCGCCGCTGGAGTCGGCCTCGCCACGAAGGAATCCGTGCGCGATGAGTCGCTGTACGGCGTCGACAGCGGGATCGGCGATCTTCAGGACGCCGGAGCCCGCGGCGGCGATGAGCGGGCGTAGGATCGACTCCGACTCCGCGAGCGAGTACTCCACTGGACCGCCATCGTGGATCGGTCCGGGGATCGATGCCTCCGGCTCGGCGGCATCGTCGGAGGCCGGCGACTGAGGCTTCGGCGGTGAGGTTAGGATTTCGATAACGGATTTGCACTCGTGCGCGAGCTTCGCGTGTTTTCTCCACGACGCGTTCTTGATGATTTTCTCGAGCGCGGGAACGAGCACCTGCTTCAGACGGGAATCGGCTTCCGAAGAAGCCATTCCCGATTTAAGAACGAGTCACGGCTCAGTTACGCAACTAGAGGATCCTCTTGCTACCGGCTGTTGGAGCTGGCAGAGAAATGGCGGCGTATTGACTCAGTGAGTTACGAGAAGAAGGAGTTACGCTTTGGGGATCCAAAGCAGGTTATGGCAGTAATGGCAGATAGTGAAACAGTTTAGGATTGAAGATTACGGTTCCGGTGCATGTGAATTTATTTAACTACCCTCCGTGATAAGAGAGGTTTGAGGGTAGCTATGTCTTTTCGATCTTACTATTTCTATCCTGTTTTTTCTTTCCAACGATAAGAGTATACCCCAATTTCTACTCAGATTGGAATACAAAGAAGTGAAGCAACATTTAGTTACTACTCGATAACAATGTTACTAATTTGAATGGTTTTCTGATTAGTGGACACTTATAATGCCAAAACCCAGCGTATTTTGGTTTCCACAAACACCATTTTTGATTCAGTACTATCTGGTGTTTACCCAGATTTTATGATTTTCTGCAGAAAATGCACCATTTTTAGAAGGCACTGCTTAGAGCCTCTACTCTATGATTGGTAGTGCTGAAGGTACACAAAGGGTAATATGCGAAGAGCAAGAATCAAACCCACTGATAAATATGGTTCTATTGCACAATCACTGAATTTTTTCTAAAACATCTTTTAAGAATAAAAATTATGATGAAAAGAATAATAGAGATAAATTACACGTCCACTTAAGACAATCACACACACCACTACTCCATAATACAATTATGTTTTCGTTTTTTCTTCCTCTTTCATATAAATATATCATCTACTATGTCTTCAAAATTAATCATTTAATTTATTTTTTCTTACAATATGCAACTAATAGTGGATATATGATAGAATAATTATATATTAACAAAGATCGTAGGCATGTTTTCCAACAAACAATACATCCTTTTAAACGAAGGGCTTCAAATATTAAACATAAATCTAACATTGTTTATCTTATACAATTAACAATACAGTAATTAACATGAGTGCGTCAATTCTAAATTATGACTATATATAATCCAACATATTACCACTCAAATAAGATCATATTTATAGCTCTAACATTACTAAAAAAAATAAACTCGTGTATTATTTTTAAATGATCGGTGCGTAATTTAACATCATATATATGGGTTCACATTTTTATTGAGTTATATGATTTGAAATAAAACATACACCCAAAAAATATTGTCATAATAGGTTGACAATAACAGCAATTAGACCTTCGTTATTATTTGTTTAAGCAACATTTCTTTGAATATATATATATATATATATATATATATATATATATATATATATATATATATATATATATATGCTTAAACGACATTGTTGTAAGATAGTGTTGTATATGCAAAAGAAATGAACAGCGAACCTCACCTTATAAAAGAATCCAAAAAAAGTGAAAAAAGCAACACCATTGTTGGAATGATTCGATAAAACAAAAAATTAACAAGAGAATTAGATTCCAACCAAATTAAGTGTAAGATTAAGAATCTTTAGTTTGTGCATTTATATAATCCCTTATGATTATGAACCATAATAATGCAGTGGAGGACAATTTGATTACCAGTTCAAGTGAATGGACACATATTCAGGTTCATGAGATAGAAGTCGCTGAGTTGCACTTGCAGGTATATATGCATGTCTGCATCTATTTCTACAAAGGTTTTCAATTTTCATTCCATTTCTGTTAATTAACCATTTCATTGCTTTTTTTTTTTTATGGTTTTCGTTTGTGTTGTGAGTCTCATGGGAAGTCTCATGCAACACCCCATAAAGAAATTCATATATGCATGATAAATTTGAGATCTCCGTGAAAGAGGATAGTGGTGTGTATGGTGGGAAGATTCAAGTGCGGCCATTTGGTTTCACCTTTTTTCCTTATACGTCTTTAAATACATACTCCCACAATGAGGGCATGTTGTAGGTTTTAATTGTGTTCAAGGGTGAGGATTGGACTTTTCAAAATCCAGTCTAGATCCAATAAAATATATATTGGATTTATAATCTACACTCATTTTACCTAAATCGATTAGATTTGTATTTTATCAATCTAATTTAAATTAGATTAAATCTAAATCGATTAGATTTGTATTTTATTAATCTAATTTAAAGTGGATTAAATTTAAATTGAACTCATTTTATCAATTAGATTAAATCCAATAAGATCAATCTAATATACTTTTATTATTAAGTATATTAGACATAAGTTAGGCCGACTTGACTCGACCTGGACTTAGGCCGACTCGTATGAATTTGAGTTTGGTTCACTTGACTTGACTTGGATTTGAATTATTTTACCTCAACATCAACCAATGACTTGAGTCAATTGAGTCTGAATTAACTTGACTTGTCTCGACTCGACTCCAGGGACTTGGGTCGACTCAGTTTGACTCTAGACGTTAGTTGACTTGGCTCAACCTTGGATTCAAGATGACTTTTGAAGTCGACTTGGCTCGACCATTAGTTTGAATCTAGGTCAAATTGGTTTGACTTGAACTGAAGGTCGAGATGAATTAACCCAAACCAAAAAATTGAGACTTGTTAACCTATGAATTGACCCAAGTCAAATGTCGAATCAAGTCATTTGTATGATCTCTTTTTTGCACTTGAGCTTGAGATGGTTTGTATGAACAACGACAAATCTTCATAAATTATTTTGGAGTGACAAAATATGTAGACACAAATTTTGAAAGGCCAATCATATAAAATATATTAAAATTATAAAAAAAATGTTTTTGTTATATATATATATATATATATATATATATATATATATATATATATATATATATATGAAAAAAAATTGGAATGGAGAAGGCAAGTCCCCTTACAATGCACGAGTTCCGACACTATGTGAATGGTGACTTTAGTAAATATTACAGAAAAATCATTAAATAACAACTTAGAAAAAAAAAATCACTAAATAACAATGAATTAAAGACAAAAAAAAATATTGATTATGTATGAACTAAGTCACACTATCATATAAACTAAAAATTATTCGCATTTAAAATATTTTTATTATTAAAAAAGAATTTATAATTGACATGTGAATCAAAATCTAAATTAGTATTTCACATTAATTATTAGAGTTTTAGTTATTTATTATTACTAAATTATAAATTGTCTCTTTCTTTATAAAAAAAATATTAATATTAAAACATTTGTTACCATAATCTTTTACAAAAAAAAAATATGTACAAAGTTCATTGCCCCTAAATATCAATATGATATCCTCTAAAAAACACAAATTCATATCAAAATCCAAATAATCTCCATTTATACTATCACAAAAATATTGGGGTCTGCTGCATACTCTATTTTTATTGCTAAAGAGTGAAGTATTGCTTCACTCTTAGCTATATTATGCTCCCATAGGTCTGTCATGGGTTAATCTAGTATATATTCTACTAACACACAGCAAATCAGCCCCTTAAAAAACTGCACCTTTGCATTATTAATTAGCTCTTCTTTACTTATGTGTATTACATTGTTCTTACTTCTTTGCTTTATGCTCCCATAGTCTCTAATTAATAATAGAGACTAATACTAAGTAATTAAACATTGATACTTAAACAGATACTAATTTAAATTTTGATTTATAAATTTTTATATTAATAATAGAGACTATATATTTTAAATACTAATAATTCAATTTATAAAATAATATTTAACTTAATTAGTATAACAACTAATTATTTTTAATTTTTAAATTAGTTGTTATTTAATAACCTTTTTTGATGACATATGATGAATTGGCGGCCTAACGGGTCATGGATTGTATGTTCAAACTAGGAACGGACAATTACAGTGCCGCTGGAATATTTCTTGTGGCTCGTCTTTTTTCTCTTTTCGTAGAGGTACCTAAAATAATGAATGCAATAATTTTTATAGGTATAATAACAATAATATTATGAGCTACTTTAGTTATTGTTCAAAAAGATATTAAGAAAAATTTGGCCTATTCTACAATGTTTCAATTCGGTTATATGATGTTAGCTTTGGGTATGAGATCTTATCGAGGTGCTTTATTTGATTTGATTACTCATGCTTATTCAAAAGCATTGTTATTTTTAAGATTTGGATCCATTATTCATTCAATGGAAGCCCTTCTCGGATATTCTCCGGCTAAAAGTCAAAATATGATTTTTATGGGCGGTTTAACAGAACATGTACCAATTACAAAAACTTTTTTTTAGTGGGTACACTCTCTCTTTGCGGTATTCCACCCTTTGCCTGTTTTTGGTCTAAGGATGAGATTCTTAATGATAGTTAGTTGTATTCACCAATTTTTGCAATAATAGCTTGTTCTTGAGCAGGATTAACTGCATTTTATATGTTTCAAATGTATTTACTTGTTTTTGAGGGATATTTAAACGTTCATTTTTTGAATTTTAATGGAAAAAAAAAAAATAGTTCATTCTATTCAATATCTTTATGGGGGAAGAAACAAGTAAAAAAAGGTGTTGTTAGAAAGTTTTGATACCATATTAGAATGATATTATTTTGGAAGTGAATTTAAATTTAATTCAATCCTACAAAATTTGTTTGTAAGATAACTCTCATTTATATATTATAAAATCATTTTATCTCTAATCGATATAAACTTCTAACATGCCTCTTTTATATTTATATAAATTAATATATAATTTTTTTATTTTAATATATTTTATAAATTACATTTATATTCTTATTAAAATGTCTGTGTTCACTCTTGAGCTCCCCTCTGTTAGCACTATCCAATAATGAAGCCCTGATGGAACCAAAACTTAGGAAAACCAAATTTTTGTGAGGATACATGATTAATAATGGCATGATAAGTGATACATGTATCTGCTATATATTTATGCAGGTAAAGCATTTGACGGTTGAGAAAACACGTTTTTCACTTTTGATCACTCTCCAATCATGGAACACACATGGAACAAAACCTCAGAAAATTTCAAGATTGTTCCGGGGAAGCCGCGTACTAAAGCAATAAATCTATCTCTCAAAACCGAAATCCCACGTGTAATAATAATTGAAGAAGAGAAAGAAAACAAGAAATGCAAGTGTTTTTGGACTTTTCTGTCTTTTCTGAAAGGTCAGAAAGCCTAGTAATATCAATTTCTAATTCGCTTCAAAGCGATGAAAATTATAGTGTATGAAACTATGAAAACAGAAATAATATTTATTGTTTCGGGAGTAAAACTATTTTTTCATTTTTCTTCAATTCTAATCTAAATACTGGATTAAAGTTTGGAAAATGTCTCACAAATTCTAATGTATAATAATGAATTTCAACACACTAATTTTTAAAATAAAAATGGTTTCGAATTTCACTAATATAAAGTTAACCAAAGTAAATACGATGTCCCCATTTCATCTAATATACTAGTAGATTAATATAACAATATTTGACATATACACGGTTGTCTATGTATATTTCTTATTTTAAATTTAATTTAATCTTACAAAATCAGTTTATAATATATCTTTTGATAAAATTATTTTTTATTTACATTTTCACCAATTCATGTAAATTTTATTGATAAAATTCATCGGTAATTATATCTCTAAAGATCTTTTTGGTAAAAAGTTTTTATTACCACAACTTTTTTTATTTGTAAATCTATCGGATAAAAAAGGCAAAATTTCTCCCAAGTTTAATAAGATATTTTATAAATTAAGTGGAGATGGTAAGATGAATAAAAGAATAAGGAAAAATAAAATTGATATTTATCAACAAATTTTATCGATGGTCAAAATTCATCGATAATTATCGATGAATCTAGACCGTCAATAATTACGACAATTTTTTCGATAAGTAGGTATAATTTAACAACGATTCGTTGATAATTAACAATTTTTTCGTAATGTACAAAATATACCATATATAATTCATGCTTTACGAAAAATATTATACATGTATATCAATGTTCACTTTATATAAGTAAACACACTTAACTACAAAAAATAATATAAATTGTCATACTTATTTTCGTAAAATGTGACGATTTTAATTGTCACAATTTACGTCTGTGACAGTTTCAAAAACCTCCACAGTTTGTATTGTCATAAAGATAATGTGACGATTTCAAACAAATCGCCACAACAACTGTCATTTGTTACGTTGTATAAAGTGGTGGTTCTTTAGGATAAATTATGACAATTAAAATCGTCGTAATATACTTATCGAAAACAATTTAAATATAAATAACGATATTTTAAAATAATACTATTTGCACTATATTTTGAATTCTCATAATTTAATATTATATTATTTATAATTATCCAAGTTTCGTTATTCAATAAAACTAGTTTTTATAATAATAAATACAAATAAATAAATAAATAAATATATATATATATAATATAAAATACACAAAAAAATTAACCAAAGTAATTAGATCAATGGTTCACTATTACAACCATATAAATATAAAAAATAAAAGTAAGTACACATGTTAAAAAAAATACATTTAGAATCATGCCCATGAAGCATGAAGTAATTAAAGTCATGATCTTGGACCATAGATGTTTCAACCATTAATTTGCCATGCTTCAACCTTAGTAGATCTTGTCCATACCACAATTTCCAGAGACTCGCAAATTCTTAGTGCATATCACCTTTTGGTGGTCATTTTCTAGCAAAAATTTTGTTGCAGCTAACAGGGTCAAGATCCGAGCCTTCTATTGGTGATTGTGTGATAAAGAAAAAGAAAGAACACAATCAATGGTCTTGTTAATTTTAGCTAGTGAGAAAAACGTTTATAAGTTTTTTTTAACTAAAAAAATGAATTTGTAACTTCAAATTATTTGGAATCTATTTCAAAGATAGAAGAAAGATAAATGGATAAATAAATATAGATAAAAATAAGCAAAATTTTTAAAATTATTTAATTTAAAAAGGAAAAACTAAAAGTGAAAATATGCTAAAAAAAGTAGTAGTAATATTTTTTTTTAATCTATCAAAGTAAACCAAATTCACCTCTCTCTCTCTACTCAAAATCAATCAATCTCTATCTCTTATTTTTTAACATACAAAACTCAAAAACAACATCCAAACTTCCACAAGACAAAACATAAATAAGATACATATTATCATCTTTACATATCCAAAATATTATAAAAAATCTATATAGAGTTATCTCCCACCAATATACATATTCTATATTTAACATACAATAAATTTTAAAAAATTTGAATTCCAACAAATTTCCATAAATCATCTTTTGATCGGAGTCAATTAAAAAATAGTTTCTTTTTTCAGAGTGGCTCATTTTTTATTATGATTGTTAGGTAGTTAAGTCAAATACGTATCAGCCGTGTTAGTTAATAAAAAAAAACAACTATCAGTTTTTCTGTTGTATTCTGTTTCTCTGTATAATGTGCTGCTATATAAAGCACTGTAGTCCATGTGTATGTGATACAATTCATTCTTGAATATACATTCATCTCTTTGAATCCTACTGTCTATTCTCTCTGCTGCGTAAAAGTTAACAATGATAAGATGATAAAAGGTACTCATATTCTTTTCAATTTTAATTGTATTTATTTTCAATCTGAAAAAGGAAACTAAATTCACCTCTCTCTGTTTTCACTCCCTCACCAGTCAAACTCAAGCAAATTAATAGAGGTTGTTGTATGAAGGTAAACAGCAACATAGATGATAATTTCTGCGTTCAATTATGGAGAGAATATAAATAATGTGAGTTGTAGTAGCATCTTTAGGAGAAAAAAAGAATATATATTTTAAGGGAAGATGATAACTTGATGTGACAAATTAAATTTATGCCAACTCTATGCTTTCATCTGCTCCAATCATGCAAACTCATATTCAATCTACAAGCTGTCAAATCCATTGTGTCTACTTATTTGCCAACAATAAGCATAATTATTAGGGTATAATTACATGAAAATAATCATAGTTTTATGTCCTATCACAGTCTGTGCCATAGTTGGGTGTGTGGAGTAGAGTGATTAAAAAAAGAGTAAAAGAGAGATCTATAGATATAGTAAACGAAAAAAAGATTGAATGATATAACATAAGTATGACTCACGAATTTAATATTTGTCTCGTGTTATTAAATTATGGCTAATTTTAATTTTTTTTATCAATTAATTAACGTTTTGATAAGCTTCATGTGTGTTCCTCCCATTGTCTTGTCTTCTTTAGTGCTTATGTTTCCTTCTTCGGCCATGTCTCCTTCATCCCATTAATTTCTGCCAGCACCCTGTTAATTTTTGAAAATGAGTAAAAGTAACTTTTACATTATTAATTTTGGAACAGGCATTTCAAAATAAAATTTTCGGAATAAAATTTTCTGAAATAATATTTTCAAAATGTGTAAAATATATTCCGAAACATCTCTTTTGAAACCAATGTCGAGAACAAAGTTTCCAGAACGTATATAATATCTTCTGGAATGAATTTTCTTTAACACTCCTATGAGAAATGTGTTTCTGAAAGAGCTTTTTCTAGAACACATGGAAAATTTTCAGTATTTTCTCTGTTCTTCTTTGTAGAGTGGTATAATGGTGAAAGGTATTTGAATGTTTTCCTTATATTGTGGGGGTGCAGAAAGTAATTACCCTAAGGTTGATGCCAAGGTTAATGATTTGGGCCAGGCCCATTTGGCCATCGGCTAACAAAGAGAGAGTTTCTTATCGAAATTCATTTGATCTTCTTCTTCCTTTTTTGTTTCAGTTCCATTGTTGGAACACTCATTGTCCTTTCACACTGATAGAAAAGATTGATTTTTTGTTTCCGTTTCTGTTAATATATATTTCAAATAGAAATTTAATATTTTGTTTCTTCATTACTAAATGAATTTTGTGACAAAAGCTAACCTGACTTTATAGAAGAATCCAAAAAAGGGAAAGAAAAGCAACACTGTTTTTCGAATCAATCAATAGAATAGAAGAGGAGCATTGGATTCCACCCAGATTAAGTGTAAGATTAACATTTCCCCTTCAGTGCGGGAAGAATCTTTAGTGTGTGTATTTATAGAATCTCTTGTCCTTAACCTTAAATCTTAAACTCTAAATATATAATATTTCGCTTCAGTTCATGAGATCGAAGTAGCTGAGTTGCACTTCCAGGTTCATGTCCTTCTATTTTTACGTAGATTTTCAATTTTTGGTTTGTTGGAGTATGTGTTTGGTTATATCAAATTGATGTAGAATTAATTTTCTAACGTATAATTAATACATATTTGGTCTTCAAAATTAATTAAAGAGTACAAAATTTATATTGAATGAAAAATAACTGATTCTTATTTATGTGTTGAAGAATTAATTAAAGTTGAATCAATTCAAGAACGCTCAACCAAACATACCCGGAGTAAACTTGTTGAGGTCTTTTAGATTTTCTCAAAAATGGTTCTCTAAAGCTATATGTTTATGCAGGCAAAGCATTTGATCAGTTCAAAAAAATCATTTTTCAATTATGGCTCCATTCGTCTCTAAGGTCGAACACAAATGGAATGAAAGCAAATTTGGTCGGTCGAAGAAGAAGGGGCATGAAAATGAAGCTCTTGAAAACAACAACTCACATGGAAACAAAATTATAAGAACAAAAAAAAAAAGGATATGGCAGTTTATTTCAACTTCTCTGTGTTGTCTCAAAGGAGGTCAACAAGCCTAGTAATCAATTTTCTAAGTGCACCTTTGCTTCAAAGGGATGAAAATTCATGTGTGTGAAACCAGAAATCAATATTTATTGTTTCGCGAGTGAAACTACTTTTTAATTTTGTTTCAATTTTAATCTAAACATGAAGTAAGTCCATTTTTAGGTTAAAGTTTAAGAATTATTCTAAAAAATCGTAATGATGATGAATTTCAACACAGTTTTTAAAATAAAAGTACTTTTGAATTCAATTAATATGACACTAGACCGGTATAACAATATTTTCTTATTGTATTCCTACTCCTTTGTTAGAATAACATTGTTATAGTCAATAATCACTTTCAAGATATTGTCTTTAACTCATAACTTAATTATGATTTTCTTCTCAAAAGACATCTAGACTACATCAAATATATTGAAAAAAAAAGAATAATATTTATCTAAATGTGAATAACTCTTCAATAACTATATGCAATATCATATGTTTATGTATAAGTACACAATCATAACTATCTCATACTTGTCCAGATTATTGGGTTCGTTCGACCAATCAGGGTCGTTGAGTATTTCTAGGTCGCCGGAATGTTTAATAATATATTTTAAAAAATAATAAAATTTTCATGTTTAAGTAGAAAGCCCATGAGTTGGCCCTGACCCATAGGACTTTTGTGGGGATTTTTGTCCTGTGGATTTCTTTGATGGAGACTTTCTTTCAATGTGAATTTTTTTGATCCTAACTCATATGGACCAGGACCAAACCCTGTGGACTGAGTCAAATTGACACCTCTAACTATCTGCAATATAGATGAAACTTGTTTATATTGAACCATAAATAATCTGACTAAAACGGTTTAAATTAGGGCACTAGTGCTATAACCGAAGCCTATAAGGAGACGGTGACAATTTTACAATTTCATCAACCTATATTGCTTCGGTTCTACAAACAACCAGTGTCGTAAGCAGTTTTAGGCCTCAGTTCATTAAGAACCGAAGCCTATTAGGCAGCCCAGAAATGAAAATTTTAAAATTGCCACCAACAAAAACACATTTGGCCTCAGGTGCTTTTGGACCGAGGCAATATTGGGGTGTTTTAGGCCTCGGTTGAAATAGAACCGAAGCCTATAACCCTGCCCATAAACCCTAATTTAATAATTTCATCAGCGCCGCCCCCTTTAGCTTCGGGTCCCCTTTCACCGAGGCCATTGAGCCACTTTAGGCCTCGGTTCTTTAAATAACCGAGGCCATAAAGCTGGTTAAAATCCCTAATTCGTGAACCCCGATCATTATTCATCTTCTTCCCCAATTCTCTCTGCACGAACGCTGCGCCGCCCTCTGCCACCACCAGTTCCAACGTTGTCGCTGACCAGCTGTCGTCGCCGTCTGTGGGTTTTCGTTGCCTCCATCTCCTCATCCATTTCTCTTTGCCGCTCCATTTCTCTCCAAGCCACTTGCACCTCCATCAGACCAGCCACCATTCACGAAGCCATTGCAACACCTCATCCACGAAAAACGCAGCAGGTCCACCATGCCTCGAAGGAGAAGAACGAAACCTCCACTGCAACGCCTAGAGTCGAATGAAACGCAGCCCACCACCGCGCCTGGAGTCGAACACCTTTGACGAAGCACTCTTCCATGTTCACAAGAAGCCTCTCCGGAGAGTCTACCTCATGCAACTACATCATCAACACAGATCTGCATAAACGACGTTCACACAGCCAACTAAAACGCGCATCTGGCAGATCTGGAACACTGGGAAGTAGATCTGGAATGTCGGGAAGCAGATCTGGAATGCCGAGAAGCAGATATGGAAAGCAGATCTATGGCTTCGGTTCAGGCGTGACCAGAGCAGAAAAACGCCTCTATGGCTTCGGTTGACAACCGAGGCCAAAAACCAACCCTTTTGGCCTCATCCCAATATGCCTCAGTTCTAAAATCGGGACAGAATTTTAAAAACAACCGGGGCCTAAAGCCCTTACTGCACTGGTGGGGTTCTCAACTTTCTTCTTTGCAACTCCAACATATTTTCTCTCTTGCTCTCATATTCTTTCTCTGGTGGTGCTCTGTGTGAGTGTTTGTAGAAGTGTTAAAAGTCGTTTTGCTAGTCTAAATTGGTTGGTGTGGGTCTTTTGTAGTAGTGGACAATTTTTTTTTATTTGATTTGAGATTTTGTGGGTCTAAGTGTTTAATTGAGGTAGGTATTTTATATCTTTCGTTGTTGTACTTGTTTTTTACTGTTTACCATTTTGTTTTCCATATGCACATTTCGTATCCTTCGTAGTAACCATTTTGATGTATTTTTGTGTTTTTATTATTCACATGATTTTGTAAACATCAATAAAAAAATAGTTAAAAATTGATTTTTTTTGGTAACTTCTTTTAGTGTATATTTGATTTAGAGTCATTGCCTTTTATATGATAGTCATAGATTTTCATATACATAAATTTAATAGAGATAATTTTCAAACACTTATAACTTTTGCTACAAAATTCGAATAAAGATGCATACATTGGAGTTGCTCAGAAAAAGGTGAGAAATATGCTGATCAATCTCCAACATCTGCAAAATTTGTCCATTTAGTACAATTTTATTTTATTTTTTTGTAAGGCATTTAGTTTATATACCTATATTTGTAAAAAAATTCTGAAATTTTTTAGTGTTTCCTTGTACCAAATAGAGTTATATCAAACCTTTATATCTTAAAAATTCTATATTTCATGTTCAAAAAATTTTATTTTGTGATTTCCATTCACAGTACGAGTTTGCTAAACTCCACCATGCACTCCATTCACGAGGTTACTTTCAAGTATCACTTTCTAATGGAATCATTTCAATAACTTTATACATTAAATCCAATGTCACTTTAATTATCTCAAAATTTTAGAAAGAAATAGAGTTTAAATAATTAAACTTAGATACCAATTTTTTAAAATATTTATCGGAAAAATGTATTAAAAATTACAAATTTATTAAATCTGGCTAATCTGTTGTCCCACCCATAATGTGACAGGTTGACGGGTTATATAAGTTGAACCGAGCTGACAAATTCAAAAATCAATCTGTAAGATCCAATCATTTTGTTACCTGTAGTTATATTTGGATGTTTTCAATTTAATTTTACTTTTAAGATGAGTTAATGTAATTAATTTTATCATTAAATCCAAAGTAATAACATTATTATAATGAGACAATGACACATTTGTAATATTGACAGTTGTTTCTTTGATTAATAACATGTCATTCGTTATCTAAACGTCACACACTAACTTGAGAAAGTTAAAACAATGAAATAAAATTTAAAAAAAAATCGCCATAGTAACAAAACAGAAAAAAAATATTTAACCTTTATTTTATTATATTTTAGTTGAATGTACATATGTCATATAGTTTTTGCGTTTTGTACATCTTTATAAGATAAATAGTACATGTTCAATATTCATGGAGAATGTAACATAGTTAATAATGGGTGTTTTCTATGTTTTTTGTGTATGGAAGATTAATTACCTGTGACAAAGCGAACCTCACTTTATAGAAGAATTAAAAAAAGTGAAGAAAAAAGCAACACCATTATTGCAATATTGATGCAGTGTAAAGCAAAGATAAGAGAATTAGATTCCACAGTTGTTCATGTCAGTGAGGGAAGAATCTTAGTTTGTGTATTTATAGAGTCTCTTACGAACCCAACAATATGAACCATTTGATTATTACTTCAAAAGTGGTCACACACACAGAGATATCTGATATAAATATATTATTGTCTTTAGTTTCATCATCAGATCCAAGCAATAATCCATTTACATCGTTGTGCAGGTTCTACTCAGATTTTCAATTTTCATTACTTCTGTTCATTAATTATTCATTACTTTTCATCAACTTGATGTTTAATATGTATATAAAGCTAACAACACTTCAGTTAATATAGTTTTTTATATGTCAAAAGTTTCATGAAAGATAACAAAAAAGTTGTCACAAGATATGAAGATTATTAAAACGTTAGATTTCAGCTTTATTTCCTTAGTTATATGTTTGAATATTAGCTCAAATAGGCTTCAAAGTTTCTGAGACTGCTATAACATGACTCATTCTATTGTTCTAATATTCAAAGCTTCGAAAAGATGCATGTGTTGTGCTTTTTTTAGTCATGTTTCAAGAAGGTTCTCTAAGAACTTGATTAAGATCTGTTTTTTAGAAATGTTTTTGTTTTAAAAGAGGAGAACTGTTAGTAGCATATATGTTTTTTAAACATTCTTATAATTGTTCGAATTTTGAAATTTCATATTAATGGAATTTCTTCTAATTTTGTACTTTTCACTAAATTTTAATGGTAGTGTAGACCTTTAACCAACATATATATATATATATATATATATATATATATATATATATATATATATATATATATATATAAGTAGTCATTTTGTTATATAAAATCTAATATCACTGTATATTTTTTTTCCTTATTAAAACTAAAATTTGAGATTTATAGCCCACTATGGACCAACCAACCATGTCTTCAAATAAAGGGGAAAAAAGCATCACTTACACGATACCAGGGAGTAGCTATATTTTTTAGAGAGGTTTTTTTTTTTCTTTCTTTTACTGAAGTTATATTTGATTTTTTTTTTTTGTAAATTATGAGATAGAGAAAAATAAATTAAATAATTTTTCATATACTAAAATTAATTAGTGTAGAAATTGTTTTATATAATATTTTAAAGTAATATTCTTTAAACTCATAAGTTTATTTTAATTTATGAAAAAAATAATTTTTTTTTCTGGTGTTGATAAAAGGTTTGTTTGAAACATATCATAATATACTCACTCCAAAGAAAAGTGATTCTTACCAAATAAGAGGTACAAGTAAGATAAGCTTAAAATCTATAAGGAAACCATGAAACTTAAGAATAAAAATTGAAATTTTTATGTTAAGTAAATGCAACTATCCGGTTCTCATTTGGTTTCTTACATTTAGAATTGGAAAATGTTTTCTTGACATTATTTAATTTGACAATCCACTTTAGGAGTATTTTGGTCATTAAAAAAGTTAATTTTTATATTTGTAAAGAAAGAGAGAGACTCAAGGATAAAATAGTGATGCAAAATTTTGTTGGATCTCAAAACCTAATAACTTATCTCACACCATAAAGGTGTATAGTCTATTCTTCCTTTCAACAAGGACCATATTTTATCTTTACTATAGTATAATAAGAGATAATTTAAGTAGCAATAATAAATAAATTTGTGTATATAAATAATTGATTGGATCTAGAATATAGATGATCTTATAAAGTTGGGCATAAGAAATTATATGAATATCTAGCTCTCATTCTTATTTTAAATTATGAAACTTAGGGATGACTTTCAATTTTGATAAAAAGATCTCATAAATATTAATATGAGTAATATTTAATTTTTTAAATTGGACATGAGGATAATGATTATGTACATTTGCAACTCCTTCTTCTCTTTATATTCATCTCAACATCGATAAATGTCTTTATATTCATTCTTGTTTTAAATTATTAAAATATCTTTAATTTTTTAAGTAATTTTAAAAAATATTAACTTTTCTTCTATCCTTATTTTCATGACTTATTTCTAAGATATATATTTGATTATTTTTATTTTTATTTTTTATAATTATTTTACTTTTATCCAATTGTTATTTTTTGATATTATTTTTCTTTTATAGTTATTTTACCTTTATTTAATTGTTATTTAATACTCATATTAATATTTATATAATTATAATTTGTTTTTTTAATATTTGATATCAGGAAAAAATATATATTTTTTGCATTAAAAACTTGATAATATCATGTTTTTTTAGATTCTTTTATTTTTTATAAGATATATTTAATTAATATATGAAACAGAAAAGGGATGGATAGGGATATACGGTCATACTCGATGAAATAAAATTTTCATATCCATTAAAATTGATAATGGAGTTGAAAATAAAATTTTGGTTCAAGGATAAAAATGAAATAGTCAAACATGGCACTAAGTTTTAACTTTAACTAAAACTCCACTTAATTTATTTTCGTACTTTAGTTTAAATTTATTCAATTATAATTAATTTCTTGTAGTTTAAAATTAAAAAGAAGAAAATATAGATGATTTGATATTGAATTTGATCATTTATTTTTTATATGTAAAATGTATTTAATAAAATATATAGGTGGATATTGTTATGCCCGGTAATACAGATAAAACCTAACTTTCATACTTAAGTATTCATAATGAAAATGAATACGAACTTTCACTAAAAAAAAAAAATTAAATATGGTCAAACTCCCACCAATTTAATTCTACATTCTTTCTATCCCTAAGTATGCAAATTTTAATTTTAATATAACAAAAATTATATTATTTTTTAAATAGCTTTCAAAATAACAAAGTTAAAATAATTTTTGGAATCATCTTCCAAAAGACACCTTTGAAACCCATGCATAGGTTGTTGGAGTAATCCTTCATATCTTTGAAATGTTCTAAAATTGAGCTCTCTAAAAGCTATATATATATTTATGCAGGTAAAGCATTTGATCAATTCACAGTTTTTTGAGTTTTGGGTTCTCTCCAATCATGGAACCCAGATGGAACCAAAGCTCAGAAATGATCAAAATTGATCTGCGGGAGAAGATTATGGGTACACAAAACAAAATGAACGAATCTCTCCAAAACCCAATCTCACGTGAAAAAAAAATTGAAGGGGGAAAAGAAAACAAGAAATGGCGATTTTTTTCATCTTCTCTGTGTTGTCTGAAAGGAGCTCAAAAACCCTAGTAACTAATCAATTTCTAAATGCACATTTGCCTCTACTGTATCAAAACAGAAATAAATTTATGATTTCGATTCTAAACTAAACATGTGCCATGGAATGATTATTAATTATTATAATGATTAATTTAAATATTATTTATAAAATAAAAAATCATTACTTATTAAAATAATTATTATTATCAAGATTTTTACTATCAAAAATTAATTTTTAATTAATTAATGATGAATTTAATTATTAATTATATTTTTTTATTTGTAATAATGATTATTTTAATAATTAATACACTACAAGAAAATGCTTCATTAGTAACCAATTTTAGTGACCAAAAGTTGTTAGTTACTATAATTACTAATTTAGATACAAGTTTACAAAGGAAAAAAATCATTGGTTACTAAAATAGTTACTATTATGAATAAAAAATTATAATTGGTCACTAAATTGGTTTTTAAAATTAGCTACCATAGTTTTGGCTACCAAAGAAAATTAGTCACTAAAAATTAGCTACTTAAGTTTTGGCTACCAAAATAACTTAGTTACTAAATTGCTCTCTAATTAATTAGTGACAAATTTAGTGATCAATTATAATTTTTTATTTATATTAGTGACTATTTTAGTAACCAATAAATTTTAATTTTGTAAATTGGTATCTAAATTGGTCACTATAGTGACTAACAACTTTTAGTTACTAATAAGACATTTTCTTGTAGTGATAATTTTTTATTTTATAAATTGATATATAAATTAGTTATTATAATGATTAACAATTTTTTTAGTTATAAATTTTTACATTATAATTTAAAAAAAAAAGTTTTGAACTCTCCTAAAAGTAATCCAAATATCATCGTGTAAAGCTGAATTTAATCTGAAGTATTAGTATGATGATGTAATCATATTTCACATCACACTAATTTCTTAAATATGCAACAAGTCTGCATACAATAATTGTATCTATATGTAATATCTTCTAAACCAATCTATAGAGTCGGAATTTAGCTAACCCTAATAATTAGAATCTAAATTTATATTTTCTTTAAGTAAATTCAATTGTGCCTACTTCTTTATTTGATACTAGCTTTATTTATTTAATTTGTAGAATTTATTAGCGTAGATTATCAATAAAATCTTAAAAACTTATTCAATATTGAAATTATCTTATTAGAATAATCATGTAACATATCAAATAATACATTTAATTGAATTGCAGTTGATAATAAAATAACATTTTATAATTATTTTTTATCTTTTAAGAAATTTTGTAATGAAATTTTGTGATTTAATAATATTTTAAATTGTTTAATAGTGATAAAACTATTTGATAATGACAAATAAAAATTTGAGTTATAATATAAATTATTTATTTAAGTTAATATTGTAACTTTCTATTTATTTAAATATATTAGAAATTTTGTATCTAAATAATTTAAAATAAATATTAAAAGTATCATTTATTAAAATTAAAAGAAAAAAAAATCATATATTCAAATTAGAAAAGATAAATCAATAATATCTACAAAATAGATAAAAAAAATTATAAATTCAATAATAATAAAAGACATATTAATTAGTGTGAATCCGTTTATAAATTAGTATTTTCGATTATTAGATATCTTAATCATTTATTTCAAACTTTAAGACGAATTTGTAAACTTCAATGATTGAACTATTGTTTGAACGTCGTTCCCAATATCGGAGTAACCTCTAATCGGATTTTATGATTTGTACATAAATGTATAAGAGATACTAATTTATTTGAGGAAGAAAAAAAATAATCAAATCACACTATGCAGCAAATTTAAACTTTTTAAATCTATTTAACAACAAATCCAAGCTCAAAATATTTAAGAAAAAAGAAAAAACACCCTAAATATGAAATGGATCTTTGCTCAGTTTAAATGCAAATGATAATACTGTAAAAGACTTTATTCATATGATTTTATTTAGCCTATAAAAAAAAAAAAAGAAGCCCTAGTACAAACAATTAACGGTTTCACCAAACTTGGATCAATCATGCTTGTGGTTATATGTAACTCATGACATCCATTTTATATATATATATATATATATATATATATATATATATATATATATATATATATATATTTATATAT
>Ga0209589_1000698_pt1 | contig 49243 bp, 35 predicted proteins | sample CowpeawhiteBW_FD_187525 | JGI IMG/M metagenome (GOLD analysis project Ga0209589, IMG submission 187525) | Root nodule microbial communities of legume samples collected from California USA - Cow pea white BW (SPAdes) (version 2) | ecosystem: Host-associated > Plants > Roots > Nodule | place: USA...
TAAGTTAATCTAATCTTGGTCAAAGGTCAACTTTGGATCAAAGTCAACAAGTCAACCAAAATAAATCAACTAGAAACCAACTTAGGGAATTCAAACTAAAGTAATGCAAAACAAAGATAAAGGTGAAGGAATAGAAGACTCCCCTCTAGACATGCTTCTAGTGATCCTTCTTGAGGGAGCTTCTAAGGAGGTGGTCATGTCTTCATCACCTTGAGAGTCACATTTAGTCTTAAAGACCTATTTACACCCCACTCTCTTGCATCCTTTAGGATATTCCACAAGGTCCCATACGTCATTCTATGTCATTGATTTAAGCTCATCTTTCATGGCATCTAACCACTTATCAAAATTATCATCGTTAATGGCTTCTGAAAATGAAACTAGTTCATTATCAATACTCAAGTCATTTTCTGACTCTTGTAGATAAACCACATAATGAGTTGAAATAGTAGACTTTCTATCTCTATGAGATCTTCTCAATACTACTTCTTGTGGTTGTTCTACTACCGACTCATTGTTAACCTAAGGATCATTAATTTTTTGTTCTTCTTGATTGTTGTAAGTTTCTACAACATAGGGAATAATAACTCTTGAAGAACACATACTAGCTATAAGAACTTGTACTCTAACTTCCTTAATCTCCACATTTTATGAACCTTCACTCCTACTGGTTTCGCCATTCTCAATGAACCAAGTATTTCTATTGTCAACGATTCTTGTACTATGGGTAGAATAGTAAAAAAATTATCCTTTTGATTTTTTTGGATAACCAATGAAATATCCATTATTTGTTCTTTCGTTTAATTTCTTTTCTTGCGGATTTATATTCTTACTTCTGCTTGAAAACCCCAAACATGTAGGTGTTTCAAACTGGGTTTCCTACTTGCCCACGGCTCAAAAGGAGTCTTTTGAACAACTTTACTAGGAACCTTGTTCAACAAATACATGACAATCTTTAAAGCATACATCCACAATGTAACATCCCTAAGTAATATTACTTTTAAAATAATATAAGCGAATCAAAAGAAAATAAAATAAGACGCGATAATAATGATAATACCTCATTTATAATCACGTGTTCTCAAAATCCGGGAAAATAAAAAAAATCGCAAAGTCGCTTACATTATAACTGTTCGTAATCCAAATTTATTACAATTATAAAAGCTAAAATAGATAATGTCCAAAAACATGAAAATATCATAAAATTCAAAATCTTCAAATGCCCATATATTCCCGCTCTCCAAACTCAAGCATCTCCTGGCTCACCTGTCAAATCATCTGCTCCCGGATAATAAATTATCCGATCATCGCCACACACAAACAGATAGGGTAGGCTATGCACATATGAATATAAAATAAGTATGACACTCATCCCAAGAAATACATTTTTCTGATATGTTTTAATTGCAAATTTCCCACCCCTGATCTCATATTCCTTCATGAGTCATATGCATGAAACTAGGTCTTGCGACTTTAGTGTGCTCCCACGAACTATCCCTTTCGTGGTCCAACCCTACGAGCCAATCCTACTCATAGTCCAACCCCACAGACTCCTCGTCTGTGGTAAAACATCCAAGCCTTCCCAGCTTGGACCCTGGCACGCACGCAATCACCATACTATGGACTCCTCGCCCAATAGCAGCCGACGAGAATAAAACTATTCCTTGCCATCGTGCGTCCGACGCATGTAATCACCATAATAAGGACTCCTCGCCCAATAGTAACCGACGGGAACTAACCAGTTCCATGCCCATCATGCGTCCCACTACCAAGCACATCCCAGACCCCTATTGGACTTAGTCCATCAAGCCCAAGCATAAAAGTAAGTGAACTTAGTCCTTCAAGTCCACTAATCAAAGGACAACCAATTTCACAACAACCAAAATCGCCTGACGCCGCCTAGACACCGCTAGGCGAAAATTGGCAGTACACCGCCCGACGGCCAACACCCTACCGCTAGGCGCTAGAGGCCAAACAGAAGCCACCCAGCTTTGTCACCGTCTGGCGGACACAACCCTACCGCCAGGCGCCTCCTGCAAACAATGGCCACCTGTAATTGATTTAGAACTCTACCGCCTAGCGGCTCGCCCCGCAGCGCCAGGCGCCATACCAGTAGCGCACTGCTACTGGTTTTTGGCACTGTTTACAGATCTTAAGGCCTCTAACTTCCAATACGAATTTCACACATTAATCCTAGTAATTAATACATATCATCATGCCAAAACACACCAAGTACAATCAATTCATGTCCAACACAAAATTTATCATGTTCCAATACTTCCCCAAAACCCGTCATGATCATGCAACAATCGGTCATAGTGATATCATCAATGGTATCATTTTTCACACACTTATAACATCATACATTTGAGCTAACATATATAAGTTCATATATTCATCATGTCTTAGCAAGCACTACCAAAAGCATACTCATCAATCACACATCTATATATTTATATATATACATTGACCAATCAAGGCCATACCAGCACTTTAGAACACTTAATCATCCATTAGTAATCATACTATTAGAGAATTCAAACAACCAATCATGCGTCACGTATAGCTCTAGCTACTGTCCTCCAAATCAAATCTCCACCGTTCATAGTGAAGGACTACATGTTATGGATCTCCTGTCAAAATTTCACCCAAATCGGATGGTTAACAAACTGGAAAATGTAGTTTTACGAAAACTGCACAAATCAGAAAAAGTTGTGGCGCCTAGCGCCCAGAAGTGGAAGGTGGCACTTGGCGGGACTGTACTATACGAAAACCCCTTACCTTATTCCGCTTAACTTAGTGTCACAATAATATTCTCAACCCCAAATAATATTAATTCGATTTTCGTCCAATTTGACTGTCACTCACATGTAATTCAATTATGTATGATGCCCAAACACTCAGAACCAATAAGCACTTCCCATTTCCTTAATCAGACTCACTCCAGAATGCGTAAAAATATCAAAATCAAATGAACAGGTTCACGTCGCCTGGCGGGTGTTCATCACCGCCAGACACTTCATCAAAAAAACCCAGAGAATGGATTACGAGCTTGCATCGCCTGGTGGTCCGCAACATGCCGCCAAGCAGTTCCTATCAGGAACCAAAAACAACCCAGAAAAGTATGTGGCGCCTGGCGGCTACGAATAGCCCGCCAGGCGGATTCTGAAAAATTCCCAGAAACGCGAATTTTAATATAACAGATGGAGGTTCATGCATAATCATCACATACTTATTATACAATTTGTGCGTAAATATAAAAACTAACGTGTAGAGCTCCCCTAACCTGGATTCCTTGGCTTATTTTTGGACTTGTTGTGAGCTCCCTCTTGATCACAAACGATGTCCCTTTGACTCTATCTCAATGCAGCTCCTTGCTTCCCTCACTTCTCACCTTACACTCTCCATTTTCGTATACCTAAGGCTATGCAACACATAACAGTCCATAAACCACTCTTTCTTTCTCTTAATTGGCCCCTAATAATGGTCTTAATGAGAGGTAAATGGTATAAAACAAAAATACCATTAAACTTGAGTTTAATTGCCATTCATTGGCAATTCTATAATGGTTTTCTAGCCCCCTTGGCTGCTAGGATTTCCTTACCCTTTCACCTTCATGCCAAAGGAAATTTTGGCAAAAAGAAAGTTTAATTTGGGTTCACCAAGGTTCGAACCTATACCATGCCAAATGTCAAATTAATGCATAACAATTCAACCAATTCATGTTTCATGATAATTTATATAATTCTATAATTATATTATCATTCATCATGATCTCGCACATATTTAAACTAATAAATTAAATAGCACATAAATGACATTCATAAGACTTGAACCCAAGTCCTCTCACACAACTGAGTACTCTCAACCACTTGAGCTAATACTTTTCCACATCATAGTAATCCGCATTAAATGCCTTAAAGACTCCTACTACTCGCATTTATTAAATAATTATTTAATTAATTATTTAAATTTCTCGGGTCTTACACACAACGATACAAGTAAACATGAATTACTTAACATACTTCTAACCATATCCATTAAGGTTCGATTACACCTTTCTGATACAACATTTTGTTGTGGTGTGCCTGACATTGTGTATTGAGCACAAATACCACGTTTCTCAAGGAACTTAGTGAATGGACCAGAGTGTTATCCACTTTTAGCATATCTTCCATAATACTCACCACCTCTATCTGACCTTACGATTTTCACCTTTATGTCTAATTGCTTTTTCACTTCATTTATATAAACTTTCAAGGTATTCACTGATTGAGATTTCTCATGTAGTAAATAGACATGTCCATAATGCGAAAAATCATCAATAAAGGTGATGAAATACTTATCCTTATTGAAGGAATTTACATCAAACGGACCATATATATCGATGTGTATGATGGCAAGAAGTTGAGTGCTTCTTATGACTCCTTTCTTTGTGTGTTTTGTTTGTTTGCCTTTAATACAATCCACACACACATTCAAATTAGTAAAATCCAAATCCGAAGGGATTTCATTCTTTACTAATCTTTGCATGTTTTCTTTGGAAATATGTCCCAAATGCTTATGCCACAAGTAAGCAGATCGTTCATCCACTAAACTTTGTTTAGTGCCAACATTGTGTTGCAAGGTCATAAGAGTTTCAGCATATAAATTATCCAAATTCAATTTATATAAACCATCGTAAAGTGTACTAGATCCAATCATATAAGTAATTTTAAACAAACTGAAACAATCATTCCCAAACTTAAAAGAGTATCCAGCAACACCAAGCTTAGACAAAGAAATTAAATTTCTAGTGATACTAGGTACATAATGTCAACACCCAATTTCGTCCGGGTAACAATGATAAAATAAAATAATTAAATAATTAATTAAAGTTCAATTGAGAAGAATAAATAAATAAATAATTAAGAAAAGAAAAGAAAAAATATGTTTTAGTTTGAGAAAAAAATAATTATCTATTTATTTTATTATTATTTTTTATTTTATTTTATTTTAGTTTTATTTATTTATTTGTTTATTTGGGCTTATTATTTTGATTATTACATTATTTTTCTTTCTATTATTACAACTCCTTTTTTTTGTTTTACGTCTCTCATTCTAGTTTAATAAAAAAAAAGAAAAAAAAAGAGAAAGAAAAAAAGAGAGAGAAGGGAAAGGGGAAAGAAAGAGGTAACGTAAGGCCTCTCTTTTGTCAGACTCATGCATGCTATGCTATCATGGTTTTGTATTGGGAAGGGTTTGTAGCATGGTCATGATGGTTGAAGGAGCAGGAAGCAACATCTACTCTCAGCCTTGTCCCAAATTTCGAAATTGGAAGGTGCAGAGGGCTACATAATAAAAAGGGGAAGATTCATGAGAGGGGGGTCCTTTTTTTTGGTTACTACAGAGAGGGGTTTGGGCACTAGAAATCAGTGAGGGAGAGAAGGAGTCAAATTTGAAAACGGAAGCAAACTGTTAGCGCATTAAGTTTTATTTTCACGGTAAGTTTTCTTAACTCCTCCTTAGCTTATGTTACCGTGACTTGATGTTTCTGTTGATGTTCATGGGTGTATGAATTAGAGCTTATGTTAACGTGATTTGATATTGATGTCTGTTATTCATTTTGTTGATTCCCATCGCACCTGGGTATAGTAAAGAACAGAGCACATTTTTTTTAATTTTTTTTTATTTGCCATTGTTAAGATATGTTATTGTTTGGGTGTTACTGTTGCCCGAATGAGTGGTGCTGGAAAATAACCTCACCCTCAATCCAGAACCCAAACACACTTCACCATCATCTTCATGTCACACCTAAAAATAAAACATAGACCCAAAAGCAGTATTCACACGGTCATCAACACAAACTTTCTCATCATCACCCTCATCATAAACCCGTCCGCCATTAACGAAACTTCATCACCAAACAGCATATTCAATTTTGGACTCTTATACTAACACAAGACTACTCCATCGTCATTTTCACATTCACCTGCATAAAAAACCAAAATAAAAAAAATAGATACCAAACTCAGCACGCACGCACACACAGATCAAGTTTTATCCTGCAAGTCTTCATCCTTTGGCACCACTTGAGACCCTTCGCACACTTTCACCTTCACCATCGCAACATTCCCACTCCCACAGCATACCCCTTTCGTAGAGCCACCATCTCAACATCACATCACCATTTTGATACAAGCAACAAACCAGAATCACATTCATCATCATCACTGTCACGCACTCAAATACACCATAACAACCCAATACAAATCAGAAGCAGAAGACCACCGGCGATTCGAAGCTCTGAACGGGAGTATGGTCACTTGTGGTCGCGTGAACGGAGGAGTGTGGCCGCGTGATGGTTGTGGAAAGGGATAGTCGAACACCGGGAAGCTTGGCGTCACCGGTGGCACATCTCGTCGCGACAGCAGCGGCGTTCACGGTGGCGGCCACAAACGTTGGGTCGTCGGAGTTTGGGCGGAGGAGTGTGGTCGCGCTCAGTGGCGAACCCAACGGCGGCGGCTCGCGCGAGAAGGAAAAGGAGCAACGCCGTCGGCTCCAGGCGTCACCAGTGAGGGCAAGCGGCGACGACGATGTGGCTGCCGTGTCTCGTTCTATATTTCCCGGGAAGTGGAGGAGACGTCGGTGCAGGAGCATTTCGCGAGAGAGGGGAGTGAAGGGTGACGGCGTCGCCGGTGAAGCCTCCGAGGGAGGTCGTTGGTGGCGGCTAAGGCGGACGCACGTCCAGGCCTGGGGCTGTGTTGGTGGTGTCGAGAAGAAGAGATGCCATGGTGAGGGGAAGAAGCTTTGGCTTCTGTTAGGGTTTTTTTTTCTGTAAAATAAAAAGGGGCAGCAGGCCTTGAACCCTTTTACCACGCGCACCCCCTCTTTTACCTCAACCACACCCTCCTCCTTTCTTTTCGTACCCCCTCTATTGTTTTTGGGCTTGTTGTTGTATTTGCTTTGTGCACCCCACCAATTACTCGTGCACCCTTAATTTTTTTTCCTACTTTATTCTTCTTAAATAATTTCATCCTTTTATAAATTTATTTATTTATTTATTATTATTATTATTATTATTATTATTTTAGAAAAAAAAAGGAAAACAAACATATTTGAAAATCATAAAAATTAAAATATAGAAAAATAGAAAAAGGTTCTCTTTCATTTTTATTGTGTCTGTCCGGCCGCTCGCGTCGTGTGACACTTCCAAATAATTTGAAAATATCGAAAAACAGTTTTCTTTTTCTTTTAGTGTTCGTCCAACCGCTCGCGTCGTGTGACACATATTTTCAATTAATTCAAAAATACTAAAAAAATATAAAATTTCAAAAATAAAAAAACATCAATATTTTCCCACAAATATCTTTTAAAAACTACATAATCCTTGATTCTCCACCGTGAGATACGTAGGAGCAGGGTCAGTCCTTGTCAGGTTCACCTCTAAAAAAAATCAAATCTTTTTTTCTCAATTATTTTTCAAATATCTTTTTAAGAACTACGTAACCCTGATTTCTCATTTTTAATGAGAATACGTAGGACCAAGGTCAATCCTTGTCAGACCCAAAAAATAAAAAAAATATATTTTTGTTTCTTTTTAATATTTTTGTCTTATTATTTTTGGGGAAAATTGATATTTTGATAACCACATCAACTTTGCATTTTTAATTAAAGGTACCGCCCTTGGGCGGGCGCGGTAGGGTGCTAACACCTTCCCTACGCGTAACCGACTCCCGAATCCAAAATATGGTTTTTCGCAGACTTGTCTTATCTTTATGGTTTTCCATTGTTTTCCAGAATAACTATGGTGGCGACTCCTAAATCTTTTTTAAACCCGTTTCTTTTTTCGATTCGCCTTCCTGTCGCGATTCTGGTTGCGACACATAAAAAATATCCATAAGGTCTAAGTGATATTCAGTGTCGAGGATTAGACGATAAGTGTCTACGACTTCCACTAGAACTTTCTCTTTATTGCCCATGAAAACAAACTTCTCATTTGGATTTATTATTTGGGTTGAAAGAAATCCTTGCAAGACATTGAAACATGAGTTGTACATCCAGAATCTGTAAGATCTGCTAAATTTAATTAATAAATGCGAGAAATGGGAGCTTTTAAGGCATTAATTATTGATTGATGTGACATGGAAAAGTGCTAACTCAAATGGTTGAGAATACTTTATTGTGTGAAAGGACTTAGGTTCAAGTCTTATGTATGTCATTTGTGTGTTATTTAATTATTATTGTTTTAATGATATGCTTGATCATGTTGAGTGATAATATAATCATAGAATTATATAAATTATCATGAAACATGAATTGGTTGAAGGATTGTGCATTAAATTGACATTGGCATGGTAAGAGTTTATACCTTGGTGAACCCAAACTAAACTTTATTTTTGCCAAAATTTACTTTGGCATGAAGGTGAAAGGGCATAGAAACCCTAGCTGGTCAAGGAGCAACCAAGAAGTGGCTAGAAAATTGTCAATAATGAACCATTGAATGGCAATTATCAGCCCATTAAATCAATTTTCGTTTTTTAGTGATTACCTAGCATTAAGGCACCATTAAAAGGCCAATTTTAGGTCAGAAGAAAGGTTTTGCAAGGCTATCTTTGTGCTTAGAGAACAGAATACGAAAATTGAGACTTTTGTGAGGATTGGGTGAGGAGAGGAGCTGCATTGAGAGAGTCAAAGGAAGATCATTGGTGATCAGGGGGGAACTCACAACGATTCCAAAATAAGCTAAGCAAACCAAGTTAGGGGAGCTTTACACGTTAATTTTATGTTTAATTCTGATTGGCATGCTAAATAGAGAAACCTTATGCATTAACTTTATTTTAAATTTGATTGGCATGCTAAATAGAGTAATTTCATGCGTTGATTATTTTAAGTCTGATTGGCATGCTAAGTATGGTATGATTATGTATGAATTGTTATATTCCATTTAAAGATTGTGGTTCTGGGAAATTTCCAGAAACTGTTTGGCCGGCGATGAACTACCGTCAGATGATACTTTCCTTTTCTAGGCTATTTAGGGTTACTGTAGAGGAACCACCGGCCAAATATAGTGTAAAATAGCATGTTTGACCAACGTTGACCCGCCCTTGCCTAGAGTTGACTAGTTGACCAATATTGACTCTTTGACTATCCAGTGAGAGGCTGCCATGTGTCAGAGCAGTCTCTCTCTCTCTCAAGTCAGAATTCTCTTTTAGAAATTAGGGTTTGGCTGTCGTGAGGGTTACCGTAAGGTACGTTTCACAGATTCTGACGGTGGCCATTGTTTCTCCGATAGAGGACGTGTTCGGTGGAGAGCTTGTTGTTGTTGTGGTGCTAATCGCACAAGGCATGCATTGCAGCGGCAAATGTGGTACTCATGACTGCAGGCCCAAGGTCCGTGAATGGTGGGCGTGGCGTTGCATCACAGGTTGCGGTTTCCTCATGGAGAAGGAGAAAAATGGTGGTTGTCTGTGACGTGAATGAAGGTGCACGCAGTTTTGACGCAAGGAATCATGGAGGAGCTCGAGTATGGTGCAACGATGGAGGCGCGATGGAGGCGCGATGTGTTTGGTGCAATCTTTTTGTTTCCAACTGCATTTTTAAGTAGTTTTAGTGGGTTGAAATCTTTTAAACATTGGCTCATTATTTTACTGTTATGGGGCTTAAGGGACACCCTTGGACTGCAAAAGTTTAAGTTATTCACATGTGTAGGCTTTGTTAATCTCATATCACATAATGTGTTTATGGCTTTGGTGGAACATTGGTGTTTAGATGAGAGAAAACATGGGCTCGCGGGGTTTCTTTTTCTCTTTCTTCCTTTGCTTATACTTTCATGTAAACACATATAGTAGTATAATATAGTTGTTGTTTTCCTTTCCTTATACTTTTGTTGCAGACTACACATGATTTCATAGTGCATCTTTCTTAAAGGTTCTTTTAGCAAATGCGTTATTTATTGATCCATTGACATATGCAATTTTTTGGTCATTGACTTTTCTTGTTGCTTTATTTTTCTTTATGTTGTGGTGCTTGGGAATCATGTGTTTGAAGAAATCACATGTTGGAGTGGTGTGTCTTATATTATGTTATTTTCCTTTATGCCTTTAATGTATGTTCTTGGACTTTCTTTCGGGGGGCACTATATGAGAATGTTAGAATGATGGGTTGCTTTGGTGCGTGGATGATAAAACTGTGAGTGTTTTTAGGGGTTTCATTATGGAACTTTATTCCTCCATGTATGGTGTGGTGGTGTGTATTAGGATTGAAAATCTATAATTCTCATGTGCTACATGTTAAGAGTGTTTTACCTGACTTAAAGACTCTTGGTGAAATTAAGTGTTGTGTGAGATTTTCCGTACCTAGAGACCTAGTGAAGACTCTTTCACCTCTGTGAAACAGTGGTAGAGAATTGGTCTGAGTACTAAGTGAAGACTCTCTCACCTGTGTGAAGCAGTAGGGAGAGGAAATATGTTTCGCCTTACTTTCTGCTCGTTGTTGAGTATAGTGTTAGGTGTGCGATGCAACGACATTCTTACTCATAAGTGCTTGAGGAATAAGGGAGATTTGTTTGTTGCTGCGATGGCTGGACTACTCAAACCATCTGATTCTAGGAAAGTAGATGTGTGGTGGGGTAAAAGGTGGCGGAAAACCAAAGTTTGATTGTGATTATAATGCTTAAGTGTTTTACTTAGTTGTGATGTTGAGTATTAATTGTCATGTTTTATTTTGTTGAATTTATATATCATTGATTATGGTTAGCTTACCCTTATTTATTTGTTTGTGTTTGAATGTGTGTGATGATCGTATGACGTGTGTGTTATACGGAGGACAGGTGATAATGCAGATGTTTTTGGCATGGAGTAGATCGCGGAGAGGATGGGATGAATCGGGGGTTTATTAAAAATTTATTTCCTTGTTTTGCATCAAATAATGAAGACTATGTAATTTTCTTTTGTTTTGTAGTTGTTATTTGGAATTTTCCTTTTACCCATGGAGATTTTAAACTTCATATTAAGAATTAAAATAAAACTTTTGCCTAAGTACGATTTGGATAAAATCAGTATACATTAAAATGTGCATGTATTATATCTTTCCGTGACATCCTAAATTGGGGTGTTACATACGCTTCCACATTCTTTTTGTTTAGTATTGGGAGCTACTCAATTAATTTATGGTTTATTGTTTGTATGATTGATTGCACAATCTAACATGTTCTCTTTAGAAAACCATATAATTATCCTTATGTTTCTTACTGATATTGAGATGTTAAAATATAAAATAACATCGACCTAACCAATTTATGATAAGATCAAATTGTCCTTTTGATATTTTTATTTACCCATTATAAAATATAATTACTCTTTAAATACTCTTCAACTAATGGTCCTATATTCTATTGTCATATTTTGTTTGAATATCCTCTCCAGATACCTTTTGTCATAAATTCGGCATTTAACCTATGAATAGTGTTACGTTTCTTCTTAATTGACGTGGATTTTTGTCTTCATTCTATTATATTGTGTATTCTTGTTGTTGGAAGAATTACATACTTGCACCAATTAGTAATTGAAACTTGTTAGTCCAAGCTATTATGCTGCATTTGACCCTTCCCAATGATGTAAAAGTACTAGTCAATGGTAGATTTCAACTTGTAACACCAAGCTATGTTTTTCTAAATTTCTCTAATTCAAAATAAAATCTAGAATTACTATTATATCATAAGCAGTAAAACATATCCTGAAAATATTATACCAATAAATTGAAAGTCTATAAGCATTAAATCCCAACTTTGCTATAAGATCGACACCTTTCTTTTACCATCATAACATTGAGAAAGTTAATATTTAAAAATGTGTGCATCATGGGAGCTAACTGTTAATACTTCACAGATATAATTAAAAGATACCCTAAATAAAATTACATGTGAAAAAATAGAGTAAAAAAATTTTCATCTAAAAGTATTTCTGGCTTCGAATATATATGTATGCATTGTTACGTGATAAAAGGAAAAACAAATGCATTTATATAAGAAAAAGTCAGTCTCTAAGAAAAAAAAAACAAAACTTAAGGATTGGTTTAGCCCATAATATAAATCGACGACAATATAAATAGAAGTAAACAAAATCAAAAACATTAAAAACATAATACTTGAGGTTTTACTTAGCCTAAAATCAATGATATAGATTTTCTTAAGAATATACATTCTAGGCTCTTTTCTTCATCAAATTACATTCAAATGCCTAATTTTTGGCATCTAAAAAAGCTCAAAAAATAAATTTTAAATAAAAGGCCTCATTTTTTAAGTTTGCTTTATGTCTCCCAAACGCTTGAGTCGCTCATGGATGCATGTATCTGTACTTGTACCTACAATACCCGTTACACATAAAAAAATTAAAATTAAAATTTAATTTATCTTTTATTAAGCTAAATTTAATTAAAATTAAAATTATATTTTATTAGATTAAATTTAATTAAAATTAAATTTTTATTTTTTTTATTTTTTGGTAATTTTATTTTAAAAATTTATAAAATATTATTTTTTAAAAATTTGCGGGTATCCACAGTTACCCGCATGTTGCAAAATACCTGCGGATTTTAAAATACTGGCGGGTATTTTTTAAGCGGATAAACAAATGGGTTACAAGTGGATTTTTTTGTTGAGGGTCGGGTTGTGGGTAGACACTATCCATGCCCGACATGACCCGTTGCCACCTCTAATATTTTCTATTTTGTTGGAAAATATTAATTTGGTCCCTTTACTATAATGCTTCTCAATTTGGTTTCTATTTTGGAAAATTTGATGTAGTTAGGGTTAGCACTATACTAACAACATTAGAGAGGTGCCACCCTTTTTTTTTTTTTTACTTTTACTTTTTAATTTGTTTTTTTTTTTTTTTTTTTTTTTTTTATTTTTACTTTTTAATTTGATTTATTTTTTATATTTTTTTTTAAATTAAGATTTTCACGTGTCAAGGTGACGTCGTCCATATGACAATGACACTGTGATGTGGTAGTAGAGTAACACGTGTCATTGTCACACCATGTGTCATTGTCTAGGTTTTAATTTGGTCCTATATTTTTATTTTGTCTTAATTTAGTCCCAAATTTTTTAAAAATTAAACATTTTTGTTCTCTCAAAATCTTGTACAAATATTTTTATTAAAATTGATATTTTTACTTAAATTGATATTTTCATATTTATTTAAATTTATATTTCACATTCAACTTTATTTCAACTAGCTTTCAAATTTTAAATTTATTTGTTTTAAATTACTATAAAATTATTTAAAATTATTTTAAAATTTTACATTTGAATTTATGTAATGTTATTTTAAGCCAACTCAATAATTTGTATAGATATTATTGAATTTTATACGCTTTTAAAAATATACAATTATTTGAAATATAAATTCGAATGAAAAAATATTAAAATATGATATAATAAAATATCAATACAAATAAAGTTCAATATAAAATATAAATTTTAGAAGAGTTGAAAAAGTTGATAAATTTACTTTTTGTGAAATGTAATTGATAAACAAGTTTAACATCTTTATTAGTTGAAATTAATTTTGAATCAATTTTCTATTAACATTACTTTCTATTTACAAATTTTAAAATGATTTTAAATAAAGTTCAATGTAAAATATAAATTTAAACTTAATCTTGTTAAAAATATTTAATAAAAAAATCAATTTCAATAAAAATTGTTGTATACATTTTGTATAAATATTAAATTTGGTTTCAATGAGAGAGGGACGAAATTGCTCTATTTACAAGGACCAAATTTACATTGAGGTAGTGATAGTGATATGTGGTACTATCATTGTCACATCACACTGTCACTGTCATGTAACATTTTAACTCGACACGTGACAAATTTTTATGTTTTTTTAAATTTTTAAAAATAATAACAAAAACAAAATATAAAATAATTTTTAAAAAAATCAAAAAATCCACGAAATGACATATGATATTCTTTAATATTATTAGTACAGTATTAACAAAAATGACCTAATTACATCAATTTTTCTAAAAATTAGAACCAAAATTGAGATAAATAAATAAAAAACAAAATTAATATTTCAAAACAAAAATGGAGTTAAAAAACATAATTTAACCTGCATAATACGGTGTTTGGATAAAAGAAAATAAAATATATTAAATTCTTCTCGAATCCGTTATCACAAATAAAGTGAGTGACAATTACATCATTTTGATAAAATTTAAAACTTAAATATTGTTTGCTCCCAATTGTCAATTCACTTCTATCTTCGTTCATATTTCCTTACATTCAGCGATATATGCATCAATGGCGTGTGAGATTCCAAGCATATATGTGAGATTGGATGAAACGAACCTTGGATTTTCAAGTTTGGGACTTTTTCGATCTTTCGATCAAATTTTATAGGAAATAGAAATTGATGTGAATCAAGAAAGTTTAAGTTTTCTTTAACCAATAACTTGTTTTTCTTTAAACAACAATCAATTGCAAAACTAAAAAGTTTAATTAATAATTTATATTACATATTTATCTAAAATTTATTATTTTTTAGGTTAATCTAATTAAAAATTAAGTTTTATTTTATAATTAAAAAAATAAACTGCATCAAATCGTGAAACTAAATAATTTACTTAATTAATTTATATTAAATATTAATATAAAAATTGCTATCTATTTTAATGTAATCAAATATTTCTTTTTGTTTTTTAAATAAAAAAATTATTAATTTGATACAAATCAATAACATTCAATGTTAATAGTCGGATAATAAAATTTAACATAAAAATATGTTAATATAAAATTGTAGAAAAATCAACCATAACAATAAATACATTTTTATGAAAAAAAAAAACAATGCTTGTGGATTAATGACCAAAAAGACTCTAACAATGTATAATTATAAAACAATTTTCATTTCAATTTATAAAGTCAACTAAAATTCAACGACAAGACATTTTCGATAATTAATTACCATATTAAATATAATATAATATTTATTTGAGTTGATGATATAATATAGGGATGATAATAGGACGGGACAGGAAGTGATAAGGATGTAAAAAAATCTGTATCTACGGGTATTAGCAGATAAAATCTCTTACGGGCAGAATGGATATTGTAAATGGATACTAGTAGGTAACGAATATGGGTATTTTTAATACCCGCATGTTAACGAGGCATGTACGGGTACCAAAGTATCCGTACTCGTGGATATCCGTACCGTTATATTAATATATTGATTTTGAAAGAGTTATTTTTTTATCAATTAGTTTTAAAATAAATTCATTTCTTTGTAAATTGTCATTCAATACTATTTAAATGAGTTATTTGGACTTTGTTTAACATTTATGAATGTTATGTATTGTATTTTATTTGAATTTACGATTAAAATATGTTGTTAAATATTTATTTTTATTTTTTTAAATACTCGTGGGTACCCGTGGATATTAAAAAATTATGCGGGTACCCGTATAACAAATACTCAAAGGATATGGATACGGGTACGCGTCGGATATTTATCCAGTCGGTAGGATACGCGAGAGTTACTACCCGTACCCTACCCGCCTCGTTGACATCCCTAGACGGGGACGAATTTTGTTATCTCATATCCATCCCCATAGAAAAAATGTATCTTCGTCCCCGTACACAAACCCAATAGTTTGGTATCAAACTTTTGTCTCATGTCCATCTCCACCGAGTAACGAGTATATTCTCATACCCATACCCATACTCATACTCATACCCATTTTCTCACTGTTTCAATATTAATTAATTTTTATAGGCTTAAATACTTTTTTGGTCCTCATTTTCGTAGTGTTTGTTGCAGATGGTCCTCATTTTCATAGAATGTTTAAAATGGTCCTCATTTTTACCGAATGTTTAGAATGGTCCTCATTTTCGCAATTCGTGTTTTATTTGGTCCTTTTTTGTAACGCCATTTAAATCATTAACGGAACATTGTACAGGTGGCACGGTTTGTATTAGGGTGTGTTACGTGTACTGTACATGTGGCTAATTAACGTTAATTTTTCAATTTAGGGGAAATTTTGCAATTAGGGAAATTTCTTTATCTTCGTCTTCTTGAGTTCAGATTTGCAGAGGAAGCAGCTAATACTTGCCATTTCATCATTGGATTACAGTTGCACTCTTCATTTCAATTTTCTAGTTAATCATCATCAACGAGGTAAGTGGGTTCAGGGTTTTCTAGGTTGTGTTTGCTCATGGGTTAGGGTTTTCGTAATTCTATTTTTGGGTTTGTTTGTCTTTCGATTGTTGTGATGTTCTGCATGGTTTCTAAATTACTTTCATGATTTTGTGTAGTTTGTGTCTGTAGGTGGGGTTCAATGGGGTATTATTTTAGTTGGTTTGTTTGTCGGTTGTCGATGTTGGTGTAATGGTTCCCATTATTTTATTTGTAATTGATTGTAACAGTGGTCCCCCATTGCGTTAAGTAGACTTAATAATACATCTTTTTTATCTGTTTAATTTACTTTAGGGCAATGAGTGATGATAGGTTCAATGTTATTGTCCACCACGGTGGTGAAGTAGAGGCCCATGAAGAGGCTGCTGAAGTAGAGATTGGGGATGCCAGTGGTCTGAATAGTGATGTTGAAGTGGAAGGTGAAATTGAAGTGGACATCCTTTTCCAAATCATTAATTTGCCTCATTTGTGTCATGATGATGATATCCTTTTCATCAACACCACCATTTGAAAAAGTTGCAGCCCACATTATTAGAACCACCACTTTGTAAATCAATAAACCAAAAATTAAAACCAATTTATTATTAACACAAAAATAAAAATAGATTGTACCCAAAATTTTCTACCAATATTCTTTGGAGTTCTTGCCATCCTCAAAGCAGCCATCTCTCTGCAACTACAAATCGGGGTTAATTCATTTCTCGTTGAACCACCAATAGTGCACGAAGTGATACAACACGATTGTCTCCAACGATTACAACCAGAGGTAAAGGAAGAAGATTGGGATCGTAACATACCTATATAATGGGATTGCAGGAAGAAGAAGATTGCAGCAATACCAATTGGAAATGGAGGAACAAGATTGCCAAAACTCACCAACTGCCCAAACATTCCCTACCAAAACCCTAGCTCACTTATTTATCCCCAAATATCTAATTAAGCCACCTGTACAGTACACGTAACACACCCTAATACAAATCGTGCCACATGTACAATGCTTCGTTAATGATTTAAACGATGTTACAGAAAAGGACCAAATAAAACACGAATTGCGAAAATGAGGACCATTCTAAACATTCGGTAAAAATGAGGACCATTTTAAACATTCTGTGAAAATGAGGACCATTCGCAACAAACACTACGAAAATGAGGACCAAAAAGGTATTTAAGCCATTTTTATAAAATAATAAAAAAATTATAGTAAAGACATCATAATATATCAAATATTCAAAATTAAGAGGAGGATTGTTTCTTTAATATAAAATATTTAGAAAGAAATTATAATTGCATACATTTCAAATTAGAATACCAAATAAAATTCCATGAAAGCCAAAACATTTATTAAATTTACAAATATTAACAAAACATAGGTAATAAAATTTAAAAATATTCTTAAAAAAATATAAAAGGAAAACAAACATTTAAATTAAAATATATTTTAAATATTTATTTACGTCAATTTTTTAAATTCTAATGAATCTCTTTTTTATACACGAATAAAAATTATAATACACCACTTAATCAAAATCACACAAAGAACAAATATTAAACTAATAATAATAAAATTTTAACATAGATCTTGTATCTTTTGAAATTCAATATATGTTGGATGATGATAAAAAAATATTCATGAAAATTACATTAAATTTTTATATTATAGTAAATAAAATTTATTTATACAATTATAGTAACAAAATTACAGCATGATTATAATGAGTAATAAAATAAAAAATAATTATATAAAATATATCAAAATGGTATTCTACATGATAAAAATAAACAAATAAAATATTAAAATATTATCAAATGTGTGTCTTAAAAACAATTTGAAAGACTATTGAATGAAATTGCACAAAAAAAAAACAAATGTATAATTAAGGGTATAATAAGATGAAAAATACCTTGGAAATCTAAGAAAACATTTCAAATATCAACATAGTCGATTGTTGAGAAATAACGAAAATTGTTTTAGCGAAACAAAAATGGTTCTTCAAATGAAACAAAAATTAATAATAATAGAGTAAGGAAGATAAATTTTTTATGCTACCTAGTAAAGGAAATGTTTATACTATTAAACACTTAAATTGAGAGTCTTGAAAATATATATATATATATATATATATATATATATATATATATATATATATATATATATATATATATATTGGAGATGCGAATGAATTTAATGACAAACCAAACAATTAAAAGAAATAAAAAACAGAAAGTGTGTATTGATATATATATATATATATATATATATATATATATATATATATATATATATATATATATATATATATATATATATATAAATTTACTTAAATAATTGTGAATATTTTAATAATTTAAGCGGAGACAGGGAGGGAGACAGGACATATATGTACATCCTCATACCCAATTGAAAAGTCGAAAATTCTCCATACCCATACTTATATCCAATTAATGTGGAGATTCTTCGTTACAACATGAACGAATTCGGATAATATCTACATAGACTTATTTATTTGACATCTGTATATATGAACTTAAAAAGGATTTTCACGACAAAATGCTTTCGATCGCTAATGACCCATTAAACATAATTTAGTATCAATATAAGTTTACTATTGAGACTTAATTTGGAATTTTGGACCACTTGATTTTAAACTTCGAAAATAATAATATTTAGCTCTCGAGAATAAAGGCATGGGAAAATTTGGAAGTTTGGAAAAAGTATCAATATTTCACATCTCTTTAATATCATCAACACGTCCAGATTTTCTTAGAATTTGCTCCTAATTTTCTTCTGTGTATTTATAATTTTAGCTAGAGATAAAAATTATTGACAATATAATAATTTCTATATTAGAATTCATTATAAATTTAGAGGAGCTTATCCAAATGCGAGTAGTAAAATTTGTGTATTATGGATAACAATTGGTGCGGGTTTTAATTAATGTGTGTTTATGTATAGTTATGAAATTTTTGTCTCCTTTTCTCTTTCGATATATTCATTTTCATATTTGAATTCGTTCAAATATTTATTAAATAATTATTTTAAAATTAATGTAAAAAAAGCATGCTATTATCAAGAATATTATATTAAAAGGATATACTTATTTTTTTCACAAATATCAAAACAATAAAAGAATTATAATTGTTAAATTTCAAACTAAAATATCAAATGAATTAAGAGTCTTTTTGTAATTTAAAATAAAAAGGAATATGAGATGAAATTTGTATATATATGTATTGTATAATCATTCTTATACCTATTTTAAAAAAGTTAAAAAGTATAAATATTTAGCCATATCCAATCAACCTAAGTATTATATATGCGTGAACAAATTCACACAATATTCAAATATATAGGTCTATTTATCATCATAATGTACTGTGGTCATACCATATATCGGTATATATTATAAATAGATAAACATATCAATGGTAATTCTATTTTCAAAGCATAAATAATGACAAACTTCACTGGTTTTGTTGTAATATTGGGTACGATAAATAAGGCATCAAAATGTAAAATAATCTTGAAATAGTTGTGCCATGTAAAAAATTATGAGACAATATAAAAAATGTTATTAAATGGAAACATGATTCAAACTCTTTCATACAGTCTTTTTTTTTTTTTGAACACTTTGAAGGTTACAAATAGCAAATTAAACTCGAAATTTCCAGATGGACCTTGCTCAATACAAAGGAAGAGTTGGAAAACATGTATGTATAATCTTAGCAATGAAATAAAACCAAGTCATGCGCCAAGAAGCATTTATGCAAAGCACTGTTGTGAAACCCATCAGTATTACTACGTAAGATGATGTGAAAGTCCAATAGAATGCTCCCATGTCAATCATTGTTTCCTTTCCTTCTATGTGATTCAATTGTGATGGAGGTGAAGCTTCACACGTATGCGTTAGGAGTTCAGCACAAAGAAAAGGATTGCCTAGGTAGCTGTTTTCAACAAAGGTTCCAAATTGACCAGTACTAGGGGCAACTCCAGAAAGATTATTAAATGACACATTGAAGATTGCTAAGTTGTTCAACTTGACCATTTGAAAGGGTATCTCACCACTGAGATTGTTGTAGGACAGGTCAAGGCTCTCAATTTGGGCAAGATTAGAAAAAGTATTTGGAATAGAACCAGACAAGTAATTATGAGATAGGTTCAGGACTCGAACTTTTTGCATGTCTCCAATTTGAAAAGGGATGCTACCACTTAACATATTGCATGATAAATCCAACCCAGTCATTTTCTCAAGGATGAAGCCTTTGTAAGTGTAAATATTATTTTTTGTTCCAAACTCGACAATAGCGTTTATGTCTTCATTTTGATAATCAGGTGAAGGCATAAACAATGACACACTAGCATTAATCGTAGATTCTATTGGTGAATTGAGCAACACGGTTGAGTATACCAATGATTTGTCCGAAGAATCATAATTCTCTTCTAGTCCAAAGGAAATGTTGTTGAAGCAAGATGGTATTGAACCCTTGAGCTTATTATGCGAAAGATCCATAATGGTGATTTTTGGTAATTGGCATAATTGAATTGGGATGTAACCAGCAAAATTATTCCCGCCAAGTGAAAGCACTCGTAATTCTGACAGTTTATCAATCATGTAGGGAATATTTCCAGAAAAATTATTATCCCTTAAGTCTAGAGTTTTAAGGCTTGAGCTCTCAAAGAATCTGAGAGGTATAGAGCCCGAGAAAGCATTCTTTTGCAAATACAAGAAACTCAAGATTGATGGATTAAGATGTGAGATTGAACCAAATAATCTATTTTGTGAAAGATCCAACACAGAAAGCATTACTAGGTTTGAGAATTCAATGGGAATCTCACCTTCCAATTGATTATTTCCCATAAGAAGGACCCACACACGTGACAACTTTTGCAATTGAACTAGGAATTGAGCCTGAGACTGAATTGTTGGATATGTCTATTGTCATCAATCCATTACCATTCAAATTTTCAAATACTTCTTTCAGAGTGCAATTGAGGTTGTTGTTATTGACAAACAATTGTGATAAATATGTAAAATTGGAAAATTTAGGAATATTCCCATGAAAAAGATTGTTGGAAAGCCTCAATGCTACGAGACTAATGCACCCCATTGCTAATTCATCCGGTATTTCACCTGAGAAGTGATTGTGAGACAAATCCAAGGAGGAAAGTTTTTGCATTTCACCAATTGAAGTTGGTATACTTCCTTCAAAATTGTTTGTTGACAGATTTAACCTACTAACCACAGGAAGGAATGCACCAATGTCTTTTGGCAATGAACCAGATACATTGTTGTTTGAGATATCTAGCCAAGTTATATTTTGTCTGATGGAGGACACTTCAAGTTTTCCATCAAATAATTTATTTGAAACCGAGAAATATGAGTCTTGAGTTATTTTGAATCAACCAATTTGGAAATGCTCCAACCAGTTTGTTGTGCGAGATGTCGATATATTGGAGCTCTTTTTGATATTGGAGAAAACTTGGAATAAGACTTCATTTATCTAAATTTAACTTGCAACTTCGAAGGATGAGAGACTTTAATTGAAATGTTGGAAACCATTGTTCATTTTCAGTTTCAACTTGTGTTTTAGGGCTTGTTGAAGAAATATACAGAACCTGAAGTTTTGAATGGTTAGCCAAAGTGCTCAATGAAAATGAGCCTTGTAGGTCATTGCCAAAGAGAGACAAATATGAAAGGGATGTCATATTTCTAATGAAGGATGGAAAGTTGCCACTGAATTGATTTTGAGAAAGATCAAGAACTTGGAGATTTCTGAAGATGCTTATACACTTGGGAATTTTACCGCTAAACCTATTTGAGTTGAGACCTAACTCTATAAGATCTTGAATTTCACATAATCCTGAAAAAGTGATAAAGTAACAAAGTCATGGTTTTGATTAAGGTTTTATAGTGAGAAATGGACTTTAACTAGAGCAAAATAACTAAAAGTAATGTTACACCATTAAATGTTTGGAGACATTAAGGTTAAGAGACAACATTAACTATTATTTTAAGGTATTCTTTTATAAACATTTATATGTAGGAATTCATAAAAAGAAAACTAGCTAAGACATCACAATTTTACCTTATCCTAAATAAAAATATACGAAGCATTTATATGTATGTGAAACAAAGCTAGTTTTGTATACTTGTATGATATTACCTTCTATTGACCCGTATAAATTATTTGTAGCCAAGTCTAACACTTTCAATCTTGGCAAATTTTGAATATCTGCAATAGAAAACATATTGTTAAGAGACGGAATAATATTATGAAAGAATTGATATAGATTAATGGTTTCATTGTTATATTATTTTAATTTTTAAATATATTTTATGTAATTGTAAATTAAAAGTAGTGAGCTCATTTGTTTAATCTTTTAGGAAACAAAAACTTTTTAATAAAATTTACCTTCGGTGCCGGATATAGTTAAGCAAAAAAATCTTCTCAAGATGTTGAAATTAAGAGTAACAATATTTCTACTTTCGAAGCTAATTATCAAATCATCTAGAGATTATGGAATAATTATATACTTCCAACAGTATCTTTTGGTCTGAGATACTTTATAACAGGTTAAAAAAAATATATAGCCGAATTAATCAACAAATTAATTATATTATCTGACTTATTTGAAATATTATGATGTGATTAAATATAATTTAATAAAATACAAATAATTATTGATTATTATAGGAAAATATCATAAAATAAAATAAAAATAAAATAAAGTTTAGTCAAACTTAATGAACATTTATTTATAAAAACATTTATTTATAAAAGGAAATTAAAATTCTCTCTTATGCCATAAAGTTCTTTCAGAATAAACTATCAAGAAAGAGAGGGTGTGAGAGAATAAAAAAAGATAAAGAAATAGATTGAAAAAATAAGGTTAAAGAACATAAATTGAAGAACGCATTTTTATTGGATCTCTCATGTGTTAATGTGTGAAAATAATAAATTTTAAGATCTTAAAATAATTTTCTAAAATAGATTATGATTGTATGCAAAATCACAAATTAATTTACATGTGATATTAAAATCTGATTGTTAGATTTATATTTCTCCTAATGTTTTTTTCCAACATATATTTTCTTAAATTATGATAAATCCTAATTATGAATTTAGGAACTTTATAAAATTATGAACCCTAATTATAAATTAAGGAATTTCTCCATGAAATGAAATTTACACTCTAATTTATGTTTTCTCCATTTTAAAGAATTTTAATTATTAGATTTAAGGATTTTATGTTGTCGCTAAGATGATGTTTTGCTACATTACCTTCTCGCGTGCAGTGTGAGTAAGTCCATCAAAGCAATTTAAGAACCGGAACGGTTATGTTGCTTGAATTGAATGAAAAATTGCACATCTGTCACGTTATGGGTTTGTGCAATTAGATTGAATTAATTAAATGTTCTCTTACGTAATGACGTGAGTGAATGATGCATCATAGTTCCTCTTTCTGTGAATGAATTGGATTGATGCTTTTCCCAATAATGTAAAGGCATATTCAATTACAATTAATAATCTAACTTTATTATATAAATAATACTTTTTTTAAATTTATAATAATATGAATGTTTTGTTATTGTTAAATAAAAATTAATGAGACTACGTATGGTTATAACAATTAAATGTATTTATTTATTTAAAATCAAGCACCGACACATTTTGTTAGTGATTAAAATTTTAAAGTTTTTTGTTTTCAAATTATGAATGTTTTCAAATACAAAAAATATGGACGTTAAATTATGAATAATTTATTTATAGGTTAATTAAAATTCATTATCATAAGGTATTTTAGGATCATTCAAAAATTGATCAATTATTCTTATAATTAATGAGCATGATGGTAGATAATTTTGTATGTGTCATTACTTTTACTTGTATATCCAAAGGTACCATAAGGTAGTAGGTGATTCTAGTTGATGTATATTTTAATTATCAATAATATTATATAATATGATTAACATCATTATGTTTGTGTATCAGTGGATCTCCGAAAAGAGAATATTAGTATGCATAGAATGACTATTTATTTTTGAATGTGTAATATGTTCTAATCTTCAATGGGTTGAATTTTCCTGACTAGAGTGAACAAGTCCAATTTCACTTAGGTGTATTGGATCTTAATTTGGCTTTTTAAGATGAAAAGCTTGTTGCTATCACTAGTACTAGTAGCAATGAAGAGAAACCTATTAAAAAGTTTGGGAAAGGTCAAATAGACTTAGCCTGATGTTTATGCTAATGAGCATAGAAAACAACATTAAGTATGCTCTTCCCAAAACTAAGAATGTAAAAAAGTTTACAAAATTTGTGGAAGAGCACTCTCAAACTGCTGACAAGTCCCTCGTTGGGACATTGATGAGTACGTTGACTACCATGAAGTTAGATAGTTTGTGTACTATGCATGAGCATGTGATCGAGATGACAAGTATCACAACAAGACTCAAGTCTCTAGGAATGACACTGGATGATAGTTTTCTCATGCAGTTCATTTTGAACTCATTATCGTCTGAGTATGGTCCATTTCAGATGAACTATAACACCACGAAAGACAAATGTGCATGAATTGCATAATATGTTGGTTCAGGAGGAGACCAAACTCAAGAACTTAGGAAATCACTTCATTCATTACATGAGGAGTCAAGAAGCTAGAAAGAAAGTTGTAAAGAAACATAGAAAGGGTAAATGACCATTAAAGATTCACAAGTCCTCAACCAAAATCTAAAAGAAAAATGACAAATGTCATTTATGTGGGAAGTCTGGAAATTTCCAAAAGAATTGAATAAAGCGTATAGCTTGGTTTGAATAGAGTTGTCAAAATGGGTTGGAACCCGCGAGCCAATACGGCTCACCACGGGTTCAGATCGGATTAGGTTGAAATTTTTTTACAAATTTCAATACGGGTTGATTTTTGACCCGGCTCACCCGGAACCCGGATCACTCGGAACCCGTGGTGAGCCAGATTGACTCACCAACCCGCAAATAAAGGGTCACACAATGTTTTTTATTAAGTCAGGCTTTGAATTTGGGTCATTTTAGGTTATTTTTTTTAGCCAACACATAGATAATTTGTATTTTTGTGATTTTGGTTTGTATTTGGATTATATTAAAATTTGTTTAGATTTTAATTAGAATTATAATTTAGCTTTGACTAAAAAAAATAAAAAAAAATTGTATTTTTTTTTTAATTATATGAACTCGTAAACCAACCCGTTTAACTCACTAACCCATGGTGGACCAGGCCGGGTTCGATTTTTTTTCTCTCGCTAATAAGTGAGTCAGGTTGGGTTAGCTCACTAAGTGATCAACCCGTGATAGGTCGAACCGGATCAGGCCGTGTTACCCGCTTTGACAGCTCTAGGTTTGAATCATACATAACTAAAGTTCCCTATAATACTTGGCACATTGATTTTAGGTGTATGACTCATGTTTCTAATGTGATGCAAGTATTCCTTTCAACTTGAACCATAACCCAAATGAGAAGTTCCTTTTCATGGGGAATAGAGAGAAAGTTTCATTGGAAGCCATCAGGACTTATTGTTTAATCCTTGACACTAGATATCACTTAGAACTTATGGATACTTTTTATTTACTTAGTAACACTAGAAATTTAATTTCTTTATCTAAGCTTGATTTTGTTGGATATTCTTTTTAAGATTCAGAATGGATGTTTTAGTTTGTTTAAACGTACTTGCTTGATTGGATTTGGTACACTTTATGATAGTTTATATAAATTGAATTTGGATAATTTATGTGTTGAAACTCTTATGACCTTGCATCACAAGTTTTGCACTAAACGTAGTTTAGTGGATGAACGATCTGCTTAATTGTGACATAAGTGTTTGAGACACATTTCCAAAGAAAGGATGCAAAGATTAACAAAGAATGAAATCCTTCCGAATTTAGATTTTACTTATCTGAGTGTGTGTGTGTGTGTGGATTGTATTAAATGTAAACAGACAAAACGAACAAAGAAATGAACCACAAAAAGTACTCGACTTCTTGAAATCATACACACTAATATATGTGGTCTATTTGATGTAAATTCTTTTAATAAAGAGAAGTATTTCAACACATTTATTAATGATTTTTCACGTTATAGGAATATCTATCTACTACATGAGAAATCTATGTCAGTGAATGTCTTGCAAATTTATATAAATGAAGTGGAAAGACAATTGGACAAAAAGGTGAAAATCGTAAGGTTAGATAGAAGTGGTGAGTATTATGGAAGATATGATGAAAGTAGACAACACCATGGTCTGTTTGCTAAGTTCCTTGAAAAACATGGTATTTGTGCTCAATACACAATAATAGGCACACCGCAACAAAATGGTGTCTCAAAGAAGCTTAACCGAACCTTAATGGATATGGTTAAGAGTATGTTAAGTAATTTATGTTTACATGTATCGTTGTGGATGTATGCTTTAAAGATTGTCATGTATTTTTTTAACAGAGTTCCTAGTAAAGTTGTTCTAAAGACTCCTTTTGAATTATGGACAAATAGGAAACCTAGTTTGAGACACCTAGATGTTTGGGGTCGTCATACAAAAGTAAGAATTTACAATCCACAAGAAAAGAAACTAGATGAAAAAACAATCAACGAATATTTAATTTCTTATCCAGAAAAATAAAAGGGTATATGTTTTACTATCCTACCCATAGTACAAGAATCGTTGAAATTGGATATGTTCAGTTCGTTGAGAATGGAGAAACCAATGGAATGAAAGGTTCACAAAATGTGGAAATTAAGGATGTTAGAGTGCATTCATCTGGCTAGTACATCTTCCTTAAGAGTTGTTGTTCCATGTGTTGTAGAATCACACAACAATAAAAAAGAACAAGAAATTAATGATCCCGAAGTTAACAATGAGTTGGTAGTAGAACAATTAACCACAAGAAATAGTATTAAGAAGATCTCATAGGAAAAGAAAGTCTAATATTTTGAATGATTATGTGGTTTATCTATAAGAGTCGAAAAATGACTTAAGTATTGATAATGATCCAGTTTCATTTTCGGAAGTCATTAATAGTGATAATTTTGATAAATGATTATATGTTATAAAAGATGAGCTTAAATTAATGGCACAAAATGACATATGAGACCTTGTAGAATTGCTAGAAGGATGCAAGAGAGTTGGGTGTAAATAGGTCTTTAAGACTAAGCGTGACATCTCATGACAATATCGAACATTATAAGACTCGATTTATTGCCAAAGGTTTTACTCAGAAAGATGACATTGACTATAAGAAAACATTTTGACCTATTTCTAAGAAATATTCCTTTAGAATTATCATGACATTAGCAACTCAATATGATCTTGTTGCATTAAATAAATGTTAAAAATCTATCTTCTTGAATGAGGATATAAAAGATAATGTTTATATGGACCAACCAATGGGATTCACTGAAGAATGGAAGGAACAGATGGTGTGTAAACATAAGAAATCAATATATGGACTTAAGCAAGTTTCTCGACAATGGTATCTTAAGTTCAATAATGTCCTTTGGATTTAAGGAAAACAATGTTGATCAGTATATATACCTAAAGGTCAATGGGAGCAAATTTATATTTCTGATTTTGTATGTTGATGATATCTTACTTGCGACTAAGGATCTTAGTCTATTGAGTGAGACTAAGAGGTTTCTGTCTAATAACTTTGAAATCAAAGATATAGGTGAGACATACTATATGATAGGAAAAGAAATATTTCGTGATAGATCACAAAGACTATTTGGTTTGTCTCAAAAAACATATATTAAGAAAGTTTTAGAGAGATTCAGAATGGATAAATTTTCAACATCTCCTATTCTAATACAAAAAGGAGGCAAGTTTAGTCTCAATGTCCAAAGAATGATTTTGAGCAGAAACTTAGAAGGAAGATGTCCCTTATGCATTTATTGTTGGGAGTTTGATGTATGCTCAAACTTGTTTGAGGCTAGATATTAGTTTTGCAGTTCACATGTTTGGTAGATACCGGAGTAATCTAGGACTGAATCATTGGACAACGGCAAAGTAAGTTTTAAGATACCTACAAGGAACAAAGAATCACATGCTTACTTATAGAAAATCTTATCACCTTGAGGTGATCAGATATATAGATTCACACTTTTTCAACTGTATGGATACAAGAAAGATTATATTTGGTAATGTGTAAACGATTTCATGAAAAAGTGTGACGCAGTCTGTCATTGCTGCATTCACAATAAAAGTTGAATTTATAGCATGCTTTGAGGTCACGGTTCAGGCTAATTGGTTGCGAAACTTTATTTTACGACTTGGAGTAGTAGACAGTATTGTCAAGCCGCTGAAAATTTATTGTGATGAATTCACAATAGTCTTATTTTCTAAGAACGACAAGTATGCCAAAGATGTCAATCAAATGGAATTGAAATACTTTTTTATTAAAGAAGTTTAGAAACGTATAATGTCAATAAAACATATTAGCACTGATCTAATGATTGTTGACCCTTTAACAAAAGGGTTATCGCCAAAATTGTTTGTTGGTCATGTAAAGAATATGAACATTATGTCTACTAGTGAATGTTAAATTTTAATGTTATTAATGTTGATGTATAAGTTTCTGAAATTTGTGTTTTCTTCTTTATTTTATTATGCATGTAAATTATGATGAAGAAAACAAATTATGTTATTGTTATTGAAATGATATTATGTTTGAACCCATTATGGACTTCTCATTGTAAAGTTATATTAAGGAGAAAGAGATTATATAATAGTACATGGAAAGGAACATGTCGACTGAATGATGTGCAACCATCATTACTCTTGTTATTTTTGTATCTTTGATAATGAACAATGATACAACCAATTTATGTAATACCCTTTAATGCACACTATGTTTGTGTATTAAATCACATAATGTTATGACATCATGAGTTATGTGGGATAATGTTAAAATTAATTGACAAATTAATTTTATTATGTGACTCATTTGAAATATTATGATGGACCAAATGTGATATAATAAAATATAAAAACTTATTGGCTATTATAAAAAGTTATAATAAAATAAAATAAAGATAAAATGAAGCCAAATCCAACTTGATGGACATTAATTTATAAAAGGGATTAAGATTTTCTCTCTGTGCGACCATAAGGTTCTTTCATAGTAAGTTATTAAGAAAAAAGAGAGTGTGAGAGAGAAAAGAGCAAAGAGATAGATGGAGAAAAAGAGGTTGAAGAAAAGAGATTGAAGAAAACATTCTCATTGAATTTTTCATGGATCAATATTAATATCCTATTATGACTTATGTATGAGAATCATGAATCTTAAGATCCTAAAGTAATTTTTTAGAATGAATTATAATCGTATGAACAAAACTACATATTAAATTACATAGTACCAGAATGTTTTTATTATTTAAAAGTTGACGAATCAAGTTATCATATTTTCTTTTATTTTTTTTCTCTATAATAGATAGGTTCTCTATTAACTGCATTCAAATACATATAGGTATATATAGCTTTCTTTAGATTAAATTTTAGCCATCTTAGTAAGATCTAGAGTGTTCAAACCATGATAGTTTACATCCTGATATTCTCAATGTAATTATTGTTTTTTGTGGTATACTAAGAATTAAAATTGTTTTAAAAATGGTAAGCTTGAGTACAATAAGGTGAAAAATAAGATTTTTTTTTTCAAGGGTCAGAATGGATGGAAATTGTTGTCTTGGATCCACAAAGTCACAAATAAATGAATTTGGTATAATTTTTTAGTATTGATGGGTCATCCTGTGGTTACTTAACTTCTATTCTACCTTAAAACAATTATGATGGCACGGAGACCGGAACTATGAGAAAGGAAGATAAGGTGTATCATCCTTACTTTTTCACACAACTTCTGGATCAATTCAGAAAACATCATTTGTCGAATATAGATTGGAGACAGTTTTGAAATTTTTTGTCTCAAAAGAGAAGAAATCAAGGTGGTAAGATGTATGGCTGAGATACAAGAGGAAGAAGAAGAAAATGAAAAGGTATGGATTCGAGAACAGAGGGGATGATTTTTCAATTAAAGTAGTTTAACTTCAAATAAATTGATACTAATATGTTTTTATTTTAAAATTTCTTTAATTTAACATTGATCAACAGAGTAAAATCTATTTTTAATACTATTTTAATTTGTATCAATTAGTCAACATTAATAACCATAATTTTAAAAAGAAAATCTCTTACAATATTTTTATGTTCAACAAATCTTAACGAATAAAATAGAAAATAAATAAGTTATAATAGATGAAAGAGATAAGTGTAGATAAAAAGGATGAATGTGGATGAAAAAGATTAAAAGAACGTGAATGAAATAAATGAGAAAAAAATGCAAATGAAGGTGTGGATGAAAAGGATAAATACATTTAAGGAGATGAGCGTGGTTGAAACAAGTAAATATGATTAAAGAAGATGAGTGTGCATGAAAAAAAGATGAATATATTATTAATGTGAATGAAGAAGACGACTATGATGAAATTTATATAGAAAATGAAAAAAAAGATTAATTTCATATTTGTTGTTAATAACATACCATTCCTAATACATAAATTTTAGGGTTAAGTATGATTTTAGTCCCTAAACTTTGATCCAAAATTGGAATTCGTCCTTGGTCGAAACTTTGATAAATTTTGGTCCCTAAACTTTAAAAACGAATGAATATAGTCCTTTTAATCCAATTTTGTTAACTTTTTTTTAGGTTTCGAATACATTTCTTAGTAAATATTTAGCCGAGAATGTGTTAAACGGCGTAAACAACTCCAATATTTACTTAGAAATGCGTTCGAAACCTCAAAAAAAGTTAACAAAGTTGGGTTAAAAGGACTATATTCATTCATTTTTAAAGTTTAGGGACCGAAATTTATCAAAGTTTCGACCAGGGACGAATTCCAATTTTGGACCAAAGTTCAGGGACTAAAAACATACTTAACCCTAAATTTTACATTTGTTTAACAAACTCGAACTAAAATAAAAAATAAAATTAAGATTAGTATTTTATTTAAAATATATTAAACCAGTTTAAATTTAAATATTTATTTAATAAAAAATTAAAGGTAATTTTTTGTTTTCTTAAATTTTTAGAAAGTTATTTTAGTTTCAGTTAAACTATAATAATATAAATATTTATTTATTTAAAAAATTAAAAATAATTTTACACTTTTAATTCTTTTAAAAGAAAGTAATAATATTTTATGTCGACATAGAGTAGGCTTAATTGACTCTGGAAAATAAACTTATATTTTAGTAAAATGAGAAAAGAAAATAAGAAAGAAAGTATTTAAATCATATTATAAAGAAAGAAAGAAACTTCCATAATTTTTTTTTAAATTACAGCATATTGATGAAAAATCCAAGAAAGTATTCTCATTATGTAAACTTAAAATTGTGATCATAAATAAAAAGGTAAAGAAAGAAAGAGGTACATCAATCGTGGAAATCCTTCAAAGAAACATATCCATTTCAAAATTCTACTTTTTCTTGAATAAAAAATTTGAAGTAGAAAAAGGAATTTGATGAAATAGTGAAGTATGAAGGAGAAACTAACTGACCTTTGCCAATCCAACCTTGATACTCGTTACTAGACAAGTCAAGGCTAAGCAACTCTTGGAAAGAACTAAACAATGAACCGTTTATCAAATGAGAACCTCTTGAATTGAGACCGGCCAGAAACAAGTGTGTTACGTGTTGTTGACTTGAGATATTGGAACATTTGACTCTATTCCAAGCACAACAATCACTACTTCTATTTTCAATCCATGAACCCAATTCCAACTCATTCCGCTCATCCCGACCTAGAGATAAGATATAGCTCTTGATTTGAAGTAAACCAATTCTCTCATTCTCCAAGCACCCATCACATTCTAAAACTGCCACAAAATACAACAACAAACTCATTACCACACCCAACCTCATTTCTAAGCAACTATGAACTCATTTCATTCCACTTCTTACCAATAAATATATCATGCAAAACTCTTTGAAAATTCAACAAAGGAAAATTAAGGACAGTTTCTGTTTCCATTTCAAACATTAAGAAGTCTTTGCCGTGAGATTCTGGCAAAAGGCGTGTTTTCAGTAGTTTGACATCGAGTGTAGCATTAAAGAATTTTGGGAGTGTTTGTCCAATCACTAATTTCCAACCTCGAGACTATTTCAAAAAGAAGATAGAAATTAATGAGGGATGGGACAAAATTTCTTCCTATGTCAAATGAAGCTGCTACGAACGAAATCAAGCCACATCCTATATCTCTTTCTCACACACATGTAAGGGAGAACAGGCTTCAGTACTTCTTATCTAACTACTGTTTTGAACTGGCTTTAAAGTCCAATCCGTATGTGATGATCATCTTCATCCAAAGTATTTAACATCCAATTTGCTTCTTTTTTTTACTAAAGTTAAAATACATAAATTAATTATAAGTAGTAAAACTAAACAAATCAAATAGTAAAGAAGGTTACCAATTTTGACATCTTTCTTTTCCTGTACAAGTTACAAATAAAAACAAGTTTGAGGCATCAGTGATCTGAAAATATATGTTAGTTCAAAATCTCTCTCTAATATTAGTCACAATTTCTTATAAAAGAAATATATTAGTAACATTTTACACCTGTGTTGCACTCGCCGATTTGAAAGGAATCACTGATATATGCCCAGCAAGTTCGGATTTATCTTGCAAAGTCCTGGATGAAATGCAAATCAGATTTGTGCACAGACCTTAACCGAAAAAGACAACCATTTTATATAAAAAGCAATACACATAGCTAATTTTCATTTTATTCTCCTCTCAAGTATATAAAAGATTAATTAGTACAACAAAGCATGAAATGACCTGCATTAACCTTCCATACTCTCCCATTCCCTACACCCATCCTCCTAGTTCAAAAAGAATGCCCAAATGCAGGTAACTTGCAATTATTTTTTGAGCAAGCTAGCCAGTTCTCCTTTCTCATACATGGAGCTCAATATATCACAACCGCCAACAAGCTCACCATCCACAAAAATTTGAGGGAATGTGGGCCAGTTGCTATAGTTTTTAAGTGTTTCCCTCAATCCGTAGTTATACTCTTCATCCAGCACATTTACACTCTCATAATCTACTGCTTCACTTTCGAGAATGGCTATCACTCTCTGTGAGAATCCACATAATGGTGCACTTCTAGGGCCCTTAATGAATGCAACTACCTTGTTTTCTTTAACCAAGGTGTCAACGAGGTTCTCGAGAGGGACAGTTAATTGCACGTGGCGACCAGGTGTTAATCGCAGATCAGGCTTCCTTTTAGGTGGTTGCCTGACCCAAGTGGCATTTCCTGATTCATTGCCAGGTGGAACTTTTCCACTGACTTTTATGTACTCTTCCATCCAAGACTTCCATGCTTGGGTTAGAGCTTCCCTGTCTGGTTCCTCCACTAACCCAGCCTGCAACAAAAATTTTCACCAAGAAAAGCCCACCATCAGCAATGTATTTTAAGTGGAAATCTTTTCAGGCCCACTATTCCATGCTTAGTCATATTAAAAACCTTTCAAGAACAGCAAATTATTATGATGCGTTAAACGAGAAAAAGAGTTTTCAGGAGATCATATTATCATATCACCTCCAAAACCGTTTGTCGTCTGTGCTTTTTAGTCTACTTTGTGGTCTTAGATAATTTTAGAAAACAAAAAGAAAATTACACAGACTGTGATTTACGAGCTAGTATTAGTATGATTACTCTGATAATTTGTATGGTTTTCCATTTCTTTAACCGAAGTAGTTCATGGAAATGAGTAAATCACCTTTCTGAAAGCTCGTAACTCAAATGGTTCAACAGAAATGGCAATATTATGAAAAAATATTAGTCAAGGTTGGAAGGAATGATGTTCCTGGTTCATGCAACTCCAAACAAACTACACATGAAAAATTGCTATGAAGCATCTAAACATCATTGTGAACCTCTTCTAAATTATATTACAAGGTTCGGTCAATACTGACCTCATCCAGACTAGATCACAAGAAACCAAAAAAAAAAAGTACAATTTATACTACAGTGCTCAAATTGTAAAACGAAAATCTGAACTCTCAAGCACTGTTTTATGTGGGTTTAATCTTGTGCTGCACATTCTAAGGGATCATGTTCGTGTAGAAGAAATTTTCTTCAATGAAGAAAAAGTTATTGTATTAACACAAAGCACTGAGATGATAAACCAAAGTAAGAAAACGAAGAAGGTTAAAAAGGATGGGGGCAAATGAGTGCGCTACCAAAAACAGTGAAAGGATGAAAACAATCAGTTGGAGTAAAAATTATTTCATCTAGAATGGCCTATCAATCAAACAAATAGGAATGCAAAAGGCTCTAAAGCACAATTATCAATTCGTTCCTATACACTAAAAAACAAACAAACTAAAAAAGGAAAAAGGTTCTTTGACACTACATCTTTATTCTACATTCATTTGACAATTGGGTTTTATAATAAAATATTATATTAACATAATAAAAATAAATATAAATAAAAGATTATAGTAAAATAATAATTTGTGAAGTTCTAATTTGTGTGTAAGAGAAAAAATAGAAGTGTCAAAGTAACATTACGCCCAAAAAAATACCATTATACATTTTCCCTTTTCATCATTTGACCAGGTACTTGGTAGGTACTATGCTTCAAGTTTCAACTACTTTTCCTGTTTGAAATGCAATCTCTGAAATTCCCAACTTCAATCATTGAGAATAGGAAGGTAACTAGCTAAGGGACATTTGTAAAAATCAATTTCCTTTCTCTTACATTGTATTCCACAAACCACAGTCCACATGTCTATTACTAGCTTTCCCCCACGGAAATACTATTCAAGAAAGGAATTGCTAATTCCATAGTACTGCCACTATGAACATTAACGTTGGCTTAGTTAGAAACTTCATAGTATTGAGGAAAAGTTTCAATGTTGTTCAATACTCCACAGATAAAGTAAGGGGGAGGCAGAAATCAACGTCCATCAGGGTATTTTGTTTTCCTTGTCTAGAAATGGTGTTAAATAACGTAGTTGTGCTGATTAGCACCTTGTCAGCACTACAAGGAAGACTTAGTAAACATACTACTATGTATGGATTCCCCATTGTTTTAACCATGTTTCGGGATTAGGTTGTGAAGAGAACAGGGGGAGAGAAAAAGTTTTTCATTTCGGGAAAATATTCTCTAAATAATCTTTTCAAAATAAAACAATAAGTGATAAATTAACATAAAGTTAAAAGATATTAATTTTAATTTTTAATGAATGAAAGTTAGAAACCACCATAAATATGACTATCAAAGTAATTATTACAAAACCAACAATGTTATAGTATACGGCAATCTATGATTGACTAACCATGCAAAAGAACTTTACACTTCTCATTCTAATTAAATCAACATAATGTGCAAATCTTTATTGTACAATTCCCTTAATTTGAAAACAAATCTTTCTTGTACAACTCTCTTAATTTAAAGTAAAACAGTTGTCATCCATCCTCTCCTCCAAGTTTCCTATCATAGTCTTAGGACACATAAACTTCTCCATAAGTACATCTAAGAAAAACAATAAAAAAAAAATGAAATAAGTTTCCCATATGTTGAAATTAAATACGCATGAGCTAAAATCCATCTTTTAGAAAAGATAAATGAAAAAAAAAATCTACAAATTAGCTTATATATTATAAGCTTATATTATAAGTGGAAAAAATCATTTTGTTTTTTTTTCTTATTTTATTTCCCTATAAATAATTATGAAAAGGTTTATCTGAAAGGATCCTCAAAATCATAAAATTAAAAACCTCTTTGTCCAGGCTCAAAGCATTTCACAGGGTTATAAAGTACTTCAAGGATATCTATAGTTTCTTTTTTAATGGCCAATGCTAATTTTATCTCCAATGAATAAAGATATAACTGGATTTAGTATCAGTCATAATCAAATAACCAAAGGTTACACCACACAAAACGAACAATTCTCCTAGTCATAAGAATAACCAATTGAAAGTTTCTTTTCAAACTCCCTCTTTCTCACACACTTTACAATTCAGAACCCAGAAAAAAAATAAAAACTAACCTTAACGGAGCCACACAGCTCCGGCACCGATTTCCAGTGCGACGAAACGCTCGCCGCAATGTTTCGTGACAGACCGATGAACTGAACCTCGCCTACCTTGTCGTACACGGCGTAGACGCCAGCGCCCGACGGCAATTCTCCGGCGGGGCCGTCGTTCTCAGGCGAAACCGTCACTGCCTCCGTTTCTTCAAGGCTTTTCACGGCCAACACCACCACACGCATACGAGGCTTCTCTAAAACGTAGGGTTTTAGAGAAATTGGGCGCGCGTTCGTCGCGGGTTTTGGTTGGCAATTGAAGGAAAGGGTAGGGGTATTTTGGGAAAAAGAAAAGTGTACACGATGGAAGGAGAAAGATTGCAACGAAGAGAGATTGAGGGAAGCCATTGACGAACGATGGCAATGGTGTAGTGAAAAAGAAGCTAACTGTTTTGTCTCAACGAGTGAGTGGGTGCTGCATCAAAGCGGATACATTTTGAGCCTAAGCCAATGCGATTGGGGCTATTTCTTCCACACCCCCACACCTTTTTTCTCCCACCTCCATAATTTAAGAAAAATATTATACTACCATATTGTTTTCATGTTATTTTCTGGATTAGACTTTTTAAGAAGTATTGAATTATCCTTTCGACTTATATAGCTTGAAAAACAAGATAATTCATGATTATAAAGCTAAATAAGTTTTTATTAGATTATTTGAGAACAGTGTACCTTTTGTCATACATTTTTACAACACTTCTTTTCTTATTTTAGATTCATAATTTATAATAGGTTTAGTCACACAGAAGGTATCCAATTGGGTCTATTTTGAAAATTTGTTTCAATTTGATTTTTCTGTTAGGACATCAGTGACGACGTTAAGTGTGTGTCACGTATTAGCTTGTGATTTTTTTTATTTTATTTTTTAAATTTTTTAAATTTTCTAAATTTTTTTTCTTAAAAAAATAGCTGACATGTGTCAAATTAGGTTGTCACGTGTCAGCTTGTATTTTTTAAACTTTTAAATTTTTAAATTAAAAAAAATTACCATGTGTCAAATATGATTCTGTCATGTGTCAATTATTTAAGTGAAAAATCTCGATTTGGTCCTTGTATTTGTTATTTTGTCTCAATTTAGTCCTACTCTTTTTAAACTAAAGTAATTTCATCTCTACCAAATGTAAATTTTATATCAATATTTCATCTCTTAATTTTATTTATATTTTTAACCAAATGATATTTCAATTTATTTAATAATTTCTAAACAGCTTACATTTGAATTTATAAAGTTGTTTAGAAATTATTAAAATAAATTTTTTAAATAAATTTCAATATTAATTTGGTTAAAAATATCTTATAATAAAAATATCATTATAATATTGATATAAAAGTTAAATTTGGTCTCAATTTGGAAGGGATGAAATTACTTTTGTTTAAAAAGAGATTAGGACTAAATTGAGACAAAATAACAAATACAAGGACCAAATCCAAATTTTTCACATGAATAATTGACACGTGGTAGAATCATATTTTGACATGTGACAGTTTTTTTTTAATTTAAAAATTTTAAAAAAATGAAAAAAAGCACAAACTGACACGTGACAAAACCTTAATTTGACACGTGTCAGTAGTTTTTTCAAGAAAAAAAAGTAAAAAAAAATTAAAAAAAAAGATAAAAAAAAAACCACGAGCTGACATGTGGCACACACTTAACGCGCCGTCAATGATGCCTTAACGAAAAGGATCAAATTGAAACAAATTTTCAAAATATAGGATCCAATTGTAATAACTTTGAAGTTGAGAACCCAATTGAGATTTTGTAACGAAAACGGGGACCTTCCGTGTGATTAAACCTTTATAATAATATATTTTGGGGTTAAATATGTTTTTGGTCTCTTAACTTTTCATGAAAATTGTAATTAGTCTCTCTTCAAAACTTTGACCCAATTTATTTCATCAACTTTGAAATTGCATCAATTTAGTCTTTTTGAGTAAATTTTGCTAGGTTGATTTGATGTTTCAAATGTGTTTTTCAGTTAACATTGAACCGAAAATGTATCAAACATTGTAAACAACTCAAATGCAAGTGCTATCATGAAACATCAAATCAACTTAAAAAAATTTGGTTAAAAGGATCAAATCCACGCAGTTATAAAATTAAGAAACTAAATTGGTTCAAAATTTTAAAAAGGGACTAATTCTAGATTTTACCAAAAGTCAAGATACTGAAAACATATCTAACCCTGTATTTTATTCTAGTTATCTATTGTTGTGTTGATTCTTTCCGAACCTAATAACCCAAAAATAATTCATTTGTTTTTGGTTTAGATATTTTTCAGCAGTTGGATTGTATTATTGCTTACCAATGAATTCTTAATGTAGACATAAACTCAAAAATTGATGATAGGGTGCACTTTTTTGAGATAGTCTAAATATGGTTTGTCAATTTTATAATTGCAATATTGTAATGAAATAATTTTGTTTTCGATATTATATAATCTAAAAGATTAATTCAATACTTTTAGAGAGTAATCTAAAATTTAACATACAAAAAAGTGTTATATGGTCTTCTTTTTAAATTATGAGGAATTTTGAAAGAAGGTGTGAGGATGCAAGAATAAATAACTTACATTAGGCTAAAGACTAATAAGAAAATAGAAAAATTCAAGAAATATTGTTATTAGATAATTGTTAAAATAAAAAATTTAACTCGTTGTAACATTTTTTTACTGGACACAAGCATTAAAAAGTAAATTAATAAAATTACTTAAAATCAATCTAAAGAATAATAATCAAACAAAGTTGATTTAATTTGAATTATTCCTAGCCAATTCAATTTGATTTGCATTCGAGACTTTGGAATCAAAGTAGACCAAACTGCAAATACATGTTTTTAAAATTCCTGGATAGGGAAATATGATATACTTGTAACAATATGGTATCATGATGAAGTTTAATGCTAACGGTAACTGCTAAACTACTTGGTTTTCGAGATATAAGATTACGTCACAAAACACGTTAAATACGTTAAATATGATTAAAGATGATAATTTTAATATGATATTTATTTAAAATTATCAGAATTTATTATATAATATAATAGTTATAAAGCTGTCATTTCCATGAAAATAATAATGTGTATACTAAATATATTTTTAATTGTCTTAATATTTTGAAAAATTATTTTTTAAAGTAATTTATGATAATTTTATTATTAATTTACACATATGGATAAATTATATTTACATTACACGATTTAATGTAGAGAAGTTTTGGTTCCACATGAGAGAAAAGTGGTTGGGTGAGTTGAACATGACTTTGATTATGCTTAATTTTATTTTTATTTAATTTTAAATGAAGTTGTGGAGGGTTAGTGCAATTGTGATATATTTTTTCGAAAGTAATACTTTAACAAAAAAAATTAACAAAGTTGACAAACTGGCGTGACACGCATTAATTGTTTAATTTTTTATTTTGAAATAATTCATGTGGAGAGAGGACAAGGGTCCATGAATTTGAAGTTTGGCAGTTTCTTTTCATTTTCGTTCCACTCATTTACTTCAAAAGCAGTGTTTTCTTCATTGTAGCCTGCATTCCGTCTCAACCACTTGTGAGTATTTTGTTGCATCTTCTTGGTTCATCATTTAAGTTTCCTTTTGGAGTTTGGTGGTTTTCCCTTCTTCTTCCTTCAGTTATGCAACACATTTGCGTTTTCCACAACCTTCCTCGTAGCAAGTGGCGGCTTTCACCTTCGTTTTCGTTGGTTGTGTTCCGTCCCACAAGGTCGTTTTCGTATATTGCAATTCGATGTCTTCGTTCTTATCTGCGAGGTTATCCATCCTCTTTGTCTTGGACATCATGCACTCCCAAATGATATGTTTTTTCTCTATCGCGCCTTAACCCCTAATTTAGTTTGGCCACGTGGGTTTTTTAGGCGTTTTAGGGTTAGTGGGATTTGTGCGTGGTCTATACAATTTTCATTGTGATTTGGGTCTGATTAGGCGTAATTGGTGTTTTACAGGTTTGGGAATCAAAGCCATTGACGAATGTCGCCATTAAGGGAGATAGTCATTTATGGAGGTTAGTTTATAATTTTTGGTCCTGAAATTGTGTGGTAAATATTCAATGTTTGCCTTTTAAGTTCAGTTCGATGTGTATATAAATGGAGTGCTTTGTTTTAGTGTTGCAATGAGTTGTGTATGTTGGTGTCGTGGTTTTGCACGAGTGATTATAAGATTGCACAATTTGGTACATGCTAAAATATTTTTGTGAGTGTATTTAGGTTTTCACGAAGGTTTACGAGAATTATAGGCTTTATGTTTAAAAGGTATCTAGTGAGTATGTACTCCAAAAGTTTTGGTATATTTGGATGGCGATTGAAGTTAACAACACTGGTTTTTTTGCTTACTATGATGTATAATGTTGAAATTTTGCTTCTTCTATTTTAATTTTTCACACATTACTATTTCATATATAATAATATTGGCTATGTTACTACCATGCAATAATATATATGAGAAAGAATAAGTTTCCTCCATGAGCTTTAATAGTTCGTGCTCACAAATAAAAACATGCTTCAATAAGCAAAACTGCTATTTGTTATTGAAACTTACAAATACAAGAAAAAAATTAAACATAAAATGATGTCTTTCATGTTTTATTAGGATGACAACTTCATTTTTACCCTTAATTTTGACTTTCCTATTTTATTTTCTTGTGTGTAAATACATTTTTGTTCTGTGTTTATTTACTGTTTTGAAGTTTTAAGTAAACATTATATTCATGTAAATTTCATTTTATTAAAAATTCATCCATATCATATTTGTTATTTACAACGCAATGTGGTGATTTGGTTTTCAGCAGGTCTATGAAACCGCGAATTGGGAAATAGTTCACTTGTGAAGAATTTTAATAAGTGTGCTTATTTCTTTTTTACGTCTCAATAGTTAAACGGAAGTTATCAACACTGTTAGAGAAGACGGTAAATTTGAGTTTATTCAAAAATATTTGATATCATATGGAAATTTTTTATCTGTTGAATAAAAAATTACTTCTTATTTTGGGACATGTTTATTTATAGATTCAGGTGTGTGAATTTGTTAAAACAAAATACATTGTTGAATTGAATGGTGTACTGAGACATATACATCGTTCAAAGCTAGAAGGTACACCTTTCAATTGGAAAGGGTTGTGGATATCTTGAAATCGTTGTTGAGGGAGATGCTAAGACGATGGGTTACAAAATTTAAAGGTTTTCATGTAATGCAAAACCTAATCCCACTTAGGTGTGTAGATGTTTGCATCTGCTTCGGATTAAGTGTAGTAGGTGATGACGTTGAATTTGATTACGAATTATGTGGGAAAGTTGGGTCATTGTTTGATGGTGAGCCCGTAACAATTAAAAGTATAACTAGGAAGATCAATTCCATGCTAAGTAGCGATGAGTTGGACGATGTGGATGGTGTTTGTTTGTTGTATATATTGATATGTTTTGTTGTTTTATATTTTCCCATAACCTCTAGTAGTATAAGAGCATTGCCTTTCAAATTGTTGGATAACATTGCATCTATAAGCAACTACAATTGGGGTGGTGTCATTTATACTTTCTTGATAGATGCCATAAGTCGGTGATATGAGGTTTACGTGTAACAACAAAATAAGCATGCCATTAGCATAGTTGGGGCAATTTCGATGATATAGGTAAAAGTCTAAATCTTTGTGTTTGTTACGTCTTTTGAAGTTTTCATTAGTACGGAGAAATTAATTTGTGTTTTATTTTGCAGCTTTGGTTGTGAAGCATCTTCCCTTAGGTCATGTTGATCGGGTTTGTTGTTTCCCTAGAATTTTGGAATGGCCATCTCTCACCATAAGGACAACAAACATTGAGTTCACATTTGAAAATAATAAGGTTATTTATGTCCACCTTCAATTTTTGTGGTTCAGATTATGTTGAAATATTTGTTATGTTTAGCTTTAATCATATTTGGTTAATCTATTAATTTATAGATTGTTTGGAAATGGTCTTTAACCGAAGAAGACAAAAGAAAAGCTATTTTGAGGATTGCACTGAATCTCTCTGAAGGAGGCACGACAGATGAAGGTGTTGATGATGTTGGAGGCGATAGAGAATGTTCCCATTTTGTAAAATAGAAATTGGAAAAAAAAAATAGTAGGCGCATTGATAACTTGCAGGCGAAAATCAAGAAATTGCGTGAAGATTTCTTTAAATGTTAAAAACCTCACTCATCCCCTTCTAAAGTGAGTGTAGATGAAGCTGATAAGTTCCATTGTCAACCGAATCCAAAGGAAAGATGTGACCTAGCAATTGTTCCCGTCTATGAATCAAAAACAATTTCATTGGATTTGGTTAGGAAATTGTTATACACAAATGGGACATTGCAACTGCACAAATACAATGCTTGGTCTTTTATTAAAGTTGTAAAGTCTCCAATTTCTTCATTGGTTTAATTTTGTGGTGTCCTTATTTAATTTATACTTCTTGATTGTGAAAATAAATGGACAACTATTGTGCACAGAGGAGTGTAATGGGTTGTGACTAGGGATGTTAAAAAAATTCGTACCCACGGGTATCCGCGAATAAAACTTGCAACGGGTAGGAAATGAATATTGTAAATGGATACCTGCGGGTAACGGGTACGGGTATTTTTAATACCCGCATGTTAATGGAGCGAATACGAGTACCATAGTATCCGTACTCGTGGATACTCATACCCGCTATACTCTAATTTAAATTGAAAAGTAAAAAAACATGATTAAAATATTAACATATTGATTTTGAACGAGTTATTTTGTTATCAATTAGTTTAAAAAAAATCATTTCTTTGTAAACTGTCATTCAACACTATTTAAATGGGTTATTTGGACTTTGTTTGAAATTTATGAGTGTTATGTATTTTATTTTATTTGAATTTACGATTAAAATATGTTGTTAAATATTTATTTTAATTTTTTTGTAAATACCTGCGGGTACCCATGAATATTAAAAAATTATGCGGATACCCCGTATAATGGATATCCGATGGATATGGATACTGATACGGAGCGGATATTTATCTAACGGGTAGGGTACAGGGGGAGCTATTACTCGTACCCTACCTGCCCCGTTGACATCCCTAGTTGTGACCTTGGGAAAAGGTTGACAACATAGAAAAATTATATACATGTCTTTGGCATTTCAATTTCTAAGCATTTATTTGTGAGTATTGAATTTGACTACCAAATTACTGTTGGTGTAGGCTATGTTGTTTGTGGTGAACACTTTCATGTACACCAAAAAAAGGATGTATGGTTCTGTGAAGCGAGTTGTTTTCAGTCTACATTATGTAGTATAATTATTGGTCCATAAAGTGATTATATTTGTAATGTCTTCTGTACTGAATCCATATTCAATAATTTGATTTTTCATTAATGCAGACCATGCTTATTGAAAATTCTAGTAAGAAAAGGAAAGATAGATGTGTGTGGACTACAAATGACTACATGAATTTTCTATACACTCTATTAATTTCATTGGAAGACATATTGAGAGCTGACTTTGTAAGTGCTTTATGGTGTTTTGTGAGACCCAAAAAATTCATATAAATAATAAAGTACAAGTAATGATGGGTTGAGAATAACCTAAGAGAATTTCTTAACAAGTCTTAGACAGGAAATAATACTAGCTCAAGTGGTTAGGAGTACTTAGTTATGTTAAGAGGTTTTGGGTTTGAGTCTTGTGTATGCTATTAGTATGTTTATTTAATTGTGTTTTATTTTGCAAATGTATTGTGAATGCGGACACATGGCTTAAGGTTGTATGTGCGTGTGAATTGACAGGAATCATGTGATAGCTTGTTGGATGTGCATAGACTTGGTGAGTGGAAGGGTGTGAGTTCTTGGTTAGGATGAGTTATTCTTTTTCATGTTTAATATTTTTGCTAAAGAAGGAAAAAAAACCAAGAAACTCTAGAGCTCCTCTAAGAAACCAGAAGGGCAGTGTAGAGGTCGTTGTTGTGGAAGTAAAAAAGCACAATTTAAATGGCCATTAACATTTAATTTAATTAAATTCGTTTTAATGACTTTTTATTTAATTTGGATTGGAAAATTGGGGAACAAGAATTGAAGCTTTGGGGACGAGAACTAGTTCTTTATTTTTGTTACTCTTGATTTTGGTTGTTTAAAATATAAAACTAGATGAGTGTGGTTGCGTTTTGTTGTTGGTTTCTTGATCTGTGAACTACCATTATCATTTAACGCCATATCTTTTATATGCCTTGTGTGATGATGACAGTATTGTGTTATACGTGATTTTTTGTTGCTCTGTGTAGTCCTTTTGGGACTCATTTTCTCGTTCTCGTTATTGGTGTAAAAACGTGTAAAATTTCAAGAGAATGAGGGGTGGTTTACGTTTAGGTGAATCTGTCGTGGTATGGTGCAGGAGTTCTTTTGATTTGGACTTTCATTCAAAATATTGAATTCTCAAAAGAAAAAAGAAATTGATGGGATGTTGCTTTAGGGTGGGGCCGTGTGGACTTGTTCTCTTTCCATTAGAAAATTCATAAAATATTCCATGTAGGCCCAAGAGAGAAAACTTTGCTTTTTCTTTCCTCATTTATGTTGTTGTAGTGGTTGGTGGTGAATAATTGGCCTTTGACTTTTAATTGTTACATTTCTTAGGCTATTTAAGTGATGGCATAACCATGGGGCCTACGTAGCAATTCTTTTTACTTACTTTAAGCTTTTGGTGGTTTGGTGTGGTTCTTACGTAGGTGCATGGTATGGTTTCTTTAGCCATGGGTCCCACTCTTTATTGGAGAATTGTTTATTTAGTCGCGAGTCCCACTTCCTTTTAGAAGTAGTCTTCTTTGTTTTGGACAAATCACATTACGTGATTTTAGAGTGCAGCCACTCCTTTCTGTAGTTTTTTTTTTATGGTTTTAAGAGTTGATTTGTTAATTTTATAGTTACAGTTGGGTTATCTTTAGGTTATGAAGTGATTAAGATTGGAAGGTGGTGATATTATGTACGAGGGTAAAAGTTAAGTATCCAAAATTGTTTATAGGGATATAAGTTATATTAAAATATATTTAGCATTATATTTTTGTCTCATAAATATACAATTAAGGTGATTAATATAAAAATGTGGTTTTAATATTTAGGATTAGTGTTTTAGTACATTTGTTATGTGGTGGCATAAGAAAAGTTACAAAGGCATGTTTTATTATGTATTGACCGCATGTAGTTGGGTATTTAGGTTGTTATTTTCTTATATCGTTCTTGACAATGAAATAATTAATATATGTATATATAAGAAAAGTAAAATAATATAATTGGTAATCAGGAGTGTTACCTTTTGATATGAAGAGAGATTCACGTAATTGGATAATTGAATACACTCTAAATTAAAATAAGATGCAACGATATGAGCCACAAACAGAGGGGTCCCTAGACGCGTGGCGCTTAGCGACAGGGGATTACCACCAGGAAGTCTAGAGCATGTTTTCATCTGGCAGCGCTTAGGTAATGGTAGGCGATAGTCTGGGGGCAGAGATCTATTGCAAATGGATTTGCATGGATGATCTTGTTGTCTTGGTCAGGGATATGTTGGATTAGTTACGAGCAGGGAGGTTCGTAACGGAGATGAGAGATGTGTGATTGATGTGGGTGAGGAGGTTCGTATCTGTTGTACTCTTATGTGGGGATATGAGCGGGGAGGTTCGTATGTTCTGTGCTCACACTTAAGGCTGCTATGAGCGGGGAGGTTCAAAGTAGGTGTTCACGCATGTTGAACTACGAGCTGGTAGATTCGTAGAGTTGGACTACGGGCGGGGAGGTCCGTAGAGTTGGACCACGAACAGGTAAGTTCGTGGAAGCATGATAATCCCAAAGGACCAAGGTTGTGAATAGATATATCTCATATAGGTCATGAGATTGGGGGGAACATTATAAAGAAGTCAATAAACTCAAATTAGCTAAGATAGATTGGGTGAGGGTTAATTCTTATTGTGTATTGATTGTATTATTTTTCTTTCTCAGCTCACCCTTTCTGTTTGTGTTTGGTGATTATCGTGTGACTTGTCATGCAGGAGAAAATGTGAATCCAAGTGAGAATGCCGATGCATAGTGACAGAGCGAGGCAGACGATAAGGGATTTTTCTCTACGTTTTATTTTCATGCATTTTGTAATAAATTTTATGATGTTTTTTTCTATTATGAACGTGTAATAAAGATGGAGCAGTGTGATTAAACTGCAGCGACATAAGTTTTAAATTTTCCCACGCTTGGGAACTTTATATAATATTTTAATTCCAAAAGAAATTTTGTGATATATGCTTTATCTAGTAATATCCATCAAGGGTGTTACATGTTTTACTCTATCGTATTCAAAATAGTTTTTTAATTGGTGTGTTTCATGTTACTGGAAGCAGTTGTTTTTCCCAGTTGTTAATCAAGACCATTGGTGGTGTTACGCTGTTAAATGTGAGACACATGAGATTTTTTATCTTGGATTCACTTGGTCACAAATGTAAAGGTCGCAAGAAGATAAACAACTACTTTGTAAGTTTTGATAGTGATATTTTCTTATTTTTTTAATTTCGTTGCCTTGATTGGACAATAATCACATGGTTGTTTTAATGTTTTGCAGTCCAATAATGTCGTACATATGTTTTCATTATTGTTAAAGGATAGTGAGAAGACCTTGTCAACTTTTGAAGTTCATCATGAAGAGGATGTACCCATACACATGTGTAAGAAGATGGATTCTTATATTTGAAGTTGGGGTTTCTACTTTTTTTAACCATATTGGACTGGTTTATGACTTCAGCTACTCACACTGTAGGAAAACTTATAACAAATGAAGGAGCAATATATTTTTCAGTGGATTATGGATGAAGATAAAATCCACAAAGACTTTGAACTTAAGCACTTTACTATTAAGAATCATAGTCATTAATGTAAATAGTCTGTAGTATATGGTAATGTTGTGTTTTAATGACGTGTGTATATTTAGTGCACCACAAGTTTTTGTTTCTAAGTTGTTGTGTGAAGTAGATTATGAAGGGTGAATTATCGTATGGCTATTGCAATTATGTATTGTGGTATAACAATTTTGTGGACAAATTTTGACTTCTGTGAAGTACATAAATTTCATATATTGTTATCTATATTTCACAGATTTAATACAAAATGTGACTCAACCAAATATAGATGTTCAATAACTACATTCCTTTTTGTATAAAAACTTTAACTGTGTTTGCCACTTATTTTTACTATGTTTGGTAAATAGTTTTTCAAAACCCTTTTTAATCATTTTCTTGTCACAGACCATGTTTTTTTAAAGTCACGAGGAAAGCACAACATGTTTCTCACATACATATGCCCAATTAATTTGGTACTCCATTTCACCAAGGTCACATGTCCACCTTTCTTTTGAAAAAATCAGCGGGTATTGGGTCTCCCTAGGTTGTGGCCAAAAAAGGTTGGTGAATAATATGTTACATGTATAACTACCAAACATTGACTACTTAAGTGGCAAACACAATACGTGATTTTGCACAACACGTTTCCTATATATAGGTGCCAAATTGATTTTTGAACTCCATTTCACCAAGGCCACATGTCCACCTTTCTTTTTAAAAAATCAGTAGGTATTAAGTCTACCCAAGCTGTGGATGCACATAATGTCCAAAAAAAATTGGTGAATAACATGTTGTAGGTATAACTACCAAACACTGACTACTTGAGTGGAAAATGTAGTACATGATTTTGCACAACATGTTTCTCACATATAGGTGCCCAATTGATTTAAAACTTCATTTAACCAAGGCCACATTCTACCTTTCTTTTCAAAAAATTAGTGGCACTGACACAAAAAGACATTTAATGTCACCCTTTCAACGTTTGTCCAAAAAAATTCCAACATTAAAAATGACTGCTGACATTTTTGTAATTAAAATGCCAACATTGACATCAGGTAGATCCTTCCTCGATGTCCTATACTAAATTGACATCGGTCTTGGTATTTCTAATGTGAATAAGATCGACTTGAGGGGTCAAAAACCCTAGCCGCATTGAGGAGAAGACAGAAGGGTTGGGAAACCATCATGGAATACCAATTGAATGACCATTAATCTCATTTTAATGTAATTTCGTTTTATCCATTAAGGCAATTAAAATTGGGGTTGGAAAGTGAGAATAAGAGTGGAATTAAGGTGAGGTAGAGTCCTTTTGGTATATACCAACAAGATGCGCTGGAAAACTGAGTTGACAGTGAATTAGGGGCCATTTAGAGTGGGAAGTAGTGGAGCCAAAGAGGTGGGACGCGGTTGCGATCACGAAAGGAATTGGAATTTCAACGTGAGCAAAGAATCTAGGTTAGGGGAGTTGCCATTTCCTATTTTAATTATATTATATACAATTGCATTATATATTGATGCATGAAAGCCTTCTCCTTAACTAAATTCTTTTATCGCTTAACTTCTTGATGTTTGTTATATGTGATTTTAGAGATAGTATGTGTGTGCTTGTGGTTTTCGTTATATTGAGTTCTCTATGTGACTCCATCACTCTTGTGATTATTATGATTCTTTTTTTTTACTTGCTGTGATGTTTAGAGTTTTTCTTCTAAATGCATCACAATTATTATTGTTATTATTTTTATTATTATTTTCATTATTACTATTATTATTATTATTACTATTTTTATTTTTATTATTACTAATATTATTCTTATTCTTATTCTTATTATTATTTTATTTTACTATTATTATGATTATTATTATTATTATTTTATTTTACTATTATTATTATTAATTTTATTATTATTATTATTATTATTATTACTATAATAATAATAATTATTATTTATTATTATTACTATTATTATTATTCTTATTCTTATTATTTTTATTATTACTATTATTATTATTATTCATTATTGTTATTATTTTATTATTATTATTATTATTATTTTTATTTTTATTATTATTACTATTATTATTATTATTTTATTTTA
>Ga0209589_1000706_pt1 | contig 49046 bp, 47 predicted proteins | sample CowpeawhiteBW_FD_187525 | JGI IMG/M metagenome (GOLD analysis project Ga0209589, IMG submission 187525) | Root nodule microbial communities of legume samples collected from California USA - Cow pea white BW (SPAdes) (version 2) | ecosystem: Host-associated > Plants > Roots > Nodule | place: USA...
CGTAGGAAAATATAATCTCCCGAAAGACACAATTGTGTTGGTGAATGCCTGGGCTGCTCATATGGATCCAAAAATGTGGAATGAGCCAACACACTTTAAGCCTGAAAGGTTTGAAAAGGAAAGTGAAATAAATAGGTTACTTTCATTCGGGTTAGGAAGGAGGGCTTGCCCTGGATCAAACTTGGCTCAACGTACAGTTGGCTTATCCATAGCCTTACTACTTCAATGTTTTGAGTGGAAACGAATTGGTAAGGAAAAAATTGATATGTCTGAAGCAAATGGAATTACCATATCAAGAAAAAATCCACTGGAAGCTATGTGTCAACTTCGTCAAGCACCAACAGTTAAGGATATGTAATAATTTATGATGTTATTTGGTGTTGTTTGAAGAATAAACATATCGTAATTTATTGAGAATAAATATGTATGCAATAAACATTATGGAATGATTTGTAAGAGGTTGAATTAAATGTGATTCCATTGAGTGTAATATCTTTTAAGTTCTAGTTTTACAATAAATTCTTATTTTCTTTATATTATTTATTATAATAGTTGTCTTTTATAAACACCGATTACTCATGCAAGTCTTTTAATTCATGCCACTTTAATTTAATTTTTTTTAATTCAGAGATCATATTGTCTTTGATTTTATCCTTCATTAGTACAAACTTCAACTAACACAAATTAATAATATAGAAATCACCATGATTACCAATGTATAGACAAAGTTTTTCAATTTTTCTCCTTCACACAAAAATATGATTTAAGATCACTTATATCCAAATGTGAAAATTTGATTTTCCACTATCAGCATTATAAGTAATGAAAGAAGTAACTAGCCAAGAAGGGAGGTTAGATTGACCTTTTTTAAAACTTTAGTTCCTTTGAAACTTGTAAAAACACTTTTGATTGAATCGGAATGACCAACAACTCAATATACAATTACGTTTGGAACATGCATTATCATTCGATTGAAATCAAAGTTAACAGGTTGATTTAATTAAATAGAGAGTCAACTAGAAAAATAGTATTTTTCAATAGATTAAAACATAGAAACAACCAATTGAAATAATGGGAAATTATGCAGAAAAACAAAATTGATGATAAACTCATAAACAATTTTAGCTGCTTATCAAAATTGATTCCAATCAGTAATAAAAACAAAGTTACAACTTCAGATTATATAGAATCACACAAATATCGTACAAAGATTGCTAAAAACAGATTTCTTGAAACTTTTTATCAAACAACAAAGAGAGCGATCAAACAATTCCGCATATAATTTTATACTGGTTTACTCAAAATTGAGCTACATATAATTAGTCCAGGCAACCTTAGCTTGACTTTGCACTATTTCAAAAGATCACAATCCACCAAGATTACACTTTCAAAATATACAAAACAACACCAAAACTCTTGAATTCAACAATAATCTCAACAAAGCACAACAAGACTCCAACTTTCAGACCTGGAAACCCAACAAGAAACACCTAGAAACTTGAGAAAGACTAAACCTGGATGATGAACCAAACATCTTTCTCCAAGTCCCTACACCAAGCAAAAATGGTCCAAGAAATCAAAGATTACAACACGAATAGTTGTAAATTTGTATATTCCAAAGAGAGAGAAGTTTTCAAAAGTTCACACTAATTTCGCGCTCAAAATTGCAACTGTTGCAGCTCTATCTAAAAAATCACACTTTATAGTATATTTGTTAGCATATTCAATAGGTTGATTTATCTGTTCAATCTGTTGATTTCACTTGACTTAAGTGAAATTAGTTGATTGAAAGGTAATTCATCTTATTGAATATGTTAATAACAGAACTATAGCAACAAACCAATTAATCTATTAAAAACCCATTCAACAGGCAAAAATATTGTAATCGGACACAAAACACGTATACTATGTCAAATTATCTTCAAGTTAAGCTCCAATCTTTAAGATTTGAGATCTTTATGTGATAGTCAAATTTAACACACATACCAAGCTTGATCAACACATTTCATCAATCTATTAAGACTCCATATCTTTATCAAATTTGTTTATGCAATATCTTCATCAAACTTTCAAGCATAAAAGTCATTTGTGCTAAAAATCTGCCCTGATTTGGTGAAGCCAGTCTCCATTGAATTGATGAATCAACATCTATTTTTATGAAAAGATCTTCCATTGAGTATTAAGCTTGTGAATTTGAAATATATAACATAAAGCAGTGCACACAAGATAACAAACACACACAAATGCACATGCTCCCCCTATCACTAGTATGATTTGTCATATCAAAATTTGGTTCATTAATTTTCAATTCAATTCCTTAATATTTCTTTTCATTTCCTTAATTTCCCCCCTTTTGGATTCATCAAATAGAATTAAGGCAATCAAGAATGAGAATAATAACAAGTAGTTTCATTAAGTGAAAGCCACAATACAGAGACCAAAATTCATAACAGAATAGAATTAAACAACATGCTAAATTTTAAAAATATCTGACTGAAAAAATAGCAAAACAATTAAACAACAATGCAACACCATATATGTAATGCACGATCCTGAAAACCAACCCAATCAGTCATCTTGATGATTGTTTTTGGTAGGGAATAAGGTCAATAGATCATGGATGCCATGAATTTGATCATCCAATTCATGGAACCTTTCATTGCAAAAGTTGGACGTGTATATTGAGAAAGATTGAGTTTATGCAGTGAATGGTGCAACAGAATGCTTACTTCTAAGGAGAAGAAGGATCCCACAACACCACGTGAAGAACCAACATGAGTATCAACAATAGTTACAAGAGCTGTAGTAGAGACTTCATCTGCATCTTCATAATTGGGCACTTCATCTTTATGAACATACTAATCCCCAAAGGGAACAAACTTCATTTGCTTAAGTGAGCAACCATAGGTCCCATTTACTTTAGTCGTCCTTTGAGCATATTCACCACTTTTGTTTACACTATTGGACTTGCAAATCCTAGAGATAAGGAGCGGGTAAGGCAGATGATATGATGAATATCTTGGCTTTGAGCATGGTGTCAATGATTAAGCTAGACCAATAAATGAGTACATGGTTGAGCAACCCATAAATTATAAAAGGTTCAACTTTTGCGCATTAGGTGTGATTACTGCCTTTGGGACATAGAATCCAAACAATTAGATAGTGAACGAGTCTCTCATCCATCTTGAGGCCACCTACAAGGAGCTGTTTTCTTACGTTATGTTGAGGATTGCATAAGAGCAATCTATAAGCTAGTAGCCTATTGAACCCTTCAATCCTTGTGAGAATTTGCAAATCATCTTCTTTGGTGGGAAATTTTTACATTTTCACAAATATCATTATCTAGAATGATATTGACGCCTTTTACCTTGCTGAAGGCTACTCCATCTTTGTATTTGAAATTATAGAAGAAAAATCTTACTAGATCAAGATAGTATGTGGCTTACATTTCCACAAAATATTTAATGTCTTGAACATCAAAAAGAGAAGGAAAATGGAACATAGAAGCGATGAACCATCGAGAGTTGATGAACTTGGAGTGATTATGGCTTTGTCTTTCAATAGATTGATAAATTTTGTTCTTTGTTCTTCATCAGAAATCCATCCTTCAATGAAGGCATTTCTGGATGGAGATTGAGTGGAGGGATGAGCACTTCTTCTTCTGGTTAGGGATCTTCCTACGAGATGGTTCAGCCATGGAAAATGAAAAGGAAATGGGGAGTGGATGAAAATTTGAGAGAAATTTGAGCTTGAAGAGAGTTTAGGGTTCAACGAAGAGAGAATAGTGAAAACTGAGAATTGGATAAGGAATTAATCGATTTCAACAACGTAGATTTATACCCTAATGTTCCCAATGGTCAGATTGTAGTTTTCAACACAATCTAGTCGTTACAACAACTAGTTTTCCAAATTTTTCGTCCAACATCGCGTGATAATCGATTATTGTAAGATGATAATCGATTATCGTTTCAAAATTTTTAAATCCTGAAAGTTTTGATGAGCATATAATCGATTATCTTAAGTGGACAATTAATTATTCCAAAGGAAATTTAAACAATTTATACTGAAGTCATTTTAATAGATTATCTTCTATTTAATCGATTATTCTAGAGGAATTTTTAACTATGTATGAAGGTGGATAATCGATTATTCCTTGTGATAATAGATTATCACAACGTCAATTTTTGGAAAATTCAAAAATCTAAGTTTTTGCTTTCTTAGGACACTTTTGGTATTCCCAAATCTCTCCTAAGTTCATAAAACCTATTTTTGGCTAGGGGTTTGGTGAAAATATCTGCTAATTAATGCTTAGTGTCTACATATTATATTATACAATGTCCTTTACTTTTGTGATTCCTAAGAAAATGATGTCTAATCTCTGTATGCTTGGTCCTAGAGTGCATTATAAGATTTTTTGTCAAATTTATAATCCTCCAATTTTTCTTTCATCCATACAATTTGAGCACTACAATTGCCTACAATAATGTATTCAACCTCAGTAGTTGATAAAGCACACAAGCTTGTTTCTTGGAGTGCCAAGAAACTAGTGAAAATCCTAAGAGATGACAAGTACCACGAGTACTTTTCCTATCAATTTTACAACTATCATAATCAATTTTCCTATCAATTTTTACTCCAATAAGATGTGATTCTTTAGGATTAGCCTGAAATCTAACACATGTAAGACCTGGGAAAATTAAATAGTTATTTAATTAATTATTTAATTAGGACGGGTAATGAGAACATTTAAAGCAATAAATGTGAGGAGATATGACGTGGAAAAGTACTAGCTCAAGTGGTTGAGAGTACTTTATGTGTGTGTGAGGACTTGGGTTCGAGTCCTATGTGTGTCACTTGGATGTTAGTTAAATTATGCGTTTTGTGTAATTATATATTGAATGCGTGATGTGATGATAAATTCTTAGAATGGTAGGAGTTATCATGAAATATGGATTGGTTGAATGGTTTGGCCTTGGTTGGGTATGTGCATGAGTGTGGGTTCAAACCTTGTTGAGAACTAAATAATTTCTTTTTGCCAAATTTTTCCTTGTGCATGAATGTGAAAGGGTTAGAAACCTAGCAGCCAAGGGAGAGGTAACCTAAGGGCTGGAAAACAGAGGGTTAATTAAACATTTGGTTAGCCTTAGTATCATTTGTCATTTAAAATTCGTGTAAGACACTAAAGGAGCAATTAAGTTAGAGTGATAGTGAGAGACAAGGTCATAAGAAGAGAAAAATAGCATTGTGGGTTCGTGTTAATGATAAGCAAGGGTTTTCCAGAGGATTGGGGCTGATAGAGTGAGGTGGTGAGGTTGAAATCGCAAAGGTTGGAGTGGAAAGCAAAAGGCTAGGAAGGTTTTGGTGAAGGGATAGGCATACAGATTCGAATTTGGCAAGGAATCTAGGTAAGGGGAGTTGCTCTGTGTGTTTTCTTTTAGTTATATCAATTACACTGTGCCTCATGATCGAAATTGCATGTAATCTATCAGTTTGCGCACTGTTTTATCGAGGTTTCTGGGTTTTTCCCAGAAACTGCCTAGCGGTTCAATCCCTACCGCCAGGCGGCACATCAGTGATGAGTTTTTGTTCTTGTTTTGGTTTGAACCGCTTGACGGCGATGAATTCCTGCCAGGCGGCACGACTCCGTTCGCGATCTTTGTTGATGTTTGTTGCTATTCGTGCTAGTGCGTATGTGTTTCTGTGGTTGATGTGAAGGGGTTTTATTGGACACCTTCCTGGATTGAAATGGATTACTCAATTGCGGAATGAAAAGGGTTGGGGGATGATCATGTGTGAATTGATTTGGGTTGCACATGAAGGTGAGTATAGAGCCACTTTTATGAAACGAATTGAGGGTAGGAAGCTAGTAAGTGATGCAGGTATGGTTGTTTCATGGTGACTGAACTGGTCGGGATGGAAATTGAAAAAAAGGGATCGAATGCGTAATAGGAGTGGAGGATTCTGTGATTTTGCAGAACAGTGGTGTACCGCCTGGCGGTGCGCCGCTTGCCGCCAAGCGACGATGAGTGCAAACACAATTTTTGCGTGACTAAAATGAGGATAAGGGGGTGGAATTGAGTAATATTGGGATGACTTATGCTTTTAGACACATATTGATAAATATGTGATAGATCAATAATCTGTAATATAGAGTTAGGGTAGTTGGATTAAGTATGAAGGCATGAGCATAAAATAGTAAGATTGTAAGGGAGTGTGGTACTGTGATAAAGCAATTTGAGTGGAGAGTGTAGTGTGGAAATGTGTACTGTGTGGTTGTTACTAGAAAATAGAAGAGCTTATGGCATAATGTTGGAAGAAGTTAGTGCATTGTAGGTATGATAGTAAGTTTGGAATGGAAGTTGTAAGTACTACGATCTGTCAAGAGGTTAGCTCAGGAACCAGAATGGGAGTGGGGTTAATCAATATTGTTTGGCTACCTTAGAGAGAGTAGGTAAGTGTGGGCTAATCTGCAAGAGAGGCGAAAACAGAGAGTGGAATGGTACTGTCACAGCGCCTGGCGGCTGGACTGGGTGCGCCAGGCGGTCGAAGACCCAAAAAGGGAGTCTGTAGAGGCTGGCGCCTGGCGGTGAGACCAGATCCGCCAGGCGGACGTGAGACAGTGAGCTTCTGTTGGAGGCCATAGCGCCTGGCGGTGGGACGTAAATCGCCAGGCGGCCTAAACATGTTTCGCCAGGCGGCACTGGTTGACGCACCACGCGCATTGCGTGGCAAGTTATGAGCTGTGTGTGTCATTTTTAACTGATAATGATGCTTTGCTTGGATCGGGAGATGCTGTGCCATGAGCGGGTAGGTTCATGGATGGTGTTTGACATGTGATGATATGAACGGGGAGGTTCATATCTAGTTACTCTCACGTGGGGATACGAGCGAGGTAGGTTCGTATGTTTCGTGCTCACGTTGAGAGATGCCACGTGCGGGGAGGTACGGGAGCTGGTGGATCACATGTGTTGGACTACGAGTGGGCAGGTCCGTAGAGTAGGACTACGAGCGGGGAGGTTCGTAGAGGCAGGACCACGAGCGGGCAGGTTCGTCTGAGCATCATGTTCCCGAGCTCTAGAACCATGAAACGCAAAAGATCCATGAAACGCAGAAGATCCATATTTTCTTGAGTTTTCTTCTTAGCTCTTAGGATTTCAATGGCTGTCATGAGTAACTAATCTTCTCTCTTGGGATTGAATGTAATCAATTCAAACTTGGATGTAATCTGGTGATATTTATATATAGCATTTCTGTTTCTATTCAATATTGGTATTATTGTTCTGTTCTTAATGCTTGATTCTATCTACTCAATATATCATTCACATATACTTGAATAAGTAAGATGTGATCACCTACTCTTTTAATAAACAAAGTTGACTCAATTTTTCCTTTCTCAAAATCTTTTTCTAACAAAAACATGCTTAATCTTTCATACTAGGATTTAGGTGCTTGTTTCAATCCATGAAATGATTTCTTTAACTTATAGATGTGATTAGGAAACTTATAGTCCTCAAAACTAAGGGGTTGTTCAACATACACATCTTCTTTAATAAATCCATTTAGAAAAGCACTTTTAGCTTTGATTATCCCCTAGATAACCAATTATTAGCACGAAACTTTGATTTTAAAAAACCTCTCTAGAATAATCGATTATCATAAATGAAAATCGATTATCTCTGGCATTTGTAACTTGTGTTTTCAGCTCCTTAACCTAGTTTTTAAGAAATCTATTTATAGAGCACTTAACCCATTTTGAAATCAACCTTTTTGAGCATCAAAAGTTTAGTGGTGTGATTGCAAAGAAATTACTTAAGTGTTTTAAAAATGGGCTTTTAAAAATATAGTGTGGATAGAGCGATAACTTTCACCAAGTGGGTCTTGGGGGATTGAGAACTACTGTTGTTGGTACGAAAGCTATTCATCCTTTGTATGATTTAGAAGAGGTGTTATTCATCTCCTGTGTCTTCAAGAAAGGTGTTCTCTAAACCCTATACCTCTCTTACCTAATTGTACTATGGTTTATTTTAGTGATTTAGTTAATCTCTTTGTTTAAGATAATAACAACTGGACATAGGGTTTTTGATCTAAACCAGTATAAATATTTTATGTTCATCTTCTTCCTTACTCTATTTATTAATATGTAGTTACTTTAAATTAAAGAATCTTTTAATTTAAACGGTAAATTTTTGGAAAAATTTTAAATTCTTAATTTTTATTAAATAAACCAATTCACTCCTCTTGGTTTTTTCCACACCCAAACATTCCTCTATGTGATTCTAATAGATGAAGAGCCAAACTTTTAAAGTTGGAATAAGCACGACCTCTATCTTCTAAAGGTTTGTATGGAACAATCTCTATTGGTTCAATAGTGGGTTCATCCTCATCCTCTTGATTAGACCCACTTGGGCCAACTTCATGGTCATTTTCTCCACCAGTTGTTGCTTCACTAGTACCTCATGTTGTTTAGACATTGCCAGCCTTAATAAATCCTAGTGCACTCCTCCAACTCATCTTCTACATCAACACCAAAATATTCTATGAATTTGGAGATCAATACCACTTGTGGGATCTTGAAGTCTGTGAGCCTCTTGGCCTTTATCATGTAGTCTCGGATCACGAAAGTCCAATCCACTTGGATGTGGATTTGGATGCGGTACATGAGAATCAAATCACCCTCATTCAAGTTTGAAAAATTGTTGCCACGAGGTACCAATGACAATCATGGTAAGTAGCCTCTTGATAAGTGTCTAAAATACGTAAAATTTCCATATAAACTTGATATTTATCATGCTTTAATTGATCATATTTTGTAAGTAAACAACCCATTTTAGCATATAATTACAGAATAAGTTACTAAAAAGAAGAAAATTAATAAATTGATGAATTTTGATGATTTTGCAACAATTTCTCGAAGAATTAAAAATGATACAGTTTGCCCCAAAATTCATAGTTGAGCTCTAGTAAGTCGGTCAGGGAAGGATCTAGAACATTGTGCTCAACACTTAAGGAGGTGCATGGCTGAGCCACGAGAGATGTGCTCACCATTTAAGGCAGTGCATGACTAAGCCACAAGAGAATGTGCTCAACACTTAAGGTGGTCCGTGGTTGAGCCACAAGAGAATTTGCTCAGCATTTAAAGCGGTGCATAACTAAGCCATACGAAAATGTGCTTAGCACTTAAGGCGGTGCATGACTGAGCGCTAAAAGTTGGGTTGAGCATTGCCTAAAAATTTCTATAAATATAGACCTTGGGTTCTCATTTGATGCATTAAGTGGAGGCTAAAAAATGTAGCAGTAGTATAGAATAGGGTTTGTTAGGAAAAATGGAGATACTCTTAGTGTAAATCTTATGTGTAGATGCTGCTGTAATTACATTGTAATATTCTATGAGTAGTTGAACTCTCTCGTGCCCAAGTTTGATGTAATTAATTCTGATTCCATATACTTCTACTTCTTGGGTATTTATCTTTGCTTTCATTCAATTGTTTATAGTTTGATTTATGCTTAATGATGACTTGATCACTCATCTTATTTCACGGGTTTGATTTGAGTTGGAAGATTGGTCTCAACTTGTGTAGAGGAATTGAGGACTCATCCTATTTCACTGGTTTGGATTGAGTTGAAAGAATGATCTCAAACTAAGGTCCAATCAATCATCATACTTGTACTGATGCTTATTTAGTATCCAAAGAGGATGTTGGAGAGAGTCTTGCACATTAAAGCAAGGATTCATTCTACAAGAGTTTAGGAATCACACTGAGTTTGAAGTCCTCAGGTTCTAGTGTATGAAGGATGAACCTTGATCTACATAGAAAGAGTACTCCCAGGACATTGAATGATTTGCATAATAAATTAACAAAATGGTAATGGTATAGTGGAAGAAGATGAGATGAAATCAATTCATAGCCCCTACTCCACTTAATCTAATTACTACTATCTATATTTACTTGCATTCTTTATCACAAACCAAAAACCCAAAAATCAAACTACCAATATACTTACTAAATCCTTGTGGATATGACACTTGTTGATACTACTACGTACTAGTACACTTATTGGGAAATGGTTTTGTGAAACAATCATCACCTCTCATCCACCTTAAGACCACCAACATGAAATGTCCTGATTTCTCCTCCAGGATTCCTAATACATTGTCCATAATACTACACCTTTTTGAACTCTTCAACAACACCAGTCTCACCTTTTCCTCACCTAGACTCCTATTTTCCTTAGTCCAGACACAAGAGCAAAATTCCAAAGTAAAATTAGGAATTTCATTTCAAGTCACTCACTGATTAATTAAATTATTAAATTTAGGATATTTTTTTAAATATGGGTGGGTTGGTGGGTCATCTCACAATAACCCTGCTCGAATCCGTATAACCCGCGAGTTAAGTGAGTTAAACCTGTTTATTGGTAAAATATTGACATGTCTAGTTTTTGGTTTCAAGTCGAATATTTTGGGAGTGATGGTGATTTAAAAATAGTGAAACTCAATTATTTTAATATTAAAAGGCTTTATTATAAATAGTTTTGTTATAAACGAGTTTTATTATTTTAAGACACCTCATCAAACAAAGACGGTAAGATTGATGCTTAGGGCGAGCTCTTCAATTCGGACCAATCAATTTCTTCATCTACGTAAGTTGACTTTCAACCCATTTTCTTTGTATTTTCTATTTTTTTGTTGCATGTGAGCCTTCGTCCACTTGCATGCGTCTTTTGAATCATAACGATATGTCTTAATCGTTTTTGTGTTGTTTCTAGGTATAAATAAAACATTATGTGATGCTAAAGGTGTTCTGGTGTTCCTAGAGTTGTTTGGGTCTTTAGAACCGCTTGCTTAGGTAAGGGAAGCTAGTTGTCTTTTGTATGCGTGAGTTTGATGTTTTACGTGTCTATGGTTGATTACATTTGATGATAAAATTGAGCTAATATGGTGAATCTATTTGGCATGTATGATTGATGTATTTTGGATTGCTTGATCAATTGTTGCATGTTGTTGTTTAATCATGTGGTAATTGGAAGTAGTGGTGGATCTTGACCAACAACGTTGGGGGAGCCAAAATAATACATCCAAAATTTATACATTTCATTATTGTCACTAATATAATAAAAATTAATACATAACTTAGTATAACAATAACTAAAAAAGAAATCACAAATATCTAAAAGATTGCCCTTCGTTCCTTCAGATCCTTGAACTCATCAATAGTTGAATCAGAACTAAAATTTTTCAGCTATTTCTTTTTCAATGTAAATAATCATATTGTCGGCTAGAAATTCATCTTCCATTTTATTCCGCAATCTTGTTTTGATAATCTTCATTGCAGAAAATGATCTTTCAGTTGTAGCGGTAGAGACAGGAAGAGTTAAAATAAGACGAATTAAATGATGAATCAAGTAGAATGTCCTTGACTTTCCTGTTCTTGCCAAAGATTGACATAATTCAAGCATAGTTGATTAAATCTTCAAATCTGGATGGTTAGGAGCATCAATAATAAAATGTTGAAGTTGAAATTTTAAACTAATCTTCTCTTGCTCACTAAAATCTAAAGGATAATATTTGTTCACAAGAGTGTATATATCCTTAATGTTAAAAGGTTTATAAGCATCCTTAGGAACTAAAGCATTGCTTAGAGTTAAAAGTTCCATTGTTTGCTCACTAAACCTGTCATTTAATTCTTGCAACTGCTTGCCCATTGTAACAAGAAATATATTCACCCTAAAATGATGTTCCATAGTGACATGATCTTTTTGATGTCGAGAATGGCCATGACGTGCAACATAAGTAGAATTAAAATCAGGAATATCAATGTCATGTTGTTCACAAAAGAATACCACACCTTTCAATAGATCTTGCCAACCATCCTCCTTTTACTTTTGAATCAAAATTTTAGTAGAATAAACCAATTGCATAACATTTAGTATATCCTGAGACTGTTTCTGTAAAGCTTGGCAAAGACCGTTAGTAATTTCCATAATCTCTTTCATCATGTGTAAAATTAATATGAACTCAAATAAAGAAAACATATTAAATGCAGCATCAACATCACCCCTTTGAGAATAACTTTTTGAAGAACCAGACAAGATGCATTATATAGCTTCATCATACTACAAGATGCCAATTTGATTCTTTCTTTTACCAGTTTCAAGTTCACCCATTTCTAACAATTGAGTTATTCCATCTAATTCAACAGCTTGTAACTCATCATGACGTTTAGTAGAGGAACACACAATATTTACAATAAAAGCCAAATTTGAAAAAAATTGAGACTGGAATGACCTCTCTTGAAGCAGCCACCAAAGCAAGTTGTAGTCTCTAAGCAAAATAATGCACATAATAAGCATAAGGATTATCATTGAGAAATAATGCTTGCAATCCATTCCATTCTCCCCTCATATTACTAGCACCATCATACCATTGACCGTGGATCTTGGAAACATCAAGATTATGCCTAGAGAGATCGACAATCAATTCTTTTTTTTAGAGTGGCGGCTGTTGTATCCTTAACATGCACAGTATAAAAAATCGTTCTTTTATATTACCATCCTTATCTACGAATCTCAAAACAATAGCCATTTTCTCTTTTTTAGATTCATCATGTGCTTCATCAACAATTATGCAAATTTTAGACTCTCCAATTTCTTCTCGAATGTGACTTCTTACTTTTCTAAAGAAATGTGCAAGATTTCTTTCTGAATATGATGAGAAGTATACTTAGTATTATACAGAGCATTTTCTAACACAACTTGTGCCACTTTATTATTATATGATGCTAGAAGTTTAATCATTTCAAGAAAGTTACCTCTATTACTTGACTCTGGTGTTTCCTTGTGGTCTCTAAATGCACAAGCTTGAAATGCTAGCCAATAAATTGTGTCAATAGAGGTTTTGAGCCGTAAACGGTTCTTGCAGATTTGTTCTGAACTTTGAATATTTATAATGTTATTAATGTGCATAGATTGATTCAACAAGTCCTCACAAGCTTTCATTGCATTGTTATGCGGTGAGTAAAGATTATCTCCAATGTGGTTGAGAAATGCACATCTTTTTCCTGCATTAACCTTTTTCCATGATTTAAATATTTGTTTAGTAAACACATCTGACCCAAAACGACCATCTGGCTTTGAACTAAATAGATAACATGCCAAATAATAAGCTTCATCATTAGGCGAGGAATACTCTAGTCAAGAAGGAAACATTTTAAACTAATTAGATTGAAATCTCCTTGGATGTTTTTTCTTAGAATAAGGATAGTTTTGAAGTTGCCTTTGATATGGACCCCATTTTAAATAAGCTCTTCGAATCTCATCTCTTTGGCTCATTGGATATTTCCATATTTGAAGACGTTTTCCTGGATCACGTTCCAAAGAATTATTATGAAACTCCTCACCTATAATTCTTTGAACCTTAAAAAGGGGCTCCTCTAATTGAACAATTGGATCAGTAGTATCATGCTTCAAAATATTTGGAAGAGTTGAATTTGTCATGTTTTCATATTCACGGGTAGGTTCCCTTTTATCACTTTTAAAAAATGAATATATTCTTTTATTCTTCATCAATATACCTATTTAAAAAAATAACACTAAAAAATAATTTATCATAATCTAATAAAAAATTGAGAGACATAAATACTAAAAGAAAATTCGATTATAATCAAACCACACTTAAAATTCAATTATAAAAAACACACAGTACAATCATTTTTTCTTCTATGTTCGTAAAATAAAAAATTAATATAAAAGAGACTCATTAAATAAATTATTAAACTAATATTTCACAATCAAGTGAGACAAAAGAGAATTACCTTCTTCTTTATTTCTTCGAGAATGGAAGAGAATAGTTGAGAGATTAGAGCAAAATAATTGATCGTTTTCTCTTCACAAACAAAAGAAATTAGGTAAGAATGGAAGATGAGAACAATTTGTAAGAAACTCAAAGTATAGACGTACAATGGAACCACAGTTAAAATATGGTTATAAAAAATAAATAGTACAATACTTTTTCTTCTATGTTCATAAAATAAAAAATAATATAAAAGAGGCTCATTAAATAAATTATTGAACTAATATTTCACTATCAAGTGAGACGAAGGAATTACCTTCTTCTTTTCTTCCTCGAGGATGGAAGAGAACAAAGGAGAAATAAGAGAAAAAATATTAGATATTTTTCTTTTCAGAAACAAAAGAAAACAGATGAGAATGAAATACGAGAACAATTTATGAAAAACACAAACTATAATGAAAACAAATAATAAAAAATATCATGATAAATCTTTTTAATCTTTATTCTTTATTATATTTGATTATTTATTAGTATTAATTATTATGTTGATAAAAGAAATAAAATATTTTATTTAATATTTATATCAAAAAAAAAATCAAAATACTTAATATCTATAATAAAAAAAATCAAAGTACCTATTATAAAAAAATTCAAATTTTTTTTTTGGGGGGGGGGGGGGGGGGCATGGCTCCCCTATACCATAATAATCCGCCACTGATTGGGAGAAAGTAGAATCTTAGTCATTGATCAAATTGGTACTAGCTCCTATGTTTTGGAAATTGTTTTTATTTGGAACAGGCACGGACTTCCCAAAAATCATAATTTTTATTTGCTATGAATTGATGTGGCATTGAGCGACAATTCTCACCGTTGAGCACCACTTTTTGCACATGGTTAGGTGCTGAGTAGCGCCCAGTAGTCAGACGAGAAAATCCTTTGGTCATAATTTTACTCATTTGCAGATTTCCATGTATGCTAATATCTGTCTCAATGCTTAGTCGTGGTCAATCTTCTTCTGCCTCGTCTTTGCGTTTTTTATTCCTCTTAGGTTTATTTCATAGTTTATTAGGATTAATTTTTTTTCAACGTTTTCCTCTGTAACATCGCGACCGGATATTATGAATTTAAAATAATAAAATAATAAAATAATAAATAAATCGCATTTAATGAAATACCATTTCCCAAAAATGCGGAAAATTTAAAACTTTATTACATCTTTATGAAATATGTAAGGCCCAATTATTTTCTGCCCTTATATTTTTGGACTGCCTCTAATCAGTTGGGCCTAGGGCTGGCCCATAGGGAGACAAAGACCCTAAACTGCCCTAACCCAACTCATTCCCTTCATTTTCAGAAATCAGTCTCCGTCATTCTCTCCTAGAGTAGTTGCAACTCTCTGTTAGGGTTTGGACCTCCTTCATCTTCAAGCTAATTCAACTTCGTTTTCCCTCCACCTTCTTAATCCGTTCCTAGAGTTGTTGTACACCATTGTTTGGTGTCAAAGTCTCGTACTAGATCTTTCCAGGTAAGGGAAGCTAGGGTCTTTAGTACTTTCCGTAAATCTACCTGTTTTCAGCCTTGTTTCATGTTTTTTATGGATTGTATGCTACCGTGAATGTGTGGAATTCCTGGTTATATTGTTTGGATTTGTATGTGGGGCTGATGCAGGGAAAATAGTAGCGAGAACTGATGCTCTCGCCCAAGCGAGCCTGTCTCATCTAGGTGAGATTAGCAGGAACATACCGATGTTCATACTCGAGCTCTCGCTCAGGCGGAGGGCTCTCGTTTTGAGCAAGGTGACATCTCACTTAGGCGAGAGGGGGTCGCCTAAGCGAGAACCCGTGGGAACTTGAGATGCGTCGTTGTAGTTTTAGCCCAGTGAGGAACCTCACCTTTGGGCGAGGGGTGGTCTCGCTAAGGTGAGAAGGGTTCGCCTAAGCGAGAACTCGCAAAATCAGCAAACCTCCATGTTGGCAGTCCCGCCTAAGCGAGGGCCTGTCGCTTAAGCAAAAGTTCCCTTTCGGTTGAGCCAGGGTCCATGGCTTGAGCGAGGCTATTGCAAGGGTTTGCTCTGTGCCTGTTCTTTCCTCTGTCTTTGGTTGGTGATTACTTGTATGATTGTATTACCCTGTTAAGGCATGAATTGGTTAACTATGCATGTGTTAAGTGGTTTTTGGGCTGGAAATAATGAGTTTGGTATGATCTTGGTATGCATTATGAATGAAGGATTGGTTATAAATGTTGGCATGAGATTGGTATGCATGATAATTACATACTTGGTTGGTGGAACATGATGTCGGTATGATTAGGACGCAATTCCATGATAGTTTCGTAGTGGTGCCTCATTGGTCAAGGCGTAATTCAATGAATCTCTCTAAGTGAGATCTCATGGTGGTGCCTCATTTGGTCAGGACATAATTCCATGACACCAGTTAGTGGAAGTTCATGGTGGTGCCTCATTTATATAATTTAGTAAGGATTCAAGGTAAGGATTGCATCCTGACACTCTAAAGAGTTAGTTAGTCTCACACAAAGCGTACTGACTCAAGTGGTGACACTAGCAAGAGGTTTGGAACACTTTAAGGGCTAACCTTGTGCTTGCGGGAAATGAAACACTATAACAATTAGCTTGGTAGAGTAGTAAAGGCTACCACAAGTGCAAGCATCTGCTGAATCTGACTAATTATATGTATCCGGATGAGTCGTGTCTTGAGTCTTAGTGTATTGTTTGTAAGTCATAACATGATTGGTTGACGTGTGTATCTTGTACTATGAAATTGTAAGTAATTGTATGATAAATCATGTTTTGCTCTAGCTTACCCAGTGCTTGTTTGATTGTAATGTGTGTAGTTTCTCTTTTTTGCGATGATCATCAAATTATTGATGTGCGCAGATGCGAGAACTTCTCGTGGTCAACAGGAAAATGGTGATTCCGCTGCGTAGCCTCTGTGGGCTATGACCCATGTATTGTCTTGTTTTTTACACCTTCTTTGTATATTGTCGACCCCTTACACTATTTTGGTTACTGGCATCGTGGTGTGCCTTAATTTCTATTTTTGTTTCTTTTGGATAACTGTAAGGAGTAGTGTCTATACTCCAGGACCTTGCCTCTTATATTATTTGTGTGACATTTCCTTTAATTAGGGTTATTAATTAAATGGGGTGTTCCAAAACACCTCAATTCATAATTATATATATAAAACTCAAATACATAACCAGAGTCTAATAATGTGAAAGTTTACAAATAAATTAAAACGATAAGCTTAAGAACATTGGATAAATCTTTTCATCCTAGACTAGCCCGGCTCCGACTCTATGCTTCACCAGATCCACCTACAACATCATCTGCTCTCGTGTACCGCATACACGATCATCGCCAAAAACAAGCAGATAGGATAAGCTAACACGTCTCAAGACTACCAAACTCGTCAGCATATTACTGAGGAGAGCAATCTATCTGGACCCTTCCGTACACACCACAACGTGCACACTCACACTGGTAACACTTGCCAACCCGAGCCACAACTCAAGAGTTCCTCGTCTTCATCCGCCATCCCGAGCCACAACTCAAGGGATGCCATTCTGAGCCACAACTCAAGGAATGCAGCTTCTCTTTGCTCAAAATTGCGATTTCAGATGATTCCCTAAGCTGCCCTATGTTTTTCTCCCTATATTTCCTTCTCTCTCTTACTCTAAATTCCCTTGATTAATCACCATAAAATAAAAAAAGAAAATTGCCATTAAATAGAGTTTAATGACCATTCAAGGTCCATTTAGTGGCTGATTTCTAGCCTCCCTTGGCTGCCCATTGTCAACTAGGGTTTCTCTACCCTTTCACCTTCATGCCAAAACTAATTTTAGCAAAAGGAAAGTTAATTTGTGTTTACCAAGATTCGAACCCATAACCATATCAATGTCAAATTCAATGCATAATCATTCAACCAATTCATGTTTCATGATAATTCTTAAAATTCTAAGTTTATATTATCACGCATCACGATCAAACATATTATTAAAAAAATAATAAATAAATTAACACATAAATGGCATACTTAGGACTTGAACCCAAGTCCCTTCACACAATCAGGTATACTCAACCATTTGAGCTAGTACTTTTCCACATCATACCTTTCAGAATTAAATGCCACACAGGCTCCCACTACCCGCATTTATTAATTAATTAAATTTCATGAGTCTTACATTCCCCTCACCTTATAAAATTTTCGTGCTCGAAAATTAAACTTACCATGGAATAGGTGTGGGTATGCCTTCTTCATGAGCTCTTCCATCTCCCATGTCATCTCCTGGGTCGCCTCATCCTAGAGAACCTTCACCGTTCGAATCTCCTTTCCTCTGAGTTGTTTGACTTGAGAATCTAGAATTTTCACCAGTCCAACTCCAATCGTCAGGTCCTCGCGCATCTGAACATCACCCTCCTCCAGCACATGAGTAGGATCTGCAATGTACTTCCTTAGCTGTGATACATGGAAGACGTTGTGCAGATTTGCCAAGTGAGGTGGCAAGGCTATCTCATATGATTCTTGTCCAATTCTCCTCATGATTTGGTACGGAACAACGAATTGAGGCGTCAACTTCCTCGACTTGATAGTTCTCCCTTTTCCTGCCATCGGGGTAACCTTGAGGAATACATGATCACCGGCTTAAAACTCAAATGGCCTTCTCCTCTTATGTGCATAGAACTTCTGCCGACTCTGAGTTGCACGCATCTGATCCTGTATCACCTTCACTTTTGTGCAAATTTGCAAAGTGAGGTGGCAAGGCTATCTCATATGTTGCTTGTCCAATTCTTCTCGTGATCTGGTACGAAACAACGAATCAAGGCATCAACTTCCTCGACTTGAGAGCTCTTCTAATTCCTGCCGTCGAGGTAACCTTGAGGAATACATGATCACCGACTTCAAACTCAAATGGCGTTCTCCTTTTATCTACATAAGACTTCTGCCGACTCTGAGTTGCATGCATCTGAGCCTGTATCACCTTCAATTTCTCAGTTGTCTACTGTAGAAATTATGGCCTAAGCACCATTGACTCTCCATCCTGCTGCCAGCATAAAAGAGTCCTACATCTCCTGCCATACAATGCCTCGTATGGTGCCATCTCGATGCTGGAATGGTAGATATTATTGTACGTGAACTCCACCAATGGCAGTCTACCACTCAACGTCCCCAGGTGATCTAGCACACATGTTCTCAGCAAATCCTCCAAAGACTATATGGTTCTCTCAAACTGACCATTTGTCTCAGATGATAAGCTGAGCTCAATCTCAATTGTGTACCCAAAGCTGCCTGTAGTGATTTTCAGAACCTCGAGGTGAATCTCAGATCGCGATCTGACACTATACTCATCGGCACACCGTGTAATCTGACAACCTCTCTGACATACAGTTCTGCCAGTTTGTTTAGGGACATCTTTTGATTAATCGACAAAAAGTGAGCACATTTCGTCAATCTGGCTACAATGAGCTAGATTGAGTCATGCCTTCTCATTGGCTTTGGCAGGTGTGTAACAAAATCCATGGAAATGTTGTCCCATTTCCACTGACGAATGTCCAAAGGCTCCAATGTACCACCCGACCTCTGATGCTCAATCTTTACCTTCTGATATAGTAGACACGATGCCACATAATCTGCTACATCTGTCTTCATACTAGTCCACCAGAAGGTTGCTTTTAAATCTTTATACATATTAGTCATATTTGGGTGTATGCTAACACGACTCTTATGCCCTTCCTCCAAGAGCATCTTCCTCAGTACCGGCTTCCTAGGCACACAAACCCTCTCTCTGAACCGTAGGATACCTTCCTTGCCCATCCTAAAGTCCTTTCCTTTATCAGTGCCTAACCATCCAATGATCTTCTGTAGCTCATGCTCCACCCGAATCTCGTTTAGAAACTCATTGGTGATTCTCAACATGCTGCACCTTATGTGACCAACATCCATATTCAGTCCCAAGTTCATATCCCGTAGCTTCTTAATCAGTGCCAGCTCCTTCATCATCATAGCAGACATGTGGACTCTCTTCCTACTCAAGGCATCTACTACGACATTGGCTTTACCTTGGTGGTATAAAAGTTCAAAGTCGTAGTCCTTCAAATATTCCATCCATCTGTGCTGTCTCATATTCAACTCATTCTGATCAAACAAGTACTTCAAGATCTTGTGATCAATAACACCTAAAACTGGGACCTATATAAGTAATGCCTCCAAGTTTTGAGGGCATATACTACTGTAGCTAACTCCAGGTCATGCGTCGGATAATTCTTCTCTTGTACTTTCAGCTGTCTCGATGCATAAGCCACTGGTCTTTTATCCTACATTAGCACAAAACCCAGACCCTGGTATGAAGCGTCACAATACACCTCAAACGTCTTAGTCATGTCTGGAATAGCTAACACTGGTGCGGTGGTCAACCTCCTCTTCATATCCTCGAAGCAAGCTTCATACTCATCCGTCCAAGAGAAAGGCCGATCCTTTCTAGTGAGTTGTGTTAGCGGCTGAACCATCTTGGAAAATCCTTCCACAAATCTCCTACAATAACTTGCTAGACCCAGGAAACTCTGCACCTTTGTGATTGTCTATGGCCTCTCCCATTTCCCCATTGTCGCAATCTTTGCTATGTCTACTGTTATTCCTTGGGCTAAGATTACGTGACCCAAGAATTGCACCTCATCTAACCAGAATTCACACTTTGACAACTTTCCGTACAATTGATGCTCTTTGAGAACAGTTAGTACCACTTTTAGATGATCTGCGTGTTCTTCACACTCTAAGAATATATTAGTATGTTGTCAATGAATACAACGAAAAACTGATCCAAATACGATCGAAAAATTCTGTTCATGTAGTCCATGAAGATTGTAGGAGCATTTATCACCCCAAATGGCATCACCACATATTCGTAGTGTCCATATCGTGACCTGAAAGCTGTCTTTTGTACATCCTCAAGTTTGTCTAAGATTTGATGATATCCAAATCTCAAGTCAAATTTTGAGAACATTGCTACTACCCTTAGTTGATCCAACAGATCATCAATTCGTGGTAGTAGATATTTATTCTTGATGGTCAGCTTGTTCAACTGACGGTAGTCAACACACAGTCTTAAACTATCATCCGTCTTCTTCACCAAGAGTACAGGTGCTCCCCAGGGTGATGCACTATGTCAGGTGAACTTCTGCTCAAGCAGGTCCTCAATCTGCTTCTTCAGCTCATCTAACTCTGTTACGATGCCATCGAGACTAGGCCAGCTCCAGGGATAAGATCAATAGTGAAATCCACATCCCTACTTGGCGGAAGTTCTGGAATTTCATCTGGGAAGACATCTGCATACTCATCCACTACTGGTATGCTTTTGATGTACTCAGTTGTACTTTTCTTTTCTCCTTGAGCCACTATCATGAAGCAGGTAGCTCCAGCTTCTATCTCCTTCATCCCCTGATTGGACGATATAATCTCCAATCCTTCTTTATCTGGGAATACTACGCTGCGTCATCCATAATCTATGACAATGTGGTTGCTTGACAGCCAGTCCATTCACAGAATCACGTCCAGGCCCTCTAATAGAGGTCGTACCCCACCAAATTAAAACAGTTAAATACAATATGTGAAAGTTGAACCAAGTCGTCTCCCAACGACCAATACTTTCGTCCAAAGCTTCAATTTCTAGATGAACACAACACTATAACACAAGGGGGGTTGGCATATTCAATATGCTAATCAACAAATTAAATTAAATGCGACAGTGATTAAAAACATATTGACATCCTTGATTCAAACACAATTTTACTTATCTTAGGCCACCAAATTAACACCTCTGCCTTCTCTCAATCCACTAGATAAGAACCCACTAAGCAAAAGTTACAATCCAGCTTCATTATGCAATTAAGTAATGCACACATCCTTAAATTCGTGACAGCCAAGCTACAAACATTAAGCATGAACATAACTTTACCCAAACATATGCAATTACTCTGTAAATTAAGCACAAACAGATTCATCACATGCATTCCCTGAAATTCAGAACAAAGAGACATGGCAAATTTTACAAAACAAGCACAACCTCAAAGCTTCATTGCATTTTTCATCAAGGAGTCAATACACGAATTTAGCTAGACATGGAAATAGGCCAATTAAACACTTCAAATCTGAATGCAAAGAAACAGAACATGAAAAAACAAAAACCCTAACCTACAAATTGTTCAAACACAAATTCAAGAGCAAAAGAGAAATTTTAAGGCTTTGAATGAATGAAAATCACTACTATCATATAAAAACCGAAAACCCCATCAATGGGTGTTGTTCCAAGTTAATACATTCCTTAAAATGAGATGCCGAAGCTAGCAAACAAATTCAAAATGTAAAACCCACATTGGGAGCTGTCAAATGTGCATAAAAACTGTAAAAACTAGGAAAAAAACGTGAAAAATCGAGAGGAGCACCTCCATGGACACCCACTAAAGCTTGAAAGAGTGAAAAACTGGAGGTTGGGGAAGTGTAAAGAAGAAAAAGTGCAACTGGTGCATGCTAAGAAACCTAATTCTCGTGGTCTTGTCAACTTTGCCACCACTATTTACAAAATTGCCACTCTGCTACTCAAAATTACAAATATGCCATTATTGGGCCTCAAATGTTGGCCCATTCACTCAGATGACGTAGAAATGACGAGGAAATCATGTGGTACTGATGTGGCAACTCTCTTCAACTGAATATTAATGTCCAAGCTCCAAAATGGCTTCATCCAAATACCTAAAAATAATTAAAAACGAAAATTAGGCCAAATAATATGAAATTAACCCAAATTCAGAACAATGGCCCAATAAAGCCCAACAGATGAAAACACGCTAAAGATAAACAATTAAGCACTGAAAAAACTATCAAATGGGTACACAAAGGGTAGTGGAATGGAGGAAAATAATAACTCATCTCCCTTCCTAGGGAAGCAGATGAGATTCACCTTGAACCTGCGACCTGCCATGTCCATAGGGCATCCCACACAAATAGTAGTGGTGGATACCTCGCTAGATGTTGGTGTCACAACTATCAGCTCGCACCCCAACTTTCGCAATACAAGTCTGAGCCTCATCATGTATTCATTAGACACGAATGAATGGGTGGCTCCTAAATCAAACAACACCACCACATTGTTACCAAAAAGCATACAAGTTTTCTACACCACTAGGTCGCCTCGGTGGTCGTAATGCGAACACACGCCTTGGTGCTTTAGGTCGCTCTCCAACTGGCTTCTTTGCTGGTGCACCTTCAGCTGGTTTCTTATTGGGACACTGTCGAGTAAAGTGTCCTGTCTGATCACACACGTAGCACTTAACAGTGCTAACACCACCACCTGAGCTGTCAAAGGGTTTTGGACAGTCCCTCCTCAAATGCTCCCCACCACAGTTAAAGCACTATAGTTTTCTAGCCGAAGATTATGGTCTATTATAGGGCTTTTTCTGTTGTCGTGCGTCTGTAGTGGCCTTCTGTGATCGTGCCACTCTGTTGGACCCCATCTCCAGTTGCTCAACTACCTTGGCCCGCTCCACCAAGACTGGGAATTCCCTGATCCTGAGCGGTACCAAGAATCTGTGTAGCTCATGTTTTAGCCCGCCTTCATACTTCCTGCACCTCCATTCCTCTGTGACAGCGGGTGAGTAGAATCTCGCCAGATATTCAAACCTATTTGTGTATGCCTGCACAGTCAAGTTCCCCTATTGGAAGGTGAGGAATTCAACTTCCCTCTCATGTTTGGTACTATTAGGGAAGTACTTCCCTAGGAATCTCGTCTTGAAAGAAGTCAAGGTTATCGCTTCTTCTCGAGTCTGCATCAACTGCTGCATCCCGACCCACCAATATTCAGCATCCGCCACCAGCAGATCTCCTCACATTCTCTAAGCCAAGCATCTACCTTATCAGGAGTGGATTTGCCCATGAACTTAGAGGGCTTGTGCCTAATGAAATCCTCCATAGATATTGGGCGAGTGGGTGCTACAACGGTTCTGGGTTACGCTGCAATAGGCTGCATCGCATCCACTATCCGATGAATTGCATGTGCGATCTCATCCACTCCAGCATTATTCCTTCTCCTTTGGTTAGCCATAGCCTGAGCACGCCACATTTTCAGTTGTTCACACCACACAACTCTAGTTAAGACTTACGTAAGAAAAACTTAACAACCAGGCACATAATAGTCTCGCAAGCGAAACACGACAAGCTCACTCCCCAAAGACCCCAAAAATCATTTTGAAAACCCTGGCTCTAATACCAAATGTAACATCCCCACTAGATATTATGAATTTAAAATTATAAAATAGCGAAATAATAAATAAATCGCATTTAATGAAATACCATTTCCTAAAAACGCGGAAAATTTGAAACTTTATTACGTCTTTATGAAATACATCAATTCATAATTATATATATATAAAACTCAAATACATAACCAAAGTGTAATAATGTGAAAGTTTACAAATCAATTAAAACCATAAGCTTAAGAACATCGAATAAATCTTTTGATCCTAGACTCTATGCCTCACCAGATTCACATGTAACATCATCTACTCTCGTGTACCGCGTACACGATCATCGCCAAACAAAAGTAAATAGGGTGAGCTAACAATTAAACAAACATATATATATATATATATATATATATATATATATATATATATATATATATATATATAAAAAATATATTTACATTAGATAAATCATACAAGTACACCAAAGGAATTCATATCCTTTGGTTCCACATCACATGGCCACCACTTTGTTACTCGTGTTCTACATCTTTTGATGAATACTGTCAAGTGTCTTGCTGCCACACCTACCAGCTACAACTGGTAAAACCCGTATGGGAAACCATGATACGGATCACACACCGTAATGCTAGGTGGAATTCACAATACAAATAACTTTCGTAACGTTCCAAGACTACCAAACTCGCCATCGTAATACTAAGGAGGGCAATCTATCTCGACCTTTCCGTACATGCCACAACGTGCACACTCACACCAGCAACACTCGCCAACCCGAGGCATAACTCAAGAGTTCCTCGTCTTCATCCGTCATCCTGAGCCACAACTCAAGGGATGCCATTCCGAGCCACAACTCAAGGAATGCCACGTGCTTAACCCCTATCACGAGCCACAACTCAAGGAATATATTCCCAGCCATAACTCAAGGAACACCAGCAAGCCGACCTTGGAGATATCATATAAGCCTTGTAGACCACGCACATCCAAAGCAAGCAAAACACAAGTCTGGTCTCCGTATTATCATCTGGCGCTACTCAAGAATCGCCAGGCGAAATTCATATCCAAATCGCCTAGCAGGAGACACGTACCGCTAGGCGCCAAGCGCCTCTGCTACCACTCTGCCTGTAGGTGTCGCCTAGCGGGACGATCTCCACCGCCAGGCGCCACATGTCCAATATCTCTCTGAATTGGCTGCTATCGCCTAATGGTTTAACACCACAGCCAGGCGCCGTATCAATACCTGCATAGTACTAGTTTAGAGTCACTCAGACCTGTTTCTACTCCTTATTCGAGACATCAAGGCTTATAATTAACTACACCAATTTATTGGTATTACTTGTCCAATGGCTAACCCAATATCTAGTTTCCTACTTCCATTTAAGTTCAACCACCCAAGTCTATAAAGATTATGCTTCCTTAAGTTCAATCTTATTCATGCATAATGCGCCCAAACCACGTATATTCTAAGTACTATCTTCATATCAAATGTCCATTCACTACTACCCAAGTGTTCACCACATAGCTTGCACATGATCATGATCTAGTTTCTGTCATAGATCATGATCTAGTTTTTGGACTTTCCCCACATAGCTTTCACATGATCATAATTTACAGTATATTATACTCCAGCCAGAGCTAAGTCTTCAAATAACCAATACCACAACAGATTTGGCCGCATTCATTCTAGTCCTCCTTTAACGAACCACATCTACACCTTTTTCACATCTCTTTGCTACTATATCCAATCAATCCTAAGTTTAACCAACTACCCTAGCTCATGCATTATATTTCCACTATTAACTATCCATAAACATCACCAAATCCATCCTTCTAGTTCCATTTATGACTGCAATAAAATCCACTCAATGCAGCCATACAGCCACGTAGTGCAACATCCATTGCGCTAGCGCCAGGTGGACATACAAGCGCCGCTAAGCGGTGCATGAAAGCCTGGAAACATTCCAGCTTTTCACTGCACTTGCAAATGTCCACTAACTCTAAACCACCCTCCATTAATCTTTTACCCACTTTTCGTCGTCAGTTATTACTACTAGGGGTACATATTCTCCAACCAGAGTCGAATCTTACATACTATCAACGCATTTTCCAACATTAAACATTAATACTCCAAAACTCCCAATTTGCAAAACCCTAAAATATACTCATATGATTTCATCCAATTTCACCACCAATTCCACGAATTTCTAGTATATATAATGTCTAACCATTCATAATTAAGTACAACATGAATTCTCTTCAATCAGAATCTTCTTAGAACATGAAAAACATCAAAAATCGAACCAAAATCGAACCAAAACAGTTTATCGAAAACCTAGAATATTGGGTGATAGGCATCTGTCGCCAGGCATCCAGGGGTGTGCTGCCAAGTGATTTCTGGAAATTTTCCAGAAACGCGAATTTCATGAAATGAACAATTTATATACATCCAATTAAACATACGTTTCATATAAATTAAACAATACAACTCAGAAAGAACGGGTTCAACTCCTTTAACCTGAAATCCTTACTTAAAACTTGAGAATTTAAAGCTCCCCCTTAGTCAATAATGCCTTCCCTTGGCGCTTCCACTAAAAACCATCAATTTTCACAAAAATGCAGCTTCTCTTGCTCAGAATTGGGATTCCAGATGATTCCCTAAGCTGCCCTATGTTTTTCTCCCTATATTTCCTTCTCTCACTTACTCTAAATTTACTTGATTAATCACCATAAATTCCTAAAACGAAAATTGTCATTAACTAGAGTTTAATTACCATTCAAGGTCCATTTAGTGATTGTTTTCCAACCTCCCTTGGCTTTCCATTGTCAGCTAGGGTGTCTCTATCCTCTCACCTTCATGCCAAAACTAATTTTGGCAAAAAGAAAGTTAATTTATATTTACCAAGATTCGAACCCATGACCACATCAATGTCTAATTCAATGCACAACCATTCACCGAATTCATGTTTTGTGATAATTCTTAAAATTCTAAGTTTATATTATCACGCATCACGATCAAACATATTATTAAAATAATAATAAATTAATTGACACATAAATGGCATACTTAGCACTTGAATCCAAGTCCCTTCACACAATCAAGTACTCTCAACCATTTGAGCTAATACTTTTCCACATCATACCTATCAGAATCAAATCCCATAAAAGCTCCCACTATCTGCATTTATTAATTAATTAATTAAATTTCACAGGTCTTACATCCTCCCTTTATGATAATGATAACAATTCTTGTCGCTAGGACAAGATTTAGTTTTTAAGGGACACATCAAGATATACACTAGATTTCGAAAGATATTTATCATTATTACAAAATTTCCTCGACTACCAAATTTTCTCGTTAAGAACTAACTTTAATAATAAAAAAATTTTAATTTATAGTAATTAATTTAAATACAATTTACAAAATAAAAAATTATTGAGTATTAAAATAGTTATTATTATAAATAAAAAAGGTTTAATCACACACTAAGTACTCGTTTTGGTTAAGAAATCTTAATTGGGTCCTTAGCTTCAAAGTTGTCCCAATTGAGTCCTTTATTTCGAAAATTTGTATTAAATAAACCATTTCCATCAGGTACTGTGAAACGATGTTTGATGTTACTGTGTTGTAATATTGAACAGTGCACGTGTAATTTGTTTATAAATTTCACGGTTGTTGACGTGTATATAGGAAGAGGCAGTGCTTATGACTTTGCCCTAACATTTGAAGAAAGAAGAAGTAAAGTAGCTATGTCATTTTGAAATTCGTTTGGATCTTGAACATGTGGGGGGAAGCAATCTAGTGGTGGGTCTTCTGATGGTGGTGGTTCATCTCATGGTGGTGGATCTTCCCATGCTTGTGGCACGAGGATTTTTGGTATTAGGTCCATGTGCTACTGTGGTCAGACAATTGTATTGAGAATGGAAAAAAACCCCTAAGAATAGGGGCAAACAATTTTAGGGATGCCCTAAGTTTAAGGTAAGATGTGGGGAAAATTCTTTCTTTTGTTCAATTTAACTTTTCTGGCAAGAAAATATGATAATGTGATTGTGGTATTTTGTGGAACAAAGTGGGTCTCAAGATTTGGGTGGCTGCAATTTTTTCCAATGGTTTATTCAAGAAGAAATCGAAGAAGAAGTGTGAATGAAGAAAAACCTAATTGATTGAGATGTGGTGAAGATGGAAGAAAGAAATGTGGTGAAGATGGAAGAAAGAGATTCTGAAGGGATTAAAGTGCTGAAATTAGAGAGGACTGAAGAAAAAGATGTGGTGAATATGAGAGAAAGAGATGGTGGATGGATCATAATTGAGAAACTAGATAAGGCTATTGTTAGTTTGCAAAAGTGGATGAAGTTGATGTTAGGGATGATGGTTGTTGTATGCGTTATGAATGTGATAGTTATATCACTATTGTTGTAAAGGAGTCACATGTTGTAATGGGCTGGTTGAACTTTTGTGTTTTTTAATGTTTCCAAATGAATTACATAGATTTGATTCTGAATTATGCATTATGAGTCATGTTTTTTGTATGACAGGAAAACTAAAGTTTGGTTAACTCATAAAATCAGGTGCTTTAATAGTCATAATCATTCATCGTTAAACTTGATTTTAAAAAACATCACACATGATCTACACATAACCATTTTCTTTCATCCTACCAAACTGAAATATGGCTTTCCAGTACTACATCAGACATAATCATTCATCCTGTCAATGCTTTGAAACCAACAATTGTACTTAAACATGAAAGTGCACCAAATACAATACATTAATCAAATCCCACAAAAGAGACGTCATAACAGACGCATAAAATAAAGGCATCAAAACAAAAGAAATGGCTACAAAATAAAGGTTTAAAGAGACTCATCCAAAAAAAAGGCACTTCTAGTACACAGCTGCAGTTGGTGTGATTCAAACAGGACCCCTCCTAGGTTTCAGTTTTCCCTCATTTGTGGTGTGGGTGTAGGCTATCTTGATGATGTTGGATGAGATGATGGTCGTGGCTGGGTGGATGCTTCTGCTTTGGTGTATGGTGTTGCCTGGGTTGAGGGTGTTGATGCAATTGGTTTTGGTCCACATAATGTAGCATTACAGTTGATTGAGCCAGTTTGGGTGGGTGGTCCTGACTGCGTGGGTTGTCGTGTCTGCTTGGATGGTCCTGCTGCAGATTGTATTGATTGAGGCTCCTTTGGCTGAGTGTTATGGGGGCAGAATGTTCTATTGTGTCCAATACCCCTATAGACAATACATATTTTCTTGTAATTCACCAGTGCAGTAAGGGCTTTTGGCCCCGGTTACTTTCGTGATTCTGCCTCGATTTTAGAACCGAGGCATATTGGGGCGAGGCCAAAAGGCACCTCCTTTTGGCCTCGGTTATCACCCGAGGCCATAGAGTCTCTTTTTCTGCCTCGGTTGCAGAGGGACCGAAGCCGTAGAGGCTCTTTTCTGCCTCGGGTTTGGGAGAACCGAAGCCATAGGTGTTCAATATTTTTTTTAAATAAAAAATTTCGCAGGACTTTTGGCCTCGGTTATCGTATGAACCGAGGCCATATACCCACTTTTGGCCTTAGTTTTGGTAAGAACCGAGGCCTATTCTGCTGCATATTTTTCACAGAACAGCACAAACTAGAACAAAGTATTTTCTCAAACATCCACAATCCAAAAACATTTAAAAGATAGTTGGAATATTCACAATCCAAAATACATATGTCCTAAGCAATACTATTGTACACTTGAATTATGAATTTTGCACATGCTATCCTACCAAAGTTTATGGACTTCACGGGAATTGGCAAATGACACTTGAATGTATGCAAAATAAGACATTAACATTAACTTAAGTTAGTATATAGAAAGACAACTTTAGTTTACCAAACTTTAGTATATTGCAAAGTAATTGTTTTAATTCAAATATATATTACTGTTTCCCAATTAGTTGTAATACGAGCACGCACAATGGTTGTCATCCATTGCATTATATACTAACCGCACTCATATGAACCGGTTTGTCTATTACACTACATTATATCAAAAACATTAAAATTAATTAAGGTAGAAAATCAAATGAAACAATTATAAATATATGGATAGAAATATCAAACTGGAGGGAGCACCATGCAAGACATTTTGCCTTAGCCGTTGATCTCCCTAACAACATGTTATGTCTAATAATTGAACTATGATAATGGGAATAAGTTAGCAGACTTTTATATAACATGTCATATTCATAAGATTGAGATTGTGGTTTCTTACCAATCTATCACTTGTCTAAGATGGTTGGGGGTTGGGCAGTGCAAAGAGCAAAACAACACAACAAGGTTCTCCCTTAGGGAAACCACAAGTAATTGCCAATGATGTCTTAGAAGAAAATAAATTCATTGTTATGCATTAAAATGACAAATTATATTCATAAGTTAACAAAAATGACTCACCCAGAAAGATAAGGGACAAAATAAATTTCTTTTCCGCGTTGAAAGCATCCGGTCACATATGATTGGATGTCATCAAACTTGTTGCCTTCATGAGTGAGTTGGGGGTTTACAAACCCATATACATCATTCAGTCCCATAGTTTCAGTGACACCAAACAAATACCTAAACATAAAATTGATTTGATATAAGTAAATAGATAAATATATCAAATAACTATATATAATAACTGAAAGACTTACATCATCCATAACTAAATAATGGTAATATTCAGTTCCTCTTGTCCCTGTGCAAGCTCCAAGACATCTTGGGAATGCAAGTAAAGTGGGATGTCAAGGTCTCTCCCAAAAATTTTAGCATCCCAAGGAACCGACATCGGCTTATCAGCTATCATTTCTGCAAGTTGGAGCAATGCACCAAGAGGATCGTCCAAAGAGAGAAGAATCTTCTTTGGTTGAGGATTTTCCTATACTGATGCAATTTCAGTTAAAATGGAATATAATTTAAGTTTGAATATAATAAACATGTAAACTTAAAAATTTAGTATATTGGTGTGTTTAAGAGTCTGTACCGAGGGGTTAGAAACAACCAAATCTCTAGGCCAGGCGAGGAAACATTGGAATGCTTGTGCCACAGTATATACCTCATCTGTTGGCACAGGAACTAAAGTAAACGGCATAAGAACCTCCTCTACCGTGACCTTAACCTCATCCTCTGATAACTCCATGCCATGAAGAACTGTGGCTGCCTAAAATACTTTTCCATGAGCCACTAGTGTATTCTCTGTACCATCCCAAATATATAGTTGGCATGGATGAGTGTCATCTATGTCATCCCCAAATTGAGCTGAACAACTCCCCTTTCCGCTTCTACCTGTTAGAGTCAATGATTTATTAATGTTATTCAATTACTTTATTAAATATCATTTATTCAATTCATAACTTATAGAAAACAAATTTACCTGTAGAAGGCACAAATGGGTGTAGTTCTGGCAGAGGATACACTGGTGAACGAATGCCATAATGCTCAAATTAGTGCATAGGTTCTTCTCTCACCTGCGCAGTGATCATTTCCTTCATTCTTTGTTCATAATCAGCACCATGACTGCATGAAGACTGACGAGAGGAGGAACTAAAAAATTGGCGTATGCCGACTACTGATCCAGCATCACGCACACGTCTAGGGTGCTCAGGCCGTCCAATTTCAGCAACAAGTATGTCATGACGACCTTTTGGAATGAATCCTCCTTCAGAGCTCTGCTCAACCAAAGAATCCTGTAATTTAAAAATCATTTATAAAAAAATACAATATAAAACATGAACGAGCTATTTACACAAGAATTATATCTTACAATTTTCTTAGAGATTTCTCGTGCAGATTTAGAAGTGTAGTTCCCGATGTGCGTAGACGGGCTAACTTCCACTTTTGATGACGATGGTGGTGAAGGAGGCTCAGTATTTTCACCTTCAGAAGGTGGGGGCCTAGATTTGTTCTTTTCTGACATTATCTTCTCTTCAAGTTTTCTATACCCACCACGAGATAATATGTGTGGGTTTTTATTTTGAGCACTTATGCTTTAAGCCTTTTTTCTCTTTTCCTATAACATATAAAACCCACTTTATGAATTAGTTAAAATTTTGCTTAATTATCAATTGTGCTATTGATGATTTCAAATAAACATACATGCCATCCCTTAGATGTCTAAAGCTCAAGAAACTGACGCCATGTGTCTTCATCAATCCAAGTGTATTTCAACAATGGATTTTCATCCTTTTTATATCCAAAAACATATCTAGACGTCTACTTGGTCTTAAAACCACAAAATTTCTCAGCCACTGATGATAAACATTTTTGTTTAAGCGTCGCCACATTTGGAATATCAAATGTTAGCTGCAATATAGAAGATGTCATCAATAACATTAATATTACTTACCAATAAATCTTGCCATATCATTTTCCGATCAACTTCAGTGACATGATCAAAAGATGGAGTAAGGATTGATATTCTCTCTCGTGCCAACATTCCTAAATAGCTTCGGAAGACGTTTGCATAATGACCACTAGGCATTCTAGTGTCGACGTTGATATCAACATGTGTTTTCTCACCTCTAGCTCTTCTAATTAAGAGTTGTCTCAACCTAGTGGCTCCTCTGGTGGGTCTCTTAGTAGGTGCTTCATCCTATGATGAAGTGTGATGTTCAACAATGTATCTATGAAATGAAAACACAAAAAAACATTAATAAGCAACATATAAAACATTATTTAACAAAACACCTAAATTTTAACAAGAACATGAAATTCATACATAAAGTTATTGATTGGTCATATGTATATTCCTTCATCGTGATCTTCTCGAATTGCATGTACATCATAAACTAGATGGATTTCATCAACATTTATCGTTCTTCTAAATGGGTAGGTGACAACAATATTAACATCACTCATATTCTCTTCATTAGGATCAATATATTTTTTTTCCATGAAGAGCGATGTTCCTATTGAGAACAAACAAGATAAGTTAGGCACAAGCATCACCTTACCCACGTAGTCCGCTATCTCCTCAATTGGCCTCTTCCCGGTTGATACATGTCGTCTTGGACCCAGGAGGGGTTACCTGCAGAAGGGACTCCGAAGCTCAAGTGAGTCAAAGCTCTCAAAAGTTCAAATCAGGTGATTAATGGAGTAATGAATGCGTACCTTTAATTATTGGGGTCCACACATATTTATAGAGTATTAATTATGTTCGGTTATGTCATGGGCTGGGCCCTAGTTTGGGTTGTAGGTGGGCCTGGACCTTGGCCCAGGCCCTTAGTTCGATCATTGTGGGCTTATTGGATGTCAGGGGGCTTTCATTTTGCTATGTCTTTAAGAACGGTCTGATCCGGTTACTTCTCCAGTTGGCTGATGTCGTCTTTGCCCGTGCACTGTCCTAGGTTGGCCATTTTGTTATGAGTTTAGGTTTATGCCGGCTCGAGGTGTGTACTTGGGTTGTTTCTGGCATATATGTGGGGGTCGTTATTTATATGGTTAAGTTGGCCAGGTATGGTACAGTTAAGTTGGCCGGGTACGATACACCAGTCCCCTAGCCTTTGCCGATATAGTATGTTGGTGAAGGATGATATGTGCTGATGTACTAGTCGTGACCGGCTAGGTGTGATACACCAGTCCCCCGACCTTTAAGTATGATGAACAGTGTTAAGGCTAAAAGATATGAGGGAGTATCGAGTAGGTGAAGGGGTTTTGGCAGGCGAAAGGACTTTTGGTAGGTGAAAGGGTTTGTGGCATGTGAAAGGGTGTCAGAAGGCTGATTTAGGGAGGTTTGGCAGTGCCATTTTGATACTTCGTGATGATTGAAATGGGTTATGTTTTTGGCGGGGAAGGGTTATGACGTTTGAGATTCGTGTGTAAAAATGAAGATAACGTTGGCAGTGCATTCACTTTGTCTCATTTGCAAAAAATTTGTTCGCGTGCGTTTTAGAGCTGTCCGATATCTTCACTTCCTCCTCCATCATCTTTTCTAAAAGAATCAGGTATGCCTAGTAGTAGCGATAGGGTTTCGTTGTCAGATTCGGGTAGTGAGCGGTCTAGGGATAGTGGAAGTAGTCGAGATGATATCAGTGATAGGGAAGAGACGGGTAGTATAGGGGGAATTCCAATGGAGAGGGTGGTTGAAGTTAGAGAAGATCCGCCCGAGGAGTTGGCGGAGAGCAATTGGCCGGCAAAGGCCGAATACGAATGGGTGGCAGCAAACGTGCGAACACAGCGATCGTTGTTCCGGTGGTCGCGTTTATTTAGGTCGTGGTTGAACTGCACGCATATTTTCGAGAAGGGGTGCGAAGGGACTTAATTGCTCCAAAGCGGGTTACCGCTGTGGAATGTGTGTGCCATGGTCAAGAAGGAGCAGCCGAAGAATTCTTTTATATGTACATGTGCCATTTCTCGCAGCTGCACATCCAGCTACCGTTCGATGAATTCACCATGGGAGTGCTGCGATTATTGAACGTCGCCCCTACTCAGCTTCATCCGAACAACTGGGTGTACTTACAAGCTTTCAGATTATTGTGCATGGGACTGTACTTGGAACCGTCTCCTCGAGCATTCCTATATTTTTTCGTTACGAGGCCGAAGAGTCCGATAACATGGTTGTCGTTAATCAGCCGGCCTGGTCTCAACAAATTATACGCTTTCACTCAATCATTCAAGTATTTTAAAGATGGATTCTTCAAGGTTGTAGTGAAACCGGCTGGTCGGTCACACTTCTACACAGCTGATGGTAATACTAAATTTCTGTTCTTCTGGACCAGCAACCCTTGGAGATATAAGGTGATATCGAGGGAGTATCTGTCGGTGGTGGAGAAGGATGTGGTGGATACTTTGATGCAATTTAGCGATAAAATGCCCACTAAGGGCTTAGTTAGGGTGTATAATTCGGTTCACCAATTATAGATATTGAAGATATTTTTTTATAACTTTGAGCATTGTTATACGTTTGAGTATTTTGATGATTTATGTGTTTGTGTACTTCAGGGCATATGGCACAACTGGGCAAGAAAAACTTGACACTTTTCCAAACCTTGTGCAAAGAAAAGGCCGTGAAGGCTAGAGCTGCCGGGAACACTGAGGTTCCCAATCTGCAAGAATCATTGGTAGATGTCCACGTGCATGGTGGCACCAAAAGAAAAGCAGAGTTGCAGATTAGGCCAGGCAAACGTAAAGACGTGAAGAAAGTACGAGCTGTTGTGATGGGAGCAGGCTTGGCAAGTGGGGTGAAGGGGCCGGAAGCTGGGTTGATTGAGCTTCCAGAGACTACCGTTCGAAAGGATATCGAGATTAATGTGCTGGAGACGCTGATGGATTCCATTGATAATATGGAGCCGAAAGCTTTGGTGAAGACTATGGTGGAGTTTAGTAGTAAGACCTTGCTACTTAGTCGACGTGTGGGATCTTTATATGAGAGGGAGTTGAAGGAAGGAAATCGGACTAAGGTGTAAGAGTTGCAGGATAAGGTGGACTAGCATGCTGAAGAAAAAGAGGCTTGGAAGAAGGAAAAGAAGGTGTGGAAAGTGGAGAGGAAGAGACTTGCTACTTGGAGGGTGCGCTGCCTTGATTATGAGGAAAAGCTGTACGGCTGAATTGCAGAGCTCGAGGCCGACTATGATGATATCAAGGAAAAACATGATGGGCTGGAGGGTGAACTAGAGGACTTGAAGAGCTACATAATGCAAGAACATATCAATGGCTTTCAGAAGGGTGTTCGGCAAGCGTCATTTTTTTATGAGAATGTTGATGTTAATGACGTTAGGTTTGATGTGAATAAAGATGTTGTCGATGGTGTGCTTATAGATGAGGCGGAATCTAGCCCAGAAGAGGATGGGGGAAGGAGGCAGTCGACGCCGATGCTGGTGGTAACGAGGTGGTGGCAGAGAACGTCGAGGAGAAGGCAGATTAGAATCTTTAATTTAATATTTCCAATCTGGTTTAATGATTCTAAGTCTGTAATAACTCGTACATTGCTCTATTTTGATGTTTGCTATGAATGCCAGTTACTTGTGATTTAATTGCTCTTTATATTAGTGTATGTATGGAATTTTTGTGTACGCTATTGTATGTTAAGGGTGTTCGACCCAGGCATCTTACTTGTGGTAAGGGTGGGGAACTTAAACGAATTAACAACGAGTTAGGGGTGTTTGACCTAGGCCGCTTACTTGTGGTAAGGGTGGGGAACTTAAACGAGTTAACATCAAGTTAAGGGTGTTCGACCCAGGCCGCTTACTTGTGGTAAGGGTGGGGAACTTAAACGAATTAACATCAAGTTAAAGGTGTTCGACCTAGGCCGCTTACTTGTGGTAAGGGTGGGGAACTTAAACGAATTAACATCAAGTTAAGGGTGTTCGACCCAGGCCGCTTACTTGTGGTAAGGGTGGGAAACTTAATTGAATTTACATTAAGTTGAGGGTGTTCGACCCAAGCCTCTTACTTGTGGTAAGGGTGGGGAACTTAAATGAATTAACATCAAGTTAAGGGTGTTTGACCCAGGCCGCTTACTTGTGGTAAGGGTGGGGAACTTAAACGAATTAACATCAAGTTAAGGGTGTTCGACCCAAGCCGCTTACTTGTGGTAAGGGTGGGGAACTTAAACGAGTAAACCACGAATTAAGGGTGTTCGACCCAGGCCGCTTACTTGTGGTAAGGGTGGGGAACTTAAACGAATGTGAAAGTTAAATAGAGAATATTCGTAGAGTTGAGAACCCTTTGTTTTATTCATTGAATCTGGGGTGCCTCGTTAACACCTCCCTGGCCAAAACTCTCCTTAGGGAAAAAAAAAACAGGTGAGGAAAAAGAGTACACCCAGGGTTACAAGTATTCGGTTCAATACAGTACACATTTAACTAAAGTAGAATTTGAGGTGGGACACATTCCAAGTGTTGGATATCTCTTCCCCAGATAAATGTTCCAGGCGATAAGCTCCTCCTCTTATGTCTTCACGTATGCGGTATGGGCCATCCTAGTTGGCGGAGAACTTGCCATCCTTCTTTCTTGCACTGCTGGCCATTCTCCATACTAAGTCTCCGCTTACGAACGATCGTGGATATAGGTTTGCGTTATACTTTCTGGCAGCTCTTCATTTGGCGGCTAAGTTGCGTATCTGGGCTTTTTCTCTAAGTTCGGGTAGGAGGTTGAGATGAGTGGCCATGTTTTGGTGGTTGCGGGTTGGGTCGTACAGTTCTCGGTGTAGGGATGGTTCGCCAATTTCTACCGGTATCATGGCGTCTGTACCGTAAACTAGGCTGAATGGGGACTCATTTGTTGATGATTGAGGGGTGCACTTGTAAGCCCATAGCACTTCTACCAGCTCCTCGGGCCATCGGCCTTTCGCATTATCTAATCTCTTGCGCAATTCCACTAGGATAACTTTGTTGGCCGCCTCTGCTTGTCCATTTGTTTGTGGGTGCTCTACGGAACTTGTGATGTGTTTGATGCCCAGACCAATGTAGAACTTGGCTAGCTCCTTACTATAAATTGTCGGCCATTATCGGTGATGATAGTATGCGGAACACCATATCTACATATAATATCTTTCCAAACGAACTGCTGAACTTGCTGGGCCGTGATAGTGGTCAGCGGCTTGACTTCTATCCATTTGGTGAAATAGTCAACGGCTACAATTAGGAATTTCACTTGCCCCTTGCCGGGGGAGAAGGGGCCAAGGATATCCATTCCCCATTTAGCAAAGGGCCATTGGGATAGTATGGAATGGAGTTGTTCTTGTTTCTGGTGGATAAGGTTGCCATGTTTTTGGCATGGTTTGCACTTTCTGACGTAGTCCTGGCAGTCTGCTTCTATAGTCGGCCAGAAGCAGCCGGCTCGAAGGATTCTAGTGGCCATAGTGCGTGTGTCGGAATGGTAGCAGCAAATGCCTTCGTGTAACTCCTTAATGATATATTGCGCTTGATCTGCAGTGACACATTTAAGAAGCGGTTGGCCGTATCCGCGTTTGTAGAGGTCATCGCTTATCATGATATACCTGGCGGCCTTAGCCAGCCAAATTTTTTCAGCATCTTGGGGTGGGTTGCCGGTTTGGAGGTATTGGATATTGGGGGTGGTCCAATTGTGGGTTTGTGGAGGGGTGGTATTGTCGGTTGCAGAGTATGTTAGGTTTTGACATGTATTTGTGATGGAGGGTGTAGATAATGTCTACTGTAATAGGGATCGGTGGCAGCTTTTTAATTTGGTGTTGGCTAATTTGGAGAGTATGTCGGCTCTGATGTTGTCGATCCTGGGATGTGTTCGATGCGGACTCGTTCAAAGGCGGATTGAATGACTACGCGGACCAGATGGTAATATTGTAGAAAGATGGGGTCTCTAATCTAGAATTCGTCATTGAGGTGTCCTATAGTAAGCTTAGAGTCGGTTTTGCACGTTAACGTTTTGACACCAACTTCGCGGGCAAGGAAAAGGCCGGCGAGGATGGCTTCGTATTCGGCTTGGTTGTTGGATGTTTTGAAGGCAAAATGGAGGGATTTCTCAATGAGGATATCGTTAGGCCCTTCTAACACGATGCCAGCACCAACACCTTTCAGATTTGAGGAACCATCTACATGAAGTGTCCACTGGTCCTCTATAGGTGTTTGCTGGAGGTCGTTAACAAAATCTAGGAGGCACTGGGCTTAGATGGGGCCATGGGGTTCGTAATGAATGTTGAATTTCGACAACTCGACGGCCCAGGATGACATCCGTCCTGCTAGGTCTGGTTTCTGCAATATTTTTTGGATTGGGTAGTCGGTTTTGACGGTGATGCTGTGGTTTTGGAAGTATGGGCGTAGGCGGCGAGCGGCGTGGACCAGGGATAGGGCTAACTTCTCCACCATTTGATACCTGGTTTCAGGATCTTGTAGTGTCCTGCTAACGAAGTAGACAGGATGCTGCGTGCCCTCTATGTCTTGGACAAGCGTGGCGCTGACAGTGTGGTTGGTGGTAGTGATGTACACTAGCAGGGGTTGGTGAGTGTCCGGCTTGTGGAGGATAGGTGGTGAGGTGAGAGTGGTTTTTAATTTCTGAAATATTTGTTCACAGTCGTCTGTCCACGTGAACCGGGCGGATTTCTTGAGGAGTTGGACTATGGGTTGGGTTTGTTCAGCCAGTTTGGGTAGGAAGCGGGAAATGGCTGTAAGGCGGCCTATAAGGCGTTGGACCTCTTTGATGGTAGTGGGACTGCACATTTCAATAATTGCCTTGCACCTTTTGGGATTGGCTTCTATACCACACTAGGTTAACATAAATCCGAGAAATTTCCCATATACGAACATAGTCTACATCATCCCAAGACTACCAAACTCGTCAACCAACAACTGAGGAGGGCAATCTATGGGTTGGGTTTCTTCAGCCAGTTTGGGTAGGAAGCGGGAAATGGCTGTAAGGCGGCCTGTGAGGCATTGGACCTCTTTGATGGTAGTGGGACTGCACATTTCAATAATTGCCTTGCACTTTTTGGGATTGGCTTCTATACCGCACTAGGTTAACATAAATCCGAGAAATTTCCCATAAACGAACATAGTCTACATCATCCCAAGACTACCAAACTCGTCAGCCAACAATTGAGGAGGGCAATCTATCTGGACCCATCCGTACTGGCCACAACCAGCACACTCACACCGGCAACACTTGCCAACCCGAGCCACAACTCAAGGGTTCCTTGTGTTCATCCGCCATCCCAAGCCACAACTCAAGAGATGTTATTCCGAGACACAACTCAAGGAACACCAGCAATCCCACCTTTAAAGTATTACTAGAAGCCTTGTAGATCTCGTCTAAAAAGTCCAACAACTAGGACTTACAACAACCAAATCGCCTAGCGGGGGACACGCATCGCTAGGCGCTATCAGCTTCCAGACCGCCTGGCAGGGGACGTGTACCGCCAGGCGCCAAGCCCCTCAAAACACCCAAACATAGTAGCCACCGCCTGGCAGGTTAGCCCCTACCGCCAGGTGCCAACGCTCTAGACCCCACTGATATTCTCGCTACCGCTTGGCGGAATACATCTCATCGCCAGGCGCCTCCCGCCATGCAGATTCCCTATTTTGTTGCTATCACCTGGCGGGTTGAATCCCGCCGCCAGGCGCCATACCAGAAGCTCGTCAGGTACTGATTTCTCTACACTCCACTCCACTGTTAAGTCTCAATACATGCATTTGTACTTCCCATAGTACACGTTTTCAATGAATATTAGAACACTAAGATTGGTTTATACGAATATGAGCCCTTTTATCCTATCTTACCAGTGAGTTACTCTAATTAAGATTAATTAGCAATTCACCAAACAGCCAAATACAACTCATATACATTATATATCATAACCTGACCATATTATGAGTAATTCATCCATTAAGCTCTCACAAGCATGTGACCCTATTTTGATACTTAACCTGATCAAAGTGTACCCAACACCACTGCATGCGTATTTCAGTCATAAACCTTATCTGACAGATTTCTTTTCCCTATCTACACTATAGTTCAAACCTTATCTCATTAACCATACTTAAGTCTCCACTCTCTTAAGTGTCCAATTTATCTCATTCCCCAATTTCTTCACGCCCACGAACTATTACACAATCAGCACGAACTATCACACACCCAGCCCAAACCAATCCAACCAAACCCCAGAACACCATTGGTGCAACGTTGTCGCCTGGCGGTAACCTGTCTTCAGCCAGGCGGTGTATAAGACCTGGAAAAAACATGGTTTCTATCACCCCTGCCAACATTCCCTTTCACTCTTTCTCACCTCTCTCGATCCAATCTCTCCCATCTTGGCACAATAAATCCAACAATACAGCCCTCCAATTCAATACTACTGTACCCAGTAAGGATCACAACAATTACACCTCAATTGTACCCCACGTTCTGACCCTTGGCATTTAACCACTGTTTCATTCACTTATACCTACTAATGCTTAAAAATGTACATCATACGATATCAAAATCATTCGTTAATAAATACGAGTAGCTTTCCCACCGATCAGAAACAGCCCAGACCCCAAAAACATTGATTCGAGCCATAACCTGCTCGCGCCACCTAGCTGTTCACTTGCTACCGCCGTGCGCTCCATCCAAACCCAGAAAACTGAAGAATTTCTATGTGTCGCCTGGCGGCCAGGTATGTGCTGCCAGGCGGTTCCTTCTCCAAGAACCCAGAATTGCGCAAAAAGGTATGAGCCACCTGGCGGCTTTGAAGACCCACCAGGCAGTTTCTGGAAAATTTCCAGAAACGTGAAGTTGTATAGTTTTTAACCCAACAGAGACATCCAAATAAACATTCAATCATACATATATTTATGCACATATATATTAGCGAGTCAAACTCCCCTAACGTGGATCCTTTTGCTTATAATTGGTTTGCTTGAGAGACTCCAATGATCAGCAATGTTCCCCCTTTTGATGTGCTTTCACTTTGACTCCAGAACCTCACCAATCTCTGTGATTTTCGTGCTCTAATTCAGCTTGCCAAAACCCTCACTGTGACCATTTCTTACCCTTTTAAACTTGACTTTAGTAGAGTTTAATTGCTCAAAAACGAAAATTACATAATGATAATGTTAATTACCATTTATTTGGCCTTTATAATATGTTTTTCAACTACCCACGGCTGCCCCTTAACCATCTAGGTTTTCTATGTCCTTCCACCTTTATGCTAAAAGAATTCTTGGCAAAAAAGAGAAAGTTTACTTTGGGTTTACCAAGATTTGAACCCCTAACCATGCAATGCCAAGTCTATACCAAACCATCATGCCAATTCATATTTCATGCAAACAAACATAATTCAAGTATCATATTTATCCACCGCATGATTAACCTATATTTAAAATAATAACAATCAATAACACAAATTTAGCATACATAGGACTTAAATCCAAGTCCTCTCACACAATCAAAGTACTCTCAGCCATTTGAGCTAGTACTTTTCCATGTCATACCAATCATAATTTAATGTCATAAATGATTTTCCCACCCGCATTTATTAATTAATTAATTATTTAATTAATTAAATTCCACGGGTCTTGCACAGATACACGGTCTTCCTTCCGTTTTTCAATTGATGAGATGTAGTGTTTTCTTCACATATAGGACATGCTTTATGACCCTTCACACTATACCCTGACAAATTACCATAAGTTGGAAAGTCATTAATGGTGCAAAATAACATTGCATGCATCATGAAAGTTTCAGAAGCAATAACATCAAATACTTCAACACCATCAACCCACAACAACTTCAAGTCTTCAACTAGAGGATTGAGATATACATCTATGTTATTTCCAGGCTGCTTTGGACCAGATATCATCATAGACAACATCATGTATTTTTGCTTCATGCAGAGTCCAGGAGATAAGTTGTAAATGAATAATATAACAGGCCAACAACTGTGGTTTGTACTTAAATTACCAAATGGATTCATTCCATCGGTAGCTAAGTCAAAACAAATATTTCTACATTCTTCACTGAACTTGGGAAACTCCTGATCAATATTTTTCCATTGCATTGAATCAGCTGGATGACGAAGGAGTCCATCACATCTTCTCTCAATTGCATGCCATCTAAGGTTTTTAGCATCTTTAGGATTTGCAAACAAACGCTTAAGTTTGGGCACGATTGGAAGGTACCAGACTACTTTCAAAGCAGATCCTACCTTCTCTTTTTGACCACTCTCTTCACTATTTCTTTTTTGCTTGTACCGTGATGACTCACACTTTGGACATTTTTTCAAATCTTCAAATTCTTTTCTGTATAATATGCAATCATTAGGACATGTGTGTATCCTTTTATACTCCATACCCATTGGACAAAGAATTTTCTTGGGTCATAGTTTCGAATGGGTAGAGTATTTCCCTCGGGAAGCATTTCATTCAAGAGCACAAACAATTCTGTGAAGCTTTTATCTGTCCAACCATTGGTTGCTTTCAAATTCATAAGCGTGAACTTTGTTGAACCGACATACAACGGAGTTCTCGCATCAGCAGACATCATCTCATACACATGTGCTTGTGCAAAAGCTTCTACGCCAACATCCTATATCATGTCCTCCATATTGTCTTCTTCTACTCGCTCTTCACATCGCTCTTGCCGTCGCTCTTTCATGGTGGAATGGACAACATGTTCAATTCGAGAAACAGTTGGAATGTCTATTAATTCGCCGTGCCATCTCCATATTGTATAACTTCTAAGGAAACCATCACAAATAAGATGTTCCCTAACTTGAGTTGCATTCAATTTTCTTTCATTCAAAAAATTGACAGAAGGACATATGAACTTCACCTCATCATCACTTCTCCCCTCATAACGTTGCGCAAATTTTATAAATTCTTCTACTCCATTCTCATACTCAGCGTTGATACGTGGTAAATTAATCCAATCTCGATCCGTACTGAAATTGCGTGAACAATTTCAGTAATCTTTGAATCAATGCTCACGTCGTAATCAAGGTGTGACCTTATCCCATTTAAGAAGATTCACTTTCTTTATTTTATTGGTACATATTACTTTTAAAATACATATCTTAAATTTCACGAAATTTTGCCAGCATTTCGCATTGGCCTTCAAGATACACGAAATGAAAGTGATTATAAACCATAATCAAATATGCACCTGAAGATCAATACAAACACAATTGACAAATATTCATGAAAGACATTAATAAACTACTAGAAAGTGATTAATCTTCTTAAACTGTCCAATAAGACAATTCAGGATTCAATACATTTAAATTATTAGTATTGTATCCCCTTATATCTAATTTAAAAAAAATGTGGTTTCTTTAGAATGAAAACTCGGGGACAATACATAATTTTCGTATTGAATCTCAAACAGGAAACTAAGGCTAACTCATAGTATATAAAAACAATCCAAACAATTTCAATTCCAATGAAAATCAATACTTGCAATAATCAAAATTGAAAATTAATACATAAAAAAAGGAAAATTAAATAAAAACGAGTTAGAAACTTACCTGGGAAGAACCGCGGTACGACAATTGTTGAAAAAACCGAGAAGGAGGTGCACGAGAAAGTCATGCACGAAATGGAGGTGCAACACTAGCGAGGGTGACGTCGCGACGATGGCCGGAGGAGCGTGGTGGTAGCGACGGAGGAGGGTGATGGCAGCGACGGTGCCACGAAAGAGTGACGCGACGGTGATGGGAGGTGCAACACAGAGAGGGTTCACGTTCGTGTGCGCCTTAGCGTGGTTGCAGGGTCGAAGGTGGCCTGAGGTGGTCGGAGACTTTGGTGGCAGAGGTTGCAGCGGAGAGAGAGAGAGAGGAAAGAGTTGTAGAGGCGCGGGGAAGAAGAAGGGGGTTCGCAAAATTAAAACCCTAAATAAACCCTATGGCTTGGGTTCCTTTAACAACCGAGGCCATACACCCCTAATGGCTAGTGCAATTTTTCAAAAATGCAGTCCCTTTTTGGCTTCGGGTCTTCTTGAATCGAGGCATATAATTGCCTTTGGCACCGGTTTTGGGTGAACCAAAGCCTATAGCACTCTTTGGCTTCGGGTGTTAGTTGAACCGAGGCCTTAAACTTGTCTAAAATTGCAAAAATCCCACCGCGCTATTATATGCTTCCGGCCCTGGCCAACAGAGGCATATAACACTACAAAAAATCATGTATATAACGATGTTTTTAATACGACAGTTAATTAAAACTGTCGCTTTTTGCAGTATAATACGTTAGTTTGATAACAGCCATAATGTACATGTATAATATGACGTTTCTAACCACCATCTTTTACATTATCATATTATATTTAAAATTGTGTCATTTTGAAATACCACTTTATATAAAATATTATTTTTATAATTTTATGAAATTATTTCCTGTCCCATTTTTGTCTCGATACTTACTTTTTTTTTGTAAAACTTTATTCCCTCTCTTTTCTATTTCTTTTTCCCACTCAACAATTTAATATTTTTTTAACTTTTCAACAAAATTTTAAGTTTCCAAAATCACAGACCCAAATGACTGAAACCCAGCACTCTCACTTCATTCTCTGCGTTCACTCTCTACCCGTTCGCCACTTTCTTCTTTCTGCGTTCAATCTCTCCCCGTTCGCCTCTTTCTTCTTTCTCCTTTATCCTTCATTTCACCCTAAATCACTTCACTCTCTCAGAACGTTCCCTCACGTCTTCGTTCGCTCTCCGTTTCTCCTTTCTCCTTTCTCCTCTTCGTTTCCCCTCTTTCGTTTCACCTCTTTCTCCTTTCTCCTTCCTTCGCCTCCATTTGCACCTCCATTTGCGCCTCAGTCCACGATTGTCGCCGTTCTCATTTGCTCGATTGGACGCAAGACGAAGAAGACGCGCTCATCGCCGGAGTTGAAAAGCACAGTCCCGGAAAGTGGAAGAACATTCTCAAAGATCCCCAATTCGCCCCTTTTCTCACTTCTCGTTCCAACATCGACCTCAAGGTAAATCCTTTAACAACCAACACTTTTTTTCTTTTCTTCAATCCTATTACAATTGGGTTAGGGTTCTTAAAACTCCCCCTCTTTCAGGACAAATGGCGGAATTTGAGCGTCAATAACGGTTCTCAAGGCTCCAAAGACAAACCTAGGGTTCCCAAGCTCAAGGCTCTTCCTCCTCCTCCACCTCCTACTTCTGCCACCTCCTCCACCACCACCACCGCTCCTCAAAACGCCCCTCCTACTCCTCTAAACGCACAGGTCGAGGTTGCTGCCCTTGATTCTTCTCTGAATGACCAAGATGTCAAAAAACCCCCGAGGTATGAAAGTAACACTATGTATGTATTGTGCTCTTTATTAATTTGCGCCGGTTAGCAGGTGTTTGATGTTGTATTAGCAGTCTTGCAATCATTGTTGTTCACATTCATTGACCCCCCAATTACAAATTCGAATTCTTTTGTTATGAATATGAAAAATGAGTGGCTATTTATTCTGCCAATTAAGATCATAATCTGAGGAGCTGTCTGTCGATACTTTTGTTCTTTTATCAGGTATAATGCAATGGTTTTTGAAGCTTTATCAGCACTAAAAGATAATAATGGATCTGATCTAAATGCCATTGTTAGTTTCATCGAGGTCAGATGAAGATCTTTGTTACCAATGTTTCGATAATATTTGTCAATGATATTACTCTATATATAATTCGTAAAGTGGTTAGAAGAATACTTATTTTTGAGATTATATATGATAAGGGTTTTACATTTGAAAACCTAGAATGGGAATGCATGTCACTTTCCATATGCCTGTTATCGTTATCATGCTTTGTAGATCTTGAGATTTTAGTTCCAGTTGTTTTCTAAGGTTTCTGACTTACCAGAGCAGTCTTATTGGAGAAGTAATCAACATTTTTTTTCTGTCAAAGTATAAATATTTTGGGTGGTAACAACCGATTTGTTTGCATTGTTTTAAATTATCCCTTTGTGATCTTCACTATTTAAGATCAATTCTTGAACTCCAAGACCCTGATAATGGTTTTGTTATGATCTTTTAAAAGTAGTATGTTTAGGCCCTGCTCCTTTTCTGTGGCGGAGAGGAGAATTTGAAAATTACTTTAATATGGTTTGTTTATTGCCTATATTATTTTTAAGCATTACAATTTTTATTTGAGAATTTTAGTTGTAACAATCACTACACATGATACTGCAGCAAAAACATCAAGTTCCTCAAAATTTTAGAAGGGCATTAAGTACAAGGTTGATGAGGCTTGTTAGTCAAGGGAAACTTGAAAAGGTAATTTAGTTTCAATATGGTGAATTGGTAATTTTACTGTATTGCATATTATAGTTGAGTGTGACCCTTGGTACAATGGGTGGGGCTTTTTTCTTACTGTTTCAACTTCTGGAAACAACCGCTATGCTTGGTAGAGTAAAACTATGTATATCTACTCTCACCACTCCTCAATCCTAACAAGGTGGGAATCTCATACATTGGACTTTCTTGAAGTTTATGTCTTGAAGCTTGTTTTTGGTATTGTAGGAGTAATCTACTCTTTACCCTTACTCATATATACTATATTATTTCTTCATTGCAGGCACCAGATATTGAAAGTTGTGTGTCATCTCCGCATGAAATACTAGGATCAAGTGGTGGAAGCAAAACACCTTAGACTTAGGACTTTTAATGTTGTCTTTTTTTCTTAGATGCTTGAATATTTTGGTACTCTTAATGTTGTCTTTTTTTTTCCAAATGCTTGAATTGGTACTTTGATGTAGTTATGTTATATTGACAATGAATCAATTTAGTTTATCAATTTCTATTTGATAGTGCTATAATTTTTTATATATTTTAAATTATCATGATAAATATTAAAATTACGTCATTTGATACATTTGATAATGACGTAACTAATCTCAGAATAAATTGTAATTAATTAAACTGGTGACATTTAAAAATGTCATAATATAATGATAATAGTGTCAGTTTAAAGCGTCGTTTTTCACATTATATTTGTCATCCAGTAAAAATATTACCTCAGCTTTAATTGACGCTTTTTGCCTCTTTAAACCGCCACTTTATACGTTGTATAAAATGACGGTTGTTGCGGCGGTTCATCTATAACCGCCGTATTATACTTTGTGACGACAAGAATTATGACATTTCAGGAAACCGTCACTCAAGTAAATAACGACAGTTAAAAATGACGTAAATTACAAAAATAAACGTCGATATTTACATGTTTTTTTGTAGTGAAATGACTAAGGGATGATATTTTATAAAATTATAGATTGTACTAATCATTTTGAACTGGTTAAAAGTTCTTTTTGATAGAATGACTTTGAATAAAACATTTGAAAACTAATTTGCTTTGTTGTATCATTCTAGTTTTTTTATTTTTTCACTCAAGTGGAGGATTTTTACTCAAGTGAAAATATAAGAGAGAACCGAACATACTATCTATCCTATTTTTGTTTAAGCAAAAAGAATGGTTTTTCACTCAAGAAAAAATAACATTACAAGTCAACTCGTAAATTGGTCAGACGTTCGCTCAAGCTAATTTTTCTTTTTTAGAATTTTTTGCTTTATCTTTCGTTTTCTCTTATATTATCTTTAATGAATTGAAATTGAATATTTATCATAAATAAAATGAATACTAGTTTGTATATTTAATTAATTTTTTATTTTGTTTAAGAGAAATGTTTTGTATGGAAATGACAATGATACAATTTATATGAATTTGTGATTACATATTGAGGTTGATTTGTAAATTATTGTTTGTTTTGTGTACTAAGGGGGTAATGTCTATGTTGTAACATAGATCCATTTGTTTCACTAATAATCTAAGTCACATAGAATAAGATATCAGGTGATGACAAGTTTAAGGGAGACTTCTTACAGATCATGACATGTGATATGCTCACACACACACACACACACACACATATATATATATATATATATATATATATATATATATATATATTATTCTTATCGAGATTTAAAGCGTGGACCTTTGGATAGGTGGCAAGATCCTAGTGGTGAATTTAAGGCTCTTGATGGATGGTTGGAATCGATTCCCTCATTGTGCAGATGGGGAAGATCCACCATGGTGACTTGAATGCTCTTGATGGATGGCTGGAATCGAATCCCTCATTGTTCAAATGGGGAAGATCCACCAGTAAAAGACTCACTGACACATAAGTTAGTAAGAGAGCTTTAGAATCTATGAGTATAGTAAGAGAGTGTGTATTTCCTAGTGAAATACTAGTAAAATACAAGGATTGAAATGATACTTTACCTGGTTAACCATATATTTTGTTGGTATATGGTATTCAAAGATATTATAACGTAATCAAACTATTGAGATTTACTCATACATTCTGTTAATATATGATTATTGCATCAACAAATATCTCTTAAAATATTTTTTAACCACTTTAGGTTAATAATAACATACACGCACATGCACACGCACACACACGTACATGCACATGCACACACACGCTTACGCATACGCACACGCAACACAAACACAGGGGCAACTCAAGGGTTTGGGAGGCCTAAAACAAACTTAAATAATAAGTCCTTTTATTAAAATGTTTTTTTTTTTTGAATTTTTTT
>Ga0209589_1000707_pt1 | contig 49035 bp, 41 predicted proteins | sample CowpeawhiteBW_FD_187525 | JGI IMG/M metagenome (GOLD analysis project Ga0209589, IMG submission 187525) | Root nodule microbial communities of legume samples collected from California USA - Cow pea white BW (SPAdes) (version 2) | ecosystem: Host-associated > Plants > Roots > Nodule | place: USA...
AATTTTTATGGACATGGAAGACAAAGATGGTACTCGTGTGTGGAATTTCAAGTACAGGTCTGCAACATATACATATATAGAAATGTCAGAAAATAAACTAAAGACATTATTTTACGACATTGGTTCTAGTTGTTGAATATGTAATTTAAGGTTTTTTTTTTAATTAATTGTTACTAACCATTCAAATTCATATTTCATTTTATTTGTATTTGAACAATGCAGGTTTTGGCCTAACAACAATAGCAGGATGTACGTGCTTGAAAATACCGGTAAAGTCTATTCATAGTAATTATTGTCTGACAAGTCCCAGAACAGATAAATTTTTGAATTTTATAGTAATGAAATAATAATAACAATAATATTTTTGTGTCTAATACTTTCAGGAGATTTTGTCCGCACACATGGCCTTCGATCCGGCGATACCATTATGATTTACCAACAGATTGAAAACAATAACTATGTACGTGCCGCCAAAAATATTTCTATATTATTCATTCTGCCACAGCATAAAATATACATATAAGGAACGAGAATCAAGTTCGTACTTAAAAGTACACACTGAAATACTTTAAATAGTATATTATGATATCTTTGACTCATTCGAAAAAAGTTATAATACTATTTTATTTATGCCATTAATTTTATTTAAATCTCTTTCCGAAGTTGATTCGTATGAAATTTTATAACTTTGTAATATTACCTATATTTCTTTTTCTTCTTAACCATATGCATTATATATATTCAGGTTATTGAGACGAGAAAAGCTTGGGAAGAAGATGAATCTGTGGGACAAAGTAATGAGACAGTGAACAAGATGTTCCCGAGTGACTTGGAGGTCAACAAACCAGGATGTTTCAACATAAGCTACCCTGCAGGGAATGATGCTGGCATGTCGTACATATATGAGACTACTATCTCAAATGACTCTCCACTTGACTTTCTGGGAGGATCAATGACGAACTTTTCAAGGATTGGACCGGTTGAAACCTTCGGTTCTGTTGAAAATTTGTCCCTTGATGACTTTTATTAAAGCACGGCACAACCACACAAAACAAACTAATTAACATGGTATTACTAAGACCAGTTAGAATATGTAAGGTACTAAAATGTTTTTTTTTTGTTGTTCATGAGTGAATATGGGAGGATTTTAGTTGAATAAAAGGGAGTCAGTGAGCATGTTTTGTGTTCCTCTCTCACGAACAAGTGAGATTGTATGTGATGTATTAATTTTTTATATTTATTTTTGTTCTGGTAAAAAAAGGTGTAAAATAATCTTTAACCGAAAACAAAAAAAAGAAGTATTTTAATCTCAGCTAATGACTCACTTAGGCCAAAATATTTCGTCCCTTGTCACGTGTTCCACATCTAACAGATCTTTTCAAACCCACGACCAACACAATCATCTTCCCACTCTTCTTAGTTTGCTTTTTACCCAATACGAACCATAGTTCATAATTGTCCCAAGACTACCCAACTCGTCGGCTAACGTCGAGGAAGGCAATCTTTCAGAACACAATCGTACGAGCCACGATCTCGTACACTCCACTGGACTTTCAAAACCACCAGACTACATCCTCAAGTGGCTACGTATTACCACAATACAAGATGCAGCAGTAACTAGGCCCCCAATAAAGCATCGCATCAAGACCTCCATCCAAAACTGTGTAAAATCCTCCACGTAATCCAGCTAAACACCTGAAGCCTCTTGGCGCATCACATGCGTCGCTTGGCGTTGTCTGGTTCCAAATCGCCTGGCGATCTCCTTACGTCACTAGGCGCTACGCGCCTTCTAGTGCCTTTGCTAGTCTACTTTCACCTAGCAAGACCATCCCTTTTGCCAGGCGCCATGCAATTCTACTTGCCACTTCCACTATTTGGAGTCTCTATCGTCTAACGGCTCGTCCCGCATTGCCAGGCGCCATACTAGTATTTTGGCATTTTTGACAAGTTCTAAAGGACCTCAAGCACTGAACATTCAATTATAGCACCATAACAAGTATGCAATCATAATCACATGACTAGATCACAATTCACACATTCATGGTTTCATAACTGAGGGCATGTCTCTATTCAAATATGATGCAGTCCATCATACAATCATTATTTTACCATACAAACATACCACCTTTAACTTAAACCAATAGCGAAATTTGCACATAATGACAATCTCAAAACATGCACCAAACAATATCATAATCAAGGCGAAACTTTACTCTTACACGCATTTAATCTCAAACATCACATAATTATGTAATTATCTTACATGTTTTACTTTACCAAATAAGCATGCCAATACATTTTAAAGACTTCTAAACCAGCAATCATGAGTACAATATATCTCTAGCTGTAAACCTCCAAATCAAATATCCACCGTTCAAAGTAAAGAAAAACAAGTTATGAATCACCTGTCAAAATTTCAGTTAAATCGGACGGTTAACAAACTGGAAAATGCAGTTTTACAAAAACTGCGTAGACTAGGAAAATCGGTGGCGCCTAGTGCCCAACGCCCAGAAATCAAGGACCTAGCGCCTGGCGGTTCCTACTACGCCAACAAAAAAACATAAAACATTGTTTTCCATGAAAAGCACACTAGAATACATCGCCTGGCTGTAGCTCTTCACCGCCAGGCGGTTCTTAATAAAAACCTAGAAACTGGGTTGTTTTAACATGAGTCGTTTGACGACTTTGAAGGTCCACCAGGTGGTTTTTGGAAAATTTCCAGAAACGCGGTATAACTCAGAAAAATGCACAACTAGTCATCTAGGCTTACTATACAATGAACACTTATGTAAATAAATATTAAGCACGAGGTACAACTCCCCTAACTTGGATTTTGTACTTCCAATTGAAAAACTTGTAATCCTTGGTGATAGCAAAAAGCCCATTTCTTGACTCCTTCTCCTTTTCCACATATCCATAAGCTTTCAAAACCCCCCTTTGTAAGACCCTAGAAATGTAAATAATTAAATAAACAATTATTTAATAATACAGGTATTTGGAGCCTTTATGACATTAAATGCGAATTATTATGATCTGGAAGGGTATTATATCAAATGGTTGAGAGTACTTGATTGTGTGAGAGGACTTAGGTTCGAGTCGTATGTATGCCAATTGTATGTTATTTTAATATGTATACTATTTTAATGATATGATTGAATGTGAGTAGTGGTAATGTAATCCTAAAATTATAGGAATTATCATGAAAAATGAATTGGTTGAATTAGTTGTGCATTGACTTTGTGATTGAGTGGTTGTGGGTTCAAACCTTGTTAAGAACAAATTTAACTTCCTTTTTACCAAAATTTCTTTTGGCATGGAGATGAAAAGGCAGAGCAACCCTAGCTACCAAGAGTGACAACCTAGGGGGCTGAGAAAACACCTTGTTAATGACTAATGAATAGTCATTAAGCCTCCTTTATACAAATTTTCGTTTTAAAGAGTAAATAGGATTTATTACTCTAATAATTGGGTGAGAAGAGTGTGGATATTGTTGTTGTGAGTGCATCAGGAAAGGAAGTGATCAAAGCAACCAATAGCAGTATCAGTTCAAATGTTTCGGGGCATTTTTGTGGTGAAACAAAGGAGCACTTGCGGGGAGCACAAAATAAGCTTGGAGTCTTCAAATTTAGCAAGGATTAACAAGTAAGGGGAGCTTTTTTGGTGTGTTTCTATTGTATATAATATACACTGCATTGTGTGATCCCAATTGTATGAAAATTCCCACAGTCTGTGCCATTTTTCGCAAGTTTCTGGCTTTTCGCCCAGAAATCGCCTGGCAGGTATGAGTATACCGCCAGGCGACGCATCAGCTTTAACCCAGTTTTGGGTTCTATGTCATGAGCTACCTTGTGGCGAGACAAAACCGCCAGGCGATGTGCGTTGTCTATCACTGGTCCGCTGTGTTCTGTGAATTTTATGATTTGTTGAACTTCCAGTTGGTTTCCTATGTTTGTGTGATTGCATAATACCATGATACCTCTATTGTTTGGGGTGCTTGTAATTATAATTGGAATGTAGACATGGAGGGTTCGTATTAAGACCAAGAGGTTATTCAGAATCCTAGATTTAAGGGCGATTAAGATGTGATTGGAAGTGTATGATGCGTAAAGTATAATACTATTGAGAGTGAGTCTAGGAATCTGGATTGAAGAACAAACCAATTTGGGTGCCAAAATCAGCAGGTTTCGCTATTGATATAGCGCCTGGCAGCACGAATAGGTGCGCCAGGTGATAGGACCATTATGGGAGTCCCTACACTACGTGGCGCCTGGCGGCAAGGTATGCTTCGCTAGGTGATAGACTTTAAAACTGTAGGTCTGTCTAAAGCATGGCACCTAGAGGCGAGGAGGTTCCGCCAGGTGGTCTGCACAGGTTTCGCCTGGCGACGCTTAGGCTGCACCAAGCGATAGTGCTGCGGGTTTTAACTTATGTGTGTTGTTTATACGCGTTGATGCGGACTTGGACTAGGAGATGTTGTGCCATGAACGGGTAGGTTCATGGATGGTCGTGAACACGTAATGATATGAGCGGGGAGGTTTATATCTTGTTATTCTCATGTGGGGATACGAGCGAGGTAGGTTCGTATGTTTCGTGCTCACACTTGAGAGATGCTGCATGCAGGGAGGTACGTAGCTGGTGGATCACGTGTGTTGGACTACGGGCGGGTAGGTTCGTAGAGCAGGTTTACGAGCAGGAAGGTTCGTAAGCAGTACTACAAGTGGGCAGGTTTGTGTGAGCATCATAAATCCCGAGTCCAAGGCTAACTATTTGTGTGAAATGAAGGTTGAAAAGCCTTGGGGATAAGGTCTTGGCTAAGAACTAACTAGGGTGAATCAGAAGGGTGTATTGCTTTTATTCTGTTACATTATATGTTACTTTTATTTATAAGCTCACCCTTTCTGTTTGTGATTGTCGATGATCGTATGATTCATTACACAGGAGTAGATGATGCTATAGGTGATGCTGCTGACGTATAACGACAGAGAGATGGCTAGCTTAGGGACTTGAGCTAGGGATTTTTTTACTATGTTTTCGTTGTTTTATCAGATTTTGGACTTGTAATAATATTATTATTTTACTTATGTTTAAATTATGGCGCATTGCAAAATATTTCAAATTTTCTCGTGTTTGGGAATAATAAAATTGCGACGTTTGAATTTCAATTCTTATTTATATAATTTAATTAAGTAATTTCTAGTAGGGATGTTACATTTGGTATCCGAGCAAACATTTTATGATTTTTGGGGAACTTTGGAAGTGAGCTTGCCGCCTTTTGTGTGTGAATCTATGTTGTGTTATTGATTGTTAGGAATTGATTGTTTTTATTATAATTTGAGTTGTTTAATGTTAACAGCCGAAAATGTGGTGTGTACAGGCAATGGCTAATCAGAGACGTAGAAACAATGCTGGGGCTGATGAGATTGCGAATGCAATCCATAGGATGGTGGACGTGGTGTAGCCTGTGGCAACACAGTCGAGGGCGATGATTCCACTAGTCAAACCGATGACGATAGAAGATTTCATGCGTCATAAGCCAGCAAAATTCACTAACAAGGCCACCCCGGATAAGGCAGACGCGTGGCTGCGAGAATGTGAGAAGATTTTTAGAGTGATCGAATGCACAAAGGCGTAGAAACTCACATTTGCCACCTTTTCGTTGGTGGCCGATGCAGAATACTGGTGGATGGGGATGCAACAACAGGTGCAGACCTGTGAAGAGGAGGTGAATTAGGTCAATTTCAGGAAGAGGTTCCTGGAGAAGTACTTTCCAGATAATGTTAGACATGAGCGTGAAATTGAGTTCCTCACTCTACAATAGGGGAACTTGTCAGTGCAGGCATATGTGGAGCGTTTTGAATATCTGGCGAGGTTTTACTCGTAAGAAGTCACAGAAGAATGGCGTTGTAGGAAGTTTGAAGGCGGCCAAAAGCATGAATTGAAACACTTCATTGTACCATTGAGGGTCTGGGAGTTTCCTGTCTTGATCGAGTAGGCCAAAAGTGTCGAGCAGCTGGAGATGGGGCCCAATAGGGTTAGTCGACCCCAAAAGACCAACACTCATGGCATACAACAGAAGAGGCCCTACAGTAGACCTTCGTAATCCTCGCAGAAATTACAATGCTATAATTGTGGAGGAGAGCACCTGAGGAGAGATTGTACGAAGTCGGCAAGCAGTGGTGGAGGTAGTGCTAGCACTCTCAAGTGCTATGCCTGTGATCAGCCGAGACACTTTGCTAACAGGTGTCCTAATAAGAAGACCACCCCTAGATCATGACATCAGCCATCTACGATAGAGAGACCGAGAGCAATGGGCCAGATATTCGTTATGACTAGTACTGAGGCCACCCGGTCAGGTAATCTTATTCTAGACTACTGCTTATTGTTTGGTAACTGTGTGCTAGTGTTGTTTGACTCAAGAGCTTCACACTCCTTCATATCCCACGATTGTGTGAAGAAGCTGGGATTGTTGACTCGTGACTTGGGATGCGAGTTAATAGTCTCGACTCAGCATCTGGATATGTTTAAACCAATTTTGCATGTGTTAGATGCTCGTTGGAAGTAGAGGGCCGAAGATTCAAGGTGAATCTTGTATGCTTGTCTCTGGAGGGATTTGATGTAATTTTGGGAATGGACAAACTGTCTATCAACCATGTGGTAATTGATTATGGACATCGTAGAGTCGTATTTCCAGAAATAGAAGGCATAGGGTTGATATCGACACAAGAGGCCATAAGTGAAGTAAATGAGCGGGCTACTTATTTCATGATAGTAGCTCATACTGAGAAGAAAAGCACGGAAGAGTAGATAGAAAGAATACCAATGGTGGACGAATATGCCGACGTGTTTCCAAATAAGATACCCGAGTTACTACCCAGCAGGGACATAGATTTCTACATTGATCTAATCCTTGGAGCAAGTCTAGTGTCGGCAGCACCTTACAGAATGACACCGACAGAACTAGCAGAGTTGAAAAAGCAGATCGAGGATTTGCTAGAGAAGAAATTTATCAGACCAAGTGCATCGCCATTAGGAGCTCCTGTGTTACTGGTGAAGAAGAAGGATGGGAGTTCTCGATTATGTGTAGACACCGACAGCTGAACAAACTTACGATAAAGAATAAGTATGCACTGTCGAGGATTGATGATTTGCTATACTAGTTGAGAGGAACATGTGTATTTTTACAAAATTGACTTGAGGTCTGGATACCATCAGATCTTGGTCAAGCCAGAGGATGTCTAGAAGACAACATTCCGATCAAGATATGGACATTACGAGTATGTAGTAATGCCATTTAGAGTAACTAATGCTTCAACAGTCTTCATGGATTACATGAACCGAATTTTCTGCCCCTATTTGGACAAGTTTGTGGTGGTGTTCATAGATGACATTCTCATCTACTCCAAGAATAGGGAGGAGCATACAAATCGTTTGAGAATGGTATTGGAAGTACTCCGAGAACATCAGCTCTATGGCAAACTCTCGAAGTGCAAGTTCTGGATAGAAGAGGTACAATTTCTGGGGCATGTTATATCTGCACAAGGGATTGCAGTAGACCCTAGCAAAATTGAGATAGTGTTAAAATGGGAAAGACCTCAGACTGTGACTGAAGTAAGAAGTTTCCTAGGGTTGGTAGGGTACTACAGGAGGTTTGTAGAGGGATTCTCTAAAATGGTGAGTCATTTGATTCAACTCACTAGAAAAGACCAACCCTTTTCCTGGACAGATAAATGTGAAGAGTGTTTTGAGGATATGAAGAGGAGATTGACTACAACTCCAGTACTAGTTATTCCAAACACCAGTATGAAATTTGAGGTGTACTACGATGCATCCTATTAGGGTTTGGGGTGTGTATTGATGCAAGAAAAGAGACCGGTAGCATATGCTTCACGTCAGGTGAAGATTCACGAAAAGAAATACCCCAACCATGATCTAGAGTTGGCTACGGTAGTGTTTGCTCTTAAGACATGGAGACACTACTTGTATGGCTCCCAATTCAAGGTTTTCAATGATCATAAAAGCCTAAAATACCTGTTTGATAAAAAGGAGTTGAATATGCGATAGCGACAATGGATGAAGTATCTCAAGGACTATGATTTCGAGTTACTTTACCATCCTAGTAAAGCAAACATAGTGGCAGATGCCTTGAGTCGAAAGAGGATGCATATGTCAGCATTGATGGTGAATGAGTTGGAGTTGATTGAGAAGCTCAGGGATATGAATCTGGGTATACAGCTAGGAGAGGATTCCATTAGATGTAGTGTACTGACGCTGATCAACAACATCTTGGGGGTGATCCGAGATGAGCAGAAGAATGATGCTGAGTTACAACAGTTTGTGAGTTGGTTGGTGTAAGACCCGTGGAATTTAATTAATTAATTAAATAATTAATTAATAAATGCGGGTGGGAAGATCATTTATGACATTAATTTCTGATTGGTATGACGTGAAAAAGTACTAGCTCAAGTGGTTGAGAGTACTTTATTTGTGTGAAAGGACTTGGGTTCAAGTCCTATGTATGCCAAATTATGTGTTATTTAATTATTATTCTTTTTAATAATATGATTGATCATGTTTCATATGATATAATATCTGAATAATATGAATGATCATGTTTGACATTAATTTGGCAATTGCATAGTTATGGGTTCAACCCGTGGAGAACCCAAATTAAACATTTTTTTTGCTATTTGTGGCTTTGGCTTGAATGTGAAGGGTTAACGTAAACCCTAGAGGAATTAGCAGCCAAGAGTGGCTGTAAAACAGTCCATAATGGGACAATGAATGGCCATCAACACTCAAATTAAGTTGCAGTTTCGTTTTTGATCTTCTCCCTAGCTTTAAGTCACCCTTTAAAAGGCAAAAGTGAGGTTTTGGAAAGGTTTGCAAGGCTAAAATTGGTTTCAGAAACAGAGCACGAAAATTGTTGAGATTAGTGAGTTTTGAGTGAGGTTTGGGGCTTGATTGAGTGGAAGCCAAAAGGAAGGCCATTGGTGATTGTTGGGAGCTCTCAAGCAATCCATTTATAGGCAAAAAGGATCTAGGTTAGGGGAGCTGGAAAATCGTACTCATGTTATATTGTATAATTGCATGAACTGTATGTTGATTGTGTGTATTGGAATTGTATGAAATTGTACGTTTTTGGAATTTTTCCAGAAACCGCCTGGCAGGTCATGACTGGCCGTCAGGCGATTCATCCCTTCTATGCAAATTTCTGGTTCTGGAAGAAGAACCGCCTGGCGGTACACTCCCAACTGCCAGGCGATGCGTGATCAGTGCACAGTTTTACAATTTTGTTTGAACTGCCTGGCGGTGATGAATTTCCGCCAGGCGACACAAACCATTTTAGTTCGATTTTCATGATTTTGGGATGCTGGGGAGATTCTGGTCATGGGAAAAGTAAGGTTATTCATTGAAGGGTTGTTTGATGATTGAATTGTCGTCGAATTTCAGGGTATAGATAGTTTGCGTGAATGAAACAATGTTTTGGTTGAGCTTAGTGGAGGATTCTGATACTAATCGAATTAGGGTTGTCCTTGAAAGGGAAATTTTGTTGGGGATGATTGAGAGAATGATATAGGGACGGGATTCACAAGCAATGGAGTTGAGGAATAGTTGGAAAATCAGAAGTTTTGTGCAAGACCTAATGTTCGCAGGACTTGGGAATATGAGAGTTCCTGGAGAATGCAGGAATCGCCTGGCGGTTCGTAGGTTGTCGCTAGGCGCTGTATCAGAGTGGTAAGACTAAGCGTTTTGATGCATTGGGAAAGCCATGTGGGGTCAGATGTTGTATAATAGAGCGATGGAAATTGAGTGGAAGTGGTCTAAAACTGGAAACTGCTGTCAAAAGCTTATACAATATAGAATGTGGCATAAGAATGGTTAGGACTTGAGTGATTGTAAATGGTATTGTTGGAAGGATAGTTAATGATACAGTATTAGGAACACAATTGTAAAGGGTTGGTGAGATAAGTGTTAGATACTCCAGCGAATGTCTATGTGCAAGTCCTTAGGCAAATTTGGGTAGTTAGTCGTGGAATTGAACAAGGTATTGAGATATAGGGGATTTTATAAAAAAGAACTTTAATATCAGTAGCATTGGCTCTGAACTGTGAAGAGAATCCTATAACAGTAGTAATTGACTTGGCATAAACTCAAAGTAAGACGTCCATGAATATTATTAAGGTGAAAATAAGGAAGCTTGAATTGGAAATTGTGAGGGTAGTAGTAGAATAGGAAATGCTATCCAATTAAGGAGTGATGATTAAACCTCACAATTGTTAGTAACCATCAAAAGTTATAGGATACTAGGAAAATAATCAGAGGAAACTAATGTGAGAAGTGGTGCCAGACTGGAGCAGAAACAAGTAACGCACAACACTGTCATGGTACCTGGCGGTGAAACGTGAACCGCCAGGCGATAGCATTGGTTCAGTGTGGTCCTGAACGTGGTGGCGCCTGGCGGAGGGAAAGGTCCCGCCAGGCGACGACGGCAGAACAATAGCCCTGGAGTGCGTCCGCCTGGCGGTGTGGATTGTCCTGCCAGGCGATGTTTGTAGTATTGTTGGTTCTTAGGCGTTTGGCGCCTGGCGGTACGTGTCCCCCGCCAGGCGGTCTGGAAGCTGTAGCGCCTAGCGGTATGTGTCCCCGCTAGGCGATTTGACTGTTGTAAGTCCTAGTTGTTGGACTATTTAGGAGTGATCTACCAGGCTTGTAGTGTTGCTTCAAAGGCAAGATTGCTAGGTTCCTTGAGTTGAGCTCGGAACGTATCCCTTGAGTTGAGCTCGGGATAGGGGTTAAGCACATAGCATTCCTTGAGTTGAGCTCAGAATGACATCCCTCGAGTTAAGCTTGGGATGGCGGATGAACAAGAGGAACCCTTGAGTTGAGCTCAAGTTGGTGAGTGTTGTCAGTGTGAGTGTGCTGCTTGTGGCCAGTATGGATGGCCCTTCTCAGCAGATAGCCGACGAGTTTGATAGTCTTGGGACAATACGACTTATGTTGTATTTGGGAACTCCACCTGGCATTACGGTATGTGATCCATGGCAATGGTTTCCCGCACGTGCTCTATCGGTTGTGGCCGATAGGTTTGGTAGCATATTACCTTGAAGTAGTCGCTAAGAGAGGTAGAACACGACTGATCTGGTGGTGGCCAGGTGATGAAATTAAAAGAATGGAAACACACTGGGATGTTTGTGTGGTTTATATATATATATATATATATATATATATATATATATATATATATATATATATATATATATATATATATATATATATATATATATATATATATATATATATATATATATATATATATCTATTGTATGTGTGAATGCCGTTTTACATATATTACTTTTTAAGCTCACCCTATCTGCTTGTGTTTGGCGATGATCGTGTGTGCGGTACACGTGAATAAGGGATGTTGATGCAGGTGGTGTTGGTGATGCTTAGATACGGAGCGGGGGATAGCATGGGAGACTTTTTATGACTTTATGTTATTTATATTTTGAAAATAAAATATAAAATTTTATGAGAGCATTTTGGATTATTCAGCTTTTGTAATCTTGGATTTGGCTTTATCTATTGAATTTATAAAAGTTTAAATTTACCGCGCTTTTGAGAAATGAGGTTTATTCATAAATGCGACATATTATTGATTTTAATTATTTTATTTATTTAAATCAGTAATATCCTGACGGGATGTTACATTTGGTATCAGAGCTTTGTTTTCAAAATGATTTTTGGGGTCTAAGGGGAGTGAGCTCATCGTGTTACGGTTGCGTGACTAATTAATTGTATTGTTTTACTAGTTTAGATGTGAAATTCTAAATTGAGTTGTGTAATTTAACCAGCTGTAAAAATGTGGCGTGCCCAGGCCATGGCTAACAGGAGGAGGAGAAACACTGCGGGAGCTGATGAGATCGCTCAGGCTATTCATCGCATGGTGGACGCGATGCAGCCTATTGCCGCTCAGCCCAGAGCCGTGGTGGCATCGGTTTGCCCCGTGACGATGGAGGATTTTATGAGGCATAAGCCCTCAAAATTCTCTGGTAAATCCACCCCTAATGAGGCAAATGCATGACTGAGAGAGTGCGAGAAGATTTGTAGGGTGATAGACTACACTGATGCTCAAAGATTATCATTTGTCACTTTCCTCCTAGTGGTAGATGCTGAGTATTGGTGGATGGGCATGCAGTAGCTGATGCGGACACGGGCCAAGGATATCACTTGGACTTCTTTCAGGACCAAATTCTTGGAGAAGTACTTCCCGAATTTGGCAAAACATGAGAGGGAAGCTGAATTCCTCACTTTCCAACAGGGGAACCTGATTGTGCAGGCATACACAAACAAGTTTGAATATGTAGCTAGATTTTATTCACCTGCAGTCACTGAGGAGTGGAGGTGCATGAAATACGAGGGCGGGCTGAAACATGAGTTGCGCTGATTCATAGTACCACTCTGCATCAGGGAGTTTCCGATCTTGGTGGAGCAGGCCAAGGCGGTCGAGCAGCTTGAGACTCGACCACAGAGGACCACGACAGACCCTCGCCCAACATCAGCTTTAACCCAGTATTGGGTTCTATGTCATGAGCTGCCTGGCAGTGAGACAAAACTGCCAGGTGATGCGCGTTGTCTATCACTAGTTTGCTGTGTTCTGTGAATTTTATGATTTGTTGAACTTCCAGTTGGTTTCCTATGTTTGTGTGATTGCATAATACAATGATATCTCTATTGTTTGGGGTGCTTGCGATTATAATTGGAATGTGGACATGGAGGGTTCGTATTAATACCAAAAGGTTATTCTGAATCCTGGATTTAGGGGCGATTAAGATGTGATTGGAAGTGTATGATGCGTAAAGTATAATACTATTGAAAGTGAATCTAGCAATCTAGATTGAAGAACCAACCAATTTGGGTGCCAAAAACCCACAAGTTTCGATATTAATATAGGGCTTGGCGGCACGGGAAGGTGCGCCAGGCGATAGGACCATTAGGGGAGTCCCTGCACTACGTTGCGCCTGACGGCAAGGTATGCTCTGTCAAGAGATAGACCTTAAAATTATAGGCCTGTCTGTAGCGTGGCGCCTGGCGACAGGGAGGTTCCGCCAAGCAGTCTGCACAGGTTTCGCCTGGCGGCGCTTAGGCTACGCCATGCGATAGTGCTGTCGGGTTTTAACTTATGTGTGTTGTTTGAACGTGTTGATGCGGACTTGGATCAGGAGATGTTGTGCCATGAGCGGGTAAGTTGATGGATGGTGGTGAACACGTGATGATATGAGCGGGGAGATTCGTATCCTGTTACTCTCGTGTGGGGATACGAGCGAGGTAGGTTCATACCTTCTGTGCTCACACTTGAGAGATGTTGCGTGCGGGGAGGTACGTAGCTGGTGGATCACATGTGTTGGACTACGAGCGGGCAGGTCCGTTGGAGCAGGACTACGAGCGGGGATTTTTGTAGAGCAAGACTACGGTCGGGAAGGTTCGTAGAGACAGGACCACGAGCGGGCATGCTCGTGTGAGCATCATAAATCTTGAGTCGAAATTTGGAGGGAAATCTTGGTTTCAATTTGGAGGGGGACGAAATTGCGTAATTTTTACAAAAATTGGGACTAAATTGAGACAAAAAATAAAATGAGGGACCAAATTAAGAATGAGAAAATGACAACTCCCAAATAGTGACACATGGCACTGTCACTGCCACGTGGCACTATGTCCACTTGACACGTGGCAAAATTTTAATTTTTTAAAAAATTTAAAAAAGATTAATAAAAAATAAAAAAAAATTCAAAAAATCCAGAAGCTGACACGTGGCACCCCATTTAACACCGTTACTTCACCCCTAACGGAAAGGACTTGATTGGGTCAAATTTCCCAAAATAGGGACCAGATTGAGATAAAAAATAATTGAAGGACCAAATTCAAATTTTGCTATGAAAATGGGGACTAAAAGTATAATTTAACCTTAATTTAATTAAGTAATTTCGAGTAGGGATATTACACTCTTAGCTCTCTTTTTCAGTGCAGCTTGGTTAAGATTATAAAAAAGGAGTCTATCTCACCCTTAACTCACTATTATTCTAACCCAATAACCCAATTTTTAATAACTTTAATGAGTAAAACGAATTTTGTATTAAAATTTGAACTTAATGATCATTCAATGGCTGGTGTATGGTGGTTTTCCAACCCCTTCCAGTTCAATCAAATTAACATTTTTCCAACCCCTTCCCGCCCTCTTACGGCTAGGGTTTTATGCTCCTTCATATTCATGCCAAAAAGAAATTTGACAACCACACCATTATCAAGTCAGTGCACAACCATTCAATCAAATTAACACATAATTAACATCCATAAGACTCGAACCCAAGTCCTTCCAACATGATTAAGTACTCATAACCACTTAAGCTAGTACCATTCCATGTCGTAAACCCGAGCATTAAATGTCATAAAAGTTCTCACTACCCCATATATTAAATAATTATTTATTTAATTACTTAATTTTCTTGGGTCTAACACCTCCCCTTCACACCGAGATACACGAAGAGCTGTCAGAACCTGAAATTGAGCCTTTAATGAGGAAATCCAAACTTTCTCGAGGTAAGAAAATTGCGGACACTATTTCCCAACCCTCCACCTCCCAATTCTAAACTCGTCTCCTCTAACAATAAACCGTGGATGATACCGAGCTAAGCTTTTGGAACCCTAAGTTCCCTCATTCTTTTCATGGTCGTAAAGATAATTTCTTTCGTTAAGATGTTTTCCTACTATAGTCCTAAGATGTCAAAACCGTCCATGAGAATCTCCTAGTAGGTCTTCACAGGGCTGAGGCTTCAACTTTTGCACTGTTGGACCAATTTACTAATCTCTTTGTCTCGAAGAACAGAAAGACAAAGATTTAGAGCAGAAAAACAAGTCTCTAGAGACCACCCTTGCTGAAATATCTCGGTTTAAAACCGAGGTTGGCGAGCTAAAAGATTTCTGTGACCAAATAAAGCAAAAAGATGACCAACTGCTTGCTCTTAGCAACAAACTAAAGGACTTGGAGACCAAGAAGGAAGCCTGGATTGCCAAGGAGCAAGATTTGCTCAATGATTCTAAACTCCTAAAGGACCATATTGGATCTTCCTTTAACATGGGATTCCTGCTAGCTATTGATCAAGTACACGTGTGTCAATACCCAATTTCATCCAGGTGAATAAATTTATTTTCAAAAAAAAAAAAATGTGAAACATTATTTTCTTCAAAGATTTTCAAACTTTAGTTTTAGAAAAAAAAAGAGATGAAAAAAAAGAAAAAAGAAGGAAGAACTCAATTTGTTTTTAATTATCACACTCCTTTCCATGAGCCCAACAAACTTAACATAATATTTTCTACCCTTTGTTCCTGATAGAGACATTAATGATATGATTCTAATAATTAGAAGCAATATCTCTTTGTATGCTTAGAATCAATATTATTAATTGGGATTGATTTTTGTGCTCTGATTTGTTAATGTTTAGAATCAATATTTCCGATCTTGATTGATATTGTGCTTTTATTTGCTATGATTTGATTTCCATAATGTGTTGTTATCATGACCAATTTTTTCCTCATTGTTCATTACAATTAAGGGTAGGATTGCAATTTATGAATATAAATAGACAGTTTGTTCCATGAAAAGAACTGAAAAAAAATATTCTCTACACTTCTCTAATTCTTTCCCATCATCACTTCCACACACATATCTCCTTTTTTATCTTTCTTTAAAAAAAACATATTGGAGGAGGTAGGAAGATAAGAAGAAGAGAGAAGATATTATAATGTAAGGAACAAAAGAAGGAGATTGATAAAGATGAAGAGGAACTAGAAAGTTTAAAAGGTATGTCAGTGCCAAATTTTTTCATTTATTCATTCCCAAATTTTCACTATATTTCGTTTTAATATTATACGTTTTTTTTCACCTACTTTTTGGTTTTTTTATCTTATTCTAAAAATCATAACAAAAAATAGTTTTCCTCGTTTCTTTAGTGTTTGTCCAACACCAATTTTCAAAATTCTTTTTTTCTTCAATAAATATAAAAAAATATAAAAAACTAAAATAAAAAAATATTTTCTTTCTTTAATTTTTAGTGTCTGTTCGACCGCTCATGTCGCATGACAACCATTTCCAAATAATTAGAATTTCCAAAAACAAACATAAAAAAAAGTTTTCAAAATTATAAAAAAATCAAATCAAAAAGTTTCTCAAAAAGTTTTTCATAAAGAACTACGTAACCCTGATTCTCCATTCACATGGAGATGCATAAGAGCGAGGATTAATCCTCGTCGGGCCCAAAAAAACAAAAAAATTATTTTTGTTTCTTTTGAAAATTCATTTATTATTACTTTCGGGGAAAATAAATATTTTGAAAAACCACATCCTTTTTGCATGTTTAATTAAAGGTACCATCATAAGACGAGCGTTGTGGGGTGCTATTACCTTCCCCACACGTAACTGACTCCCAGACCCAAAATCTATTTTTTTGCAGACCTTGTCTTATATTTCTGGTTTTTCCAAACTCTGTTTTTTTACAAATCTTATTTTTTGGTTCGTCGTCCCGTCACGATTTCGGTTGCGACAAATGGCGACTCCACTATGGATGCTAGAGAGTCTGGCCATTTATTTGGATGTGCATAATTGATGTGGTTTTTCTTAATATTTTTTTCTTCCCCCTTTTCTTTCATATTTTTATCTCTTTTTATATTTAGTTTAATTGTATGTGTATATTCTTCTTTATTTTGGTATTTGGAATGATTGTTAGTTTGGGGGTTTGGGTATACATTGTATTCTCCCTTCACACACACATTTTGTTCATTACATGAGTAGGGCCCTATACCCAGATCCGAGTTGCTTAGAATTAGAGGGGATTGTGTAGTAGTGCCACAATGGATGCACTTCCTAAGTGGTCATTGTGAGAACCCCAGCTAGAGTTTTTTTGCTTCATTGGTACTCCCACTTCTTGTTGTTTACCAACTGTCGAGGGAAATGCCATGAAGTGGGATATAACTCTAGTGACCTTGATCTTTAGGTATTAGGGAACTGTCCTTGTGAGCACATATACTTTGCCTTAGAGCTTTAAGCATGGAACCTATGTTAAGGTACTAAAAGGAGACTATTTGCATCATTTACCCTCACATTTTCTTGTATACATCACAATCACATTTCATTATAACACAATCACATCATTATAAAAAAAAAGAAAAAATGCCTCCTTAGGCATAAACATACATTTCATTGGCATATCATGTGAATAAGTTCCAGCGAGGCACAACCATGCATTGCATTCTCATTTGGTGGTCATTCTCGGTACCCTGTCCATAGCTTCAAACACATAGCACGCATATGCATAATTTAAAAATAAAATAAAAAAGACTGCACTACAATGAATTCAAACTCTTTTCCACTTTCCTTATCACCAAATTCTTAGAATCTTTCTTATGAAAAATGAGAATATAATAAAACATTCTTTGGTCAAATTAGTGGATTGAATAAAGAAATAAAATTTTGTTTGATATCATTTCTTTTGAAGCATCCATCTAGTCTTGCATACATGAAATTGCTCAAATTCATCTCCCTTTCCATCTTTCTTCCACTATAAACCTTATTTTCATTTCCATGGAGGATTATCATAAAGGGGACACATACCTTAAAATGATTACAAGAAACTCTCAGAAAAAAAAACAAAAAATGAAGAATAATCAACTAGGCGGAAAACTTTGAAGTGAAAAAAGAGAACAAAACAGGGGATATCCTGTCACATGAACTAAACTCGTTTCCTCTGAATTAAAGCTTTTTTCGAGAAAAACAACCATGATTTGGAATTATGTGTGACCATGTTTCTTTATCCAAACAAAAAAACAAAAGTAATTATCCTTTGCTACATAATTTGAGCCTTCCAAAAAAATTTCTTTCAAATTACCCTAAATAAGGGTCACCCTCACACTAAGGGTTGACATAATGTTTGCATTTGTTTCATCTGAATGGTAGTTCACCAATACAAAAATATATAAAAAAAAGAAAAAAAAGAAATGGTTATATCAAGAAAAGAAAAGAAAAAAAAAAGCAAAAGGTGAATAAGAAGAAGTCAAACAAATTCTAAATGAAACATTATTCAAAGATCCTTGTTTGAAACAACCCTCACATCACTTGTTTGGGCCTTTACTATCATTTACTTCCCTACCCCTAGCCAGCCACAATACAAGCCTAATAAAAGTCCACACAAATCAAAGATTGATTGTTATCTTTTGAAGGTTTTAATTTAGAGGAAAATTTTGATTTGCTAACAAGTTTGTTCTAAAAAAAAAGAGATATAAAAGATTAAAAAAGTGTGTTCAAAGATTTGCTTTTAAACACTGGGGCAATTTTTTTTTGGGTGACATATTTCCAAAGCTTTAAAATTAGCATGGGCAATCAGACAATTAAGTTAAATTTGGGCTGTCCCCTTTCAATTCATTCTTCATGAAATTCCATTTTCTTCTCCTACAATATCCCTACTCTAAGCTTAAACCTTGACCAACCTTAAAATAGTCCATCTTTATCAATCTCAAACCCAAACTAGGGTAGTCACTTTGATTGTAATTCATATATTGCTATCATTCATTCTGAATTGGGGCATTTATTTACAATGAAGACTGTGATTGATCACATTAGGGACAATTTGTGAAGACCCCATCATTTTTTAATCTTTTCAATTGGGAAAGTCAAACACGCTTTTATACCCTAAGACCATCCTAGGCTCTCACACTAGGGGCAAAGTTTTAAAGTCCCCATCATTTTCTTCATACCATCAATAACTAGGGAAAACCCAAACACATTTTGTGCCCCAAGACCAATTCAAATTGGGGCAACTTCTTAGTTAATCTTCATCACCTCATCGAAGCCTTTTCAAGCCCTTGGCAATTTCATGGATGTCATTCAAATAGTGTTTCAAAAGAAATGATTAAAAAAAGTGTTCGTTAGTAAACTGATTAAACCAAAGAAATGATTTGAAAAAGTAAAAAAATATCAAAGTAGAATGGTTCCATGAATTCGAAATAACAATGAAATGGGAAAGAATTCAAATTTGTTTTAAAAAAAATGCAAAAGAAAAATTCATACATAAGGTATTTGATATATCATATCAAGTCATGCATACATGAGTCATTCATATTTGTTAATAAAATATTTTCCACCTTTCCAATCAAACCCTTCTTCACTCATATGAATGGTTATTGAATCCTTTCGTTTTAGAAGGAAGAAATTAAAAAAAAAAATACATGTAAGACTCGTAGAATTTAATTAATTAATTAAATAATTAATTAATAAATACGGGTGGGGTAATAATTATGACATTAAATTATGGTTGGTATGATGTGGAAAAGTGCTAGCTCATGTGGTTGAGAGCACTTTGATTGTGCGAGAGGACTTGGGTTCGAGTCCTATGTATGCTAACTTTTGATGTTATGGTTTTATTATTTAAATCTATGAAAACATGTTCTTGTATATTATGATAATTGAATTGTGATTCCTAGTAAGAAATATGAATTGGTTAAGTGGTTTGATATAGACTTGGTGATTACATGGTTGTGGGTTCAAGCCTTGGAGAACTTACATTAAACTTTATATTTTTGGCATTTTTGGTTTTGACGTGAATATGGAAAGGTGGGAAGGAAACCTAAGTGAGCGGGCAGCCAAAGGAGGCTGGAAGGGCAGCCATAGGGAGGGATTGAATGGCACATTATGTCTTATTCAATGCCATTTTCGTTTTGGTAATTAATCACTTAGTTTAGGCACACTTTAAAAAGGAAAATTAGGTTAAGGGCTAAGGTTTGACAAGCTGGGAAACTATACCTAAAGAGAAAGCGAAAATCTGAGAGAGTGTGAGAGGTTAGGGTGTGATTTTGCGTTGCTGAATAGTGAGGAAGCAAGGAAGGGGGGTGATCAAGGGGGAATCTTACAAATTGTCAAGCTTAAGCGAAGGAGAACCAGGTTAGGGGAGCTGGAATCCGTGATTTTATACGTATGATTAATAATGTGTATCTATATGATATATTGATTGTATTTGCACTGTCCAATCCTTGAAAACTCTGCGTTTCTGGAATTTTCCAGAAACCGCCTGGCGGGCGATGAACTACCGCCAGGTGACTCATACACTTGCATGTGTTCTGGGTTCCTGGAAGAGGAACCGCCTGGCGGCACACTCACGGCCGCCAGGCGACGCAAAGCGTTTGGCTATTTCTGGATTTGCTGATGCAGCGCCTGGCGGGACTGGTTGGACTGCCAGGCGGCGTGGGGTGATTTGACCTATTTTGGGGTTCCTGGAGTTCTGGGCTAAATTTAATCGGGGCATAATTCAGGGGTGAATTGTACAGAGTGATATTGGTAACCAATAGTAGGTACGGTCATCTAACTAACGGAGTAAATGAATGGAACAGTGGGTGTAAGCCTAAGGTTGCAGGTGTGTTAACCTTGATTGCTCGTTGAACTGATTGAACGGGAATTGGATATAGAAATAGGGATCAATGTAATTAAAATATGGGGCAGTTGTGATTGTGTGAGAACTGGATGGCATTGAAGCGGAAATTCACAAAGATGGAGAAATGGTGGGGTTTTGAGTGCGGGGAAAATCTGGAAAATACCCAGATGGTAAGCACCGTTTTGAGTGTGGGGTTTATGGTCCTCTTCATTCATATGAATGACCAATATACCCTAAGCCCAGTTTCCAATCTGGTCCTTATTTTGAAAAACCACATTCGTTTTGCATGTTTAGTTAAAGGTACCGTCACAGGATGGGCACTGTGGGGTGCTAATACCTTCCCCACACGTAACCGACTCCTAGACCCAAAATCTGTTTTTTTTTTGTAGACCTTGTCTTGTCTTTTTGGTTTTCTCGTAGTTTTCCAGAATAAACTATGGTGGCGACTTCAAACTCTATTTTTTTACAAATTTTATTTTTTGGCTCGTCGTCCCATCACGATTTTGGTTCCGGCAACGTGCTTCTCCCCGACGCTGATTTATCTCATGCCGATGTCTCGGAAACTGTTGTGGATGACCAGCTGATTGAAATTGATGACTAAGATCTTTGATGTTTTTATCTTTCTTCATCTTTTGTATTTGTATTTTGAACATCTTTTGCTTTCCCTTTTCATGACTACACACCAGGTCTTATTATGCTAAGTTATCTTTATTTAGTCAACTGCCTCGTCCAAAATTGCCCATTATTTTTTACTTACCAATACCACTCTCCGCTTTTACCAAACAAAATACTAGTTGTCTTCGAGCTCTCGGTCCTTTAACTTTGAGCTCTTAGTCTATACAAAATCGAGCACTCTGTCCTATAAAATCAAATAAAATCTTTTAACACTTGCAAATTAACATAATTAGTGAAATATCGTGTTCTCCATTCTATATATTCAAATAAAATCTTTTAACATCTGCAAATGAACATAATTGGTGAAATACCGAGCTCTCAGTTCTACATAATCAAATAAATTCTTTTAACACCTGTATATAAACATAATCAGTGAAATACCGAGCTCTACATTCTACATAATCAAATTAAATCTTTTAACACCTACAAATGACCGAGCTCTCAATTCTATATAATCAAATAAAATCATTTAACACCTACAAAGGAACATAGTCGGTAAAATATCGAGCTCTCAATTCTACATAATCAAATAAAATCTTTTAACACTTGTAAATAAACATAATAAGAGAAGTCGGCTAAAAGCCGAGACTTCTACATTATACATTAACTTAACTCTTGACTTTTACCAAATAAGTGAAACCTAAACTAACCTCGAGCTCTCTGCCACTCGAGCTCTCAGTCTTTGTCAATTCAACATCAAAGCAACAAGAATCTCGGCTTGAAACCGAGATTATAATAACTCCAGAACAAAAGAAAATAATAACACTCGTACATGAATTTAGTCTCGTAGTCAACAATAGGGAACTGATCTTCTTCATACTGGTTGCACCAATTATCCTAATAACCAGCATAAAGCATCAAGCAACATGACCTAGCATCAAGCAACATGGCCTGGCATCGAGCATCGTGGCTCCATTTTTTTCCTCAAGCATAAGGGCCCGAAATTATCATCCAGCGTCGTGGCTCGGATTTGTCTTCGAGCATCGGGACCCAGAATTATCATTAAGCGTCGTGGCTCAAATTTGTCTTCGAACATCGGGGCCCGAAATTATCATCGAGCATTGTGACTCGGATTTGTCTTCAAGCATTGGGACCCAAAATTATCATCAAGCGTCGTGGCTCAGATTTGTTTTCGAGCATCGGGGCCCAGAATTATCATTGAGCGTCGTGGCTCAGATTTGTCTTCGAGCATCGGGGCCCGAAATTAATAAAAATGACTTGAATTAATTAAAAAAATATTCACAACAAACAAAACAAACGAAAACAATTGTCAAAAATAACTAAAATAAAAACATAAATTTGCAGCATTCTAGGTCCTAGGAATTTCCTTTCCATCCAATGTCTCATGTATGGTTGACTGAGGCGTGGTGTGATACGACAATATTACCCGGTGAATTTCATTTGGCCAATCTCATTTAGCTGTCATTAGTCTATGTTTCAAACCTCGTAGTATGACTTTGTTGGCTGCTTCAGCCATCCATTTATTTAAGGATGCTCCATAGAAGAAAAAACCTACCTAATTCACACTTCACGACATAATTGTCATACCTGTGAACATACGAATTGGGTGCCATTATCTGAAATGAGGCATTATGGAACTCCAAACCTACATATGATATTTTTCCAAATGAACTCCTTAACCTTATTCTCGGTTATCACAGCCACAGGCTCCGCCTCAATCCACTTCGTGAAATACTCAACGACCATTATTAGAAATTTAAGCTGCTGGACTGCGCGTGAAAAGGGTCACAGTATATCTATTCCCCACGTATGAAATGATCACGGTGCATTGATTGAATGTAGAACCTCAGGTGGTGCTTTGACCCAATCGGCGTGTTTTTGACACTGCTCACATTTCCTTACATACTCCACACAGTCAGTTCACATAGTTGGTTAGAAAAATCTTGCTCTCATGACTTGTAACATCAATGTTCTCCCTCTAACATGACTCCCACATATGCCCTCATGTAACTTGACCATGATTCACATTGCTTCATCTTTATCCACACAGATCAACAAAGGACGAGAATATCCATATCAAAACAAGTTGCCATCCATTAATACATATTTACTGGAACTTTTCGTAACTCCACTTGCTTCCTCATCATCCCCAGGTAGTTGTCCATCTGCAATGTACTTTTTTGTAGGAGTCATCCAATTCTCCTTTGGGTTTACTTGTATCGCCATGATTTGATGACTTTCCCCTATCTCTACCCACGAAGATACTAATGTTTCTCGAATCACCGATTTGTGTTGCCTAGGCTTCGTATAACTGGCCAATTTGATAACAAATCTGCTCAACAATTTTGGTCCCTGAGAACGTGTATAAACTCAAAAGAAATAAAATTCTTGGCTAAAGTCTGAACGAATACCAAATACTTAGCTAATGATGGATCTCGAGCTTGAAACTTCCCTTTTACCTGACCAGCCACCAATGCTGAATCACTCTTAACTAACAACTTTGTGGCTTTCATCTCCTTTGCTAGTAACGTCTCGACTATTAATGCTTCGTACTCTGCTTGATTATTATTAGCCTTGAATGTAAACCTCAAAGATTGTTCAATCAACACTCCATTTGGCCCTTCCAAGACAACGCCAGTTCCGCTCCCCTTTAAATTAGAGACTTCATCCACAGACAGAACCCACTATAATATATCTTCATGCTTAGATTTTGCAGGAGTGGTAAGTTCCACCAAAAAATCTTATATTACATATGCTTTAATCGGGCCTCTAGTATCATACTGGATATTATACTATGACAACTCCACTGCCCATTTCACTAACCTGCCTGATATATCAGATTTTTGTAATCAATGCTTTATAGGAAAGTTTGTCATTATCCTTATAACATGATTGTGAAAATAATGTCTCAGTCGCTGAGTCGTCACCACAACGGCTAATGAACCCTTTTCCAGCATAAGATACCGTATTTCTGCTTCATGTAACACTTTGCTCACAAAATACATAGGCTTTGGATCTTCCTTCCATTGTTGTACCAACACCAAACTAACTGCTTGATCGGTTACCAAAATATATAACGTCAAGATATTATTCTTCTCTGGCCTGTGTAAGACCCGAGAAATTTAAATAATTAAAGAAATAATTATTTAATAAATGCGCGTAGTAAGAGCCTTTATGGCATTTAATGCGAATTATTATGATGTGGAAAGGTACTAGCTCAAATGGTTGAGAGTACTTGGTTGGGTTGAGAGGACTTGGGTTCAAGTCTATGTATGCCAATTGTATGATATTTTAAAATGTGCATTATGTTAATGTTATGATTGAATGTGAGTAGTGATAATGTAATCCTAAAATTATAGGAATTATCATGAAACATGTATTGGTTGAATTGGTTGTGCACTTGCTTTGTGATTGAATGGTTGTGTGTTCAAACCTTGCTAAGAACAAATTAAACTTTCTTTTTTGTCAAATTTTCTTTTGGTAGTAATATGAAAAGGTAGAGAAACCCTAGCTACAAGATGGGAAGCCTAGAGCCACTAATGGTCTTTGAATGGCCATTAACTCCACATTCAAAGCCATTTTCGTTTTCATCTCATTAACAAGCATTAAGGCTTAGTTAATGGTCTAATTAAGTTAATTTTTGGAGAAGAAAGAGAGGAAAAGCGAGGGAACAAAAAGGGCACACGAATTTGGAACTGAGAGAGAGAGAGAGAGTCTGAAGGTGATTTTGAGGGGAATTGAGCAGAGCATCAAGTGCATTGGGAGAAGTCCAAGGCTGGACTAGTGGTGGCACAAGAGAGGTCCTAATTCTTCCAAGTGAGCAAGAATTATCTAGGTAAGGGGAGCTAACTTGGTATCGTTTATGTGAATATGTGATTGTATTTTTATCTTGTAATGTCAAGATATGTTTGATTGAGAAAAATATTGGGATTTTGGGGATTTTGACGGGTTGGTGTTCAATGAATTTAACAAAGTGTTTGATTGGATTCATGGATGTATTGTTGTTGAATTGTAAGAGGCTTTTAACATTTTTTTATTTCTTTGATTTAATATATCTCAAGATTTTAAGATTATTAAATTCTTGGTGTAGACTTGGAGGGGTATTGTGGTTTTTATTTTTGGATTAAAGTTGAAGTTTTGGTTTAGTAGCAGTAAGTGCATGTTTGTTTTTTTATACATAATCGCAAGTTCAATGTAGTATATGAGGTTTAAAGAGTTTTGGAAATGGTGGTTGGTGGTGTGACTATGTTCTTGGAAATTATGGTTGGTGGATTGAGATTCTATGACTATTTTATAGATTTGTTGGTATTAAAAGGCTTTGTAAGTTAGAGTTGTTACTATGAACATTTGAGGTGTGAAGCAAAGAAAGCAAATTGGGATTAGAGGTTTTGGTGCTTAAGGGTAAATGAAATGGATTCTCATAACGGTTTAATTGAGTGTAAGTTGTATATGCAACTTTACCCTTGTAGTTGTTTAGTTAGTTGATTGAATATTGATGCAGTGATGTTAAATGCACCTCGAATGAAAAATTGAAAGGTATGGTTTGAAATTTTGTGAATGGTTAACTGGGAATTAGCGAGGTACAATGTTATTTTGTGTATTTCCAAGTTAGGAGTTTAAAGATTCATAAAAATGTGATGTTTCACGTTGTTTTTTGGATTCTGGAATCGTCGATGGTCGCTGGGCTAGTGACTTAGTCGCTGGACGACTACATCTTTTTCTGATCTGCGCATTTGTAGTAAAATTTACTTTCCCGCCTCGTTAACCATTGGATTATACTCAAATTTGGACAATTGGTCCATAACATGTCATTCTTGGTTTTGACCGGTCGGATCGTTGATTTGAGGTCTGTAGTTTGGAAAATATGGCATCCATTACTGAAAATATGGCATCCATAAATCATGCGTGGTGTTTGATTGTATGGCATTGTAGGTACTTAAGTGTTGGCACTCACCCATTTAGAATGATTACTATTTTGTGATGCAGGTATCCCATGCTATGCTGAATCAAATGTCTAGAATACATGGACCTATGCATAAGAGTTATAGGTAATTGAATCGATTGTGGTATTTCTGGGTAGTTAGCATCATGTCCTGATATGTGAGGGTGTAGTAATGCCTTTGGTAGTATTCTAGATTAAGGAGCGACCTAACTTGGATGCCAAAACTAGAAGAACAATGCTACTGGTATGGCGCCTCGCGACTTACGAGTGTCCGCCAGGCGATAGGACCAACAGGGGGTGTCTCTGCACTGTGTGGCGCCTGACAGCAAGGTGTGCTCCACTAGGCGATAAACCTTAAAATAGTGCGTCTGGATGGAGCCTGGCGATGAGGCTGTTCCGTCAGGCGGTCTGCACAGGTTTCGCCTGGCGGCGCTTAGGCTGCGCAAGGCGATAGTGCTGCGGGTTTGACTTATGTGTGTTGTTTGGACGCAACTATGCGGACTTGGATCAGGAGATGTTGTGCCATGAACGGGTAGGTTCATGGATGGTGGTGAGCACGTGATGATATGAGCGGGGAGGTTTATATCTTGTTACTCTCGTGTGGGGATACGAGCGAGGTAGGTTCGTATGTTCCGTGCTCACACTTGAGAGATTCAGCGTGCGGGAAGGTGTGTAGGTGGTGGATCACGTGTGTTGGACTACGGGCGGACAAGTCCATAGAGCAGGACTACAAGCAGGGAGGTTCGTAGGGCAGGACTACGAGCGGGGAGGTTCGTAGAGCAGGACCATGAGCGGGCAAGTTCGTGCGAGCAATATAAATCCTGAGTCCAAGGCTAACTATTTGTGTGATTGAAGGTTGAAAAGTCTTGGGGTTAAGGTCTTGGCCAAGAACTATCTAGACTAAATTAGTTGGATAATTGATATTGTTAATGTATGTGTTATTTTCATTATGAGCTCACCCTTTCTGTTTGTGTTTGGCGATGATCGTGTGATTCGTTACACGGAAGCAGATGATATCACAGGTGATGATGGTGATGCATAGAGACGGAGAGAGGGCTAGCTTAGGGACTTGAGCTAGGAAATAAATTATGTTTTCTTCTGTTTTGTCGGATTTTAGAAATTGTAATAAGATTATTACTTTAGCTTTAAATCGAATTTTGGCATATTGAATAATGTTTTAAATTTCCCGCGTTTTGGGAAATGACATTTTAATAAATGAGGTTTATTTATTAATTCATTATTTTATTATTTTAAATCTGTAATATCTGGTCGAGATGTTGTAGCCTGCACAGCACCTACGATTTGCTCAAATACTCTTTTAACTGTTGAAAAGCTTCCTCACACTGAGTGGTCCATTGAAACTTATCATTCTTTCGTAGGCATTGAAAATGAGGTAATCCTTTGTCTCCACTTTTTGCCAAAAATAAGGAAAGGGCTGTCATCCTCCCTATTAATCGTTGAACTTCCTTAAAATTAGCCGGGCTTCTCATATTAATGATGGCTTTACACTTGTCGGGATTAACCAAGATCCTATCCATCAACCTCTAATAAGTTGCACTTGCATTTTTCAAACCGAAGGACATTACTTTGTAATAATAATTTGAGGTTTCCCCCATGAAGATTGTTTTCTCTTTGTCCATATGATGCATCTTTATTTGATTGTAACCCGAGTAAGCATCCAGAAAACTCAGCAAAGCACATCCTGATGCAATATCTACTAATGCATCTATGCTAGGTAAAAGGTATGAGTCTTTGGTACATGCTTTATTCAAATCAGTGAAATCAACACACATCCTCCATTTACCGTTTGACTTCTAAACCATAACCATGTTTGCTAGCCATGTTTGATACTGAATTTCCTTATATATGCTGCATCTAGAAGTTTCTTTACTTCATTCGCAACATCTTGAGCTTTTTCTCCCCCCAATTGCCTTCGTCTCTAAACTTTTTCCTTGGCTTCCGAGTTCATATTGAGTTTATGACACAAGTAATCGGGGCTTATTCCTACCATATCTGCTGTCATCCAAGCGAATGAAGAAAGATTTGCTTGCAAGACTTGTAAATTTGTGCTTCTATATCCGAACTCAAGTCTCCTCCTATTTTAAGTTTTCGTCCATTAAGGACTACTTCCTTTACCTCCCCCACAGGTTGGGGTCTTTGCTTCAGGTGCACTATTATGGGATCTAACTTAGTATCAATAGCTCCTTTAGTAGATGTCACATAGTATGTGTGCTTTCGACGAGTTCTGAGACTGTCTTCGTAACACTTCCGAGCTATCTCCTAGTTTACTGTCATTGTGACCACCTTTCCTTTGTTAGTAGGGAACTTCATTTTCAAATGAGTGGTTGAGACTACTGCTCCTAATTTTTTTATGGAGACTCTGCCTACCAGCAAATTATATGATGATGGAGCATTAACAACTATGTACCGCACCATGATAGTTTTTGCAACGTTATCATCCCTAAATGTTATGCGCAAATCCGCATAGCCCCTCACCTCTACTTGTTCTCCGAAAAAATTTACCAATTCCTCATCAAAGGGTTGTAACTGATCCATCAGAATCTACAACCCTATAAAGGTTTCCCAAAACATAACTTCGGCTGAACTGCCCTGATTTATCAATACTTTGTGCACATTCCTACGCATCATGATAACTGACAACATTGTTGGATCATCTTCATGTAGAACGAGTCTCATCAAGTCTTCATTGGAAAAGACAATGTCTGGAGTCTTTATACATCGTTCTATCTTGGTTGTTGTCATGATGCTTCTTACATATCTCTTCCAGGATGAGTGTGTCAGACCTCCTCCTGAAAAACCCTTGCAATTGTGTTAAAATCCCCTAAGATAGGAACCTCATGGGGCTTGGTTACCGAGGGTTGTTCTGTTTGTTTCCCATCCTTTATAATCCTGACATATTTCTTCAACAAACTCCTAATCGATAGTGCAGCCAGTTGATTAGCCAATGTATGACAATTGTCGGTATCATGCCCCGCTTCCTGATGAAACTTGCACCAGGCATTCAGCTGTAGACCGAGGACTCTGCTGGTAATATTGGGATGACGTAAGTGCTTAAATACCTCATCACCTTTTAGTATTTCAGATAAAGTAGTGTTGAAACTCGACAGCCACGTATGGGATGAATTTCCTATCCGATCTCCCCCTGAGAGGTGTCCTTTCTCATCGGAATGGCTTGACTTCCTTGTCGATTTTTGAAATGGTTGTCAACCTCTTGTCCCCTGTTCTTTTGTGCTTCATAGTGTCCTCGGTTTCTATTTCAAATACTGATTTTTGCCTTATTTCAATTAAGGTCTTGGGAGGAAACCGATATAATGATTCACTGAAAGAACTATCATGAAGTCCCTTCACGAAGGCTTTCACCAAAAAAGCCTCATTAGGATCCATTATCTTCATGCTTACATTGCTGAAGCGATTGAGAAATTGCTTCAGAGATTCGTCTACATTCTACCTTACATCGAACATGTCGACCATCTCTAAAATCTTTGCTATGTTAGCTGAGAACCTCTTTAAGATGGCTCGTGAGAAATTATAAAATGACTTGATTAAAGCATTGGGCAATGTGTTGATCCACTCCAAGGTTATCTTCGTCAGTGTCCCAACGAACATTTTGCAGCGCACAACATCTGTTCCTCTTGATATTAGCATTCGTGCTTGAAAAGACTTTAGATGCAATTCTGGATCTGAGGTTCCCGTAAAAGGAGTAATCTTTGGTATCACAAAATTTTGGGGGATCGACTCGTCCATGATTTCCTTGGAAAGCGGATGTGTTTCGATGACATCGACATTATTCAGAGTAGAGTGTCTATATCCTCCTTGGGCGATTTGCTGTTGCATGTCCTCATTTGCTTTTGTAGTTGCTCTTGTTGACGAATGGCTTCTTCCAACTGATGATGGGTATCCTCAGCCTCTGTCCGAAGTCTCTCTCTCTCTTTGAGTGTCTTCTCCCTCAACAATTGTAGGTCATCTTCTACTTTCTTGCGGGATTCCTCTCGCTCTTCTTCGAGGTGTGCCTGGTCAGCCTCAGCTTTCAATTTGATTTCTTCATTCTGCCGCTGCAACTCTAAGATGCTCTGCATAATCTACTGACGTGTAGGTCCCTATCGAGCTGCATTTTGGTTCATTTTTTTCTTCTTGCTGACGTACTTCTTTGTTTAGATTTGGTGGAGTTGGGATCGAGTTTTACCGGACCCCACGGTGGGCGCCAATGTTCCGGTCAGAAAAAGGTGTAAAATAACCTTCAATCGAAAACAAGAAGAAAGAAGTATTTTTAACCTCAGCTAATGACTCACTTAGGCCAAAATAATTTCGTCCCTTGACCGTGGGAGTAACATTCTTATTTATAAGGTTTAAAATTGGTTACAACTGTTACATATATACATAATCAAATACCTATAAAATATTCCTACTAATACTTCCAAAAGATAACCTAATGAATAACAACTGAAACGCTTCCTATAAATTCTTCTTAAATAATAACTAAGATATCTTCTTTATAAAATCTAAACTAAGATATTCCCTTTACATAATATACGATTCTTCCAGCGTCGATCTTGGAGCGACATCCTTACCAATTATGTCAACAACTTTGATTTATCATTATTATGACCTCGATTTTCTGGCGATGCAACTCTACATTTCTACATATCATCAATCTTGCATTGACTTTACGACGACACAACCCTATATCTCTACATGTCATCAATCTTGCCTCGACTTTATGACGATATAACTCTACCTCTCTGCATGTCATCAGTCTTGTCTCGGCTTTATGATGACATAACTCTACATCTCTGCATATCACCGTGATGTTTCTGGACCGGTACAATTCCGTACATATATATATATATATATATATATATATATATATATATATATATAAATTATCTTAAAAAATTTATAATTGCTGTAAAAAGTTAGTTATGCTGCTATCAGATGTCTCTTATTTTAGTTTCTGGGAAATTATCGGTTCTTCAATGGCGCAATCAAGAGACTACCGTAACAAACAGAAGAAAGATTTCAAGTAAGGAACATTGTATTATTACATGTTGTTGATGAAGTGAAGTAGCATGTTTCAAATCTCATACCCGTTACTCTGTTGTTAGTTGTTGAAGGGTCTCGGTGAGTATATTAACTAGAAACTCAATTCAAATTTTTCTAAAATTCTTGTCAATAGCAATAAGTTGTAGCAAGATGGAAAAAAATATAGTTATCCATTCAACCAACATAAAAGAGCTTATCCATTCAATAAAAATAATACTTTTATGAGTCATAATTCTTAAACCAATCCTCTATCAAATAAAAGCTTAATACATTCAATAAAGTTTGCACACACAATAAGATATAACATATCATACACAACATTTTAACAATGAAAAATGATAGTCAGATTTTCACTAACTATTTAACAATTCTTTTTTAAGGCAATATATGATCATTGAAAAAATATAATATTTGTGAAGAAAAAGAAATCAGGAACAAAATAATAAATGCAAGATCTACATAAAAATTGTATGAGTGTTAAAATATCATTGTTATTTAACATTTTATATTTATGACAACCGTAGAACAATAAAGAATGAATTTTTGGTTTGTTTGAGTAGTATAGATAATTACGTTTTCAATTGTTAGTTAACATTTTAAGACTGCATACTAATTGAATAGGCAATTATTCTTTTTAGTTTAATGTTTTATAAAATAATTATAAATCATTGCATTTAAAACTATTTGTATGTCGTTTAACACCAACAAATTCAAACGTTGAAAATAAAAAATTATTTTCATATTTATTTTTTTATTTTAATGATAATCTTATTTTTAATATTTATTTTATTAATTAAAGTTTAGAAATAAAAAATAATACGAACATATTTGTTTTCCTCTTTCTATTGTTATTTTTGAATGTTTTTTATAGTTAAAGTAAATATTCATTTAAGTCTGCATTTATTTCAGTTCGCATCCCATTTAAATCAACATTTAGAAAGGAAAAATTTTCAGAACAATGATTTTATTTTCAGAAAAAAAAATCTCATAAAAGTCATTTGACTTTATATTTTTTTACATATATGAATAAAATAAAATAAAAATTTTCTCTTGTAATATATTTCTTATGTTTATCATATATTTTATATCTTCCATATTTTTATAAATCTTATAAATTTTCAACACTCATATATGATTCATAATCCATATTCTAATATAACTAGTAAAATTTTATAACTCTGTATCCCGATTAAATCCGCATTAAATGCTTAAGATAAAAATACGGACTTAAGCGAATGTTTACTGTAACTACTTAAATACCAAAGTTAATATAACGAAAGTCTGGCATATATATTTGTACTTAATTTCAAACTTAACTTCAAATATTTTAAGATATAAAATACAATTAATAATACAAAATATAAAATAGTAGATATTAAAAATTGTAACTAAAATAAGTAATATATAACTAAAATAAATAAACATGTCATTTAAGCATGGTTGTATATTTCATTGGATATCAGAATGTACATTTGTTTCTGGTTAAATTCGTATGCATGATTATCTTAGAAGGATTTGATTATTCTCTGCAGTAACTATTCATCGATAGTATCAATAGGAAGTTTGAGATTTATTTGCAATATCTCTGTTAAGAACTTTAATATTAGAATAAATATATTTTTGGTTTTTTAATTTTGAGTGAAAATGAAAATTAGTTATTTTTTAAATTTTGAATCAATTTAGTCTCAATTTAAAAAATTTGTGAATGATAAAGTGGATTAGGCGTAACGTTGAGTTCATCAACCTGACAATTGAGGGAGGCCAGGATAGGTTTTTGTACCCGCCAACTCGTAGTTTCATATTGTGATGTCTTTTACTATTCAATCTCATATATTTTTTTATTGTCAAAATATGGAGGTGAAGATTTGGTACAAGTATCTTTCACTAGAAAGAACAAAATGTATATCTTAGCCATTAAAAAATTATTCTCAAACAATAACCAGGCCACACAAAATCTAAGCCAACTCATTTCATCATAAGACCACACTGTAGAAAGAAAAAAAATGAAAAATTGGTGGGCCAGTCCACTAGTTGTCTTAAAGACAAGGTAGGTTACACTTTTCAACCCGTTTTCCTTAGTCGGCTTGGCTCGTCCTGACTTGAGTTTAACATATCACTCCGTCTTATCACATTAATTACTTTTCACAAACATTAAATATAGCAATAAAACAATAAGACACAATCTTATCAATGCAAACATGATAAATTGAATCTTAGAATTCCTCATATTCCTAATGGTAATAATGTTGTACCAAATATTTCAACAATTATGCATTTTCCTTTTTATTATTTCCTCAAACATGTCATATACCTTCCTTATTTACAATTCAACCTATTTTTTTTTCTAAATTAAATCAAGTTTTGATTTGCTCAGTGATTTTTTCTAACGGTGGTTGTTTTCGACAAAGTCTTATTTGCAATTCTAATTGAACTAAGATTTGTTTTGTATATTCAGGTGATACCTATATATATATATATATATATATATATATATATATATATATATATATATATATTTTTTTAAATAAATATATATATATATATATATATATATATATATATATATATATATATATATCTTCTTCAAGAATTCCATGTAGAAAGTATTTTTCACATCAAATTGTAGCAGATTCTAGTCATGGTTTGCTGCCAAGGATAATATAACTTTGGTCGTGTTCATTTTTTCAATTGAGGTCAAAGTCGTCAAATAATCTACTCCAAATGTTTGAGTGAATCATTTTTCCACCAACAATGGTTCCTCTTAATAGTTCTATCAACCTTGTATTTTACTGTATAAAATCATTTGTTCTAAAAGAAGTCCATTTTATCATTCAGTAACTCCTTTTTTTTTTGGGTAACACAAAAAGAAATTCTTTTAACGTCTAGTATTTTCGGCCTTTGACGTTAGACCAAACTTCGACGTCATATCGAGAGATGTCAAATTGACATCAGTGTTCAAAACGGACGTCCAAGGACATCAATTGTGGTACATTTCGACATCCTTTGACGTTAGTTAGTACATCGACAAACGTCAAAAATTGCTCTTTTTCTTACAAAAAAATGTTTGTATTTACGGTCTTTCCAAACCTATAAAGCAGAAAATATTCCAGCATAGTTCATAAAAACCCCTTCAAACAAAATTCCTAAAATCCCTAAAAAATTTTGCCAAGATAGATAAAATATGGGGAAAGAAAACCAAAATCACATGCAAACCAAGCCATATCCAAACTTCAACGAAGATAAACCAAACTATTCAATGTTTGGTACATATTCAAACCTTGAACGAAGTTAGAGAGTGAACTAAGCACCTCAAGCCTCGTCACTGTCGCGGAGGAGTTATCGCCAATAATGGAGAATAGAGGACTCGAGCACTGCTTAAAGGGGTTCAAAACAATCCCTAAACGAAAATAATTGATGAAAACGAAAAAGAATCATGCCCAAGGAAACGAAGACACATGCATTTGCGTTAAATGAACCACAACTTACCTTAATTGGTGGTTCCACAAGTCGTCGTAGTAGTTGGAGAGGCTTGGAAGAGAAAGAGCGAAGAAATAGTGCATGGAAATGACCTTCGTGCTAGGTTTTGGTAACATTTTAAAGCAATCTAACATCGGATAAGCGGGGCGTTGACTTCCTTTGACTTCAATTGCAATTGGGGTCGACATCCTTCAACTTTAGTTGTAGTAGAGTTGACATCCTTTGACTTAGTTGCATCAAGGCCTACATCCTTCAACTTCGGTTGTAGCAAGGGTCAACGTCAAATTGCAATTAAACGTCTAATTCGTGAGGGAACAACATCAAACTTGTCATTTTATTTACAAAAATGGCACTGATCATTTCTTACATTGGCTTTTTCTTGGATAGACGTTGGTTTGGAGACGTTATAACCCCTTTTGTGTTAGTGGTATAAGCACAAGAGGGTTCATGAATTATCCCTTCATTTTGAAAAAAAAAAAAAAAGAGTCTAATGTATGATTGAAATAATCTTTAGCCTCATCAAACCTAAATTTCTTAGTAACCATCTCAAATTGATTTTTGATTAGTGCCACAAATTTCATAACAACAAAACTAACCTCAAAACAACAAAACTTACCCTTGTATAATCATCAATAAAAGTAAGGATTAAATACACATTTGGTCCCTATTTTCATCGCTTTTTGTTTAATTTAGTCCTCATTTTGGTTTAGTGTTCAATTAAGTTCTAATTTTCGTCAATTTTTGGTCAATTTGGTCCTTTTTGCTAATGGTGTTTAAATAGCTAATGATAGTGAACAGTTTATGCCACGTGTCAGCTCCTCTCTTTTTTTAATTTTTAATTTTTTTTAATTTTTTTATTAAATTTTTCGTAAAAAGTTTTGAATTTTCAAAAAAATTAACACGTGTCAAGTTACCATTGCGACACGTGTCAATGTTAGTGTCACGTGTCATTTTATAGTTGTGTTATTTTCTTTTATTCAATTTAGTCCCTATATTCGTTATTTTTGTTTTATTCAATCCATATATTTGTTATTTTTGTTCAATTTAGTCCTAAGGTTAAAATTAAGTAATTTTGTCACTTTCAAATTGAGACCAAATTTAATTCTTTTATAGATAACCAATATTTTTTTTTCTAAAATTGACATTTTTATTAATTATTTTTAAATTTAATTATAAATTGAATATAATTTTTAAATTCAATTGTTAAATATAATACAAATATTTAAAATATTATTACAATATAATTATTAATTTTTTTCTTCTAATAATTATATTCTAAAATACTAATATTTTTAAAATTAGCATTTCAATATAAAATATTTTAGATTTTATTATCTAAAACACAACAAAAATATTAATTGTTTTAGATTTAAATATTAGTATATTTTTCTAAAACATTTAATAATTATATTCTAATAACATTTTAAATAATTATATTCTATTTAAAAATTGAAACTAAGAATTATATTTAATTTTTAATTATACTTAATAATTTATAATTAAATTTCAAAAACAATTAATAAAAATGTCAATTTTGATAAAAATATTCGTATAACATTTATAAAAATATAAATTTAGTTCAATTTAGAAGAATAAAATTTCTCAATTTTAAGAAAAAGTGGGACTAAATTGAACAAAAATAATGAATATATGGATTGAATTTAAAAAAAAAATAATGAATATAGAGACTAAATTGAACAAAAGGAAATAATACAACCACAAACTGACACGTGACACTAACATTGACACGTGGCACAATGGTGACTTGACACGTGGACAATTTTTTTTAAAAACTTACAAAAAGAAAAAAATTAAAAAACTAAGAGGTAACACATGGCATACACAGTTAACTATTTAAACACCGTTAGCAAAAATGATCAAATTGACAAAAAAGTGATGAAAATTAGGACCTAATTGAACATTGAACTAAAATGAGGACAAAATTGAACAAAAACGGGAAAAATATGGACCAAATATGTATTTAAGCTTAAAAGTAATAAACCAGTTAGCTCCTGGAATATTTTAAACATTAGAAGGACCTCACACATCAATTTTAACTAGATAAAAAGGATTAGAACTTATTTTATTGCAAAAAGGAGGAAACATAACACGTTTATGTTTTTCCAATTCACAGATCTCACAATAAAGATTATGCATAATCAAATTCAAATTCTTAAACAAAAAACAAAACAAAAAGTTTTATAATAGAAAATGAGGGATGTCCAAGACCACAATGATACAACTAAATTTTTTCTTGGTCGATTATTGAGGATTATGTCATCAAAGAGTGGCACATAATAGGTTGATTTAAGTCTCCCAAATAGAAAAGACTATTTCACTCTCAAGGATGTCTAATCGTCCTCCTAAATTTCTTGTCATACAATATACAAGAATTATTGTAAAAATGACATCACAAGAGAGGTCATTAGTAAGCTTTTTATTGAATATCATATTTGTGGACAATTTAGGAACATGTATTTCATTTTTTAGGAGTATGGTTGGGTTTACTTGTATACCTCTTTGGCCCGCTACAGTTGTCATGTTTCCATTAGCTATGAAATTTTTTTATTACTAGGACATGGAAAATATGTGGAAAAGAATTTAGCAAAAGGTGTCATATGATTAGTGGCTCTAGAGTCTAAAATCAATTATTGATATTTGAGACATTAAATCCAACAAAAAATGATAACTTACCCAAATATGTCAATGAATACATACTGATTGGTTTTTTCATGTTACTAAGGAATGATCTTACTCTTTCTAACTCCTCATTGTTGAGTTGTGGGACATACCCTTCTTGATTTTCAGGAACAACAACAACATGAGCATATTAACCTCGTTTCTTTGGAGGACCACCTTTGTATCCTCACTCTTTTCTTTAGGGGTTTTCGTGCAACTTCAATCATTTAGCTCTTTTCCATTCAACTAAGAGGATGAATGCACAATATGTAGCTTTTCTCTAGCCTAAGGCTTGTCTCCATTTTTAATTTTAGCCATCACAAAAAAAATGATACACACTTGGTTTAGGATAAAAATACAGCAATGAAAGTTGCAATTATGTACGATAATGGAGGCCGAAACACACAATAGAGTTCAGAGGTTGAGTGACAAGCAATGAAGGTTGCTATTAGGTTAGACAACAATTAAGGCTGCTTAATTTTACACGGTCAGAGGCTCCCAATGATCAGGAGCTTTGATAACATCTCAAGAACAAAAATGTGATAGTAACACAATCTTTATGATTGGAGATCCCATGAATAAGATTCATACGGGTCAAAACAAGTCACTTGTTAATTCTACTAACACTAAAATTTATTTTAAACCAATTATTGATAGGATAAATTTTGTAATTAAAATTCTATATGGTGTAAGAATTTTAATCTAACAAACTTTTATTGATTTTCATATCTCTTATGTAACACTTCGTTAGGATGCTACCTAAACACTTAGGAATTTTCGCAATTTTCTGAACATATTTATTTCTCACTATATAAAAATATGTGGAATGTAAAACTTTCGTCTACTACATCAAATAAATGTTCCCACTTTAAAATTTATTCAATAATAAAAATATATAAAAATAAAATTCAATAATTTAAGTTGTTCCAAGATACATCCAAAATAAAAATCCTTTTTCCCAATGCAAACCTCGGCTCCTCACTTTGTGCATCCAAAACATCATCTGCAACCTCATCTGCTTTTGTATAACACAATGCATACAATCATCACAAGTGGAAACCACAACCACAAACATGCAAGGGTGAGTTAACTTAACAAAGCGTCATAATTAACATAAGTTATATAAAGAATAAAATTATCACACCACACCACACACAAGCCTTTATTATTAAATCATTAATTTCATCCAGTATCATATAGTAAATAACAATAATTATTGTATCATCCAACGACAACAAATCCACGTGTAGTCTTAACTCAAGAGTTTGAATCATCAACATAACCTTTGTACGTAGCTTACCATCCAAATCAGCTTACCTCTAGAGCCAAACCATTTCTTCCTTCCTGCTTCCCAGGAATCTTTAGATAGCTAAGAAAGTTTAACCAAGAAAATAAGTTAACATGATCATAATTTTTGTCTGGTGTATATCCATATACTTAAAACAAATTTAGGCCAATTAACTAATACTTTTGAATTATTGTTTAATATTTTCTGTAAAATCTCCTCCATGATGAGTTCCTCATAGTAACTTAGATTTTCTATGACAGATTTTTACGGCATCATCATAAAAAAAATGTATCTTTTATATGATTCTTGCAATTGATGTCCAAATACTTGAATGTGTTTGTCTCGTGTATAATGATAAGCTTTCGGAATAAACTATAATGGTGATTCAAAACCCATTAATAAAAAAACTCATATTTTTTGTCAATTTTATTTTGAAATTTTTTTGTAGGATATACTTATAAATTTTGTTATAAAAAAATTACAGGAAATTGCTGTCAATTTTTTTGCAAAATATTTTGTATAAAACAATTTTCGCAACAAATTTATTGGGAAATACTTGCGAATTTTATAATTTTGTAGGAAATAATTACCCACGAAGGAATTATCTGCCAATTAAAATTTTTAGAAAAAATAGCAAAAAAAAGTCTTTCCCTGCAAATTTTTTTAAACAAATTTGCAAGAAAATTTCCATGTAATATGAAAATTTTTAGTAGTGACTTTCTGTTTTCTTAAAATATATTTTTTAGTTTACAGTCCCCTCACAAATTCGGTTACGACATTCAAGTATGTTTTGATATATATATATATATATATATATATATATATATATATATATATATATATATATATATATATATATATGTTCCGGTCTGCGAAATTATCAACTGACCAGAACGTTTCTTCTTCTCTCTCTGTCTCCCTTTTCTCTCTCAAATCACCTCCTTTTTTCCTTCTTTTCTATCTCCTTCTTCTGTTTTTCTTAGTCCCCTATTTATCAGATCTTTTCTGTTATTATATCTCCTGGATTCCAGCTAACCAACTCACCACTTCTTCCACTATATCTCCTCCGATATCCTCGCGTAGTGGTGTTCCTAAAAAGAAGGGAATACTCGCTTGTTAGTTACTTAAAAAATCGCGGTGAGCGACATTCTCTCAATTTATAAAGATGCCGAGCTCCCCAATGTGGCCGATGTGTCCGATTCTTCCGAGCTTGACAAGCCTTCATCCGGGAGAGTACACAGCCCTCCAACTTTTCATTATGTTTTGCATAGTGAGAAGTTGTCACATCTTCCATTCCTAATCAAATGACGTGACATTTCTGACTTTGTTTATTGCGCCCACCTACCCTTACACGTGTCAGTTTATCGAACCGACAATGGCTTTTTGAAATCTAACGGATGTAATTTGAAACAGATGTAACCGTTTTGTCTCCTAAAACCTCTTTTGCTTCCTTCCTTATCTATTCACGACCATTTTCAGTGATTTTCGTCTGGCGCTTCTCTCGCGACTTTTGCTCATTGTGTTTTTATTCTCCCTGTCCGCGATTCCGGTGAAGGTGTGTTTTTCGCTTATCCCTTCTGGATTTGTTTGTTAATGACGACATTATCGTGTGTCCACTCTTTCTATTTCTTTAAACCTTTATGTTTGATAAACCCTAATTTGATTTCAATTGTTACCGGATTCCATAGATTGCCTTTATATCTCTTTCAAAAAAATCTTTCTATATAAAAAAGGAAGGACGAAAACTCCAATTTCTAAAGAAAACGGGTATATTTGGGATTCATATTCGTCGTCTTTTTGTCTATTTCCAAGAGGTTTCTAGGGTTTATGCTTTAAAAATGCTTAAAAGTTTTTGTTTTTGACCTTAGTAGATTCAAAGATGACTTCCTATGATTCTTAATACCCTTGGGCTCCGTTAAATCTAAAGAGAGAGTGTACTGGTTTCTGCACTGAAAGACGAATCCAAACCCTTAGAGAGAAACAAGCTTTATGTAAGGATGATGAAAACGACGTAATTGTGGGATTATGTGAATTAGATGAACCCGTGTGCAGGGATGGCACTCTCCCGCCTTTGCAGACTTTCACCTTTGTTTATGTAACCTTATTTGAAAGGCTCGGTTTCAGACTCCCTTTCAGCGACTTCGAAAAAGGATTATTATCCGCGTTAAACGTGGCGCCTGCTCAATTACATCCCAATAATTGGGCTTTCGTCCGAGCTTTTCATATCTTGTGTAATGGCCTTGGGATCCGACCTACACCGAACATGTTTCTGTATTTCTTTAAGCTAAAAAATAGCTCGAAGTTATTGTGGACCTCTCTGAATGGAGTAAGTGGCCGAGCTCTTTTTGCATTATACCAATCTTCCTAAAAAGGCTTTAAAGGGGCTTTTATAAAAATCTTGGCACCTTCCCACAACCCAACTTTATTAGAAGGGTTCCCTCTGTACTGGACAAAAAATCCCTCTCCAAAGATCACACGTCAACTTGAAGACTTAAACCCGGTTGATCGAAAGGCCTGTGAGGAGTTGATGGGTCTAGAAGTCATTTTCGACATTCGAAAGATCTTAGAGCTTGAGTACCGGGAAGTAGATTTAAGAGTTTTCATTGGTATTAATCTGACTTTAACAAAGTTTTATTGCTTATTTTGGTGAAATTTTGTGCCTTTAACTCTTGAATTTTGATCTTTCTAAATTCGCAGAAAGGCAGATGGCTCTCTCTCAAAAGGACCTTCTGCGTCGTATCAAAAAAAAACAAATATTAAGATCGGGGCGAGCTCCCCAGTCCAGGGTTCATCCTCTCGCAAGGAGTCGGATAGCGGACCCGGAATCACTATACGAGAGCCAACTTCAAAAAAGAGGAAGTTGGTAGTCGGGGGAAATCAACCTCCTATATCGGAGACGTCGGACTCTATTGACTCTCTGCCTGATATAATGGAGATCCGCAAAGCGACAGTGACGAGTTCAAGGAAAAGCTTCTAGGATGAGGATTTCGAGCACATAGCTCACGGACGTGCTCACAACTTTTCAGCTGCTGATGATGTTATCCTCTCAAAACAAGTTTCCAACTCGACCCGAGAAGGACTGCTTCGTAATTTGCATCAGGCTGAGGCGTCTTCGCTGTTCTTGGTCAATCGTTTAGAGGCATTGGAGTTAAAAGAAGCTAGCTTGATACGTGAAGTTGAGGCTTCTAAGAAAGAGATGGCGAAACTCCGATTAGACGCCGCCGAGCTCGTCAAGATCCGTCAAGTCTTGAAAGACAAAGAAATTGAACTCGGTGACAAAGAAACTGAGTTGACAAATCTGAGGGTTAAGGTCGATGAGCTGACTCCGAAGATGGAAGCTTATGAAACTCAGGTTCAAGGATTGGTGGAAAAATGCAAGAAACTGGAAAATGAAAAGGAAGAAATGGCCGACCAGTTATGCACCACTTTGAATCAAGGGTTTCAACTGGCTTTGAACCAAGTCAAAATACTCTGCCCCGAGGCTGATATTTCAGGTGCTGATATTACCAAGGAGGTGGTGGATGGCCAACTCGTTGAGATAACTGATGATTAATATGTCTGTAACAGTTTAAGATTTCCTAGTTTTAGAACGATTTTGAATTTTTGTGAACATTGGCGTAAATTTGTCTTGTTTTGTTTTTTAGTTTGGGATTTAGGGAACGCCCGAAGAAATGTTTAACTTTAAGGCATGCTGACTCATGAATCCTTATAAATGGGGTTTTGAATTGCTAAATAGAGTGATACGTGAATTTGGACCACTTTTTCTGGGAACGAAAGTATAACAGAAAGTAATATGGTGTGAGATGTTTGTGGAATAATAAATGAAAAGGTAAGAGGAATCATAGATGTATCAAATTAATCCATACTTGTATAAACTCAGAAAAAATACATATATCAATTTGGAACGCCGCAGACATATATATAACTTTTAAGAAGAAATAATAAGCCTATAAGCTAGGACCATGTTGAAACCGAGGTTTAATTGAAAGAAGTACCTTGGACATTTTGAGCAGATCACCCTGCATCTTCAAATATGCACTCAATTGTATGGTCTTCCGAGTTGGATTAATCTCAGCGTACTGAAACTTCAGCGATTCAGCCCTTATCGTGTTGAGGTTTATCGGTGGAGTCGGACCGATTAAGCCCTCAGCGTACCGAGGTTTTAGGGATGTATTCGGATCGATTTAGCCCTCAGCGTATTGAGGTTTTACGATGGAATCGGTCCGATTAAGCCCTCAGCGTACTGAGGTTTTAGCGTTTTATTCGGACCGATTTAGCCCTCAGCGTACTGAGGTTTTAACGATGGAGTCGGTCCGATTAAGCCCTCAGCGTACTGAGGTTTTAGCGATGTAGTCGGACCGATTGAGCCCTCAGCGTACTGAGGTTTTAGCGATTTATTCGGACCGATTGAGCCCTCAGCGTACTGAGGTTTAACGATGGAGTCGGTCCGATCAAGCCCTCAGCGTACTGAGGTTTTAGCGATATAGTCGGACCGATTGAGCCCTCAGCGTACTGAGGTTTAACGATGGAGTCGGTCCGATCAAGCCCTCAGCGTACTGAGGTTTTAGCGATGTAGTCGGACCGATTGAGCCCTCAGCGTACTGAGGTTTTAGCGATTTATTCGGACCGATTGAGCCCTCAGCGTACTGAGGTTTAACGATAGAGTCGGTCCGATCAAGCCCTCAGCGTACTGAGGTTTTAGCGATTTATTCGGACCGATTGAGCCCTCAGCGTACTGAGGTTTAACGATGGAGTCGGTCCGATTTGGCCCTCAGCGTACTGAGGTTTTTGGTAAAGGATTTTTAGAACACACTATGTGAATAACTCCCACCTCGTTAAAAAACCCTGTTGTGTAACAGGGAAAAAGAGTGTGAGGTTTTATTATCTCAAACAGGAGGAAACTGTGTCCACAATTAACAAAAATATGGGAAGAAAGAAAATAGAGTACTTAACTAAAATAGAAACGCAGATTTGCGGCATTCCATGTCCTGGGTATGGAGGTTCTGTCTAAAGTTTCCATTCTGTATGCCCCTCCAGGAAGCACTTCCTTAATCCGAAAAGGACCGACCCATTTGGGTGACAGTTTGTTCTCCATCTCAGTCAGATGTGCCCTTCTCAACACCAAATCTCCGACCTTGAAGTCGCGTGGAACGACCTTAGTTTGATACCTTCGTTCAACTCTCCGCTTTGTGGCCTCCCCGGTGATTCGCGCTAATTCCCGCATTTCGTCTAGGACATCCAGGTTGACTCGGATTCCTACGCTGTTTTCCTCCCAGGTCATTTTGGCTCTACTATTGGTAGGATTGTTGATTTCAACGGGTAGCAGAGCATCCGTTCCGTAAACCAAATTAAAGGGAGTTTCATGGGTGGTTGACTGAGGTGTAGTGTGATACGCCCACAAGACTCTCGGAATCTCATCCGGCCATGAAGTTTTGGAAGCGAGCACTCTACATTTAAGTGCTTTTAAGATGACCTTGTTTGCTGCCTCTGCCTGGCCATTTGTCTACGGATGTTCAATGGAAGAAAAACATTGGGTGATTCCTAATTGCTTACATGTGTGTTGAACTTGCGTGCTGGTGAACTGGGTGCCATTGTCAGATATGAGTCTGCAAGGAACGCCGAACCGACAGATTATGTTCTTCCATAAGAATTTTTCGACTTTTGATGCGGTGATGGAAGCGACTGGCTCTGCTTCGATCCACTTCGTTAGGTACTCCACTGCCACGATAAGGTATTTCAATTGTCGAATAGCCGTTGGGAAGGGACCCAAAATATCTATTCCCCAGGTATGAAAAGGCCAAGGTGGATGTATAGAGTGTAATCCTTCAGGAGGAGCACGATAGAGATTTCCGTGTCTTTGGCATTGGTCGCATCGTTTGGCATGTTCTAGGCAATCTTTCTTCATTGTGGGCCAAAAATACCCTGCTCTTAGAACCCTTAATAACAAAGTCCGACCTCCAATATGATTTCCACTGATTCCTTCATGCAGCTCGGACATGATTCTTTCAGACTCTTTTTCCTCAATACAGGTCAATAAAGGCCTCGAAAATCCAAAACGAAATAGATGTCCATCTATTAAGGTAAACCGTGCTGAACATTTCTTGAGACGTTGTGCCTCAACAGCATCTGTTGGCAAAATTCCATCAGCTAAGAAGGCTTTGATGGGAGTCATCCAAGATTGTGAAGGGGAAACACTGCCCAATGTCATTACTTCGAAGCCACTAGACGAATTAACCCTAGGGGTCGTTAGGGTTTCTTTTATCACTGACCTTTGTTGACCTGGTTTGGTATAGCTGGCCAGCTTGGATAGGAGATCGGCCCGACTGTTTTCTTCTCGCGGGACATGAGTTAATCTGAAGGTATGGAAAGCGGCAGCCAACGATTTTACGTAATCTAAATACTTGGCTAGCTGGGGATCTTTAGCAGTGAATTCGCCATTGACTTGGCCTGTAACCAACAAAGAGTCGCTCCGAGCCGCCAGTTGAGTTGCTCCTATTTCCTTTGCTAATAACATACCAGCGATCAAAGCCTCATATTCAGCCTGGTTGTTGCTAGCTTTGAAAGAAAATTTTAGAGATTGTTCTATGAGGATCCCACCTGGACCCTCTAGTACCACGCCTGCCCCACTGCCTTGCTGATTAGATGCGCCGTCAACAGATAGTATCCACTCAGATGCCTCGTTATTCTGTCTAGTGAGGTCGGATGTACTTGAGACTGGTAAGGTGAGCTCGGCGATGAAGTCGGATAAAGCCTGTGCTTGAATAGGTCCTCGGGGTTCATAGGATACATCATATTCCGCCAATTCGATTGCCCACTTAACAAGTCGCCCTGTCATGTCTGGTCGCTTGAGTATTTGTTTCACTGGTAAGTCGGTTCTTACTTGAACGCTGAAACTTTGAAAATAGGGTCTGAGTTTCCTGGCTGAGATGACGACTGCCAAAGCGGCTTTTTCAAGGGTTGGGTACCCTCTTTCTGCTCCGTGTAATAATTTGCTGACAAAATATATTGGATGCTGTTTTCCCTCTTTTTCTTGAACCAAAACCGAGCTGATGGCGTACTCGGTTACGGTGATGTATAATTGCAGAGGATGTCCTTTCTCTGGCTTACAGAGCACTGGGGGTTGACTTAAATACTTTTTCAACTGAAGGAAAGATTCTTCACACTCTGAGGTCCACTGGAATTTCTCATTCTTCTTTAAACATTGAAAATATGGGTGTCCTTTGTCACCACTTCTTGCAAGGAATCTGGAGAGTGCCGCCATCCGGCCTGTCAGCTGTTGGACCTCCTTCATACTACTTGGGCTCCTCATGTTGATGATGGCTTGACATTTGTCTGGGTTTGCTTCTATACCTCGTTCAGTTATCATAAATCCCAAAAATTTTCCGGCTCTGACTCCGAATACGCATTTTTCAGGATTTAACTTCAACTGATATTTGTTGATCGTATCAAAAAGCTCTTGCAAATCGAGGGCATGGGTCTCAATCCCGGCAGAAGTCACCACCATATCATCGACATATGCCTCGACATTCCTACCTAACATAGGTTGAAGAATCTTATCCATCATCCTCTGATATGTTGCTCCTGCATTTTTAAGGCCGAAAGGCATTACTTTGTAACAGAAGTTCGCCTTGATGCCCATGAATGCGGTCTTGTCCTCATCGGAAGGATGCATTCGGATCTGATTATAGCCCGAATATGCGTCCATAAAACTTAACAATCCGCATCCTGAGACCCGGTCTACGAGTATGTCGATATTGGGCAGCGGATAAGAATCCTTTGGACAGGCCAAGTTTAAATCGGTGAAATCAACACACATTCTCCATTTCCCATTAGCCTTTTTCACCATCACTACATTAGCGAGCCAATCTGGGTATTGAATTTCTCGGATATGCCCAACCTCTCTTAGTTTCCTTATTTCTTCAGATGCAGCCTGAGCTTTTTCGTCATTGAGTCTGCGTCGTCTCTGAATTCGCGGCTTTATTTGGGGATTTATATTCAACCTGTGACAAAGTATATCTGGGTTGATTCCGGGCATATCCCGGGCCGACCATGCGAATGACATCATGTTCGTACGTAGCATGTGGTGTAAGGCTGCCTCGGTGGTTGGATCAAGATCTGCGCCAATTTTCATCTTTCTTCCCGGGAGGATCTCGACCTCTTTGAGCTCGCCTATGGGTCTCGGTCCTTGATCTGTAGTCGGTCGCGGATCAAGTTCCGCTCCTGGCAGATCGGCCCGAGCAGGAAGTTGAGAGACATTATAAGTATCACGTCGTGAGCGTAAACTTCGTTCGTAACATTTACGCGCAACCTCTTGATCTACTTTCATAGTCACCACCTTTCCCTCTGCTAGAAATTTCATCTTCAGGTGGGTGGTGGAAACCACAGCACCAAGCATGTTGAGAGAGGGCCGTCCGAGCAGCATGTTGTAGGACGATGGGGCGTTAACGACGATGTATTTTATTATTATCGTTCTCGCGGCGTGCTCGTCGGAAAAAGTTGTTCTCAAATTTACATAACCACGAACCTCTACTTGTTCTCCTGAGAATCCTACCAAGACTCCATCAAAGGGCAGAAGTTGGTCTCTAGGGATCTGTAAACCGATGAATGCTTCCCAGAACATGACATCTGCGGAACTTCCTTGATCAATCAACACCCTGTGTACGTTTCTGCCCATCAAAATTACAGACAACACCACTGGGTCGTCTTCATGAGGAACCACATCCTCTAGATCTTTTTTTGTAAAAATTAGGTCGGCAATCGGTGAGGACGGACCCGAGGTAATGGCCATGATCGCACTTCGAGCGTATCGCTTCCGGGCCGACCTTGTTGATCCACCTCCCGCGAATCCCCCTGCTATTGTGTTGAAGTCCCCCAGGATAGGAATCTCGTGAGATTCTTGTATAGGGTTAGGTGACGATTGGGTGGGTTCTACCTTGGATTGGTCGTCTTTGATGTATTTACTCATAAGCCCCCGGCGAGCTAGGCTAACCAACTGACCGGTCAGGGAATAACAATTTTCAGTATCATGTCCATGGGTTTTGTGGAATTCACACCAAGATGATAGCTCTCTCCCTAGGAGCCGACCAATCTCCAAGGGAAAACGCAGATGTTTGATCAGTTCGTGATCTTTCAAGATTCGAATCTTAGGCTCTGACAGTTGGGGACACACGGGCTTAGTTAACTTCTTATCAAACTGACGAGGTAGGTTGTATGGTGTGAACTTGCGACCAGCTCTTTTGTAGGGTGAGGACGCTTCGAATATCTATCGACGGATGTCTTTTCCCTTATGTTCCTGCGGGCGAATCCTTTTAGCGAATCCTTGATCCGAGCCCCAGCTACTACGTTGGCGGAAGTCAGGAACCGAGCTACCATATATATAGAAACCGAGGAAGCCATGCAGAGGAGAGAGAAAAGAAGGAAAAAAGGAGGTGATTTGAGAGAGAAAAGGGAGACAGAGAGAGAGAAGAAGAAACGTTCTGGTCAGTTGATAATTTCGCAGACCGGAACATTGGCGCCCACCGTGGGACACGGTAAAATTTGAAACCGGCACCACTATAAAGGTAGAACATTTTGCGAAGTAATGGCGATTACGACATCCGAAAGCAACAACAACAACCAAGCGACTTTGGAGCAGATCATGTAACACATCGAAACTCTAAGACAGGAAAATGAAACCATCAGAAAGCAAGCGGACGGCGAACACACTCAATGGTTAGCAGAGAGCGAAAGGCGACGTTTGGAAGTAGAAGCTGAGCATGAACGATTAAGGAAGGATACGGAGGAGGCTCGACAGCGTCTAGAAGAATCAATACGTCAACAGGAACAATTGCAAAGGAGTAATGAAGAGTTACGAGCTTGGATGCGGGAACGTAGCAATCTCAGAGACTCCAGTGTTAGTCGAAGAGGAGCGGAGCAGGATGAAAATCATCCACTGGTTAGTGCGATCATGGAGGAGGCAATCCCTCCGCATTTCCTCATCCCTAAAGTTGCACCTTTCTCCGGTGAAGGTGACCCGGAAGCACACCTAAAAGCTTTCCGAGCACAAATGCTGGTATCAGGTGGAAGCGACGCGGTGCGGTGCAAAATGTTTGTGGGGACACTCGTAGGCTCAGCGCTGAAGTGGTTTGGCAAATTGCCCAACGCCGCCATTCCTTCTTTCGCTGTTTTTTCTCGCCTTTTCCTAGAAAGGTTTGCTGTAAATCGTCCCAAGCAACTACAAATTGCAGACATGTTCGATATGAAACAACGACAGGAGGAGTCACTGAAACTGTTCCTTAATCGTTTCTGTGACGTTAGTATGGGGCTCACAAATCCGAGCGAAGAGATGTTAGTAGGAGCTTTCGTGAAAGGGTTACGGGCGAATCCTTTTAGCGAATCCTTGATCCGAGCCCCAGCTACTACGTTGGCGGAAGTCAGGAACCGAGCTACCATATATATAGAAACCGAGGAAGCCATGCAGAGGAGAGAGAAAAGAAGGAAAA